>Ga0180009_10002919_pt1 | contig 19835 bp, 15 predicted proteins | sample OS_PC_MetaG_FD_123537 | JGI IMG/M metagenome (GOLD analysis project Ga0180009, IMG submission 123537) | Groundwater microbial communities from the Aspo Hard Rock Laboratory (HRL) deep subsurface site, Sweden - OS_PC_MetaG | ecosystem: Environmental > Aquatic > Deep subsurface > Groundwater...
AAGTACGCGTACTAGGGAAGACCCCTCTGCCGGGTGAGACCGGCAGAGGGATGACAGCGGACACAATTTCGACGGCACAACCATCACCTCAAGGATCGGGGTTTCCGGCCGATAGTATCAGGGAGAAACGCCGGCTCGTCCGGCCCCTGAAAACCGTATGCCCGAGGAGCCCGTCCCGGATGGATATCAAGCGCATCCTCACCGAAATGATCGAGCGGGGGGCCAGCGACCTCCACCTGAAGGTGGCGACCCCGCCCGTCCTGCGCATCAACGGCAGTCTGGTCCAGGCCGACTATCCCGCCCCTACTATCCAGGAGATGCTGGCGGTCACCCAGCAGATCCTGACCCCGGGGCAACGCGAGAGCTTCGAACGGACCCGGGAGATCGATTTCGCGTTCGGGGTGCCCGGAGTGGCCCGGTTCCGGGCCAATTTCTACGTCCAGCGGGGTAGCGTGGCCATGGTGTTCCGCCACGTCCCCGTGGAGATCCGCAGTCCCGAGGAGCTCGGCCTGCCCACGGTGGTCAAGGACCTGGCGGTCCGGCCCCGGGGCATGATCCTCGTGACCGGCACCGTGGGCAGCGGCAAGAGCACGACCCTGGCGTCCATGGTGGACATCATCAACCGGGATTGCGCCCGCCACGTGATCACCATCGAGGACCCCATCGAGTTCCTGCACAAGGACCGCAGGAGCATCATCAGCCAGCGCGAAGTCGGCTGCGACACCGAGAGCTACAGCGACGCCTTGAGGTACGTGTTGCGGCAGGATCCGGACGTCGTCCTGATCGGGGAGATCCGGGACGCGGAGTCCATGAAGATCGCCCTGACGGCGGCCGACACCGGGCATCTGGTGCTGAGCACCATGCACACCACCGACGCGACCCAGACCATCAGCCGCATCATCTCGTTCTTCCCTCCGCACCAGCAGCAGGAGATCCGCTACCTGCTGGCCTCGACCCTGCAGGCGGTCATCAGCCAGCGTCTGGTGGCGGATGTCGACGGGTTGCAGCGGTATCCGGCCTGCGAGATCCTCATCACCACCAGCACCATCCGGGAATACATCCGGGATCCCGAGAAGACGGTGCTGATCCGTCAGGCCATCCAGGAAGGTTTCGTCCAGTACCAGATGCAGACCTTCGACCAGTCCCTGATGCAGCTCTACCGGGAGGGCCTGGTGAGCCTGGACATCGCGACCCGGGCCAGCAGCAATCCCCACGAGTTCCTCCTGCGCATCAAGGGCATCCAGGGGAGTTCGGACACCACCTGGGACAGGTTCGAAAAGGAAACCGAGGAAGAGAGTCCGGAGATCACGAGGATCTGATCCCGGCCGACCCGGCGAACACCACGGCCCTCCTGACGGAGGGCCGTTTTCTCTTGCCTTCACCCGGCAGCCGCCCCACAATATGGCGGCAGAATCGAAAGGGTGAGGGATGAGGGCGTTCCGGCGGCCGCCAGGCGGCAGGGTGTCCCCCTTGGTGTCATATTCCCAGGCCAGGAAGTTCCGAATGTTCAAAAAAGTCCTCATCGCCAATCGCGGCGAGATCGCCCTGCGCGTCATGCGGGCATGCCGTGAACTGGGGATCCAGAGCGTCGCCATCCATTCCTTCGCGGACGTGGAGTCGCTCCATGTGAAATATGCCGACGAATCCGTCTGCGTCGGCAAGACCTCGAGCGCCGACAGCTACCTGAAGGTTCCCAACATCATCGCGGCGGCCGAGATCACCGGATCCGACGCCATCCACCCCGGATACGGGTTCCTGGCTGAGAATGCCGCCTTCGCGGAGATCTGCGTCGACAACGGGTTCACCTGGATCGGTCCCGACGCCGAGGTCATCCGCTGCATGGGGGACAAGGCCACCGCCCGGACCATGGCCGTCGAGGCCGGCGTCCCGGTCGTTCCGGGGACGGGCCTGGTGCCCGGGGTCGAGGATGCGGTGACGGCCGCCGAGCAGTTCGGGTATCCGGTGATCATCAAGGCGACCGCCGGGGGTGGGGGCAAGGGCATGAGGGTGGCGCGCAACGAGGAGGAACTGCGGAAGAACTTCGTCGCGGCCCGGACCGAGGCGGGGGCGGCCTTCGGGAACGACGCCGTCTACATCGAAAAGTACCTGGTGAAGCCCCGCCACGTGGAGATCCAGCTCATGGGGGACCACCACGGGACCGTGCTGCATTTCGGCGAACGGGATTGTTCCATCCAGCGCCGCCACCAGAAGCTCATCGAGGAGGCCCCCTCGCCCGCGGTGACTCCGGAGATCCGCGAGGCGATGGGCGCGGCCGCCGTCCGCCTGGCCGAGCGGGTGGGTTACACCAGCGCGGGCACCGTCGAGTTCCTGCTCGACGAGGACGGGTCGTTCTACTTCATGGAGATGAACACGAGGATCCAGGTGGAGCATCCGGTGACGGAGATGGTCACGGGTTACGACCTGGTGAAGTGGATGATCCGGGTCGCCGCGGGGGAGAAGTTCACCTTCGGCCAGAAGGACATCCGGGTCACGGGGCACGCCATCGAATGCCGGATCAACGCCGAGAATCCCGAACGGGACTTCATGCCGTGCCCGGGCCGCGTCTTCTACTATCACGCTCCCGGGGGCCCGGGGATCCGCGTCGACACCCACGTCTATTCCGACTACTCCGTCCCACCCCATTACGATTCGTTGCTGGCCAAGATCATTGCCTACGGCGAGGATCGCGAGGAAGCTGTCGCAAGGATGCGACGGGCGCTGGCCGAGTGCGTCTTCGAAGGTCTGCCCACGAGCACGCCCTTCCACCAGGAAGTGCTCCAGCATCCCGTCTTCCTGGCGGGAAAGGCCACGACACGCTTCCTGGAAGAGGAATTGACCCAACTGCAGGAGGGTTTGCGTGTCCGGGCGAAATCCGAGGAAGGCTAGGCGGAAGGGCGCCGGACCGGGTGCGGACGCCCCCTGGCTCAGCGGCCTGCTGCTGCTGGCCCTGGCGGCGTATCTGGGTCTGTCCCTGACCGGGGGGACGGGTCCGTGGTGGCTGGCGGTGACGGGGCATCCCCAGGATTCCCTGGTGGCGGGGGACAATCCCGGCGGCCCGGTCGGCGGGTATCTGGCCCTGGGCCTCGAAGTCATGCTCGGTCGCCTGTGGGTCTGGGCGGTGCCCCTCATCCTGGTGTCGATCGGCGTGGGGATGTTCACCGGACGCCAGTTTCCTCCGCGATTCTGGCTGTTGCGGGTCCTGCCGCTCTGGGTCGCGACCGGCGCCTTCGTGGCGCAGCCGAATGCCCTGGTCGAACCCGGGACCGGCGCCCGCTACGGGGGCATCGTCGGGTTCTACGTCGCCCGGGGGTTCACGACCCTGTTCGGACCCATGGGCGGTCCCATCTTCATTTTTCTCCTCCTGCTGATCACCGTCATCCTGGTCCTGCGCCCCTGGCTCGGCTGGTTGCCCGGCCTGCTCGAACGCCTCGGCACGGGGCTTGCCGCCGTGGGTTCGGTCCTGCGCCGGATCCTGGCCTGGCCCGTCCAGTTGGCCTGGCGGGCCTTGCGGGCGCCGGCAAGCTGGCCGGGCGCCCTGGCCGAGCGGAGGCGGCAGGCCAGGGAACGCAGGGCGGAGGAGGAGGCGGCAGACGGTCCGACCGGTCCTTCCCCGGCGGTCGCCGCTCCGGTCGCCTCCCCGTCCGGGCGGGCCAGGGTCCTTCACGACGTGCCCGATTCCACGGGCCCCGCCGGATCCATCGCGGAATTCGATCCTGGAGACGTTGAGGAGGCACGGTCGCAGGACGCGGAGGTCCGGCCGGTAACAGAATCGCTGACTCTCCAGGGTGCTGCCGGACCCGCCGAGGACGAGGGCTACTTCGAGGACGAGGGGGATGTTTCCCGGCCGCGGCCGAAGAAGCGCAAGAAGGCCAAGGGGACGTTCGTCCTGCCTGATCTGGAACTGCTGACTCCTGCCGGCCCGGACGTCCAGCCACTCAGCCGCCAGGAACTGGACTCCTCGGCGGACCTGCTGGAGGCCACCCTGCGTTCGTTCGGGGTCGAGGGCGAGGTAAAGGACGTGCGCCCCGGGCCCGTCGTGACCACCTTCGAGTACCAGCCGGGTTCCGGCATCCGCGTCAACCAGATCGTCCAGCGCAGCGACGATCTGGCCCTGGCCATGAGGGCGCGGTCGATCCGCATGGAGGCTCCGATTCCCGGCAAGGCCGCCGTCGGCATCGAGATCCCCAATCCCAAGCCCAAGATGGTGCGGCTGCGCGAGGTCCTCGAGAACACCGACCAGGAAGGGGCGGCGGCCCTGACCGTGGTGCTGGGCAAGGACGTGGTCGGCCGCCCCGTCAACATCGACATCGCCGGTTTGCCCCACCTGCTCGTGGCCGGGTCCACCGGCAGCGGCAAGTCGGTGTGCCTGAATGCCATGATCTGCAACCTGCTGCTGCGGAACACGCCGGAGACCCTGCGGCTGGTCCTCATCGACCCGAAGATGCTCGAACTGAGCGTCTACAACGGCATCCCGCACCTGCTGCTGCCGGTGGTCACGGATCCCCGGGAGGCCCTGAAGGCGCTGCAGTGGATGGTGGCCCAGATGGAGTACAGGTACCGCCAGCTGTCGAAGCATTCGGTGCGGAACATCCTGCAGTACAACCAGAAGGTGGCCAAGGGCGAGATCGAGGACGAGGACGGGGAGACCGTCACCGAGATCATGCCTTACTACGTGACCATCGTGGACGAACTTGCCGACCTGATGATCCAGCTCGGGGCGGACATGGAAGGCCCCATCACGCGTCTGGCCCAGAAGGCCCGGGCGGTGGGCATCCACCTGATCCTGGCGACCCAGCGGCCCAGCGTGGACGTGCTGACCGGCGTGATCAAGGCCAACATCCCCTGCCGGATCGCCTTCCGGGTGATCCAGAAGAACGACTCGAGGACCATCCTGGACATGAACGGCGCCGAGCAGCTGCTGGGGCACGGCGACATGCTCTACCTGCAGCCGGGCCGCGCCCTGCCCGTGCGCGTGCACGGTTCGTTCATCGACGTCGACGAGTGCGAGGCGATCTCCGCCCACTGGCAGGACTTCACCGGGATGACCGAGGAGATCAGCCTGAACGAGAACCCCGCCGGGGGCGGCATGGTCACCGGCGAGGACGACCTTTTCGAGGAGGCCAAGCGCATCGTGATCCTGCACCAGAGCGGCTCCACCTCCCTGCTGCAGCGCCGCCTGCGCATCGGCTACACCCGCGCCGGACGGCTCATGGACATGCTGGAGGAGGCGGGGGTCGTCGGCCCCTTCACCGGGAGCAAGGCCCGGGACGTGCTCATCAAGGCCGAGGACCTCGGTCAGGCCGGCGAGGGTCAGGCCTGATGCGGAAGGTGTTCTGCGCCACCCTGGGCTGCGACAAGAACCTCGTGGACTCCGAGGCGCTCCTGGGGCGTTTCGCCATCAAGGGCGTCCAGGCGGTGGACGACCCTGAGGCCGCCGACATCTGGGTCCTGAACACCTGCGGGTTCATCGAGGCCGCCCGCAGCGACAGCGCCGAGACCCTGCGATCCCTGTGCGACGCCAAGGGAGAGCGCACCCTGGTCGTCTGCGGCTGCTGGTCCCAGGAACACGGCGACCTGATCCGCGAGCGCTTCCCTGCGGTGGACGTCGTCGCCGGGGTGGGGCAGTTCGACGAGGTGGTCGCCGCCTGCACGGGGACCGGATCCCCGGCGCCGTCCGCACCGTCCGGGACGGGGGTCTTCCCCCTCGCGGGGCCCGCCCCGCAGCCCATCGTGGGAGATCCCATGGCCGCCCCTTACGTGGGCATCGCCGAACGTCCCCTGCTGACCCCGGGGCACGTCGCGTTCGTCAAGATCGGCGAGGGGTGCAACTTCTCCTGTTCCTTCTGCCGGATCCCCCTGATCCGCGGCAAGCAGCGTAGCCGCCCGATCGCCGAGATCGCCGGCGAGGTCCGCCGGCTCGCCGGACGAGGCGTCACCGAGATCCAGCTGGTCAGCCAGAACACCAGCGACTTCGGCCGGGACTCGGGCGAGAACCTGCACGACCTCGTCAAGACGCTGGACGGAATCGACGGGCTGCGGCGCATCCGCCTGTTCTATCTCTACTCCGGGGTGGTGACGGCCGACGACCTTCTGCGGCTGCTCGATCTGCCGAAGGTGGTCCCGTATCTGGACCTTCCGGTCCAGCACGCCTCACCGCGCCTGCTGAAGGCCATGCGCCGTCCCGGCCTGTCGCGCACGTCGCCCGACTTCTTCGCGACCCTCAGACGAGCCCGCCCGGAAGTCGTCCTGCGGTCCACCGCGTTGCTGGGTTTCCCGGGGGAGGAGGACGAGGACGTGGCCGTGCTGGCCGACTTCCTGGCCGAGGTGGAGTTTGACCACCTGGGAACCTATCGTTATTCTCCCGAGCCTGGAACGTCGTCGGCCGAGCTTCCGGACCGGGTGCCCGAGGAAGTGATCCTGGACCGCGAAGCCCTCATCCAGGGCATCCAGGAGGAGATCGCCCTCGAGCGGATGGAAGGCCGCCTGGGGCAGGACCACGAGATCCTGGTGGACCGCATCCTGGCTCCTGACGACCTCGCCGAGGAGGGCTGGCTGGATCTCCTGGACGGCTTCGAGGCCGGGGAAGATGCCGACGGGGCCCTGCGGCAGGCGACCCACGGGGCCGGACCTTTGGCTGTGGGACGCAGTTTTCATTTCGGGTATGATGTGGACGGGAACGTCATCATGCCGGCCGGGAACCTGGAGCCGGGCCGTTATGTTAGAGGCGTGTTCCGGAAGGCGACCGCCACCGATGTCTGGGCCGAGGAGCCCGCGGGTGAACCATGAGGGAAAGGCCTGTTGAACGCATGAACTCTCTCGCCGCTCGAATCGCCGCCATGTCCGGGATCATGATCGCGCTGTCGTTCGTCTGCGTGGCCGCCCAGGCCGGGGAGGGGGCCGGTCCCTTCGCGGCGGGGAGGTCCGATACCGTGAGGACCAACCTGTGGCTGGCCGAATCCCTGCTTGCCGAGGTGGCGGCCGAGGGGGTGGCCGCCCTGCCGCAGGACGGCGGCCGGGTCCGCCTGCAGAGCGCCCTCGATACGCCCGCGGCCCATCTCTTCCAGACGGTGGCCACGGGGTTGCTGGCTGACCGGGGATACGAGGTCTTCCTCGATACGGGTGAAGAGGGGGTTCCCGCTCCGGTGGATTACGTCTTCGGCTACCGGGTCCTCGGGGTCCAGCTCGATTATCCCGAAGTGGGTCGGACCCTGGGGATCTGGCGCAACTGGGTCGGCCGGGAGGTCGAGGTCTCGGTCATGCTGGAACTGTCGGAGGCCGCCACGGGCAGGGTGCTGCTGAACCGCAAGGTCGACCGCGGCTATCGCGACCGTTTCGACGATCACGAACTCGGCCGGGTCGAATCGCCCCTGTACGACTTCACGACCGCGGAGATCAAGGGCAGCGGCTGGCAGGACCGGATGGAGGAAGTCGTGGTCCTCGGCACCCTGGCCGGTCTGGTCGCCGTCTATTTCGCCAACACCAGCGATTGAGGCCGTCGCCGTCTGGCGACCGGCCCGGAGGATTCATTGGCCTCGTTGAAACGCAGACATCCCGTACCTGTGGCCGGCCTGGCGCTGGCGGCGGTTCTCCTGCTCCTGGCGATCGTCGGGGCCGGTTGCGGCACCAGCAATCCCCATCCTCCGGGCAGCTTCGACCGCGGCGTATTCTACGCCGAGAAGGGGAAGGGAATCGAGGCGGTCACGGCGTTCGAGTCCTTCGTGCGCCGCAATCCCACCGACAGCCTTGCCTCCGAAGCCCAGTTCCTCAAGGCCATGACCTACATGGAGATGAAGGAATTCCCCCTCGCGGCGGTCGAGTTCCAGATCCTGCGCAAGGACTACCCCACCAGCGACCGGGTGGAGGAGGCTTTCTTCCAGGAGGGGCTGGCCTACCTGGGCCAGGTGGGAAAGATCCAGCGGGACATCACCGGGGCCTACGAGGCCAGGCTGCACTTCCTGAAGTTCATGCAGACCTATCCCCAGTCGCCGCGCATTCCCGAAGCCCGGAAGGTCATGCAGGACATCTCGGACCTGATGGTGGAAAAGCGCCTCCAACAGGTGCGGGTCTTCCAGCAGCTGAACCGGCACCAGGCGGTGGCCGCGACCCTGGACGGGGTCCTGGCCGATGAGGCCGGCAGTTCCCGCCTCGACGAGGTCCTCTGGGTGAGGGCGCAGACCGCCGGCAAGCTGGAAAAGCCCGAGGAACGGCGGGAGTTTCTCCGGAGGCTGGTGAACGAATTCCCCGAGAGCCCCTACGCCGAGCGGGCCCGGTCCGCCCTCAAGCGCGACGGCGATTCCGGGGCCGGCGGGGTGGAAACCGAGGAGCCATGATCCTCGCCGTCCTCGGCGGCTCTTTCGACCCGGTCCATTCAGGCCACGTGGCCCTGGGGCGCCACCTGCTGGCGGGGGGGTACGGCGAGCGCCTGCTGGTGATTCCCACCGCCCGCTCTCCCCACAAGGACGGCCCCCGTGAATCCGGGAGCCACCGTCTCGCCATGCTCCGGCTGGCCTTCGCCGGGGTCCCCGGCAGCGCCATCGACGACAGGGAACTGCGCCGAGGCGGGGTGTCCTACACCGCAGATACCCTTGCCGAACTCGCCGCCGCACATCCCGGTTGCGAACTCCGCCTGGCCATCGGCCAGGACAACCTGGCCGGTTTCCCGACCTGGCGCTCACCGGAGAGGATCCTCGAACTCGCCTCTCTTCTGGTCGTCAGCCGGGAGGTTCCCGGGCCAGGCGTCCCCCGCACTCCGGCCGAGGCCAGGAGGATGCTGCAAGAGGCCCGCCTTGCGGGAGAACGGCTGATCTGGGTCGGGGATTTCCGGGAGTCCGTGTCATCCACGGGGGTTCGTGCTATGCTGGCGGCAGGTGGGGACACGGCCGGAATTCTGCATCCGGACGTCCGCGCCTACATCGACGCCCACGGTCTTTACCGCGCCTGAAGATTCCCGGCCGGTCCCTGATCCGTTCGCGAAAGGTTGAACCCGTGTCCCTCATCCTGGTCGACGGCTCCGCCCTTGTCTACCGGTCCCATTACGCCTTCGCCAACCGTCCCCTGACCTCTCCTTCGGGCGAACTGACCTCGGTGGCCTTCGGCTTCTTCAGCTCCGTCCTGCGGTTGATCGAGGACCGCGCCCCGACCCACCTGGCGGTGGTTTTCGACCTGCCCGGCAAGAACTTCCGGCACGCGATCTTCCCCGAGTACAAGGCCCATCGCAAGCCCATGCCCGAGGAGATCGTCGAGCAGCTGCCCCGCCTGCGGGAACTCCTGGATGCGTGGGGAGTCCCCGTCCTGGAGAAGGAGGGAGTCGAGGCGGACGACGTCATGGGCACCCTGGCCCGGCAGGCGTCCGCAGCCGGGCAGCAGGTCTGGCTGTACACGGGCGACAAGGACTTCATGCAGCTCCTCGACGGGAACATCGGCATGCTGAAGCCGGGCCGGAGGGGGGACGAGATCACCGTGCTGGAGGCGGACGACGTCCGCCGGGAGTACGGCCTGGAGCCGGCCGAACTCATCGAGGTGTTCGCGCTCTCGGGTGACAAGGCCGACAACATCCCGGGCGCCCCCGGGATCGGGGACAAGACGGCCCTCAAGCTCATCCAGGACTTCGGTTCGCTGGACGGGCTTTTCGACGCCCTCGAGGCGAGCAAGCTGACTCCCCGGCTCAAGCGGGTCATCGGGGAGAACCGGGATCAGGTGTATCTCTCGCGTGAACTTTTCACCATCCGCACGGATGTGGACCTTCCCGGCTCGTGGCGCGATCTGCGCACGGTGCTGCCCACGGGGGACGAGGTGTCCGCCCTGCTCCAGGAGCTGGGATTGCGCCGGGTGCGGCAGCTCGTCGACCGCCTGGCCGTCGCCTCCCCGGACCCGGGGACGGGCGGCGAGGCCGGAGTAGCGTCCCCCGGTCCGGACCCTGCTCCGCCAACGGAACCTGCCCCTGCGGCGGCCGACTCCTGGGCGGGGAGGCGGCGCGCCCGCGGTTACGAACGCCTGGCGGACCTCGCCTCGCTGGAGACCTGGCTCGGTGACATGGATCCGGAGGCGCCCCTGGCGATCGACACCGAGACCGATGCGTTGCGGAAGGACACGTGCCGGCTCGTCGGGATCAGCCTGGCCGGCAGCGCGCGCGAGGGCCGGACGCTGCCGCCGGCCTACGTGCCCGTCCTCTGGAGGGAGGAGGACGACCACGGGGGTGCAGGCACCCTCTTCCCGGAAACTTCGGTCCGTTCCCGTCTCGAGGAGGTCAGGTCCGTCCTGCAGCCCTTCCTGGCCGGGTCGAACCTGAAGGTCGGGCAGAACCTGAAGTTCGACGAGTGGATCCTGGAGCGCCACGGTTTCCGGCTCTCGGGACCCCGGTTCGACACCATGCTGGCCTCCTACATCCTCGATCCCGGCCGGCGCAGCCACGGGCTGGACGACCTGGTCCTCGATCTGCTGGGCCACCGCATGATGCCTTACGCCGAACTGTTCGCTCCCGGCGACAAGTCCCGGGACATCCTCGCGGTCGACCCGGACCGGCTGGCCCTCTACGCCGCCGAGGACGCCGATTACACCCTGCAGCTGTTCGTCAGGCTCCAGGAAGAACTCCGGACCGAGGGGATGGAGGGACTGTTCCGGGAACTGGAGATGCCGGTGGCCCGGGTTCTGCTCGTCATGGAACGCAACGGGATCATGATCGACCGCCCCTTCCTGGCGGAACTGCGGGAACGCTTCGAGGCCGAACTCGCGGAGTACACCCGCCGCATCCACGAACTGGCCGGCGAGGCCTTCAACATCCAGAGTCCGAAGCAGCTGGGCGTGGTCCTCTTCGAGAAGCTGGGCCTCAAGCCCCTCAAGAAGACCGCCACGGGCTGGAGCACCGACGTGGACGTCCTGACCGCACTCGCCGAGGAGCACGAGCTGCCCGCGCTCATCCTCGAGTACCGCCAGATCGCCAAGCTCCAGAACACCTACGTGGAAACCCTGCCCGACCTGGCCAATCCCGACACCGGCCTGATCCACACGTCGTACAACCAGGCCGTCGCCGCCACCGGCCGGTTGTCCAGTTCCGATCCCAACCTGCAGAACATCCCGGTGCGGACCGAACTGGGCCGGCAGATCAGGCGGGCCTTCGTGCCCCGGGCCGAGGACCACCTGTTCCTGTCCGCGGACTACTCCCAGGTCGAACTGCGCCTGCTGGCCCACCTCGCCGACGACCCGGGTCTGCAGCAGGCCTTCCGCGACGGGGCCGACGTCCACCGGCGGACCGCCGCTCTCATCGCCGGGGTCGGCGAGGACGAGGTCACCGCCGGGATGCGCAGCCGAGCCAAGGCCATCAACTTCGGCGTCATCTACGGGATGGGCGCCCGCGCCCTGGCCCGTCAGATCGGCGTCAAGGTCGCCGAGGCGGCGGAGTTCATCGACACCTACTTCCGGACCTACCCCGGGGTGCGGGCCTTCATCGAGGCCACCAAGGAAGCCGCGCGGCGCGAGGGCTCGGTGGCCACCCTGCTCGGCAGGCGGCGGCTGCTGCCGGACATCCAGTCGGCGAACAACCGCATCCGCAGCTTCCAGGAACGGGTCGCGGTGAACACCCCGATCCAGGGGACCGCGGCCGACCTGATCAAGCTGGCCATGGTGCGGATCCAGGACGGCCTGGACGCCTCGGATCTGCGCGCCATGCTGTTGATGCAGGTGCACGACGAGCTCGTCCTGGAGGTGCACCGCGGGGATCTGGCGTTCGTGGAGGACCTCGTGCGGACGGGCATGGAGGGGGCTCTCGACCTCAAGGTCCCCCTGGTGGTCGACATCCACACCGGGCGCAACTGGGCGGAGGCCCACGGATGAAGACCGTGGCCGTGACCGGACCCATCGCGGGCGGCAAGTCCACCTTCACCCGGCTGCTCGCGGCCGGGGGAGCGGCGGTCCTCGACGGGGACGCCCTCGGACACGAGGTGCTCGAGATTCCCGAGGTCAAGGACGCACTGATCGGGGCCTTCGGGCCGGAAGTGGTCAGGAACGGTCAGGTCGACCGCAAGATCCTGGGCGACATCGTTTTCTCCGGTCCGGACAAGCTCCGGGAGCTGAACGCCATCACCCACGAGGCGCTCGCGGACCTGTTCCGGCGACGGCTGGATCTCCATGCCCGCGCGGGAGCCCATGACCTTGCCGTCCTGGAGGCGGCCGTTTATTATCTTTTGCCTTCCCCGGTCCCTGTGGATATGGTGGTCACCGTGACCGCGCCGGCGGACATCCGCCTGCAGCGGCTGCTTGCCCGGAACGGGAGCGACCCCGTCGCCGCGGCGGCGAGGATCGACGCCCAGGCGGACATGGAGCGGGGCTGGGCATCCGCCGACCTCGTCGTGGTCAACGACGGCGAGCCCGCGAAGCTGGAGGAGGCGGCTCGGCGGGTCCGCAGCCTGCTGGGCCTGGACCCCTGATCGGACAACCCGGAAGTAGGATGACGACGTGAGAGAGACGCTGGACAGGATCAAGGAAGCGGAAGAGACCCTGGCCTCCCTCAAGGAGGGTCTTTGACTACCCGGGCCTGTGTGTCAAGCTGAAGGCCTGCGAGGCCAGGCAGTCCGCTCCCGAGTTCTGGAGCAACCAGGAGGAGGCGGGCAGGGTCGTCAAGCAGGTGCGGTCGCTGAAGCAGTGGATCGAACCCCTGGAAGAGGCGAGCCGGCTGGCGGAGGACCTGAACGTCCTGCTGGAGCTGGCCATGGAGGAGGAGGACGAGGACTCCGCGGCCGAGGCCCTCGTCCAGGTCGCCAAGCTGGAGAAGCTCGTCGAGCAGCTGGACACGCGGTTCCTGCTCAGCGACCCCGACGACGAGCGCGGGGCGGTCATGGAGATCCACCCCGGGGCGGGCGGCACCGAGAGCGCGGACTGGGCCCAGATGCTCCTGCGGATGTACACCCGGTACTTCGAGCGCGAGGGCATGAAGTTCCAGACTCTCGACCTGCAGGCGGGTGAGGAGGCCGGCATCAAGACCGCCGTCCTGGAGATCGACAGCCCCTTCGCCTACGGCTACCTCAAGAGCGAATCGGGGGTTCACCGGCTGGTGCGGATCAGCCCCTTCGACGCCCAGAACCGGCGCCACACCAGCTTCGCCTCGGTCTTCGTCTATCCCCTGGTGGAGGACGACGTCGAGGTCGAGATCAATACGGCCGACCTGCGGGTGGACACCTTCCGCGCCCAGGGCGCGGGCGGCCAGCACGTGAACAAGACGGACAGCGCCGTGCGGATCACGCACCTCCCCACCAACACGGTCGTGGCCTGCCAGAGCGAGCGGAGCCAGCACCGCAACCGGGAGAGCGCGATGACCATGCTGCGGGCCAAGCTCTACCAGCAGATCCTGCTCGCGCGGCAGAAGGAGCGGGACGCCATCGAGGCCGAGAAGATGGAGAACGCCTGGGGCAGCCAGATCCGCTCGTACGTCCTGCAGCCCTACACCAAGGTCAAGGACCACCGCACCGACCACGAGACGGGCAACGCCACGGCGGTGCTCGACGGCGAACTCGAAGGCTTCACCGACGCCTACCTGCGCTGGCTGGGCGCCCGGAGCCGGGACCAGAAGACGGGCGGCGCCTGACCCGACGCGACCGCCGGATCCGGGAGTTGTAGATTGGAACACAACGACAGCAATCAGCACGAGGACACGGCGGACCGGGAGGGCGGGCAGGACCTGCACCCGCTGATCGCCGCACGTCTGGAGAAGATGGACGAGCTCGGCGCCGAGGTCCCGCTCTATCCCTACTCCTTCGACCGGAGCCATACGAGCCTGGAGATCCGCGAGGGAGAAGGGCCCCTGACGGCGGAAGGGGTCAAGGTCCGCTACCCCGGCCGCATCATGGCCAAGCGGGGTACGGGCAAGACCCTGTTCGTTCCCGTGCAGGACGAGTGGGGCCGCATCCAGGCCTACTTCAAGAAGGACGACCTGGGGGAGGACGCCTTCCGCCGCATCCAGAAGCTGATCGACATCGGCGACTGGATCGGGGTGGAGGGGACCCTGTTCCGGACCAGGACCGACGAGCTGAGCATCCACGTCACGGACTTCACGTTCCTGGCCAAGGCCATCCGGCCCCTGCCCGAGAAGTACCACGACCTGAGCCTCGAGAACAAGAGCCGCAGGCGGTACCTCGACCTGGCCATGAACCAGGAGAGCCGCGACCGTTTCAAGCTGCGCAGCTCCATCCTCCGCGACGTCCGCAACTTCTTCGACGCCGAGGGATTCCTCGAGGTCGAGACGCCCGTCCTGCAGCCGCTGTACGGGGGCGCCACCGCCCGCCCGTTCACGACGCACCACAACGCCCTGGACATGACCCTCTACCTGCGGATCGCCGACGAGCTCTACCTCAAGCGGCTGATCATCGGCGGGCTGGAGAAGGTCTACGAGATCGCCAAGGACTTCCGCAACGAGGGCATGGACCGCACGCACAATCCCGAGTTCACCATGCTCGAGTGCTACGCGGCCTACTGGGATTACCGGGACATGATGGACCTGACCGAACGCCTGGTCCGCCGGCTGGCCGGGAACTTCGGGACCGACGGCCGCCTGCAGTACGGCGAACACCAGCTCGACTTCTCGCAGCCTTTCCGGCGCGTCACCTTCATGGGGGCCCTGGCGGAAGCCGTGGGCCGCGACCTCATGGTCGTCCCGACCGACGATCTGGCCGTTCTCGCCCGGGAGAAGGGCGTCGAGCTGAAGAAGGGCATGGGCCGGGACAAGATCCTGGACGAGCTGTTCAGCCTCCTGGTGGAGCCCGGCCTGATCCAGCCGACCTTCGTCATGGATCACCCGCAGGAACTGTCGCCCCTGGCCAAGGCCCACCGCGACCACGAGGGCCTGGTGGAGAGGTTCGAGCTCTTCGTGGCGGGCTTCGAGCTGGCCAACAGCTTCAGCGAGCTCAACGACCCCCGCGAGCAGCGCCGGCGCTTCCTCGACCAGAAGGCCCTTCTGGAAGCCGGGGACGAGGAGGCCCAGCAGCTGGACGAGGACTTCCTGCAGGCCATGGAGCACGGCATGCCCCCGACCGGGGGCATGGGCCTGGGCGTGGACCGGCTGATCATGCTGCTGGTGGACACCAACAACATCCGGGACGTGCTCCTCTTCCCGCACATGAGGCCCGAGGTCTCGACGGACGCCGGGTGAGATGGACTTCTCCGGCTACATCGCCAGGCGGTACCTGCGCAGCCGGCGCCACAGCCGGTTCCTCAGCCGGGGAAGCTTCACCGCGGTGACCGGCATCGCCATCGGGGTGATGGTCCTGAACATCACCCTGGCCGTCATGAACGGCTTCCACGCCGAGATGCGGCGGACCTTCGTCGAGAACATGCCCATGATCTCGGTGATCACCAGCGAGCCCGAGGGGTTCCTGGAACTGGGCCGGACCATGGACCTGATCGGCGCCGTCCCCGAGGTCACCGGCGTGGCCCCCTTCATCCGGCAGGAGGTCCTGGTCAGCGCCGCCCGCAATCTCGGACCCCCGCGACCGCAGGCCGGCGTCACCTGGGGAGTGGACCCCGACCTGGTGGACGAGGTCCAGCCCCTGAGCCGGTACCTGGTTCCCGAACCCGCCATCCTCGCCTCCCTCGCCGGGGGGGAGACGCCGCGCGCGATCCTCGGGGTGGATCTGGCCAACAACCTCTACACCGCCATCGGCGACACCGTCATCCTGACCTCGGTCAACGGGGAGATCGACCTGGCCGACATCCAGGCGGTCAGCGGGAAGTTCGTCGTCAGCGGCTACTTCGACACCGGCATGTACGAGTTCGACAGCCGTTTCGTGTACACGGGCCTCGATGCGGGACGCGCCTTCTTCGGCTACGCGCCGGGAGGGGCGTCCATGATCGGGGTCAAGGTCGCGGACGTCATGCGGGCCGACCGCGTGGCCGACGCCATCGTCGACGCCCTCGGTCCCCGGTTCCACGCGACCGACTGGATGGCCCTCAACCAGAACCTCTTCCAGTGGATCAAGCTGGAGAAGATCATCATGGCGCTGCTGCTGGGAATGATCATCCTGATCGCGGGCTTCAACATCATCGGCATCCTCACCATGATGGTCGGGGAGCGCCGGCGGGAGATCGGCATCCTGCTGGCCATGGGGGTGCAGCGGCGGCACGTCATGGGGATCTTCCTGCTGAACGCCCTGTGGCTCGGAGCGATCGGCGTGGGGATCGGCTGCGGCCTGGGGCTGGCCGGGATCTGGTATCTGGACGCCCACGGCATATCCCTGCCCGGGGACGTCTACTTCGTGGAGACCGTGCCGGTGCTGCTGCAATGGCTGGATTTCCTGCTGGTGGCCGGCGTGAGCCTGGTCATGGCCGTGCTGGCCGGCCTCTGGCCCAGCTGGGAGGCCTCCAACCTGAAACCCATGGAGATCATCCGCTACACGTGAGCGGTTTTCGCCCTGACGGGGGAGCTCGATGAAACCGGTACTCGGCGCCCAGGGGGTGGCCAAGATCTTCCCGCGCAGCGACGGCGACCTGACCGTCCTGGCCGCTTGCGACCTGCTGGTGGGGCCGCAGGAAGCGGTGGCGATCACCGGCGCCAGCGGGTCGGGAAAGAGCACCCTGCTCAACATCCTCGGGGGTCTCGATGCGCCGACTTCCGGCTCGGTGACCCACGAGGGGTGGCCCCTGGACTTCGCCGACCATGCCGCCCTGACCCGCTGGCGGTCCGAGGTGGTCGGCTTCGTCTTCCAGTTCCATTTCCTGTTGCCCGACTTCACCGCCTTCGAGAACCTGCTCATTCCCCTGCGGGGGCGCCGGCGCATCACGGCCGCGGACCGGACGCTGGCGATGGAGTTCCTCGAACGCATGGGCCTCGCCGACCGCGCGGATCACCTGCCGGGGGAGATGTCGGGCGGCGAGCAGCAGCGGGTCGCCGTGGCCCGGGCCTTCATGAACCGGCCCCGGGTCGTGCTGGCGGACGAACCCTTCGGGAACCTGGACAAGGAAATCGGCGCGCGGCTGGGGGATCTCCTGTTCGAGATGCGCCGGGACCACGGCACGGCCCTGGTGATCGTGACCCATGATTCCGCGCTGGCGGGGCGGGCGGATCGCCGCCTGCACCTGCACGGGGGACGCCTGGCGGTCGCCGGGGGCGGAGAGGAGGGCCTGCGGTGAAGTGCCAGCATTGCGGAAAGAAGGAGGCGACCGTCCACCTCCTGGAGATGATCGAGGGACGGCGCCGGGCCCTGTGGCTCTGCGCGGACTGCGCCGAGGTCGAACAGTGGCGGCGGATCGGGAACGTCGGCCGGAAGGGCCCGGGCGGGGACGATGACGATCCGGGGGAACGCGGGCTGTTCCGTGGTCCCGAGGATCTGGGCCACGAGTCCGATTCCCTGACGGGCTTCCTCGGCCAGGACGCCTTCGTCGGGGCCTCGGGAGAGGTCGCGGAGCCCGCCTGTCCCCAGTGCGGGTACGTGTGGGCGGATTTCCAGAACACGCACCGGCTGGGTTGTGCGGCCTGCTATGTGGCTTTTCGGCCGCGCCTGCTGCCCATGCTCGCGGGATTCCATCGCCACGCCTCGCACCTCGGCAAGGTGCCGCCCTCCCGCGACGGCCGGGGCAGCGTCCTGGTGGAACTGACCAAGCTGCGGGTCGCGCTGGAGAAGGCCATCGCCGCCGAGGATTTCGAGAAGGCCGCAGCCCTGCGGGACCGGATGCGGCAGCTGGAAAGCGGCGCCCCCCCCCGGGAGGAGGCCGAATGAGGACCTTTTTCAAGGATTTCCCCGAGCGCAGGCTGCCCTGGCAGGTCTCCGCGGGGCCCGAGGCCGACGTCGTGCTGGCGACCTCCGCAGCCCTGGCCAGGAACCTGAGGGCCTTCCCCTTTCCGGGCAAGGCCTCGGAGGTCGAGCTGCGCACCATCCGGGGCGACCTGATCCGGCGCCTGGGCTCGCTGGAGCCCTTCGCCGAGGGCTGGCATCTCGACCTCGAGGGGTTGACCTCCAGCGAACGGCGCTGCCTGCAGGAGATGACCCAGCTCAGCTCCCGATCCGCGGCCGATCCCGTCGGGAAGGGGCTGGTGCTGGATGGGGAACTCGGCCTCTGTCTGGCCCTCAACGGGGACGATCATCTCGAGGCGGTGGCCACCCGCGCCGGCTGGGATCCCCGCGCCGCCCTGGACGACGTCCTGGACCTCGACGCCCGGTTCGAGCAACAGGTGGATTTCGCCTTCGACGCCGACCTGGGTTACCTGACGGCCTATCCCACCCGCGTGGGTACGGGATTGCGGTTGAGCGCGGCCGTTCACCTGCCCGGTCTGGTCATGGCCGACGAGATCCAGAAGCTGATCAACGCCCTGCGCCAGCTCCAGTTCACCATCCACGGCTTCCACGGCCCGGGCGCTCCCATCCGGGGCGCCCTCTTCCGGGTGGAGAACCTGATCACCCTCGGGCGGAGCGAGGCCGAGGTGCAGGAGGATTTTGCCACCCACGTGGGAAAAATCATCGCCTATGAACGGTCGGCCCGCCGCCAGCTGTTCGGTCGGGATTCCCTGGGGCTGGAGGACGTGGTCCGGCGCAGCCTCGCCATCCTGCAGGAGGCCCGGTTGATGAGCAGCCAGGAGGCGTTCGACCGGCTGTCCGACGTCCGGCTGGGGCTGAGCCTGGGGATCCTCGAGGGGATTTCCCCCGAAACCCTGAATCTCGCCCTCATACGCCAGCAATCCGCCCACCTGGACCGCCTGGCGGGAAAGGGGCTGCAGGGCAAGGACCGGCTGGCCGCCCGGGCCCGCCATCTCCGCGAATGGCTGGGGACGGCCTGATTTTCCGGCAAATTCCCATATTTCGGGTAAAGTCAACGGGTTCCCATGCGAAATACAGGAAAGGCTTACATGTCACGGGCGACCGGCCTGACGAATGGTAGCGCCTGCCGTCCCGCTCCAGTATATTTCTTGCTAACCGGTAGGATCGCCAACTGATCCTGCCCGGCTGCGTCGGGGAGGAACCCCGACCCGGACTTGCCATCGGAGGCTCTTGGGTATGAATGACCGTTTCACGCAGCAAGTTCGCAAGGTCCTGTTCCTGGCCCGTGACGAAGCCGGCCGGTTGCAGCACGACTACATCGGCACCGAACACCTCCTGCTGGGGATCATCCGGGAGGGCGAGGGCGTGGCCGCCAACGTCCTGCGCCGGATGAACCTGGATTTCGAGCGGATCCAGAAGGCGGTCGAGGACTCCGTGACGGCTCCCATGGGACCGGTCAGCATCGGCGAGATCCCGTTCACCCCGCGGGCCAAGAAGGTCCTGGAGCTGTCCATCGACGAGGCCCGCCTGCACAACCACAACTACGTGGGCACCGAACACCTGCTGCTGGCCCTGATCCGCGAGGGCGAGGGCGTGGCCGCCAGGGTTCTGGCCGAGCTGGGCGCCGACCACGAGAGCGTCAAGCGCGAGGTCATGAAGGCCCTGGGTGGCTCCGAGAGCGAGGGCAAGCTCCTGGCCCGCGGCCGGACCGGCAAGAAGCCTCCCAAGAAGAAGGAAAATTCCATCCTGGACCAGTTCGGCCGCAACATGACGGACATGGCCAAGGAGGGGAAGCTCGATCCGACCATCGGCCGCAGCCGCGAGATCGACCGGTGCATCCAGATCCTCAGCCGACGCAAGAAGAACAATCCGGTGCTGATCGGCGAACCCGGCGTGGGCAAGACCGCCATCGTCGAGGGGTTCGCCACCAGGATCGTCGAGGGCAACGTGCCTGCCCTGCTGCGCGATAAGGAGATCTTCACCCTCGATCTGGCCAGCGTGGTGGCGGGCACCAAGTACCGCGGCCAGTTCGAGGAACGTCTCAAGCAGATCATGGCGGAGATCCGGGAGAATCCCGACGTCATCCTGTTCATCGACGAG
>Ga0180009_10002920_pt1 | contig 19834 bp, 13 predicted proteins | sample OS_PC_MetaG_FD_123537 | JGI IMG/M metagenome (GOLD analysis project Ga0180009, IMG submission 123537) | Groundwater microbial communities from the Aspo Hard Rock Laboratory (HRL) deep subsurface site, Sweden - OS_PC_MetaG | ecosystem: Environmental > Aquatic > Deep subsurface > Groundwater...
AATGTCCTCAATGATTTTGGCCATGTCAGGGTCGAGGGCCCTTGGAAGCACGTTTGGCAGAGCCTCAACGAGTGTGGCCTTTAGGCCCTGTTTTGTCGTGAGCTCGCACAGCTCAACGCCTATTGCCCCGGCACCGATTACAACGACCTCTTTTGCCTTTTGTATGTGGGGCCTTATTTTCATCAGGTGGTCAAACGTTCTAAGGAAAAATACGCCCTCGCTCTCTATGCCTTCGATAGGGGGTCTGAAGACCCTTGAGCCCGTCGCAATCAAGAGAGATTTATAGCCAAACTCCTCAATGCCGTGCGGCCCTTCTGTTTTCAGTGTCTTTTTGTCAAAATCTACGGATTTGACCGCTGTCTTTCTTTTAAGCACAAGGTTCCTCTGGGCGTCATAGATTTTGTCTGTCAGGATGTGCTCGATTTCTGATTCGTCTGCAAAAAACATGTGCGGCAAATCGCATCTTGGGTAGGCGACATGCTCTTCTGTGGTTATAAGAAGTACCTCTTTTCCGGCGTATTTAATTGCCTCTGTGGCTCCTGTTGCGCCTGCTCCGCCCCCACCTATTACAATAAGGTCGTATTCCATGGTGGTCATTCTTCCCATCCGTATATAAAATTTTCTTGCATCCGGCAGTTATATATTAGTACAAAGGAGATTTGGTCATGAAGCTGAGGGCGCTGGCCCCATGTGCAGCAGACTTTTTTGTCGAAATATCTTATACCCAGAGATGAAATCGAGAAGCTCGTTGGCGAAGTGCGATCAGATGGTTACGAGATGTTTCGAAGCCTTTCCAGGGTGTCTACGTCATTTTCCGATTTAGGACTTCGTCTCCCTGATGTCGAAATCAGTACCTTGCGGATTGATGAAAAATCACCGTTGGTTGGAAAATCCTTGGCCCAGACCGAGCTGAGAAAGAAATATGGAGTTACCGTATTGGCGGTACGCCGGGATTCGCGGATGTTTTCCAATCCTGAAGTAGACATGCAGTTTTATGCTGGCGATGTGCTTTTTGTCCTTGGGTCACCTGAGAAGATCGCCGGGGTCACGGGCTTGTTCCGCAAACCGGACGAAGGAGAGGTAAGTTGACGAACCCAATATTTCAGGCAGTGATTAGCACAATCTGCCGCCTTAAGCGGACATGACCTATATGTAAGAGGAGCCAAGTTGTCCTTGGGAGCGAAAGTGTGCATTACAAATTCTGCGGTGCAGATAGGTCTTCCCACAAGTAGTTTATTCGACAACCACGAAAAGTCTAAAACTTTCTCCAAAGAATGTCTCGGTGCTGGCAATTCATCACGAAGGCGAGCTCATCGCAAACCCTCCTCCAGATTCAAGACTGGAAGAAAACGACACAATAGTGGTTCTTGGTCCAAGTGAAGAACTAAGAGCGATAGCAGAAGATTAATCGTTCTCGATGTCGTTTTCGATGATTACCTTTGCTATTGCAGCCACCTTGTCTCCCTTTGCCAGTTTCATAAGCGTTACGCCCTGGGTGTTCCTTCCAATGACTGATATCCCCTTTACAGGCGACCGTATAACAACACCCTCCGCGCTTGTCATCATGAGTTCGTTTTCTTCGGTCACTCCAAGTATCCCTATGACCGGACCATTTCGAACACTTGGGATGATGTTTATTACGCCCTTGCCGCCCCTTTTGTGAAGCGGATAGTCCTCGTGGCTTGTGCGCTTTCCAAAGCCGTTTTCTGTTACTGCAAGGAGGGTTACGTCCTCTTTTAGGACCGACATTCCTATGACTTCGTCTTTTTCTCTAAGTCTTATTCCTCTAACGCCTGCTGCCGTCCGGCCCATTTGCCTTACGTCCGCCTCTTTGAAGCGGATGGCCTTGCCGTATCTTGAAGCAAGCATAACTTCATCGCTGCCGTGGGTAAGTTCGACCTTGACAAGTTCGCTCCCCTTCGCCAGAGTTATTGCCCTTATTCCTCCCTTGCGTGGATTGCTGAAGGCCTTAAGGGGCGTCTTTTTGACGGTCCCGTTCTTTGTGGTCATGAAAACAAAGTGCTTTTCATCAAACTCTTTTACCGGTATATTTGCAGTTATCCTTTCTCCCTCTTCAACCGGAAGAAGGTTTACAATCGCTTTCCCTTTCGAATAGCGTCCTGCCTGTGGTATCTCATAGACCTTTATCCAGTATACTTTGCCAAAGGTGGAAAAGAAGAGCATATAGTCATGCGTGGAGGCAATAAATATATCGGAGATGGCATCCTCATCCTTTGTTTCCATGCCGATGATGCCCTTGCCGCCGCGCCTCTGATTTCTATAGACGCTGACCGGGAGGCGCTTTATGTAGCCGGTTGCAGTAATTGTCACCATCATGTCTTCTTCTGCTATCAGGTCCTCTATGCCTATTTCTCCCCCATACTCTATTATCTCGGTCCTGCGTTCGTCCGCGTATTTTTGTTTTAGCTCAAGGAGCTCTTCTTTGATTATCTTTATTATTTCGGCGTCGCTTCCCAGAACCTTTTTAAGCCACTCTATATTCTTTTTGAGCTCTGCCAGCTCTGTGTCAATCTTTTCGCTCTCAAGCGCCGTCAAGCGCTGCAGGCGCATTTCAAGTATTGCCTTGGCCTGAACTTCTGTTAGTTTAAACGTGGCCATCAGGCCGGCCTGTGCCTTATCAGGGCTTTTTGATGCCTTGATTAACTTTATGACGGCGTCTATGTTATCGAGTGCGGTCCTCAGGCCCTCAAGGATGTGGGCCCTTGCCTCTGCCTTTTTGAGGTCAAACTGCGCACGTCTTATGACGACAACTTTCCTGTGTCTTATGTACTCGCTTATCGTATCTTTTAAGGACAGGACCTTTGGCTCCCCGTCTACAATTGATAGGTTTATTACGCCAAAAGTGGTCTCCATCTGCGTATGCTTGTAGAGCTGGTTCAACACGATTTCCGGGACTGAATTTGTCTTGAGTTCGATGACGAAGCGCATGCCGTCGCGGTCTGACTCGTCCCGCAGGTCATGTATCCCCTCCATCTTTTTGTGTCTTACAAGAGTCGCAATGGCCTCAATAAGCCTGGCCTTGTTCACCTGGAACGGGAGTTCCGTGACGATTATCTTTGTCCTTTTGCCGTCTTCTTCTATCGTTGCTCTTGCCCTTATCCTTATTATCCCCCTTCCAGTTTCATATGCGTCAAGTATTCCTTTTTGTCCAAGAATAAAGCCGGCTGTCGGGAAGTCGGGGCCCTTGATTGCCTTCATAAGTTCCACGAGCTCTGCGTCTGGATTGTCGATTAGCATCACCGTTGCATCCACAACCTCGCCAAGGTTGTGCGGGGGGATGTTCGTAGCCATCCCAACTGCAATGCCAGATGAGCCGTTTAAAAGCAGGTTTGGAAGCTTTGCAGGCAGAACTGAGGGCTCCTCCAGGGACTCATCGAAATTAGGTACAAAATCTACGGTCTCCTTGTCGATATCTGCCAGAAGCTCGTCTGATATCTTATGGAGTCTTGCCTCGGTATATCTCATGGCCGCGGCCGAGTCCCCGTCTACAGAGCCGAAATTTCCCTGGCCGTCTATGAGCGGGTACCGAAGAGAGAAGTCCTGGACCATTCGCACAAGCGCGTCGTAAACGGATGTGTCGCCGTGGGGGTGGTACTTGCCGAGAACCTCGCCCACGATTCTTGCGGATTTTTTGTGAGGTCTTGTGGAAACAAGACCCATGTCCTGCATCGCGTATAGGATTCGCCGATGAACAGGCTTCAGCCCGTCACGCACGTCAGGTAGCGCCCTTCCAATGATTACGCTCATGGCATAATCTATATAGGAGCGCTTCATCTCGTCCTCTATTCTTACGGGTATTACTTTCTCTCCAGTTGGAATTTCTGATGCCATTTTTATTTATCTCAACTAAATATCAAGCACGCTCACGTCTTTTGCGTGCGCCTCTATGAACTCCCGCCTGGGCTCTACTTTGTCGCCCATCAGGATTGTGAATATCTCATCCGCTTTCATTGCATCCTCAATGGTTACCTTCTTTATGGTCCTTGTTGCAGGGTCCATCGTTGTCTCCCAGAGCTGGTGGGGGTTCATCTCGCCAAGGCCCTTGTAGCGCTGGATTGAAACCCCTTTTTTGCCCTTCGCAATGACGTGCTCCATAAGCTGTTCAACAGAAATGATGCTGGTATTGGTATCATTCACCTTTATCACTATGGGCTGCTTTTTAGAAATTCCAATCTCCCGGTGGACCTTTATTAATTTCATAAATTCTGCTGATTCGAGTAGTTTGCTGCTGAAGCTTCCTTTTGTTCCAAGGATATTGTATGAGACAGTGTGATCTTCCTCGCCTTCTTCTAGGGTTAGTTTGAACTCTTCTGTCTTGCCAAGTTTTTCAATCAGCTTTATGACTTCCTGTATATTGACAATCGTGTCATCTTGGTTTTCGCTGTCGACTATGAGATATGCATCGAGAAGCTGCGTATGCATTCCCTTGACCTTTACTACCTCGCTAAGGCGCTTGTACTCAACAAGTTTTGTCAAAAGAGGCTTTAGCTCTTCTTCACTAAATTCCCTGTCAGCGTCCTTTGAGCGGAAATTTAGTTCCTTGAGGCCAAATCCTGCAATGGATTCTGTAAGTTCTCGCTCAGAATATACGTATGCCTCGGACTTCCCTTTCTTAATCTTGTAAAGCGGGGGTTGTGCTATGTATACATACCCGGCTTCAATCAAGGCCTTCATCTGCCTGAAAAAGAATGTCAGAAGCAGTGTGGTTATGTGCGCACCGTCAACGTCTGCGTCTGTCATGATTATAATCTTGTGGTACCTGACCTTTTCTGTATCGAAGTCCTCCTCACCAATTCCTGCGCCAATTGCAGTTATCATGGTGCGGATTTCCTCGTTCTGGAGCACCTTGTCCATCCTGGCCTTCTCCACATTGAGTATCTTTCCGCGAAGCGGAAGAATTGCCTGATATCGCCTGTCCCTGCCCTGTTTTGCAGAGCCGCCGGCTGAGTCGCCCTCTACGATGTAAATCTCAGAGAGGGCAGGGTCGCGCTCGGAACAGTCTGCAAGCTTTCCCGGAAGCGCGCCACTTTCAAGTGCGCTTTTTCTGCGAGTAAGCTCCTTGGCCTTTCTCGCTGCGTCTCTTGCCCGCATAGCAAGAAGGGACTTTCCCACAATATTTTTGGAAATATCCGGATGCTCCTCCAGGAATTCGGAAAGGCCCTCCCCAACAAGAGATTCTACGATTCCCTTTATCTCCATGTTCCCAAGCTTGGTCTTGGTCTGGCCCTCAAACTGGGGGTTCTGGATTTTAACGCTGATTATTGCGGCAAGGCCTTCTCTTGTATCCTCCCCTGAAAGCGACTCCCCTTCCTTGAATATCTTGCTGTTCCTGCCGTAATCGTTGATTTGTCTTGTAAGCGCGGAGCGAAAGCCCGCAAGGTGCGTGCCGCCCTCGACGGTCTTTATGCTGTTTACAAAAGAATAGATGTTTTCGGCATACCCGTCGTTGTACTGCATCGCGACTTCAAGCTGTGTGCCGTTTTTGGTTTTTTCGAAATAAACCGGCTTTGGGTGTATGACGTTCTTGTTTTTATTGAGGTACTGCACGAACTGTGATATGCCCCCCGAATAATGGAACGTCTCCTCGCGCTCGCTTCGCTCGTCAACGAATATGAGTTTTACACCCTTGTTCAGAAATGCAAGCTCTCGAAGCCTGCCTGCAACCGTTTCGAATTCGAACTCAATTGTGTCGAAAATTGAATCGTCGGGCATGAATGTAACCCTTGTGCCTGTTTCCGTGGATTCTCCTTTTACCTTGAGTTCTGATGCCGTCTTTCCCTTCTTGTAGCTCTGGTAATGGACCTTGCCGTCGCGACTGACTTCCACCTCCGCCCACTCGGAAAGTGCATTTACAACTGAAACACCGACGCCGTGGAGTCCTCCAGAAATCTTGTAGACCTTGTTGTCGAACTTGCCGCCGGCGTGCAGTACCGTCATGGCTATCTCAAGACCCGGCTTCTTTAGCTTCGGGTGCATGTCAACAGGTATGCCGCGCCCGTCGTCGTTTACAGAGACGCTTCCGTCCTTGTGTATTGTAACTTCAACGTTTTTGCAGTACCCGGCAAGCGACTCGTCGATGCTGTTGTCAACTACCTCATAAATCAAATGGTGGAGGCCGGAAATCCCTGTACTGCCGACATACATGCTGGGCCTTTTTCGCACCGCTTCAAGGCCCTCGAGCACCTCTATTTGCTCTGCTTTATACTCCTGTTTGTCTTCTTGCACTTTTTGTCCTCTTTCTGGCTAATTCCATCCATATTTGCTCAAAATATAGCGGTCCCGGTAAAATACCTTTTTTTAGAATATGTTTTTCAAGCATATAAACCTTGTCATTTTGGGGGCAAATTTAGGCAAAAATCTATAAAAACAGGGGGGAATAACATCACTATATGACATGGGTTGAAAAATACCGGCCAAAAAGCCTAAAAAACGTTGCAGGAAATCCAAAGGCCGTCCAAAATCTCCTTGAATGGACCTTGGGGTGGAAAGAGGGAACCCCATCGAAAAAGGCGGTGCTTATTTACGGCGCCCCGGGCACAGGCAAGACCTCCGCCGCAAACGCCTTGGCGTACGACCTTGACTATGATTTTATAGAACTCAACGCATCTGATGCAAGAACAAAGGGAGTCATCGAGAGGATTGTAGGTTCAGCTGCGACAACAGGCACGCTCCTGCCAGGGCGGGGGAAAATTATTATTTTGGATGAGGTCGACGGCATACATGGCAAGTCTGACTATGGGGGGCTTAGCGCGCTTAAGAAATGGGTCAAGGTGTCCAAGCAGCCGCTTGTGCTTATTGCAAACGACCCATACTCCCTGCCAACGGACTTTCGGGCCCTCACCGAAATGGTGGAATTTAGAAGAATCAACTCCCGCACCATCGTCCGCATCCTAAAAGAGCTCTGCACAAAAGAAGGTATAAAGACAGACGAAAAGGTCCTCAAAATTATAGCAACAAACTCCGGGGGAGACCTGCGGTCCGCCATAAATGACCTGCAAAGCCTAAGTGAGGGAAAGAAAAAGCTTGCCATAGGTGACCTTGAAGTCCTGAAGATGAGGGATTCCAGGATTAAGATTTTTGATACAATAAGGATGATTTTCAAAACTACATCCATCGACAGGGCGCGGGAGGCGGTCTTTGACTGCGAAGAGGACCATGACACGATAATGAAGTGGATAGTCGAGAACCTGCCCATAGAATACACAGAGCCGGATGACCTGAAGCAAGCTTACGACTCCCTCTCAAAAGCAGATGTCTTTTTGGGAAGGATAAAAAGGCGCCAGGACTGGAGCCTTCTAAAATACGCCTCAGACCTCATGTCGGCAGGCGTTGCGCTCGCAAAAAAAGATACATACAAGAAGTTCTCGCGATATCAGTACCCCAAGACCTTCATCACCATGGCCAGGACAAAAAAGGAAAGAGCCGTCATAGGCACCATTGCCGAAAAGATGGCTAAGAAATGCCATGGCTCAAAGGGGCTCATGGAGCGCGAATTTTTCAACGTGCTTAAAACCACCTTTACAAAAGCGCCGGAGGCGGCCGCGAACATTACATCACAGCTTGGGTTTGTGCGGGAAGAGATTCAGTATTTCGCGCCAGAGGAAACCGCAGCCAAAAAAATCGAAAAGAGAGCAGAGGAGATAACAGCCGAAAGAATAAAGCGCCGCTTGAGAAGCGGCAAGCAGGTCTCACTTTTTGAGTTCGGTAACTAAATCTCCCCAAGCAAAAGCTCATTTAAAAGGGTTTTCCTTTTCATCTCAACCTGCCTTTTTAAAATATCTTTTTTGAGCCTTTTTACTGAATATTCATCATGCCCAATTTCAAATGGATATTCAACTTCCCACAGAACGAGATTTTCCGGGGGAAGAGGATTAATTATATTATCGTGTTTTGGGTTAAGGAGCTTTTTGATTTCTGCTGGTGCCATCAGCCCATCCCCCACCGTTTTCATTGCACTGACCATCCGTCTTACCATCTGGTACAAAAAGCTCTTTCCAGATATTGTAAAAACAAAAAAATCTCCAATTTTTTCTATTTCAATGCTTTTTATGCTCCTGATTGGGTTTCTGCCTTCAAGCTTTGCGAAGTTGTGAAAGTTGTGTTCGCCTATAAATGCCTCAGAGGCCTTTTTCATTTTGCTTAGCTTGTACCCCTCATCATAAAGGAAGTATTTGTATGCCTTTCCGTGCGCCTCGTATCGTGGATTAAAGCTTGAATCGACCTTCCGCACGCCAAGAACTTTCATGTCATCTGGAAGTGTGCTGTTTATCGCGCTTGGGATTATCCTTGAATTGCTGCTAAGGACAAATACGTTTCCAAGGGCAGAAACGCCCCGGTCCGTGCGGCAAGAGGATTTAAAGTCGCTGACATCGATGTTTAGCTTGCCAAGGGAGTCTAAGAGCTCGCCTTCGGCTGTTCGTTTGTCTGGCTGCCTCTGTGAGCCAAAAAAGTACCTGCCATCGTAATATACCTTAAGGGCCCATCTCACTGTAATCCCTCAGTCCCTCGCCTCTTATCACAAACTTCTCCCTGAGCCCCTCTTTTATGGATCTGTGCCTCACAAGTATTGCCTCTCTTATGCCGTCCTCGCTTTTTTGCAGCTCTATGATTGCCTTGCTCCAGTACTTCAATATGTTTCCGCCTACCGGCTCCACGCCGTCGCCGTTCATAGATGCGTATACCTGATTTGTCACTATTACTGCGAGATTGTGTTTTTTGGCAAGCTCACTTAGAGTGACAAATTGTTTGCTCATGAGCCTGTTCAGGTTCTGGGCCTTGTCCTCTTCTGTTCCAATCCGGTAAAGGCTCACTGCACTGTCAAGCACGATAAGGCCGACCCTGTCGTTTACTGCGCTTTTGAGATTTTCTATTATTTTGTTCTGGTCACCGAAATTATGCGGCCCGAAAAACAGGCTTGAGTCAATGAATTTCTTAAAGTCCCCTCCGGCGATTTGCCTCACCCGCTCAATGGAATGGCCGCCTTCAGTATCAATGAATATTACCTTCTTGTTGTTTCTGATGCAGTTTAGCGCGACCTGCAGGCAAAGATTCGTCTTTCCACTTGCCGGCGGGCCGTATATCTGGGTTATGACCCTCGTCTCAACGCCGCCGTTTAGAAGTTTATCAATCGAGCAACCTACTGGAATCTTATCTGTATCGAGGTTCAACTCATAGGGTTTTAATTTATCCATTATCATTCTCCCAGAAAGTCAGAGAGTGACACCTGCTTTACGCCATCATTGTCAAATACGCTTGATATGCTCATCTCAAGAATTTCAATTCTCTGGCGCAGGTACTCGTCAAGGGCGTACTGGTCTATCATGCTTTTTGTTAGGTTCAGATATTTCTCGACCGAGCCTTTGTGAACTGTCAGAACAAGCTTCCCGCCGTCGCATTTTCTGCAAACTCCAGAAAGAGGGACTCTCTCGTATTTTGCGTTGCAAACTACGCAGCGGACCTTCTGCTTTGAAAATGCGCGCAGGTTTCCTGCAAGGTCGGGCAGGAAATGGCTTTCAATGACGCGTCTTGCCACGTCTCTCTGGTCGACGGCCCTGATTTTGCCTGCAAGCGCCAGCTGGTGCTCTACCTTCTCAAGCATCGTCCCAAGCGTCTTGTAGGAACTCACGTTGGGACCGGCGGCGATATCAGTTGTGTCGTGTGTAAACAACAGGTCAAAATACTGCTCGGGCTTGCCTATCCTGTCGCTGACCGTTTCTATCAGGTCCTTTACGCTTTGTGGTTTTGCGTATGCAAGGGTCGATTCATAAAACTCAAGCGGGTACTCGCTGACTATATCTATATTGTGGGCCTCGTCGTCAATTTCACGGGGGTCAAGTTTTAGCGTCAAAACAAGCGGCGCGTCCATTTTTCCTCCCCTTGTGGCCGGAAGATAGCTCTTTGAGAAATTTAAAAGTGCATCAAGAAGCAGTATGACGGTGTCTTCGTCTCCATCGCAGTTTCGTCTCTTTGCTGCATGGAAGTAGGGGTGGCAATAACCAACGCACGCGCGTGTAAATCCAATAATCCTGCCAAGCACTGCCGCGGATGTATGCGGGGCAAGGCCAATTATCAAATGCCCCAGAAGGTCGTCTCTTGTTTCTGCGTTGTAAAAGGCGGGAAGCCCATAGAACTTCTCTAAAAGCTCGTCTATGAATTTTGAGGCATCAAGGAGATATTTCGCACCGGCCTCTGAGAGGAGTATATCCTGGCAGTTAAGCTCTACTACCTGGTCGTCGCGGACAAGGGGCTTGCCTTTGTAATCCTTCTCGTATCCAAGTTCCCTTAGTTTCAAAAGCGACACGCCGATTTCATCTGGCCTGAAATGTGTGAAGGGCACATCCGTTGCATCGAACCTAACCGTTCCGTCCTTGAATACGTACACCCCGTGTCTTGCTCTTAGTATCCCCTTCTCAATTGCTTCTGGTATCTTGTAGGCAGAGGTCATGCCGATGATGCCCTTTAAATCGTTTATCGTGTTCCCAACGCCTGCAATCGCAGTGCTTAATAACTTCTTGATTTCAACCTCGCGCTCCTCAAAATGATTTACCCTCCCGCCGCAGGACCTGCAAACCTCTCCCGGAGATGGCCTCCCGCAACTTGCGCATTGCCTGCGAATCACGGTGGTGCTATCGCATCTTGGGCACATCGTCTGGTGAGTTACTTCTTTACATTCCGGGCACTCCCTCCTTACAATCTCAATCGTTATCTTGCCCTTTTCTGCGGCCTTTTTCACGTCCCTTGTTCTGCCGCCGTTTTGCCCAATTGGAAACAAAACGTTTACAGCGGGCTGCATCTTGCGCTCTTTTGCCTTCTCGGGCCTGCCCATCCTGGCGCCTATGTAGGTGGCGGCCTTTTCTCTCACCTTGATGCCGAAGCTGTTTACCAGCCCCATCGAATCGGAGGCCCTCTCGTAGGCGCTGAAAAAATTGTCGCTTTCCAAGTCCCTGATATCAAGTGTGCGAAGCAACGCCTTGTATTCCTCTATGACTACTTTTCCGTCAATTACCCTGTGAGGCACCCCGATTTTTTCAAGCGTTCTTTTGTCACCTGATGGGTCTAAAACTAGTGCGCCGCCTGCAAACTCCCCTGTGCAAAGCCATGACATGAGCGAGCGCAGTTCGTCCTTGTCAACGTCGTGATAGAAATAGGTATATCTTGGATGAAGCGGGATGCCAAGAGTCTCTGAAATCTCCAGTGCTTCTTCCTCCGTGGGTATGTTTTTTCGGTCAAGGAATTTGGCGAATTTCTCGGATTTGCCCCTCGCCTTCGCAAGTTCCAAAACCCACCACTCCTCAACGTATCCTGATGGCATGAGCACGTGGTTGTTCTCTAAAAACTCGCCGAAGTTTATCAATATGTCACCGAGAAATAAAATTTCCTCAACTTCCCCCAGGCGTTCTTCGTCTGCACTGCAAACTCGCAAAACGCTGCCGTCTTTTAGTTTGACAATTGGCCCCTCAATGGAATCGCAGGGAGTTATGGCAGTTCCCTTTCCGGGCCTTTCCGTCTTTACCTGTGTCCCAATCGCAATGAATCCGTCGAGTACCGCCATTGTTGCCGGGTGTATGGACGTGGCTGCCAGACCTGCGTTTCTGCTCCTGCCGTATCTCAACCTGAATCCGCCTTTTGCAGAGGGGTGTGAGAGCACCGGCCTTCCTGCAATGAGGTCTTTTATGTACTTGAAATTGGGCGTAACCTCAAAAGTCTCTTCACTTGTCTCAGTTTTCGATGTAACCATGTCATTTATCCACTCCCACCCATCTAGCTCGAATTTTTCAACGTACTTTAGAATCTTTGGGGCCTTTTGCAGCACCCCTTCTCCAAGGACGAGCATTGCGCCCCCCCTAACGTTGTTTGTTTCAACCCTTTTAAGATCCCTATATCCTGAAACCTCAACCCTGTCTGTCTGCTCGCCTGTTATCTCTACTGGAATATTCCTGATGGCAGTCCGTATCTCTTTTGGGCTTGGCTTGTACTGAAGGCGTGCAGCCTCTGTATCATAAAGGTCTATCTCCTCTACGTATCTTTCAACTTCTTCATCAGTCGGTTTGTACCTGTCAAGGCCAAGTGTCCTGCGGACGTAGTCACCTGTCAGCACCGCGAGCGCCTGGGCAGACCCGCCCGCAGACCGGATTGGCCCTGCAAAGTATATTGCAAGGTATGTGCTTGCATCAAAGTTCTTCTTGACCTTCGTCCTTACAATCCCTTCAAGGGGGGCCGCCACTATTCCCTCTGTTAAAATCGCAAGGGACGTCCGCAGCGCCTGCTCTGAGGCCTCCTCGATGTCGTGAAAAGCCCCAAATTTTCCATCAACTATTTCCTTTGCTATTATGATGGCTGCCTCTTCTTTTGTGTGCTCTTTTGTAAGTTCCCTAATCCTTTCTGAAGCCCCCTTTGGGCCCACCAATCCCTCAACGCGCTCAGCGAGGTCCTTTGCCGGAGGTATTTCTGGTACAAGCTCCGGGTCGCGACCCTGTTTCCTTGCCTCCTTTGCAACCGCATATGCGATGTTTGCCTCTTTCTCAAGACTTTCAAAATACTCGTCCATCACATGAACCTCATTATCGTTGTTGTCATCTCGTGAAGGTCAACTATCGGGACTCTTGCAGGGGTTGGCATCATGTTTAGTTTTTTCTGAAAAGACGTTTGTTCCTGAAAGGTTCCAGAGTTTATCACATTTACTCCCCGGTAGTTGGTTACGCCTATGTGATGGGCGTGGCCTGAGTGCAGGATATCAGGGGGTTCATCGATTATCATGTAATCTACAGCCTCTGGAGAAAGGGGCACCTTGCCTCCATACGTCGGTACCAGGTGCCTTTTGCGCAGAAGCTCAACCATTGCCTTTTCTGGCTTGGAGTAGGACTGGTTTGGAAGTGTCGATATGATGTCATCGAGGCTCCTTCCATGATAGGATATGACATCAACGCCGTGCAGGCTTGCGTGGCAGGGGTTCCCCATCATGTGTATCCGCGGGTCCGTATAGAGCTGCGGTGCAAAATCCTCGCTGATTGCAAGCTGTGGCTCGGCCTGCCTTACCGCGTCGTGATTCCCGGATATTACTATAATCTCTATGTGTTCTGGTATTCCCTCAAGGTATTTTGCAATTCTTTCGTACTGCATGTTCAGGTCCTTGATTTCAAGCTCATTTTCCTGGCCCGGGTATATGCCCACCCCATCTACCAGGTCCCCTCCGATTATCAGGTACTTTATCTTCTCTGCAAGAATCCTTTGTTTTACACTGCCAATCTCCCCCCTTGTCCACTTTATGAACTTTTTAAACTCGTTCTCAAGGAATTTTGTGCTTCCCACATGAGTGTCTGAAATCAGAGCAAGGGCAATGTCAACTTCGCTCTTTTTTGTCTCTCTTCTCACAGGCAAATCAGGAAAGTGTATTTCGTCGGCAATGACCATGTCCTTCCAGGTCTTGCCCACAATTCCAAGCACCTCATCTCTTATTATGTTCCTGGATAGCTCTAGAAGCTCCCCGCTTTTGTTGCTGATTAATACCGGGACCGCACCGGTCGGGTCTTCGACTTCAAGTATTATGTGTCCTTTTTTGCTGTTCCTGACCTCGCAGACCATCCCAATTATCTTAACCTCGCCCTCTTTTATCCTCCCAATGGGTGTTGTGTCCCTCAGGATGTCTCTTTCCTTTAGAATCTTTGCGAGCCGTTCGAACTTGTTATTGAAATACTTGATAAAGCCCTCAATATCTCCTTGTGAAAAGGATTTGTTTGTGACGTCTCTTTCGTGTTTAATTTTAATTTCCGAGTCAATCTCTGCTGCGTGGACCCTTTTTTTAGGCCTTCTGACCAAGACCTCCGCTTCCTCCTCTTTATCAATCAGCGTCTTGAAGTACTCCGGTGTGATTACTCTTGGCCCGTCTTTTGCTTTCTTGAGGATTCTTTCAATCTCGTCGTCTTTAAGTTTCGAAAGCTCTGACAAGGTTCCAGGATGTAGGTTTATATTACACTTTAGGAAAATATCTACTATATTGGTGGTTTCCATAAAGCACCCCAAAATTAAGCGAGCCTTTGCTGAGGTAAATTAAAGTCTACTAACTTTTTGATTCTGGTGTCCTCTTCTAAAACGGTCTTGAGCCCAACGGGAGAAATATCGAGTTTGATTTCCTTTGTCCTTCCGTACCTGCCCTTGCTTACCACGCGTGAATTTAGTATCCCCAGCATGTCAAGCTCAGATATCAGGTCAGATACCCTGCGCTGCGTCAACGTGTCGAGTGAGACCGCCTTGCACATGCGCTTGTATGTGTCATAAACCTCTCCCGTGTTTATGGCCTTTCCGCCTTTCTCTTCAAGCTGTATTATTGAATACAAGAGCAGCTTTGATTGGGTTGGGAGGGTCCTCACGGCCTCGATTGTGTTGTCCTTTTCTATCTTTTCGTTTGCGTTTCTTACATGGGTCTCTGTAACCCTCTCTGCGTTTTCCCGCTCGGCTACTTCTCCTGAAACCCTCAAAAGGTCAAGGGCGCGCCGGGCGTCTCCGTGCTCTCTTGCTGCAAGTGCCGCGCAAAGAGGTATTACGTATTCATCCAGAATCCCTGGCTCAAAGGCGATTTCCGCCCTCTGCCTCAAAATGTCCTCAAGCTGCCGGGCGTTGTACGGGGTAAAAACTATTTCCTCTCCGCCAAGGGAGCTCTGGACGCGTGAATCAAGATAATCAACGAACTTCAGGTCGTTGGATATTCCTATCAGGCTTACGCGTGAGTTTTCAAGTTCAGAGTTCATCCTTGTCAGGTTGTAAATGATGTCGTCGCCCTGCTTTCCAACCAGTTTGTCTATTTCATCGAGTATTACAATAATGCACTGCTTTTCTTTGTCGATGGCCTCCAAGAATGACTTGTATACCTTGTCGGTCGGCCATCCAGTAAAAGGAATTTTTTTCTCGCTGAACTGTTTTGTGAGGTTTGCAAGTATCCTGTACTGGGTATCTGTAATCTCACAATTTATGTATGCCGTGGAAACTGGATACAGGTAATCCCTCTTTTTGACTGTGTCACGAAGAAGCTCGCAAACGAACCTTGAGACGATTGTTTTTCCTGTGCCGCTCTTTCCATAAATAAGCAAATTAGAGGGGGTTTCCCCTCTTAGGGATGGAACCAGCGTTGCTGCAAGCTGTTCAACTTCCGACTCCCTGTGCGGAAGCTCCGCTGGAGTGTACGAATGCCGAAGTGCTTCCTTATTCTTGAACATCGGTTCTCTGTCAAGAAGTGACTCAAAAATACCGCTGAACGTGCTTTTAAAATCCATTTCCTGCTATCTCCAATCCGATTTGTGGCCTCCGCCAACGCTAAAATACGTTCCACTGGAAGTGTAGGTCTATCCAAGTGACTCGTGTACTTAGTAAAAGAATGGATAGTATATAATACTTTTGGACTATGCTCCATTCCTTCCATTGGACATTGTTACTTTTGGTAATAACGCGCCTTGTGTTTTTGTATTCAATAATGTTTTATCTAATTGTTTGGTTAAAGTGCCATCTTCCTTACTATTGGTCCCGGAAATCTTGAATTCTGTCAGTTTGAAGTAAAAATATATCGATTGACGATTGGATGACGGTAGTTGCGTGTAGTTTGGCTCTGGAGTAAGTCGTCATTTATAACAGTGAATTAATAAACCTTGTGATTTGCCATTCATTTCAATGCCATAGATATATGTACTCAAGTGGGTATCGGAGAGGCCCCTTCATTTCCATTGGAATTTAAAATCGTTGTCTTTCAGTTTATATTTTAGCATTGAATTGAAAAAATTTTAAGATTTCATGTTTAACATTGGTTTAAATTCATGATATTTACGATTTTAAATTAACGAAAAACGTAAAAACAGGTTCCACTGGAACAATACCTTGTTATTATCTTTTTTATTTATTATATTGTATTTATTATATTATTTATTATTATAATAACAGATGAAATTAATTATTAATGACAAACACAATCAAATGAAAATACCTTCAAAAATTCTTTGAACAGATGCAAGCACGTACATTAAACTTCCAATGGAAATGAAGGCGGGTCTCTCTACATTTCTTTCTTATTAATCATGCTTTTACATTCGTTTAACATTTCAACCACAGGGTCCAAAAACCCGGTATCATACCTATCAAAGAAAAATCCATAAAATTCATGATACTCAATTGAGAGGTCAAAATATCGCATTTCTATGTTCTTTGGATCGTCGTAGCCCTTTTCCAAATCTTCCCGCAGGGCCGAAATTTCGTTCATTAATGCATCCAGCACACGCTCTGAAAACAGACCCCATTCAACACCGTGCACGTCCCGCGCCTGGAGGCCCAGTCTAACGACAATCTTTTTGATATCAAAGCCGTCCTCTGTTTCCATATTGGGGCCAGGGAGGTATCCTTCGACCCCGTAGGGGTTTTCTTCCTGAAGCAGCTTGAATATCATCTTCCCTTCTTCAAGAATCTTCAGATTTGAAAAAAGGGTTCTTTTTTTGACCTCCCCATGGAGCTCTTTCAAGACTGATTCAATTTCTGGAGCAGTGGCAAGGCCAAGTTCATTTATAATCGCCAAAATATTTTTTTTCATCTAATCAACCGAGTCTGAAGGTTTCAAGCTCGCTTGCAACGTTCCACACGACGGTTCTCGCATGAATCGGGAGGTTCCTGTCATTGCTTATTTCCTCAAGCAGGTAGATGGCAGACGATATCCGCATTCCAACGTCCTCATCCTCGTTTAAAAGGAGGGCCTTTGCCTCTTCTGCTGACCTTCTAATATTTCTGGGCACGGAACTATCCTCAACTATACGGCCCAACACATTTGCAATTTGCTTGAGTTTTTCTTTCATACGACTCCCTCCATAGCTATAAATACATTCACATTATAAAATTTGCGGTAATGGACAAGGACAAGGCCCTAAAGAACATGACCGACCTCCTTCTGGCAAAAGCGCGCATGCTTCAGTATCACTGTGGAAACTGCAAATCCCCCCTGTTTGAGAAGGAAGAAAAGATCATTTGCCCGGTCTGCGGGGAGATGAAAGTCGAAACAGAAGAAGTAAAAGAAAAAGCAAGCGACACAAAAACATCAAAGGTTCTTGTGAAAAAACGCGACGAACTGCTTTTGAAAATAGAGAAAGAGAAAAACCCAAAGAAACTTACAGACCTCCTCGAGGCCCTTGAAAAATTAAACAAGTTGCTATAAATCTTCAAATTGCGCCGTTTCTTCAAGCAAGCTTTTCAAGATGCCTTTTAGGTCTTTTACTCCCACCCGCTTCTGCTTTGTGGTGTCCCTGTCTCTTATCGTAACCGTCGCGTCTTTGAGGCCGTCATGGTCCACCGTTACGGCATAGGGCACGCCAATCTCATCCACCCGTGCGTACCTTCTGCCGATTGAGTCAACTGCATCGTATGTTGCATAGAAACCGGAATCTCTAAGGCCTTCGTAGAGTTCTTTTGCAACTTTTACCAGTTCGTCTTTGGATACAAGCGGAAACACCCCAACCCCGACAGGCGCTACAGCGTTTCTAAGATGCAAGACCGCCTTACCATCGCGCTCGCCAAGCGCGTCTTCTAAAATACAATAAACAATCCTGTCAATCCCAAATGAGGGCTCGATTACATGCGGCGTTATCTTTTCACCGGCGAGGGTTTCTTCAATTTCTTTAACAGAAAGGTACTTATCATCAAGCCTGATTTTCTCACTTCCTATTTCAATCTCAATGTAGCCATCCTCTTTGAAGCGTTTAATTTCCCCTTCTCCTAAACCCTTCAATATTTCAATGATACGCTTGGCCCCTGCTTTGAAATCTGGCCCAAGACGCGCCTCGTTTGGCACAAGCGCCACACGTTTTGTGGTCTTGGTTTCATCAAACCGCTTGAAGGCCTTAAGTTCAGACCCACTTTCCTTTTCATGCGCCTCCAGATCAAAACATGTCCGGTCAGCTATTCCAACCGCCTCAATCCAGCCGTACTTCTCGGTTTTAATTTCCGCGTCCCAGCAGTCTGCAGCATAATGCGCCATTTCAGTCTTTTTGTGCTGTCTGAACCTGACGCGTTCACCGGTTAGCCCCACGCTATCCAAAAAACGTTTTACAAGCACCAGCTGGTATGCGAGCAGCTCGTGCACGACGATACCCTTCTTGACGGCATCGCCTGCAGTAATTCGTAGTTTATTTCCTTCATTTGGAACAAGACTCAGTTCCAGATTTTCCACAGAAGCAAAATTTTCATGAGTCTTTTCGTTTGGGTCTACGAAGATTTCAATCTCGGCCTGGTTGAATTCCCGCAGCCGTATTACACCCTGCCTTGGGGATATCTCATTTCTGTAGGCCCTGCCAATCTGAGCAACGCCAAACGGCAGCTTTATTCGATAAAACGAATACAGGCGGTTAAAAAGCGTGAACATCCCCTGGGCGGTCTCAGGGCGAAGATACCCGACCCGTTTTTCCCCAGGGCCTATATGGGTTTTGAACATCAGGTTATAGCTCCCAACACTGCCAAGGCCCCCCTTGCAACTTGGACACTTTATAGCATTTTTTTCAATCTCTTCTTCGAGTTCTTCAAAAGAAAGGCCGTCCGTTTTAATATCCACCACTTCTAAAATAACGTGGTCTGCTCTAAAAGTTGAGCCGCACTTTTTGCACTCAACTAGCGGGTCAACAAAACTGTTTACATGCCCGCTTGCGACAAACACCTCTTCAGGTGATACAGAAGGAGAGGATATTTCTAAATACCCTTCTTTTGCGCAGTATTGGTCTCTCCAGACATCCTCCACCTTTTTCTTGAGCGTTGCACCAAGAGGGCCGTAATCATAAAAGCCCCCCACGCCCCCATAAATTTCGTAACTTGGCCAGATGAACCCTCTCCTTGCGGCAAGCTCCAGGATGTCTTTGGTCATACTAAAGCCCTGATCAAGTCCTTGTCACGTATTATACCGATTATTTTACCTTTGGTGTCTACAACAGGCACCTGTTCTACCTTCGCCTTTGCCATCATTTTGGCGCATTTTGTAATGAGGGTCTTTTTTGTAGCAGTGACCAGATTCTTTACCATAATGTCTTTAACCGGGATATTGGGCACTTCAAGGCGATTTGAGGCTATGTAGATTACGTCTTTACTGTCCCATCCCCACTGGTCTCCTTCGGTTCCTCCTGTCATCTCGCTTTTATTTGTAGATTCAACCCTCTGTGAAACCTTTAGAACGTCAACGTCCCCAAGCATCCCTACAAGTTTTATATCCGAGTCAAGCACAGGCAGGGCCCGGGTACCAGAAAGCCGCATCAACTCAAAGGCAATGTTTGCAGGGGTTTCTTCCCATACGACACTGACCCCGTCTTTCATATATTTTCCAACTTCGTCTTTTGTGTCAAGATTCCCAACCGCTTTCCATACCAGGTCGCTTATAGTAACAACGCCTACAAGTCCGCCATCAACTACTGGAAGCCTCCTGAAATTCTTGCGTAGGAATAATTTAACCGCCTCTTTAATATCTGCATCAGGAGAGATGGTAGTCACACCCTTTGTCATTAAAAGCCCAAGCTGGGTCTCAGACGGGCGCCTGGAAAAATCATTTCTTGTCACAACACCCACAATCTCGCTTGTGCCCCTCTTTACGACCGGCATACCAGAAACATTTTTTTCAAGTATGAGCTCCAGTGCTCCGATTGAGTCTCCTGGCACTTCAGCATATACTACTTCTTTAGTCATTACGTCACTGATTTTCATAAAAAACCTCCGCTTACTTGTGGACTACCGTTACACTGCAGGGGGCGGTCCTTACAACTTTCTCGGCAACGCTCCCCAGCAAAAATCGATCAAGGCCCACCCTACCGGCGGT
>Ga0180009_10002921_pt1 | contig 19832 bp, 18 predicted proteins | sample OS_PC_MetaG_FD_123537 | JGI IMG/M metagenome (GOLD analysis project Ga0180009, IMG submission 123537) | Groundwater microbial communities from the Aspo Hard Rock Laboratory (HRL) deep subsurface site, Sweden - OS_PC_MetaG | ecosystem: Environmental > Aquatic > Deep subsurface > Groundwater...
CCCGGTCGAAGCCGTGGACGGCATCCAGAAGAACGTCATCGACTGCAACTGGAAGATCGCCGTCGACAATCTCTTCGACTGGTATCACGTGCAATACAGCCACGCTTCCGCCGGTATCGCGGGATTTATGGACATCGCCGCGATCCTGCATCCGAACAACCAGATGGTGATGTTCGGGGAATATGGGCACGCCATCGGCGGGCCGGTTATTCCCGAGGAAAAGCAGGCGGAAATCGATGCCATGACGGATGATGAGCGGCGCGCCGTTGCGATGGCGGGAATGCTCAAGGATCCGGACAAGCCCGTGGTACCGCCGCGCCTCAGCGCCGCGCGGGAACTGCTCGGCCCCACCGGCGTGCGCTGCATGGGGCATCCCAACATCTTCCCGAACCTCTGGGTCTCGACGAACGGCACGCAGCTCTCGCTGCGCCTGCCGCGCGGACCTTTCGCGACTGAAATCTGGTGGTTCACCTTCCTGCCCAAGGGTTTGCCCGAGGAGATAAGAAAGAAGCAGATCGCCTTCAACGCGCATCTTTTCGGCCCTGCCGGCATGCTCGAACAGGATGATGGCGAAAACTGGAGCCAGAGCACGCGCGCCTCGCGCGGCGTGGTCTCGCGCGGCTATCGCCACCATCTCGCGATGGGTCTCGGCCATGACGAGGTCATGACCGACGCCGCAGGTGCGGCGCGTGTCGAAAGCACGATCAGCGAACATGCGCAGCGCTGGCTCTACCGCAACTGGATGGACTGGATGACGGCCGACGATTGGGCCGACCTGGAGGCCAACCATTCGCCGGTTCCGCAGGGGAGGGTGTGATGTCGCAGGCAAAGGCAATACAGGCCGAAACGGCCGGCCTTGACGCACTTTCTCTTCAGCAGCGCATGGAGCTTCAGTTCGAGATCGAACAGTTCCTCTACGCGGAGGCGGCCATGATCGACGGGCGCGCGTACCGGACCTGGCTCGATCTCTGGACGGAGGATTGCAGCTACTGGATGCCCATCCGGCGCACGGTGACGCTGTCGGATATCGATCGCGAGTTCACCAAGCGCGGCGACATGTCGTTCTACGACGACGGCAAGAAGTCGCTGGCTATGCGCATCGCGAAAATGGAGTCCGGCTCGTCCTGGTCGGAAGATCCACCGTCGCGAACCCGTCACATCGTCAACAACGTGCGGATCATGGAAATCGAAGGCGACGAGATCGGCGTCGAGGTGGCCTTCCTGCTCTACCGCAGCCGCCTCAACACAGAGGAGAGCATGTGGGTCGGCCGGCGGGTGGACAGGCTGAGACGTGTCGACGGAGCGCTGAAGCTTTGCGGGCGGGAAATCTATCTCGACCAGACGCTCATTCGCGCGACCAATATGAGCACGCTGTTCTAGCAGCTTCGGAATTCCAACGAGCGGGGAGGCTCATGGGAGTTTTATCGGGAGAGGTAGCCCTCGTCACGGGGGGCGGGTCCGGACTTGGCCGCGCGATCGTCGGCAGGTTCGTCGAAGAAGGTGCACGGGTGGTCGCGTTCGACCGCTCGGCCGAAAGGCTCGGTGCGCTTCAGGCAGAGTATGGTGAAGCGGTCGCGACCCATGCGGGCGATGTGCGCTCGCTCGAAGACAACAAGGCGGCGGTGTCGCTGGCCGTGGAGCGCTTCGGCAAGCTCGACTGCGCCATCGGCAATGCCGGCATATGGGACTACAGCGTCACGCTCGACGAGATGCCGGAAGAGCAACTCGGCGGCGCCTTCGATGAACTCTTCGGCATCAATGTGAAGGGCTACCTGCTGCTCGCGAAAGCGGCGCTTCCCGCCCTTGTCCGATCCCGCGGTTCGCTCGTCTACACCGTCTCCAATGCCGGCTTCGATCCGGCAGGCGGCGGCGCGCTCTACACGGCCTCCAAGCATGCCGTCGTCGGGTTGATCCGCCAGCTTGCCTTCGAGTTTGCGCCGGTGGTGCGCGTGAACGGTGTCGCGCCCGGTCCGATCGACACCGATCTGCGCGGTCCAACCGCACTCGGTCTCTCCGAAACGGCCATCAGCAGCGTCGATCTTCCGAAGGTCGCAGCTCCGGTCGTGCCGCTCGGACGAGTACCGGCGACACCGGAATATGCGGGCTCCTATGTCTACTTCGCCTCGCGCAGGGACAGCGCTCCGGCGACGGGCGGCGTTCTCATCTGCGAGACCGGCATTGGCATAAGAGGAATAGGCGTCGTCTCGGTGGGGACGGGGCTTGCAGCGAAATACGGAAATGGGAAGGCAACATCATGAGCGTGGCATCGCTGGGCTATATCGGTTTCGAGGTGAGCGACCTCAAGGCGTGGGACAGTTACCTGACGGGCTTTCTCGGGCTCATGCCGGGTCGAAGCAATGGCACGTCGGCGCGCTACCGGATGGACGACCGCGCGTTCCGTCTCCAGATCGACGAGGGAAAGGCTGACGACATTTCCTTCATCGGTCTTGAGGTTGAGACCTGGGAGGGGATGCAGGCGCTGCGCGGGAAGCTGGACAAGGAAGGCGTCAAATACGCGCCCGCCTCCGACAATCTAAAGGCGGAACGCGGCGTTCGCGATCTCATCGTGCTCACCGATCCGGCCGGGCTTCAGGTCGAGATTTATGTCGGGGCGACGGCACTCACAAGCGTGCCATTCAACTCGCCCGCGGGCGTGTCGGGATACCTCACCGGCGAGCAGGGCGCGGGCCATGTCGTGCTGTCATCGGAAAAAATGGACGAGGTGCGCGACTTCTACACGCGGCTTCTCGGCTTCAGGCTTTCCGACACGATCGGCATCGCCATCGCGCCGGATTTCACGCTGACGCTCGAGTTCTATCACTGCAATCCGCGTCACCACACGCTGGCGCTGGCACCCATGCCCGCGCCCAAGCGGCTGCATCATTTCATGGTGGAGATGGCGACGATGGACGATGTCGGCTTTGCAATGGATCGCATCGAGAAATGCGGCGTGAGGCAGACCATGACGCTCGGCAAGCACAGCAATGACCAGATGATCTCCTTCTACGCGGCAACCCCGTCGGGCTTCGAGGTGGAAGTCGGGACGGCAGGCATCGAGGTTCACGATGAGGTCTGGCGCGTCACTCATCATGAGGTCACCAGCATGTGGGGCCACAAGCGCTGCAACTGAACGACCGAAGAAACACGCAACAAAAGGAAACACACAAATTTCGTCGACAGGAGAGGATATGAGCATCACGGAAGCAAGCACGAGCCGGTTTGTCACCGCCGGCGGCGTGAAGATTCACTACAATGAGGCGGGCTCGGGCCCGGCGCTCGTTCTCATTCACGGCGGCGGCCCGGGCGCAAGCGGTTGGTCGAACTACAACCGGAATATCGAGGTGCTGTCGCGCAGCTTCCGCGTGATCGTTCCCGATCTGCCGGGCTTCGGCAAATCGGACATCAAGCCGAAGGGCAGCGCCATGCCGGCCTGGTACGCGACCAAGATGGGCGAACTGCTCGACGAACTCGGCATCGACAAGGCGCATTTCGTCGGCAATTCGCTTGGCGGCATGGTGACGCTGCGGCTCGCAATGGATCGCCCGGAAAAGGTCGATCGCATGGTGCTCATGGGTCCGGGCGGCAGCATTCCGATGTTCAGCCAGTTCCCGACGGAAGCCATCAAGACGCTGCTCTTCTTCTATGACGGACCAGGACCGTCGCTTGAGCGGCTCAGAGGGTTCGTGAAGGACTTCGTCTACGACCCGTCGCAACTCACCGACGAGCTTCTGGAAGGCCGAATGAAGACAGCTCTCCAGCCTCACATCGTCGAGACACCGCCGATGCGTCCCGATCCGAAGGCACTGATGGAACCGGTCTGGAACGATCCGCGCCTCGCCACGCTGCCGCACGAGACGATGATCGTCTGGGGGCGCGAGGACAAGGTCATGCCGATCGACATGGCGTTCCCTCTGCTGAAGCAGATTCCGCGCGCACGGCTCTTCGTGCTGCCGCAATGCGGACATTGGGCGCAATGGGAGCATGCCGACGAGTTCAATCGCGTAACGGCCGATTTCTTCGGGGCGGCCGATGCCGCTTGATCTGGGCGCGATAGCGGCCGCCCTGGCCGAGGCGCGGCGTAACCGGTCCCCCATACCGCCGGTTACGGAAACCTCCCCCGGTTTCGACGTCGCCTCGGCCTATGCCGTCCAGGAGATCAATACGCGGAGGCGTCTCGCGGCGGGCGAGTGTATCGTGGGCCGGAAGATCGGACTCACATCGCCCGCCGTGCAGGCGCAACTCGGTGTAAGCGAACCCGACTACGGCATGTTGTTCGATGTCGACGACGCGAGCGATGCGGCGTCTGTGGCAGTGGCGGATCTGATGCAGCCGAAGGTCGAGGCGGAGATCGCCTTCGTTCTCGACAAGCCGCTCAAATCCGCGGCCCCTTCCATCGAGGAGATCACCGGGGCAATCGCATATGCGGTGGCGGCGGTGGAGATCGTCGACAGTGCGATCGCCGACTGGCGGATCACGCTGGCGGATACGGTGGCGGACAACGCGTCCGGCGCGAAATTCGTGCTCGGCAAGGACCGGCGGAAGCTCTCGGAAATCGACCTCCATCTCGGCGGCATGGAAATGCGCCTCGGCGAGCGGCAGGTGTCGGTGGGTGTCGGCGCCGCCTGTCTCGGCAATCCGTTGAACGCGGCATTGTGGCTCGCGCGGAAGATGGCTGACGTCGGACGTCCGCTGGAGGCGGGCGATATCGTCCTGTCCGGCGCTCTCGGTCCCATGGTGAATGTTGCCGCGGGCGACGAGTTCACCGTTCACGTGCAGGGGTTCGAGCCCTTGCATGTCTCTTTCGCCTAGGAGGGAGCATGGCCGGAGACAGGGACAAGGTCCGCGCGGCGATCGTCGGTTCGGGCAATATCGGCACCGACCTGATGATCAAGATCATGCGCCTTTCCAGATCGCTGGAGATGGCGGCGATGGTAGGCATCGATCCCGAATCCGACGGGCTTGCCAGAGCTGCGAGGTTAGGCGTCGCCACGACGGCGCAGGGCATCGAAGGCCTCGTGGCGATGCCGGAATTCGAGAGCATCGGCATCGTCTTCGACGCGACGTCGGCAGGCGCACATCGGCACCACAACGACGTGCTGCAGGCGCATGGCAAGCAGGTGATCGATCTGACGCCTGCCGCCATCGGGCCCTATGTTGTGCCGAGCGTCAATCTCGATGCGCTCTCCAACGAGCGGAACCTGAACATGGTCACTTGCGGCGGACAGGCAACGATTCCCATGGTCGCCGCCGTCAGCAGCGTATCGCCCGTGTTGTACGGCGAGATCGTCGCCTCCATCGCGTCGAAATCGGCTGGGCCGGGTACCCGCGCGAATATCGACGAGTTCACCGAGACGACGTCCCGGGCCATCGAAACCGTTGGCGGCGCCAGGCGCGGCAAGGCGATCATCATCCTCAACCCGGCCGAGCCGCCGCTCATCATGCGCGACACGGTGCATTGCCTGTGCGACGACGCCGACCAGGCGAAAATCGTCGCGGCCATCGAGAGGAAAGTTGCCGAGGTTCAGGCCTATGTGCCGGGCTACCGCCTGAAGCAGGCCGTTCAGATCGAGAAAGTGGGCGGCAACAACCCGCTTTACCTGCCGGATATGGATCGCTCCTTCACCGGCCTCAGGGTGAGTATCTTCCTCGAGGTCGAAGGCGCCGGCCACTATCTGCCGCCCTATGCCGGCAACCTCGATATCATGACTTCGGCCGCGCTGCGTACGGCAGAAGCGCTCGTTCAGAAATGGCGGGTGGCGGCATGAACATCCCCGACCGTCTCTACATTCAGGACGTGACGCTGCGCGACGGGATGCACGCGATCCGCCATCAATATTCTCTCGACCATGTGCGCGCCATTGCCCGTGCGCTGGACGATGCAGGAGTGGATGCGATCGAGATCGCGCATGGCGACGGGCTTTCGGGGTCGAGCCTCAACTACGGCTTCGGCGCCTGCACCGACTGGGCTTGGATCGAAGCGGTTTGCGACGTCGTCAAATCGGCGGTGGTAACGACGCTGCTCCTGCCGGGTATCGGGACCATCGAGGACCTGCGCCGGGCGCATGGCATGGGCGTGCGGTCCGTTCGTGTCGCAACGCATTGCACCGAAGCGGATGTTGCCCGGCAACACATCGAGTCGGCGCGCAACCTCGGCATGGATGTCTCCGGCTTCCTGATGATGAGCCACATGTCGCCGCCGGAAGCGCTGGCGAAGCAAGCGAAGCTGATGGAGAGCTACGGCGCCCATTGCGTCTATGTGACCGACAGCGGCGGCGCCATGACGATGGACGACGTTGCCGCGCGGCTTCGCGCCTATGACGAGGTGCTGAAGCCGGAAACGCAGCGCGGCATCCATGCGCACCACAATCTGAGCCTTGGTGTCGCGAACTCGATTGCCGCGGTACAGAACGGCGCCGTCCGCGTCGACGCGTCGCTCACCGGCATGGGAGCGGGGGCGGGCAACGCCCCGCTCGAAGTCTTCATTGCCGCCGCCGACCGCTATGGCTGGAAGCATGGCTGCGACCTGCTCGCGCTCATGGATGCGGCGGAAGACGTTGTGCGGCCCCTGCAGGACCGGCCGGTGCGCGTCGACCGGAAGACGCTGAGCCTCGGCTATGCTGGCGTCTATTCGAGCTTTCTCCGTCAAGCCGAAGCGGCCTCCGAGAGATACGGGGTCGATGTTCGCAGAATACTGCTGGAGGCCGGGAAACGCGCTATGGTTGGCGGCCAGGAGGACATGATCGTCGACATCGCTCTGGACCTCGCGCGGCAGGAGAACGCGAACACACGTTGATCAACCCGGTTGAGAACGTACTCATGCATGGCTGATAAAACAGGAGTCGAGGCGAACGGCCCGCCATCCGTCGGCAATAGGGCCATAAGCGATATTAGCGCGGACGTGCGGATGGACGGCGTCTATTTTTTTCGCTCGTTCGCTTCATACCCGGTCAACAAGCGTCTCGATCCGGGCGACTTCTCCTATTGCTTCATGGTGCGCAGGGGGAATTTGCGGCTAACGATCGACTTTCCCGAGCCGAGAAGCATCGATCTCGCGCCCGGGGCGATCGTGGGCATAAGCGGGCTTGCGCCACACCGCATCCATTCGATCCGGAATCCTGCGGAAGCCGCTGCACCGGATGGCTTCCCGAACGTGCCCATTTCCGAACAGATCGATGCAGGCAGCGACGTCGAACTCCTGCTGGGTGTCGTGCCTTCCGAGAATATGGCCCTCGGCAATCTCATCATCGGCCCGATCTATCTAAGTGAGGAATCGTCACCGGAGTGCGCACGCCGTATCTGGAAGGCGGCGGAAATGCTCGACGAGGAATTCGTCGGCGCCGGTCATGAATATGGGCAGGCGATCATCATACGGAGAATTGCCGAAATCATCGTCATCAACATGACGCGCTCCATCCTCGAGAATCGAGGCAATGGAGATGGCCCGGAGATCGGCATGGTGAAGAGCAGGGGCATCATCATAGCTATCCGCGCTTTTCTGGATGCACCGCTCGATGACTGGAGTGTCGATCGTCTGGCCCGTATGGCCGGTATGTCGCGCACGAAGTTCGCCGAAGATTTCCGCCGCGTCGTCGGACGTACGCCGATGCAGACGCTCGCGCGCATGCGTCTGACGCTGATGGCTCGCAAGATGCTGACCGAGGACTTGTCCGTAGAGGCGGCGGCCGATATGGCGGGATACAGTTCCGCCGCTGCCTTCATCCGCGCTTTCAGCCGGGAGTTCGGTGTAACGCCGCTACGCTGGCGCAAGCTGCAATCGGCCGATGACGGAATCGAGAAAGACGGGAAGCCCCCTCTCTAGACTCCGCTCTACACGCCGCAGCGAGGTCGTCTGTAAAGTTTCCTGGTATTCCCGCAGCGATAGCTATGCCAATTTCTCACAGCGACAGGAGTTCGCTGGAGCATCTACGGATCTATCGACCGAGGCTGGAATGTCGCTACGTGGTGTCATCGTTGCGGGAGGAAGTGCACTGCGAATGGGCGGGCTGGAGAAGCCGCTCGTTCTTGTTCGCGGACGTCCGCTTATTGACCACGTCATTGAACGCGTCGGTCCTCAGGTCGAGACGCTCGCCCTCAACGTGAAGGACGAGGCCAGCGCTCTCTATCGTGACACGGCGGCACGGGAGCTTCCGGTACTGGCCGACAGGTTCGGCGGCGAGGTGGGACCGCTCGGAGGCATCCTTGCAGGACTTGACTGGGCAGCCGCCTGCGGTGACGGCTGGCTGGCAACTTTCCCGGCCGACACGCCCTTCCTTCCGCTGAATCTTGTCGAAAGGCTTGTTGCGCAGGCGGGCTCCGGAGTGCCTGTCGTTGCCGTGACGCCGGAAAAGGTGCAGGGACTCTGTGCGATATGGCCAGTGAGTTGCCGTGTTGTGCTGGAAGATGGCATCAGGACCAGCCACTACCGCAGCCTCTGGTGGACGCTCGGCGATCTTGGCGCGGAGCGTTGTCGCTTCGAGGATTCCGGGGCCTTTTTCAACGTGAACACAGAGGAGGACCTTGCCGCCGCCGAACGAATAGCTAAGGCCGCGGAAAGGCCGGCATGAATGCCGTCGCTCGCCTCTTGCGGCGAAGGAACCGTCTGGAATGAAATTTGCTGCAGGATCCCCTGGGCCGATTGACGGCTCGCCTTCCTGTGTAACAGGTGACCCAGGGAACCGGTGCGGAAAGTGGACAGCGCCAGACCGCTCAAGATCCTCATCATCGACAGCAACGACGACCGCGCCGCAGTCGTTGAGGCTGGGCTCGCGGGCTATGGCGATGCGCAGATTCTCCGCATGGGACTGCTGACCGACCTTGTGCGGAAGATCGAGGAAATCCAGCCCGACGTCGTCGTCGTCGATGTCGATTCCCCCGACCGCGACACGCTCGAAAACATGCGCAACGTGTCAAACGTTCTGCCGCGCCCGATCGTCATGTTTGTCGAGGAAAGCGAGGCATCGCTTGCCGAAGAAGCGCTTCGCGCGGGCGTCAGCGCCTATATCGTGGACGGGTTGAGCGCGAAGCGCGTGAAACCGATCCTCGACGTTGCGATGTTGCGCTTCAAGGTCTTCCAGAAGATGCGGGACGAGCTCGATAAGGCGAAGTCCGACCTCGCCAGCCGGAAGATCGTGGAGCGCGCCAAGGGCCTTCTCATGGAGCAGCGCAAGCTCTCCGAGGAGGATGCCTACAAGCTCCTGCGCAACACGGCGATGAAGGAGGGAAAGTCGATTCTCGACATCGCCGACAGCCTCATCTCGATCTCGCGAATGCTCAAGGGCTAGGCAAACCCTGTTCGCATCGTAATCATCCGGTTGAATTTTTGTGCAGCGCAAACAAAAATTACCCTTTAAAATCAAAACACTATTGCTTCGTCGCGGCGTTTGCATATCCTTCATGACAGCGAGCGCGCGGGGGTAACCGGCAGCGCTCCCCGCACAAGGCCAATGGCGGCCCCGGCGGACATGACGGGTCAATGGCGGCCCACTCCAGACAATGGCGTCTGTTTCGGCGAGCGATCGCTGGGCAGGCGCTTTTTTTGTTTCAGCGCGGCTCTGCCGCAAAACGAGGGTGGCTGGCGAATGGAATCCAAGGGCTTGTGGATATCGGCTTTGGGGGGAGCGTTTGCGCTGTTCGCGGCGACGGGCGGCGCTGCTTCGGCAGACGAAAATCTGAGCGATGCGCTCCTGAACGGAAAGCCCATCGCCAATCTTCGCATCCGCTATGAGCATGTCGAACAGGACGGCGTGGCAAACAACGCGAACGCCTATACCGGGCGCGCGCGTCTCGGCTACGAGACCGGATCGTTCTACGGCTTCTCGGCACTTACGGATTTCGACCTCATCGGTCACATCGGGCCGGAAGACTATAGCGACACGGTCAACGGCCGCACTTCTTATCCCGTGGTGGCGGACGCGGATACGGCGGAGCTGAACCGCCTGCAGATCGCCTATGCCGGTTTGCCCGACACGGTGGTCACGCTCGGCCGCCAGCGCATCATTCTCGGCAACGCGCGCTTCGTCGGTAATGTCGGCTGGCGTCAGAACGAACAGACCTTCGATGCCCTGCGAGCCGTCAATTCGAGCATCGACGGTCTCACGCTCGGCTATGCCTATGTCAACCGCGTGAACCGCGTCTTCGGCGAGGATAGCCCGGCGGGCCGGTTCCGCGGCGACAATCACCTCTTCAACGCGGACTACACCGGCTTCGGCAACGTCACGCTGGGCGCTTACGCTTATCTGCTCGATCTCAATGAAGCACCCGTCCTGTCGACGGAAACCTATGGACTGCGTGTCTCCGCGCCCTTCGCGCTCGCGGAGAATGCAAAGCTCACATTGAACGGCGAATATGCGCGCCAGCATGACCGCGCCGGCAATCCCCGCTCGATCGACCTCGACTACGCCCTCGCCGAGGCCGCGTTTTCATATGCGCCCTTCGGGCTGACGGCGGGATATGAGGTGCTGGAGGGCGATGGCGTCACGGGTTTCTCGACGCCGCTTGCCACGCTCCATGCCTTCAATGGCTGGGCCGATGCCATCCTGACGACGCCCGCCGCCGGGTTGGAAGACATCTATGTCGGCGCGACTTATGCAATCGCCGGCATCCCCGCCATCGAGAAGCTCGTCCTCGGCGCGACCTGGCATGACTTCTCCGCCGAACGAGGCGGCGCCGATTTCGGCAGCGAGCTCGACATGGTGGCGAACTTCGTTCTGACCAAGAGCCTCTCGCTCAATCTGAAATTCGCAAGCTTCGACGGCGATGGCGGTTTTGCAAGCCGCGACAAGAGCTGGGTCTCGCTGACCTACGCCTACTGACGTGCACCCGCGCAATCCCAGTAAGGAGTCCGTTATGAAGGACAAGACCGGCAAGGAAACGAAATCCATCGATCGACGCAACGTGCTCAAGTCGGGCGGCAAGCTGATCGGCGCGGCCGCGGTGATGAAAGCGGCGACGGCCCTCGTGCCCGGCGGTGCCTGGGCGGCGGGCAGCGAGGGGCTCGAAAAGACAGATCTCACCCTCGGCATCATCCCGCTGACCGACTGCGCACCGCTCGTGATCGCGCACGAGAAGGGCTACTTCGCGAAACACGGCATCAAGAGCCAGATTTCGAAGGAAGCCTCCTGGGCGAACATCCGCGACAAGGTCTCGATCGGCGCGCTCGACGGCGCGCACATGCTGGCGGGCATGCCGATCGCGTCGTCCCTCGGCATCGGCGCCATCAAGAAGCCGACCATCACCTCCTACTCAATGGACTTGAACGGCAACGGCATCACCGTCTCGAACGAACTTTACGACCGCATGGTGGAGGCGGACCCGGAAGCGATGGCCGAGCGCCCGCTCTCCGCGCGCGCACTGAAGAAGGTGATCGACGCGGACAAGGCGGCCGGCAAGAACGCCATGACCTTCGCCATGGTCTTCCCGGTTTCGACCCACAATTACGAAATCCGCTACTGGATGGCGGATGCGGGCATCGATCCGGACCAGGATGTCCGCCTCATCGTCATTCCGCCGCCCCAGATGGTCGCGAACCTCACCGCGAGGAACATTGACGGCTATTGCGTCGGCGAACCCTGGAACGAGCGTGCGGTCATCGCGGGTATCGGCAAGACGCTCATCACCAACCATGAAATCTGGAACAACAATCCGGAGAAGGTGGTCGGCGTCAATCTCGACTGGGCGGAGAAGAATCCGAACACGCATATGGCGATGATCCGGGCGCTGGTCGAAGCGGCGCAGTGGATGGACCAGCCCGAAAACCGCCTCGAAGTCGTCGAGATCATCTCGCGGAAGTCCTATGTCAACGCGCCGGTCGATGTCGTGAAGATGTCGATGACCGGCACCTTCCGCTACGCAATCGACGAAGAACCGCGCCCGCTGCCGGATTTCAACGTCTTCTATCGCTACGCCGCAACCTTTCCCTGGCGGAGCCATGCGGTGTGGTTCATGTCGCAAATGGTCCGCTGGGGACAGATCGAAGAACCCCTCGATATCGTCAAGGCGGCAAGTGAAATCTACCGGCCGGACATTTATCGCGAGGCGGTGAAAGGGCTCGGCATTCCCGTTCCCACCATCGACATGAAGACCGAAGGAACGCATGCCGAAGGATGGACGCTCGATGAGGCGACGAGCCCGATTGCCATGGGCCCGGATCGCTTCTTCAACGGCGACGTCTTCAATCCGGGGAAGGTGCTCTCCTACATCGATGGTTTCGAAGTGAAGAACCTCGCCTTCGCGATGGACGAACTCTCGAAACTCAACACGTGAGGAGATGGCGGATGAAAACGGCAGCGCTCGCCATTGTCGCCCCCATGGAGGAACCGTCGGCTGAAAAGCGGGAATCTCGCGAGCCGGTTTCCCCGCCGCGCGAAACGGCACGGCACGAGCCATCCAGGCTCGAGATGGCCTTGCGGCCCGTGCTCCTGCCCGCCATCACCTTTGCGCTCGTCCTCCTCGGCTGGACGGTCATGCAGGCGACCTTCGTGCCGGCCTTCCCGGATGTCCCGGCGGTCTGGAACAAGGCGGTCGAAATTTTCTCCAACCCGTTCTACGTCTACGGGCCGAACGACATGGGCATCGCCTGGCAGGTCATGTACTCGCTGGGCCGCGTGCTGGCGGGCTTCTTCCTTGCGCTTGCCGTCGGCATCCCGGCGGGTTTCCTCATCGGCGCGAACAGGACATTCGAGCAAGCCTGGATGCCGCTCATCGCCATCCTGCGCCCGGTGAGCCCGCTCGCCTGGTTGCCGATCGGGTTGCTCGTTTTCCGTGCGGTCGACCCATCCGCCATCTTCGTCATCTTCATCACGAGCATCTGGCCCGTGATCCTCAATACGGCGGCAGGCGTGAAGGCGATACCGCAGGACTATCTGAACGTCGCGCGCGTGCTGAATTTCAACCGCCGCGAAATGGTGACGAAGATCTACGTGCCGGCAACGCTGCCCTACATGCTGACGGGCATGCAGCTTTCGCTCGGCACGGCATGGATGGTCATTGTCGCCGCTGAAATGCTGACCGGCGGCATCGGCATCGGCTTCTACATCTGGGACGAATGGAACAACCTCTCCGTTCCCTCGATCATCGTCGCCATCGTCATCATCGGCTGCGTCGGCATCATGCTCGAAACGGGCATGGGTTTCGTCCGCCGCCGCTACGACTACACCGGCAAGGAGTAGGGCATATGGTGGAACGGTATCCGGTGCTGCAGATCAGCAAAGTCGGCAAGACCTTCGACACGCGCTCGGGAAGTTTCGAGGCGCTGCGCGATGTCGATCTCGCGATCCATGAGGGCGAGTTCGTCTCCATCATCGGCCATTCGGGCTGCGGCAAGTCCACTCTGCTCAACCTTGTGGCGGGCCTCGAAATGGTAACGCTGGGCGGTATCTTTCTCGAAGGTGCATTGGTCGACGGTCCGGGGCCGGAGCGGGCGGTGGTCTTCCAGAACCATTCGCTGCTGCCCTGGCTCACCGTCTACGGCAATGTCCGTCTCGCGGTCGACAAGGTTTTCGGTGGCCGCAAGACTTCCGCCGAACGCGACGCCTGGACGCGCGAAATGCTCGACCTCGTCAACATGGCGCACGCGGCCAACAAGCGCCCGTCGGAAATTTCCGGCGGCATGAAGCAGCGCGTCGGCATCGCCCGCGCGCTCGCCATGGAACCGAAGGTACTGCTCCTCGACGAACCCTTCGGCGCGCTCGATGCGCTCACCCGCGCTCAGCTCCAGGACAGCGTGATGGAAATTCACGCCCGCCTCGGCAACACGGTTGTCATGATCACGCATGACGTGGACGAAGCGGTGCTGCTCTCCGATCGCATCGTGATGATGAGCAACAGCCCCGCCGCCGGCATCGGCGAGATCCACGACGTTGCACTGTCGCGCCCACGCCGACGGCTCGAACTCAGCGAGAACGCGGACTATCTCGCCGCGCGCTCCGCCGTGATGCGCTTCCTCACCCGCAACCGCACGGACAAGGCGGCCTGACTATGACGGAGAAGCTCAAACTCATCGTCGTCGGAAACGGGATGGCGGGTTGCCGCGCAGTCGAGGAACTGCTCGCTCTCGCGCCGGACCGCTACGAAATCGAAATTTACGGCACCGAACCGGAGGTGAACTACAACCGTATCATGCTCTCGCCCGTCCTCGCCGGAGAAACCAGTTTCGATGAAATCGTCATCAATGGACGAGGGTGGTACGACGAGAACGGCATCGCGCTTCGAAGCGGTGAGGAAGTCATCGCAGTTGACGTTGCCTCGCGAACCATCGCCACGGACAAGGGTACGCGTTCTTCCTACGACCGGCTGCTGATTGCCACGGGCTCGCTGCCCTTCATCCTTCCCGTGCCCGGAGCGGCGCTCGACGGCGTCATCGCCTTCCGCGACATTGCCGATGTGCGCCGGATGATCGCGACGGCGGAAGGCGGCGGCCGCGCCGTGGTGATCGGCGGCGGTCTGCTCGGTCTCGAAGCGGCAAACGGCCTTCGCACCCTCGGGATGGAGGTTGCGGTCATCCATCTCATGGACACGCTGATGGAGCGCCAGCTCGACAAGGCGGCGGGCTTCCTCCTTCGCCGCGAGCTCGAGATGCGCGGCATCGAGGTGCTGACGGGCGCACAGACCGAAGAAATCGTCGGCACGGGCCATGTCGAACGCGTGCGCCTCAAGGATGGGCGTCTCGTTCCCGCCGATCTCGTCGTCATGGCGGCAGGCATCCGGCCGAACATCGCGCTCGCACGAGAGGCTGGGCTTTCCTGCAATCGCGGCATCGTCGTCGATGATTTCATGCGCTCCTCCGACCCGGCGATCCTGGCTGTCGGTGAATGCGTCGAGCACAGGGGGCAGGTCTACGGTCTCGTCGCCCCCATCTGGGAGATGTGCCGCGCCGCCGGCGCGGCGCTGGCGGACGAGGAAGACGAGGGCTATCGGGGTTCCGTCACCAGCACAAAACTCAAGGTGACGGGCGTCGATGTCTTTTCGGCGGGTGATTTCGCGAGCGGCGACGACAGGGAGGACATCGTCTTCCGCGATGCCGCGCGCGGCGTCTACAAGCGCCTCGTCATCTCGCAGGACCGCGTCATCGGTGCCGTTCTTTATGGCGATACGCAGGACGGAAGCTGGTACTTCAATCTTCTGCGCGAGCGCGAGAACATCGCGGACCACCGCGAAACGCTGATCTTCGGTCCCGCGCTTGCCGGTGCTTCCCAGGACCCTAATGCCGCCGTTGCCGCGCTGCCCGACACCAGCGAAATCTGTGGCTGCAACGGCGTCTGCAAGGGCGCGATCGTGAATGCGATCAGGGAGAAGGATTTGACGACGCTCGATGGCGTGCGTGCTCATACCAAGGCGTCCGCTTCCTGCGGTTCCTGCACCGGGCTCGTCGAGAAACTGATGGCGTTCACCCTCGGCGATACCTACAACCCCGCCGCCGTCCAGCCGATCTGCGCTTGCACAGATCTTGGTCACGACGAAGTGCGCCGTCTCATAAAGGCGAAGGAGCTCAAGACCATTCCCGCCGTGATGCAGGAACTGGAATGGAAGACCTCCTGCGGCTGCGCGAAGTGCCGGCCTGCGCTCAACTATTATCTCGTCTGCGACTGGCCCGACGAATATGCCGACGACTATCAGTCTCGCTTCGTCAATGAGCGCGTCCACGCCAACATTCAGAAGGACGGCACCTATTCCGTCGTGCCGCGCATGTGGGGCGGCATGACGAGCGCGAAGGAACTGCGTGCCATCGCCGATGTCGTGGACAAGTTTGCCATCCCCGCAGTGAAAGTCACGGGTGGCCAGCGCATCGACATGCTGGGCATAGCGAAGGAAGACCTGCCTGCCGTCTGGGCCGATCTCGGCAAGGCGGGTTTCGTTTCCGGCCACGCCTATGCCAAGGGGCTCCGCACGGTGAAAACCTGCGTCGGCACGGATTGGTGCCGCTTCGGCACGCAGGATTCGACCGGCTTCGGTATCCGCATCGAGAAATTCATGTGGGGGTCCTGGACGCCCGCCAAGGTCAAGATGGCCGTCTCCGGTTGTCCGCGTAATTGCGCGGAAGCGACCTGCAAGGATGTCGGCGTCATCTGCGTCGACTCCGGCTACGAGATTCATTTCGCGGGTGCTGCAGGCCTCGACATCAGAGGAACCGAAAAACTCGGCCTCGTGAAGACCGAGGACGAAGCGCTCGAACATATCGTGGCGCTCGTCCAGATGTACCGCGAGCAGGCGCGTTATCTGGAGCGCATCTACAAATGGGCGAAGCGCATCGGCTACGACGAAATCCGCCGTCAGATCATGGACGATGAGGAGCGCCGCAGATCCCTGTTCGATCGCTTCGTCTTCTCGCAGAAATTTGCGCAGGTGGACCCCTGGTCCGAGCGCGTCTCCGGCAAGGACAAGCATGAGTTCCGGCCCATGGCCGAAATCGGTTTTCCCCGGGCGGCGGAGTGAACGCGATGGCGAGCTGGATCGAAATCGGTAATTTGTCGGACATTCCACCGCGCGGCGCGCGCTGCGTGACGACGCCGCTGGGGCGCATCGCCGTTTTCCGGACGGCGACGGACGAGTTCTACGCGATGGAGGATCGCTGCCCGCACAAGGGCGGTCCTTTGAGCCAGGGCATCGTTCATGGCACCGCTGTTACCTGTCCACTGCACAACTGGGTGTTCTCGCTTGAAACCGGTGCCGCACTCGGCGCGGATGAAGGATCGGTGCGCACCTTTGCGCTGAGGCGGGAAGGGGAAAAGATATTGATGGATGTCGATCTCATGGCGTCCGTCGCGGCGGACTAGAAGGCGCCGGCGGGCGGCATATGAAAATGATGAAGCAGCCTCTCGTAAAGACAACCTGCCCCTATTGCGGGGTTGGCTGCGGCGTTACCGCCCCCCGCGGCGCCGCTAGGGGCGCGCGCATTTCCGGAGACGTCTCGCACCCGGTGAATGCGGGCCGCCTCTGCTCCAAGGGTTCTCTTCTCGGCGAGACGACGGGCCTTGAAGGCCGCCTGCTTCATCCGGTGAAAAAGGGAGCGCGCGTCGGCTGGGAGGAGGCGCTGGGCGAGATTGCGGCGAAGTTCGCTGCTGTGGTCGATGCGTATGGGCCCGACGCCGTCGCCTTCTATGTCTCGGGACAGCTCCTCACCGAAGACTATTACGTTGCCAACAAGCTGATGAAAGGCTTCATCGGCAGCGGCAACATCGACACGAATTCCCGCCTCTGCATGTCCTCTGCCGTCGCCGCGCACAAGCGCGCCTTCGGCGAGGATGTCGTACCTGGCTGCTACGAGGACTTCGAGGAAGCGGACCTCGTCGTGCTTGTCGGCTCCAACACGGCCTGGTGTCACCCGATCCTCTACCAGCGGCTGCTCGCAGCGAAGGCGAAGCGCGGCACGCGCCTCGTTGTGGTCGACCCTCGCCGCACCGCGACCTGCGACGACGCCGACCTGCACCTTTCGATTGCGCCGGGCGCCGACCTCGCGCTCTTCAATACGCTCTTCTGCGAACTCGCAGCGCGCGGTGCTGCCGACCCGTACTACGTCGCAAATCATACCGAGGGCCTTGAGGAAGCACTCGCAGTTGCGAGTGAAGGTCACCGATCTGTCGAGGCGGCGGCGGAGGCCTGCGGCCTCGATGCGCGCGACCTCGAAACCTTCATCCGCTGGTTCGCGGAAACGGAACGTACCGTCACCGCCTTCTCGCAAGGGATCAACCAATCGAAGACAGGTGTCGACCAGGCCAACGCTATCGTCAATTGCCATCTTCTCACCGGCCGCATCGGCAGACCCGGCATGGGCCCTTTCTCCATCACCGGCCAGCCGAACGCGATGGGCGGGCGCGAGGTCGGTGGCCTGGCGAACCAGCTCGCCGCCCACCTCGACTTCTCGGACGGGGGCTGTGCAACCGTTTCCCGCTTCTGGCAGACGGATCGCATTGCGACGTCGCCTGGCCTCAAGGCGGTCGATCTCTTCGACGCCGTCGCGGTGGGGCGCGTGAAGGCGCTCTGGATCATGGCGACGAACCCGGTCGTAAGCCTCCCCAATGCGGAGCTCGTGCGCCGCGCGCTTCAGACCTGCGACTTCGTCGTACTCTCGGACTGCGTCGCGAGCACGGACACCGCCGCCTGCGCGGATATCCTGCTGCCTGCCGCCGCATGGGGCGAAAAGGAAGGCACGGTCACGAATTCGGAGCGCCGCATTTCGCGGCAGCGCGCCTTCATGGCACCGCCCGGCGAGGCAAAGCCCGACTGGTGGATCGTGAGCGAGGTGGCGCGGCGCATGGGATTTGCCAATGCCTTCCCTTATCGCGGCCCGGCGGACATCTTCCGCGAGCATGCGCGCCTTTCCGGTTTCGAAAACGGGGGCACGCGAGCGTTCGACATATCAGCTCTCTCCGATGTGAACGACGCGGACTACGAAGTGCTCGCGCCGATCCAGTGGCCGGTGAAGGCGTCGGGTGGCACACCGCGTCTGTTCGGCGACGGCCTCTTCCCCACGCCGTCGGGCCGCGCCCGCTTTGTGGCGTCGGCGCCCCCTGTCCCCGCGAAGCGGCAGGGCGCTTTTCTGCTCACGCTGAACAGCGGCCGCCTGCGCGACCAGTGGCACACCATGACGCGCACGGGCCTTTCCCCGGTGCTCGGCTCCAATGCGCCGGAGCCCACGGCTGAAATTCACGAGGCGGATGCCCGTGCCGCCGGCATCGAGGATGGCGGCTTCATGCGCATCGTCACCGAATACGGTTCCGCCGTCTTCCGCGCCCATGTCGGCGCGGGGCAGCGCCGGGGCTCTCTTTTCGTGCCGATCCACTGGTCGGCGGCAAACAGCGCCGGCAGCGGTGCCGGACGCATGGTACATCCCGAGCGCGATCCCCTGTCGGGCCAGCCCGCCTTCAAGCACACGCCCGCCCGCGCCGAACCCGTCATTCCGCAGTGGCGCGCCTTTTTCCTGTCGCGGCGGGAAATCGCCGCCCCCTCATGCGGCTATTGGGCGGTTCGCCGCGTTGAGGGCGGCTGGCTCTATGAGCTCGCCGGTCTGGCCGCGGAGGATACGCCGCCTGACATCGACACTCTTGCACCGCCGCCCGACGCGGAATGCGAGCGGATCGAGATGCGCGATGCCGCGGGCGGGGCGCTCCGTCAGGCAAGGATGCGGGACGACCGTCTCGCCGGCTGCCTGCTGCTGACGCGAAGCGGCTTGCTTCCCCCGCGCGACTGGCTTGTCGGCCTCCTCGCTGCCGAAGCCCTCGGTTCTGAGGAGCGCCGCGCCCTGCTCGCGGGCCGCCCGGCAGAGGGGGGAGTGAAAGGCGAGGGTCGCATCGTCTGCGCCTGAATGGGCGTTCGTTCCGGCGCGGTCCTCGCAGCCATCGCCGATGGCGCACGCGATGCCGCCGCCGTCGGCGAAAAAACAGGCGCGGGCACGAATTGCGGCTCCTGCCGCTCGGAGATCCGCAATCTGATCGAACAGATCGCGAGGACCGAAGCGGCGTGACGGGAAGTCATCGAGAAATGGGGGAGTTGACAAATATGTAATGTAATATACATTACACAAAGTGCCGTCCCGGTCATGGCTCCCCCGCCATGTGTGCGCATCTCCCCACCTCCTCTGCGCACCGGGCCGGTTACATCTCGTGAGTACGACAGGAGCCAAGATGCGTGGCGAAGTGGTTGTGAGGTTCGCGGCCTTCCTTTTGGCGGCGGCGGTTCTGAGCGGGTGCGACGACGGCGAAGAGCAGGGCGGTCCGCCGCCGGCGGAAGTCAGCGTCGTGACGGTGAAGCCGGAGCGGCTGGAAGTGACGACGGAGCTTTCCGGACGCACATCGGCCTATCGCGTGGCGGAGATCCGTCCCCAGGTGAACGGCATCGTC
>Ga0180009_10002922_pt1 | contig 19831 bp, 10 predicted proteins | sample OS_PC_MetaG_FD_123537 | JGI IMG/M metagenome (GOLD analysis project Ga0180009, IMG submission 123537) | Groundwater microbial communities from the Aspo Hard Rock Laboratory (HRL) deep subsurface site, Sweden - OS_PC_MetaG | ecosystem: Environmental > Aquatic > Deep subsurface > Groundwater...
ATGGGCGTTATAAAACCCTTCACCTTTTTCATTAAACAAATAGATGGCTGTCGATTGATAGGCCATTACTTCCTTGATAATGCCGCAAAAGGTATCCAGAATATTTTCAAGATCAAACTGGGATATGATTTTTAAAGACAGATCCTGAAAGGTTTCAAACAGATCGATTTGATCTGTGAGGCTTGAAATGGTCCGGGTTAAAAATTGATGATCTTTTTCCAGGGGGATTGTCTTCATCAGTTCTTTCCTCCTTCATAGAGGAATCCTGTTACCGTTTTAAATTCTTTTGTTATTTGAAGACTCATTTGTTTAATCTGTTCTGATGTTAAATTCACAAGTTTGAACGCTTTCTTGTCCAAAGCAGGCAGCACATTGTCACCACTGCTTCCGATTCCGATTCTGCGGCACAGATAATCGGCCACATGAACAATGGAAGCAATGCGGAAGGCATTTAAGCTTTCATTAGGGTAATGATGGAATTCAACCGCCTTGACCAGGGATGGCGGCAGGCTCCATTTCTTGAGCAACAGCGAACCGACTCCGGAATGGTTAAAACCGAATATCTTGTTTTCAGCTTCCATGATGGTGATATTTTTTTCTTTTGACAATTGAAGGGCAAGGATAAATTCATCACTGAAAAAACTGTCCAGAATCAATTTGCCGAAATCGTGGAGCAGTCCGCACATAAAAATTTCATCTGAATTTTTAATCCCCATGTGCTCTGAAATTTTTTTTGATAAGATGCCGCATAAAAGAGAGTGTTTCCAGAAAGCTTTCTGATCAAATAAAGAATTTTCAGCTTTTGTTGAAAATTTTTCCATGATGGATGTGGAAAGAACAATATTTTTTATATTATTCAAGCCTAGAACTACAATGGCATAGTTTATGGTGGTAATTTTCCTGGGAAATCCGTAATAGGCAGAGTTGGCTGTTTTCAATACTTTAGATGCCAGCGACTGGTCCTGGGAAATGGCTTCGGCGATTTCAAATGCTGTGCTGTCGGGATTCTGGGTAAGCTGGATGACATTATTGGCCACCATGGGAAGGGTTGGAAGATTTTTAATGTTGGAAAGTCTTTTCTTCAGTTCCTGGTTTTCCATAATTCCCTTATGTCATCGGTTCAGGAAGTTCTCTGCCAATAATAGAACAGGCCGGTTTCAATTGCAACGGGTTTTGCTCATTTGCCAGGGGAGAAGGCAAGGCGTTTGCAGCTCAATCAATTTGAGAAGCATCAGGCACGAATTTTTCAAGATTCATCTTTGGAATCTTGGTCCTGGTCCTGGGTCATCTCTGGTTTGGTGTAGCCCAGCGAATCAAGTGCTGCCTGTGCAAGATCCGCCCATTCTTTTCTATACCAGATTTTTTTATTGGCATATCTTAGGAATTGACGTACCGTGGATCGTACAGGAAATTCATCCGGAGTACAGATTTCCATAATTTTTTTGCAGCAACGGATAATTTCTAATTTAGCGTTTTTCTTGGTGTATTGGGCATTGCCAAAAATCACCCCTAATAATTCCAACTCTGCCAGGGTTGCATTTGCCCAGACTCTATCTATCCCCTTGGTGGCGGGCAGCTGCCATTGGTTGATCTGCAATGCCGACTGCCATAAATTGCTATAGTTGTCTTTCAACAGAGACATCCCCGCTTCGCTTGTCTGACTTGTGATGGCAAGCATTGAAAGGTATTGGGTAATTGCCCAATAATTTGTTGTTTCCGATTTGACGGCTTTTTGGTAAAATTCACAGGCATTTTGATAGGCCTGTGCCGTCAATTCTTTGTTTTCATCTTTTTGCTGTGTGTGGTAGGCAATGCCGATTCGCTTTTCGCTGGCAGCACTCAATCCCAACCGTTCGGAACGCTCTTTTGAATTTGATTGTGCGACAGGGTCTTCCCGCCATTCTTTGAGTTCCTGCCGGATAGCCGAAGACAGGGTTTCCATCTCAATTTTAATCTTATTTCCGCTTTGCTTATCAGGCTTGTGGTCGTCCAGAAGATCATCCAGCCGTGCAAATTTAATGTCGATTTTTTTACGGGTCTGTTCATCACGAAAAGCCATGACCTGTTTTTCAAAGTCCCAGGGAACCGTTGCATAGGCCACGATACTTGCCCAGTCATGGGTCTCCGGACAGGAGGTCCTCAGGCGCTGTCGCAGTTCATGGAGTACACAGCGGGGATCAGCGCCCCTGAGCAGACGGGTGTATAAAACTTCGGTATAAATATTTGAAGCACGCATCCAGAGAGGGAATTGTGAAGCAAAGACCCAGGGTATGCCGGCGGCATGCAGTTCATGGGCGATACTGCCGCCGGGAATAATAACCGATTTTACATTGGCGGAATCACAAGTGGCAAGAGACAGCAGTGTCGGCCTGCTCCGGCCGGGGCAGGCCGTTGCCCGATCCATGGTAAGGGCGATGGCCAGTCGCTCGCCGTCAACAATATCCGCTTCTCCCGGCCGGGTGCTGCTGCAAAGCGCCAGGCCGTACCGATGGTCACCTGCGCTGTCATAGGTTGCACCATGGGCCAGGATATGAACATGGGTATATTCGTCTTTGGCACAGGCCTGGCGGACCTGGTCCAGGGTTGCTTCCGGCAGGATGGTGATTAACTTTTTAATTTCTTTGAGCTTCTCGTTCTGATCGTCTTTGACAGCGACCCATGGATCAATTGCACGGCGAAGTGCAGTCAGATGCTTTTCAGCAGGCACTGTCGCCAATCCATCGGGTGATGCAAAAATAAACAGGATTCGGGGAGGACGATTCCATTCCACCGGCAGGGGCCGGCCTCGGCGAACCTCTCTGGTCATGGTGACAGGTGTATTTGTTTGCAGAAAAAGCGGTGAACCGGAACCTGGGAAACCGTCCGGTGCTATGGCAGTCTCAAATGGTATAAGACCAAGCTCAAATGCAGAAAGAGAAAGTCGCAGATGCACCAGCTTCTTTTTGTCGGATCTGGCACTGCCCAGCTCGGACAGCAAGGCTGGAACCTGTCCGAACATCTGGCCAATGGTCTCTCCCAACTCACGAAGTTCGGCCTCCCGTTGACTTTGAGCAACCTTGGCATCCTTGATAAAATACCGGAGCCGTTCCAAACGGACCAGCAGCTGCCGCTGTTCAAAGGGCAGGTTCACTGTTACAGGTCCGTCTGCACCACACAGCGCTAGATAGGGTGTAAGAGGTGAAATAAGCTGATTGTGGGCAGGTCCTGGCCGTAAAATTTCAAGTTTGATATTTCTGATTTCCGACATTTTTTTTACCTTTCAAACTGTTGAATTAATTTTGGGGTTACACCGGCGTCATCATCTTCAATGTGCATAAGCCTGCCGACAGTCTTTCCATCTTTGGTTCCTATGCAAATTGCGCTGCTTTGGTCAAGGACAAATGGAGCACCGTTGAAAAAGGTGCTGTCAATGGTTTTCATTGATCCTTTATCCAGCACATCAAAAATCGGCTTGAAAGAGTCTTCATTTTCCAGCATTTTTTCTGTAAACCGAAGAAGGCGGATCCAGGTACCGCAGTTGAAATAGAAACGATCATTGCCCAGATCAATGGCCCGTTCGAGATGGGTGTGACCCGTGACAATGAAATTCACACCCATTCCTGTTGTGCTGACAATGTCGTTGCAGGTATCATCCCGGTTCGTCAGATCAAAGGTTTTATCATCTTTGAGCCAATCCTTCAGTGCCCGGCGAAGGGCCTCAATTTTGCTGATGCCCCTGAACCAGCCGGTAACCCGGTCCCAGACATACCCGGCTGAACCAAGGGTTTCATTGTGGGGGTCAGTGGCGGCGCTGCCGGTTTTATATTCTTTTTCAGCGGTAAGCAGCATGGCATCCGCTGTCGGGATGCCGTTGGCTGAAGAAGGACGTATTCCTTCCGTAAGATTTGGACCTAAGAGGCTGTCCACATTGGGGAAGGAGGACTTTTCTTTCAAAGAGACATCAAAACCGTCAGCAGAAAGACGCTTGTCAATTTGTTTTTGTTCCACAACTTTTTGACCGACAATGGGAATGAGCTGGTCAATTTTTTCGATCTGCCCAGGGTCCAGAGCCAGCAGCACACCAACAGCTGCTTTCATTTCAGGTTTTAAAAGATCGATCCATGGGTATTGCCGTTTTACCTTGTTCATAACATCCTTTACCATCTTGGTACCGGCATTTGGTTCCCATTCACCCGGCTTTAAGTAACGATCACAATTACGCCGTCGAACCAGCTTTGAAAGATCTTCATACCGATTATAATTCCAGGGATCCACTTCATTTCCATGGGTGCAGAATACCCGGGCATTACCCACCAGACAAGAGTACCCGCCCCCTATGGTTGAAAATTCGATGCGGGTTCGGCTCTTTAAATCGTCCCCGGCAAGCTTTTCAATGATGGATCGCTGCACAAAAGGAAAACTGAGTTCAAGATCATGGTTGCCGATAGCCATGATGAGAGTGCGGCCATTGGTTTTTACAAATTTTGACAGGGCTTCCCAAACCGGTGCAAACGCTTTGTCTTCCATAATTCTTTGGACAACGGCACAGGCATTTTCCACTGCAATGTAATCGCCGGTTTCTTCTGCAAGTGTGTCGATAATGTCGCCATTCAGAATAAGGGCCACCCGTTCTTTTGATCGCTGCTCGGCCACCCAGTCAATAAATGCCGCCAGCCGCCGGGTATCTCTCAGGATCTGAAAACCTTCCATTCCGCCCATGTGCAGGTCGGAAACAATGTGTATCTCGTCAAATTCCGGTAGTTTCATGTTTGGTTCTCCTTATGTATTGAGTTTGATATTTTAGCCTGTTGGTAAGGCCTGTTTTATGTGGTTTTATTGGATTTCTCTACTCTCTGTCCCGGTATTTTTTTTTAAGACGTTCATACTCGATGTGCATCATATCCGGATCTGAGAAATGAAGTTTGCTCAGTTCCGGTGGAGGGGGTGCACGGTCTGGTTCTTCTAAAGGAACAGGGTCTATATAATCCAATCCGCGTCTTAAGAGCGCCAATCGCCATTCTCTTTCAACCCATTCTGAGCGGGCTGCCGGCTGGGACCAAAACAGATAGAATGTATCCTTGGTCGGAACATGCTCCTGTAATTTTTCAATCCAGTTTTGACCGGACCTCAATGAAAAGACATCCACAAAGATATCTAATTCAGGTGCAACCTTTTTCATACCCTGAATCCTGGAAAGAACAGCTTCTCTGTTTTCGCTTGCATAGGATGCAAATGCCGTCTTCGGATAAATGGTTTTTGAGGAGTAATCCGTGTAGTCATGACGGTTAGCCGTATCTACAACAATAAGGAAAACCATTTTCGCTATGGCAAGCCCCTGGTAACTTATGACGGCTTTTCCCGGATAGTTGCCTATGGCGGTATCAGCCGGAACATTAATGATAAACGAAGCATTTGTGGGAACGCCGTCCCACACGATTGAGTCCACTGGATCCGGCACTTTAAACCCTTTAATATCAATTCTAATGGAAAGTATCGTACCTCTATCAATGGGGACTCCGGTTTTTTGACCCAGATTTTTATCCCGGCCAAGTTCTTGTGCCGCTGTTGTTATAAAAGAATATTGGTCCGGTAAATACGCCCAGATATCAAGGACAAAACTGGAATCCGGAAGAATGCTTTTGGGTGCAAATGTAGCAAACACAACCTGTTCAGGCTTTTTGGGAGAATATCTTGCTGAAGGGCCTTCCGGAAAAGAAGCAATGGATGTTGATTTGGAAAAGTCGGATAAGTAAGATTCGAGCAGGGAGTCCATTTCATTATTTTTAAAATAAGGTTTCGTGTAATTTCCTTTTTCCTTGTCGTTGTCGTCTTCTTCAGCAGCAGCATCTGAATCAGCTTCAAGTACAATTTCTTGGTCTCCCAATTCTGCTTCAAAGGCAACTTCACAGGCTTCTTCGGCATCAGCTGATAAAGGCGTTGCATCAAGGAAAAGTTCATCATTGAAATCATCTTCGAGGGCAAGTTCTTCGTCAGCCTGTTTTTCTTTATAGTCTGCCGTAGCGAATAATTTTGAGGAGGAGGTAGTTTGCATCCGAGGTCTTAAAATCCATAGTAAGAAAAGCACGACGATAGCGATGAGACCAGAGCTCAGCATACCAATTGACAAATTGTTTAAAATCCATTCAATCATGTTTGAACCCTCCAAAAATTAAAGCTGCATTGGGAAAACTTCCACATCGATTAATTCTGCCAGTTCTTTGTTGATTTTTTTGACACGATCACGAACAGCCCAAAAAAAATCAGCCATTTCATCACTAAACGCAACCCAGGTATTTGCCTGCAAGCCCCATTCTTTAACAAATTGTGCCTGGCGCAGCATTTGATCTTCAAGTTTGGCAATCTCTTTTGTAGGGACGCTGTTTATATCTAACGGTAAACTTTGCTCATGGTGCTTTATGGCGGATTTAATCTCAATGACTCGCTTTTTTAAGGCATCATAGGCATCCAGCTGTACTTTGATGTTGGGGTCTGATTTTAATCGGCTTGTCCACGAAAGGGCCGGGACCTGCCCTTCTGCCAAGGAACGCAAAATTTTTTCAGCATCTCCGCCACTGGCAGCCTTGCTAAGACCTTCCGTTGTAATTTTACTTGCCGAGGTGACCCGAAAAGGTAAAATTCCCTGTTCAAACAATATATCAAGTTCATTTAAGTATGGCTTTTTTAATATTTTATCAATTGTATCTTCATAATACCGTATTTTTTTTAGATCTTTCTTACTCAGCTTTTTTTTCTTTATCAGGGTTTTTAAAAATTTTTTTAAAGTCGCTTTTCGAATGTCACCAAAGAGAATTGCATGGTCTATAATAAATTGTATTCGTTGCGGCATGGGCGCATAATTGTTGGCCAAAACCGGTTCTTTAACACCTAAGGCTTGTCCTTTGATTTCAAATTTTCTGCGGTTGGGTTTCATCCTTTTCGGGACGGAAAGGTCTCCGTAAGTTTTCCCGAAAACCTCTATATCATCCATAAAATCGTCTAGGATACTCATCAATTGTTTGCCGATTGTATCATAGGTTTTTGATGAAAGAAAAATAACCTCTTTTTTTGTACGGTTTACAATGGTGACATAGAATCCAATTGCCCCTTGGCCCGCGGTCCCTGCTGTTGCCTGTGCATAACAGGGAACCAGTCCGCCAAACTGGAACCCTTCCACGGACATATACTCATCCAGTTTTTTTAAAGCATTCCTAAGATCCTTGACATTTATGGGGGATAACAGTTTCAGCAGTTCATTATATGAAAGGAGTTTAATATTTTTAATATTATACAACATTCGAACAATGGTCTTCTTAGGAATATGTTTAACTATTTTTTTTGATAGTTTTCCCGCACCAGACGCAAAGGCAAAAACAATTGAAGCCATGTCAATAATGGCTATTAAAAGTTCACCATATAACCGCCCGGCGGTTTTAAAGTCCAGGTGAATGAAAGCCTCATCAACCTGTTTGCTCCAGTTTTCATACCCTTTAATCGGATTTAAGTTTATCTGTTCCCACATCATTCCAATGGCCAGCCAAAATTGATGCATATCGTCAACAATTTCAATGATTTTTTTTTTGTCAGCCGTAAGAACGGCTTTTGTCGCTTCAAACTGTGCGGCAACACCTTTCATATAGGCGGAACCAATCATTTGGGCCAGGGCATACCAGCCTTCTACCCAATCGCTGACCGCCCCGGCAACAAACCCGCTCATAAACGCCAGAATATCGTCCCAGGTCAGTTCCCAATTCTCTATAATAAATATACGGCTGACATTCTTGTTTGCTAAGTATTTCATAATATCCGGCTCACCACTGAGAAGAAGAAATTCACCGAGGCGGTGTTTGTCTTTCAAAATGAGCAGAATTTTCATAACTTCATCATTGGAAAGCGCCGGCCTAGCGCTGCGCATATGTGAAAGCGCTGAACGTGCGGCATAAACCTCACCTTTCATACCCAATAAATCATGCTTCAGGATACCGGTAATGCTTTTTTTTTCAACATCCAGAGAAATGATCATTTTCTTGACAATACGGTCAACTCGATTCAGTTTTCTTGATCCGGTTTCCTTGTCATGATCAATGCCCTTATCCAGAACTGCTGAATGATAAAGACCTTTTTCCCGTGTATCTATAACAGCCTTTTGAATGGAACCGGCAGTCATGCGCTTATCTGCATAAGTGCTGCTGTCAGGTTTTTCACTCATGTATTTCTCCGGGAACGGCTATTTTGGCGGCATCTCCCAGGATAACAACTTTTTGAATATCAGGATCATATTCACCGGCATGCTGCATCTGTGTTGCCCGTCGGTTGTTTTTCAGCCGGATGGTTTCCATTTCTTGTTGTGCTTTCAACACGTCGATGTACCGGTGAGCTCTTTTGAAAGGCTCGAGCGCAACACCGTCACCGGTCCGGATATTCAGATACAGGTTATTGGAATCCACCAGGAACCGCCGGGTGCCGTTTTTACAATACAGGTATTTTCCCCATTCTTCAGGCGTTATACTGTAATGTAGCTGTTTTGGATCATTTGGATTCATATTTTCATCCCTTATAATATCACCGTTTTCATCAATCATTTCTTTCCATAGATAGGGTAGATAGGATAAAAAATCCAAAACCTCAGAATTGTTTAACCTCGCCAACACCCCGGGATCTTTACGAACAAGTTCCCTGGCTTGTTCCTCAAAATCGGCCAGGGCCGGGTCAAGGAGTGTGCCGTCATCATCAACATAATCTTCGCGCATTCTTGCCATAAGCGTCTGGAGGTTTATTTTTTTTACATAATGATCTGCAACAAAACGACTTAGATCCAGCATTCCAGACAGATCCGGCAAGTTTGGTTCCGGCATTGGACGCAGGCCGAAAACAGCATAGTTCCCGACAAAGCTCAACGGACCGGTCGGGTCGATCAGTTCCCATACGGGTTCATCTTGGCCGGTAGGCAGAAACTGGAGGTTCTGTCCCAATGGGTTGAGTTGGGGAAGATGCCATTCAACGGGAATTCTGCGGTTTTCTTTCTTATACCGCAGCATGCGCTGCTCAGGATCTTCATGGGCCCATATGGCCTGGCAGTAATGCAGAATATTATCTTTTATATGGTCATACAATCTGTTCCATTTAATTTCCCGAATATCATTAGCTCGTTTTCTGGACGCTTGTTCCTTTAAATGGTCCCTGTAATTTTTTTGCGGTTCTGAATAAATGTCAGGAATGGTAAGTCCGCCAACACCTGCAGCAGTCGTGTTGGGCTCGAATGTAGCAAACTTGGACCCGGCAATATCCAACATGTCCTTAAAGGGATCTCCGCCTGTATTCTCCAAAATATCATTTTCATCAATATCCTGAACCAGATCGGTCAGTGTTTGCCGGTAGGATTCATCTTTTAAAACCTTTGCTATGATCCAGTCATGTTTGCGAATCCAATGCTTGTTTATTTCCATTGGAGACGGCAGGTGTTCAGCTATAAAAATAACCGACTCAACTTCTGCAAGATATGTGAACACCTGGTATTGTTGCTGCAGCTTCAGGTATTCGTAAGTAATGGCCATTTCATTGTTGGGATTGGTAATCTCTGAAAATTGTTCTCTTTCAAAGGTCTCTTCTGATTCCATGCTCACAACCACTTTTGTCTCGCGCCGGATTTTACCGGCGGTTTTTTGCATGGCCTCACTTAAATGCGAACTTGTTTTTTTGCTTTTATCTTCAGATGAACCGCCCAGCGAAGTATTCACACTGCCGCCGATCAGTGAAATACCACCGTGCACCTCGGCATTTACATTCCAATTAAAGTTGCTTGCTGCCTCGGTAACGATCTCATTGGAATCTTTTGTTGAATCAGTTGATTCAGTGCTTGTCTCGGTTTGTGTGGTTGTTGTCAATGTGCTGGTTTGTTTTTTTCGCCGGGTGATTTTTGTTGTCACCCGCTCTTTTTGACCCGGGCCGAGCGGTATGGTGCGTACGATTTCACCGGGTTGTACACCCAACGGTTTCCACTCCTGTCGATAAACAAGCCTTAACCCAATATTAATGGAATGATCAGGAAAAACCTCAAATGAATAGTCATCACCCGGATGTGCAGGCAATGAAGCCGGCGGAGGATTGGACTGTTTATAAGTATTGTATTTTTGAGTGTAAAATGCATCCCACTCCAACCACAGGTCGGCAAGATCAGGATACAGGTACTGGATTCGTCTATAAAGGTAACCTTGAATCTCGCGCTCTACGAAGTTTAAGTACAAAAAAGGCCGTCCTTGTCTGATTTCGTTCTGATAATTTCCAAACAAAATTCCAATAACGGCATACCAGGTGGTATCATCCTGGTAGACATTGTTTATGGTTGCATTAAAGAGAACGTCGCGGTCGGCAACCAGGGGCAAATCACGGTAAATAACCGTTCGAATGCCGTGCTCAAAGCGAACCAGCAATTCGACAAGTTGCCGGGTGTAGGTTTGCCTCAAAGATGGCTGGACCACAATTAACCGAAGATAAACGTTTTCCATCCAATCGATGCGCGCCAGGGCTTCCGGCGAAAGCCCGCCATAATGGTTGCTCGACTCTGTGGGCAGCAAATACTCATAGTAAGCGAAATCATGAAACGCAACACTATCAAGAACCTTGTTTGAGAGAATAACCGGATTATCTTGCTTGCTGTTTTCAGGGCATATTTGTCTTAAATCTTTTTCAAACTCACCAATATCCGCCTGCCGGTCGGTTGAATTTTCTATGGCATTTTCCATGGGTTCATCAGCCATTGTTAACCTCCTTTATTTTGCGGTGATGGTTATTTTTCAGCACGGGATTGTTTTGAATACCAATTAAAAAGATCGCTTGGCATGGATTCCCGGTGCACAAGTTTATTGGATGAGCGCGGCGGCAGAAGCAGGCGGATCTCTTTTTTCTTATGGTCGATAATAAAACCAGACCCTTTTGGGTTGCTTTGGCTGTTTTTAGCATCTCCTGCATAGGTTATACTCTTGAAAATGAGGGGTATTGGTTCACTGTCCTTGCTTTTTTTGAGCATAAATTTACCGGATTTTTCATCATAGGAAACCATTGCCTCCAGGAGGCTGCTTTCCTGTTTTTTGAACACTGCCGGTATTGAGAGGTTAACACTTTGAAATGGTCTTGCCGGCTGTGTAGTTTTTTTCAAGGTTTTTTTAAACAATGACTGTTGCCGGATATATCGTTGAGAAAATAATTTATCAGATTTCTGTTCCTTTTCAAGAGCTTGATCCAGTATTTTCATCTTGGCCAGAAGGTCTTCACCTCCTGGTAACGAAAGGCTGACATCCGGCTCACCGGAAATTGAAATGCCGGCATTTTTTAACCTCTCCATTGGTAACCTAATGATATACTGCTCGATACAACCGGCATTGTATCGTATGTCGTATGAAATATGAAGAATCCGTGAACAAAGCTCCATGCCGGGGTCTTCCGGTGCTGCAATGAACAGGGCGATATCTGGTCGTTTTTCCTTGTCGTGAATCTGAAACTGTGAATCTTCATATGACAGTTTGAATCTGCCGTTTTCATCGGTCAATATCGAGCCAAGCCGGTTGCCGGAGACCTGCTGCCAAATTTCTGAACTAGTGTCGTTTTTGATGTTGCTTAAGATTTTCCCTGGTTTTGTTTTAAAATCAAGATCATAGATAACAATAAGAAGGTCAGGTACTCCTTTGCCGGTTTCTTTAACCACCACTTTTCCAAAAATCATATTCATGGTTTAAACCTCCTCAATAATTTTTAATGTCACGGATTTGGATGAACTTCTCGCGGCACAAGCATGTGATCCCTTGAAAATGAAATCACATTGGGGATATTGTAAAATCTCAGCGGTCCGCCGGGATCATTGTTAAAGGCTTTAATTTCCCATATCCCGAACTGATTCCCGGTATTAAATGAATACATGTTTTCGCCGTGTTCGGTCACAGCCACGGCACTCCCGGTTGGATCGACAAGCTCCGGAGGTGTTCCCACGGTTGAAAATACAGAGAAGTAGACCATTTCAGTGTTCAATGGAACATAAAAATAGGCCCTGATGGAATGGCTTACCTCTATACCATTCTGCATATAATGGAGCACTTCAGGCGTATACCGTCTTGTCTGAAACCGGTTAACCGTGACCAGGTGGAAATCCCCATCTTTTTTTACAATAACCCGGGATGCCTGTCCGGTATCAAACATAATGATTTCCAGAAAATACAGCCCGGTTTCAAGATTGGGATAGATTTTTGGGACCGTTCCCTCTGCTGCCTGTTCAAAAAAGTCACTGTCTATCTGATCGGAGTTGCTGTTATACAGATTTACCTGAATGCGGGCAGGCTGATTTGTACGCCCTTGTGAAAGGGAAAACTCCATTACGGCATCCTGGTCTGATTGCAGGTAGAATGCATAGGTCTGGGCGGCATTGATACAGGGAGCCATATAATCCAGGTCTCGAATATCCATATGCGCTTCAAGAGGGATTAAGTCTTTGGAAAAAGAACGTCTTGCTGTCTCCAGACCGGGAATCGGTTCATACAGGGCATCCCCATCCCTGATAAGATCGTCAATTTCTAAGTTGTAATAGGCGTCAAATGGATATCCAGGATGGGTTTCCCAGTTTGGGGTTTCAGAATACAAGTTGCTGCAAAGGTCTTTTGAATTGACCATGAGTGAATCAAACATTTTCCACATGTGGGTGGCAAGCTGTTGTTTCCTTGAAATATTTGAAAAACGATTTTCATAAACCAGGCGTAAAAAATGTAAAAACAATTTAAAGTCATTGATCCGTTTTTGAAGGTTGACATCAGCAGCTTTGCGGGCCAGTTTGCCGGCAGCAATCAGGTCATCGTAAGACACGCCAAGTTCATGTTCACACAGGAAAAAATGACCTGAATACCATCGGTTCAGCAATCGTGCCATGGGTTTTTGCGCTGGTCCAAACGCTTTTTGATAAAATTCTTCAATCAAGGCGTCCCGCCGGGTATCATCCATAGTCGCATCCCAGACAAATTTTGAAGCAAGATACAGATGCAATCCAACGGCACCGCAGCTAAAGGCAGTTTCCAGGTGGAACAGTTCAAAATGTCTGGTTTCCCATTCCCTGATCCTGTTTGTAATTGAAAGCGGAATCCTGGGGATATTGTCAGCGCAAGACCAGTAGTCGTAAATGCCGATATCAAATCGACCGTAAGGGTTATGCCGGCTTTTTTCATGCCAGGCATCCATCAACTGTTTTGATGTTTTTCCGGTAAACCGATGATGAAATGCATTGGGAGCGATGAATACAAGGATATTGGCGTTAATGGGGATGGACGGAACCTGGGCATGTTCATTATAGGCCAGCAGGCTTGTATCTGCTTCAGGATATGCCGACTTGAAATGCCGGGTGACTTCATTGGCAAAATGAAATATCCGGTCGCTGATGGTGCTATTCTGTTGTTGCTGAGCAGATGTCAGGTATTTTCCGTATGGACCAAACCGTAAAAGATTTTTTGATTTTAAGCTGGTATCATGGCCCCGGCCATCAGGCGGTTCTATTGTCTGGACAGTGTAATTGGGGTTGTTCATATCAAACCTGAAATGCCGGTACCGGCTCTTTGCCCATTCTGTATACAAACGGACAATGCCGCCATAGGATTGGTAATCAGTAGGATTTTCACATAATTGATAATTTTCTTCAAAATCCAGGTACAGTATCCTGTCCTGCTCCCTGTACCCGGTATCCCGCTCATAGATGTGACGGATGTCCTCCCTGGTCCAGGCGGTGCCGTTATAAACCATTACATCATCAATATCACCGGAGAACCCATTTGTTATATCATTTTTCCCGCCTATCCAGAAGTCATGAATTTTATGGACGTTGGGTTTGATTTTGATGTTGCCCTCATGCCATATTGTCCGCTGCAATTGGTCATTCACATATAATTCAACATAAGTGCGGTCATTGGTTGCCGTATACCATTTTCTTGCCAGGACATGGGTCCATTGCCCTGGTGCAATCATGGGTGTGCTGGACATCTCCTTGCAGGTATCAGGATTGCCGTTGCTGAAGGTACTGCCATGATTGACACAAACCATGTTGGTTCCGGGTTGATGATAAATGACAAACTCGCTTAATTCGGCAGGTTCCCTGAAATTATGACCGTAAAATCCAAACAAAAACTGTTTTTGACGATTATGGATTGAAAAGTTCGGTTTGATCCAGGCACAAATAATGAACGGGGAATCATTGTTCAGGTCCCCGATTTTGGCGATGATGCCGTTTCGCCTGTTAAATCCGTAACACGTTGAGTTATCCATTCCGCCTGTCTGCTGAAGTTCTGCATCCAATACCTGGCCGTGACTCTGTGTTCCGGACCTGTCCAGTGTGCCTTTATACGAAATCATGGCGGGAATTTTTTTATTTTCGCAGCTGACCTGTCCATGATAGGTATAGGCCAGTTTCTGGATACAGGCACCATCCGTGCAGAATCCGGCAGAGGGCAGCCTTTGCCGTATCCCATTAATTTGTGCAAGGTTCAGGGGGTCAGAGCGGAGCAGTTCTCCAATGTTCCCTTCAAATGAATCCGTGTTAATATCCTGAGTACATAAATTAAAGTTGCTTGTGTGCCCTCCCAGGTTCGGCTTTGCAGGCCACTGGTTTCTTTTTTTCCAGCGTTCCCACAATTTGCGCGGCATATGGGTTTTGTCAGGGTCCGGAAACGGCGCCAAAACTTCCAATCCCCCGACACCTTCAAAATTGGTTCTGCCAAAATCCGGTTCTCTGAATTCATTAATGGTTGATGCAAGGCTGATCCCTTGTGGTGATATTATCCAGTGGTCAGTCGGGAAATACCATCGCATTCCCTTTTTTTCCAGAAAATAGTACATTCCATGCCGCAGCCCTTCCTGGGTTTTGGCAAGAATCCACAACCGGCTGGTTCCATCTGAGAAAATCAGGAATGAATTTTTTTCCCCTTTTTTAAACTTTATAAATTGATCTTTCACCGGCTGGGGTGCTTCTTTAATTGCGGGTGAATTTATTTTTAAAATCATTATACCGCTGGACGGCAGAGTTTGGTTCTGAATAATTGTAAAAGACTGCCCGGTCAAATGGTTTAGGAATCGGGCAAATTCATCCGCCACTTCCTCCTGGACGAAATCAGTTCCAAGGGTAGGATCAAGAAAAATAATATTTGCATAATTGGAAGGATCCTGGGGGGTTTTTTTCTGTAAGGAATAATTTCTCATTATTTTTTCCTCCTTTGCATAATTTTATTAAGTTCCAGCCAGGGATTTAACCTCTAGAACAACCCGGTCAGCATTGTCGTAATTTAGTTTGTAATATAACCCGAGCTGAAAAAGTCTATGCTGCCCGTACAGGCCGGTAAAACTTCCCGTGACGGAACCGGCTTTTATGATATCAAAAGAATCGCCGGCAGAAGGGATAAACCCGTCGGCCAAAATGATCTTCAGCCTTCCGCCGAGAAAGACGTTGTGGGCTGCGACCATTTGACTGTGCTGACCACTCTCCCTGCCGGCCAGCCGGACTTCCAGAACACCGTTGGTTTGCACATAATCGCCTTCAATGTGAGTTGAAGCGGGTGGGGCATTGCAGGACAAAATCCCCCCATTATTGGTTAAATTGCCGATGAAAGAGCCGATGCTTAGTCTGCCGGCATCCCAATTAAAGATGCCGTCTTGCAGGATAATATCTTCAGCCGAAAGCTCGCCGCCGTTAAGATTAATCGAACCGCTTGTCCCGATGTTGATGCTGTTGCTAACACTAACAAGCCCGCTGTTAGTAATATCAAGATCTCCACTGCCGCCATTGCCAATTACCAAATGGCTGGTTCTAAGTTTTGATTCATTGCCGTCAACGACCATATGGCCTTCACTTCCAGGGTCCTGGGCAATCCGGCAACTTCCTGTAACAGAGACCTGGGCATTGCGCCTGATAACCAGGACAGCCGAATTGTTTTCGGCAACATGAACATCTCCGTAAAAATCTGCCTTGGCCCCTGTTTGCAGAATTAAACTTGGACGGTCAATTCCATTAATTATAAAATCACCATTGCCGGTTATAAAATGTCCCCTGTTTACTTCCAGCACACCGCCGGGAAAATTGAGGTTTCCGCCGCTGGAATTATCCAATGTATTTGTTTTAACAAGACCATTGTTGATGTTAAGGGTGCCTTGGGAGCTAAGGTTAAAATTGGAAATGGTCAATATACCGCCTTTGTTTACGGTAACCCTGCCGTTATACGGATCAGTGAGCCGTGAAAGAATGGTGAACCTGGCGTTTGGTTGAACAACTGTGGTATTGCCGCCATTGCCATCCCAGTCATATTTTGCAACCTCAATGGTTGTGTCTTCTTCAACCACGGCATTTCCGATCTGGCTAAGCTGGCCTTCTCCGATGTACCGGCCCCCCCGATAGATCGTTTCGCCTTTGAGTTTTAATTCACTCTCTTTATTGATAGTGATCGTTGGATTCAAACTAAAGGTCACTGGAGATTCGATTACTGCATTTCCGGAAACGTTAAGGCTTGTTGTGCCTGCCTGGTTTTGTTCTACGTGCATCATCGCCCCTCTGACAACCGGAAGCATTGCCTGGGAAGATAAGGTTTGGTTTAAATCCATTTTCCCCATCATGTACCACGGGTGGGCAATAGTCAGGGTACCGTTGTCTAAGATAACAGTGCCGCCAAAAACATTGATTGGATTCATCGGTTTGAATTCAGGAAAAAGTTGTTGCCGGAACCGTGTCCCAAAAGATCTTGAGTTGATCGTAAAGGTGACACCCGGATTGATTTTTGTTTGACTCAACCCATGGCCGTCCCAATCGTAGACATTGATATCAATGGCGGTATCCTTTTCAATCGTTGCATCTGCGCTCTGAAACAATGTGCCGTCCCCTGAATATTTACCTCCCTTGTATGTGGTCAGACCACTTAAGTTTAAGATCGAATGATTATCCACTGCCACGAATACATTTTTATGGAACTCTACAGGGGCCTCTATTAAGCCGGTTCCGCCATGCACCAAGATCTTGGCTTCAGGGCCAATTGTCGTCAATTTTGACCCCAATAGCTGAGCAACACAATGTCTTGATTCAAAGTCCGGATCACACTCATTGTTGAACTCTAGTGTGCCGCCAAGCATCCATGGCCGGTTAAAATCAGCACTGCTGCTCCGGCCGATTATCATCATACTGTTAAACGGATCAGCCATGGGTCCGTTCACCTTTAGATGACTTCCGTAAAAAATTCGAGAGGAAAAATCCATGACCGGGATGATCTGTATAACACCGTTTTCAGAAGTGCCATCCAGGTCGAGCCTACCGCTGCCTGAATTAAGGGTAAGGGTTAATGTACCGCTTTCCGGTTTTAAAAGTCCATCCAAAATCAGGGCATTATTGGAACCGCTTGAATAAAAATCAATCGTCCCCATACCTGAGATCACGCTTTGAGTATCTGCTTTTAGAATGCCGGTACCCGATCTTTGCGGGTTCTGCCAAACCCGGAGAGTTCCCCCGTTCATTCTAAGTTTCCCCTGCCCACCAAGATCCAACCGTTCAGTAAACAAATTAAAGGCATAATCATGATAGTCTTCGCCGACTTCAACAATACCGCCGTCCACAGTTGTCGGTCCAAAGACACTGAGCCGCCCGTCATATATGGTAACTTTGGTATGGTCGCCTTTTAGATCCAGCGTTCCAATTCCCCATCTGCGAGTTACGATGGCATCTGCACAGACAGTGCCATTGCATCTGAAAAAAGATCTATGATAGGGGCCGGTGGGCACACCAATGGGATCCCACAAATAATCTTCATTCCAGTCTTGACCATATATCCAGGTTTGCCGCCTATAGTCTGTCAACTGATTGTTAAAAGGGGCACAGGCTGTGATAAATCCGACACAGAATAAGAGAACCAGCAAATTTTTATATTTGTTTTGCATTTCAAACCTCCTCAAAATTTTCTGCAATTTTTTTGAGCCGTGGCAAGTGTGATTCATGGATATTTAATAACCTGGGTCTTTAAAGGAATGTTTTTCCCTGTATGTTTTTTAAAGTTCATTCGCAGTATTAATTGCCAGACACAAGCTTGGCAAATCTGTCAGCTGCCATTTCGAGGAATTCCTGGTTCAGAGGCAAGAAGTTTTTGAGAATTTTCGGAATTTTTTCCATGTCCTTATTTTCGATTGCAATGTCCAGCTCACCTGTTTTATCATTATTCATGGCTTTGTACCAACTTGTAAACATTTCTAAAATGCGTTTTTGTTCATCCTTTTGCTGAAATAATTCGAGGATTTCTTTCTCGCCGCCAATACTGCGCGACTCCCAATCCTGTTGAATCCGCATCAATGCAGTGCTCAATCGCTCAACATCCTCCTCTGTCATGGTGCCCTTTCCGAATTTTTCAAGGATTTCCCATCTGAACCGGAATGTAGAGCGCAGGGTGTTTGCGAGTGCTGACAAATTTTTTGGCATTGCTGAGCGATCAACTGTAGCTACGTCCTCAGTGAAGGTGAGGTGAAAGGTCTTGATTGGACCGTCCTCCCCCTCCCTGTCCACTGCGCATACCACGGGTCGGTACATTTTTCCTTCACGTGTTTGGAATACCGATTGTATTGGATAGAATTGAAGATCATTTCCGATTTTCCTGATCACCCGGAGAAGATCCTCCCGCCAGCGGTGATCGCTTGTCTTTGATCCTGGTAAGTTGCGTCTAAACTCTCCCCACGTGCGCTTCTTTTTAAGCAGCCGAAATAGATCCAAGGCTTTTTGATTCGCTGTTTCCACAAGCGCCTGATCCAGTTGATCTTTGTTTTCCAATTCCCCTGGATTCTTAATCCGTAACTCTATCCAAGGCTCGTAGATTTCACGCACAACTTTTGTCGGCGTTCGTATGGCATTAACAATTTTTCTGGCCATCTCTGGAATCTCGTCCTCAATATCACTGTTCAACGGTCCAAAACCCGGGACAGGATCAGTAGATAAAAAAATCATTCTCAGAAATTTATCCACGTCTGGATTTTCTGCTTTGACAGCCTGGTAGCCTTCGATGGGACTCGGGATACTGGTTTTGGGGTGGTGTAAGCAAATCAGGCGGTCAGCAGATGTGGACTGCGCTTCGAAAAGACCGGTTTCATACAGGCACCAGTCCCAGTCATCTCTTGGGTCTGGAAGCAGGAGGATAAACCAGTTTGCTTTGCCGGCCTCTTCATAAATTTTGTCGCGCCATTTTTTACCCACAACATCATCGCCAAATTCATACTGGTATGTGATTTTCAGCTTACGCGCCGATTTCTTGCGCAGCAGTTCTACTATTATTTTAGCAGTTTCTTCGTCCTTTTTTTTGTAACTGAAAAAAACAGAGATTTTTTTTTGAGTTAAAGCGGGGAATAGCTTTATCAGGGAAGTCTTTGCATCGGTTTCATTTGCCAAGAATTCAGCGGCAGCCCTTATTTCCCCGGCAGCCCCTTGATGGGTTTTCAAAAAATCTGCGATTTCCTTCTCCTTGAGGAGTTCTTCTACACGTGACATTGATTTGCCCTCCTGTAAAAATGATATTATGCACTGATATTTTTTTTGAAGAATACAATTCTTATCTTTTAATAATATGTTAATGAAGTTTTATAAGGCAGAAAAAGCCAATGAAGGTGAAAAAAATTTAGATAGAGGCGAGATGGAGCCAAACGGCTGTCTAAAAGGTTTGGATTTTGATTTGAGCTATGTTCAAAGAAAAATCAAGAGAACATAGCTCCGCTCTTTTACTTGCAGGCAGGTTCATGCAGCAAGCGACTGAAAAGTAATCTTTAGATTATCTATATTAAACCTTTTATGAAAAATCAATTGGGGTAAACCCTGAGTTTTTAAAAT
>Ga0180009_10002923_pt1 | contig 19830 bp, 21 predicted proteins | sample OS_PC_MetaG_FD_123537 | JGI IMG/M metagenome (GOLD analysis project Ga0180009, IMG submission 123537) | Groundwater microbial communities from the Aspo Hard Rock Laboratory (HRL) deep subsurface site, Sweden - OS_PC_MetaG | ecosystem: Environmental > Aquatic > Deep subsurface > Groundwater...
CCCCGGGGCAAGCCCTCTCGCTTAGGCTCGACTTTCGCTTCGCTCAAGCGGGGTATTTTTTCGGAATTTCGATTATAAAAACGCCGCAAGCGGCGGGGTATTTGACCCGAGCTACGCAATAAAGATAGAGCAAAGCGATACCTTAACTTTAGGCACTTCAAACTTTAGTTCACTTGTAATTTTTCCGGCTTGTCCGGGTTAGGGTATTACCCAATTCGATTTCGATCACAAGCAACGGCACGTTGGTGCGCCAAAGATCTATTTTGGCATTGAAGATAAGATAAAATTCTGTTTATATTTGGAAAAAATCCAAATGGGGATGACGGATGCGCATTTTTAAAAAAGGGGAAGGACCGATATCCGATATCGATGAGTTAAGGCAGACCGTGCTGGATGCCGATATGCCGTCCCAGGTTGAAAAAGTTGCTCTAAAAGAGACGGAAAAGCTTTCCAAAATGAATCCCTCTGCTGCCGAATACACCATCGGCATCAATTATATCGAATACCTGGTCAGTCTTCCCTGGAACAGTATGACCGAGGACAACCTCGATATCGATTGGGCGGAACATATTCTCAATGAAGCGCATTATGGTCTGGCCAAAATCAAGGACCGGATATTGGAACACTTGGCGGTTCGAATATTAAAATCCTCAGCCCGTCACAAGATACTGGTGGTGGATGATGAAAAGATGGCCCGTCAGAATTTGGAGTATGTGTTTAACAAAGAAGGATACGACGTTCATACGGCTGCCAGCGGCATCGAGGCTCTGGATCTATTGGAGCGGACCGGTTTCGATGTGGTGGTTACGGATTTTAAAATGGAAAAGATCGATGGAATGGATGTTCTGGAAAAAGCCAAGCTGAATAACCCCGACACCGAAGTCATCATGATCACGGGGTATGCGACGGTGCCGCGGGCGATTGAAGCCATGAAAAAGGGATCCTACCATTTTCTTTCCAAGCCGTTGAATCTGGCAGAGATTCGCTCTACCATCAAGAAGGCGCTGTTTAAAAGAAAGTATCAGTTGGCGTCGAAAGGTCCGATCCTCTGCTTTGTCGGACCGCCCGGAACCGGGAAAACATCTTTGGGAAGATCGATTGCTCGGAGTCTGAAACGAAAATTTACGCGCATCTCGTTGGCCGGAATAAAGGACGAAGCTGAAATCAGAGGCCATCGCAGAAGCTATGTGGGGGCGTTGCCGGGTAGGATTATTCAGGAAATCCGAAGAGTAGAATCCAAGAACCCGGTTTTTATGCTGGATGAAATCGACAAGATCGGCCAGGATTTCAAGGGCGATCCGTCAGCAGCCCTGCTGGAATTGCTCGATCCTGAACAGAACACCCACTTTTTCGACCATTATCTGGACGTTCCCTTCGATCTATCGAGAGTGATGTTTATCGCCACGGCCAATACCATCGATCCGATTCCCGAACCGCTGCTGGATCGGCTCGAGATTCTCTATCTCTCAGGATACACCGAAGAAGATAAGATGAACATCGCCGTTAAGTATCTAATCCCCGAAGAGATCGCGGATGCCGGGCTCTCCGATAATCCTCCGAATTTTACGCCGGAGGCGATCCGTAAGATTATTCGGGAATACACCCGAGAAGCAGGGGTTCGAAACCTTAAGCGGCAGATTGCGTCCATTTGCCGCAAAAACGCCCGCGAACGGTTAAGGAAAAAGGCAGAAGATTCATTCGCCACAGTTACCCCGGAAACGGTGGAGCGGCGGCTGGGGCCCAGGAAATTTTATTTTGAAGTCGCTGAAGGACAGGATAGAATCGGGGTTGCAACCGGTTTGGCATGGACTCCGGCCGGGGGAGAAATCATCTTCATTGAAACGAAGAAGATGAAAGGAAAGAACCGCCTCATCTTAACCGGATCATTAGGCGATGTGATGAAAGAATCCGCCCAGGCGGCATTGAGTTACATTCGAAGCAATACGGATCTTTTCCGCATCGATGAAAGTTTCTTCGAAAACCATGACATACACATTCACGTTCCAGCCGGGGCCATTCCCAAGGACGGTCCCTCCGCCGGTTTGCCCATTGCCGTTGCCCTGATTTCTCTTGTGACCGACCGCCCCTGCAAACGATCTACGGCGTTGACGGGTGAATTGACGCTGAGCGGAAAAATACTCCCGGTGGGTGGGGTGAAAGAAAAAATATTGGCGGCTCACAGAGCCGGGGTCAAATCGGTGGTCTTTCCGGCCAGAAACGATGGGGATTTAGAAGAAATTCCGGCGGATGTGAAAAAAGAATTGAAGATTATCACAGTGGATGATCTGGGTGAGATCATTGATCTGGTTTTGATATAGAGGCGGATTTTGATGCTATGTGTTCGCAGGTCCGTCTTCACTCCTCTTGTTCCAGAATATCCGTCACAGCCAGGAAAAGATCCGTATCCCTGAGAACCCCCACCAGCTTATCTCCCTCGCACACGGGAAGTACACTGATTTTGTTTCGTAAGATCGCCTTTAAGGCATCCATGAGGTTGGCGTCCGCATCGATGGTTCCCCGGATCTTCAACATGATATCCTTTACATTGGTTTCCGCATTTTTCACAACCCGTGCATTGAACCCGAGCCTCGATTCGTCAAGATTGGATGCATCGGCTTGGGCAAAGGTCATGCTAACCCCTAATGCCGCCAGTTTTGCGGACAGCCCGCCGGTAAGTTCCGGGATCAGGGTCTTGAGAAAAGATCTGAAATCTAAAATTCCCACCAGCTTTTCCCTTTCATCAAGGACGAGGACCGTTCGGGGTCCGGCTTCCGTGCACATGCCGGAATCCAGTTCACAGTATGACTTTCGTAAAGATAATATCGCTTCCTGTAATGTGGCGTCCAGTGTTACGGTAGAGTACTTGCTTATCGGAATCATTCTCTCTCTTACTTTTTCTTCAAACAGCATCACGTATCCTCCCTGTATAAATGGGATGCCATCGGGTCGAATAGATTGTCGTTTTTGAGAACGGGGCCAGTTAATGACCTACCGCAATAAGACCGCTGGCGGCAATAGAAAGGACGATCGCCTCCAGCAGCGCCAGTACGACATAGATTCGATCTTTATTCTTTATCAGAACGGGAACAATCGCCAGATAGCAAAAGATAGATACTCCCGCCAGGATGGCGATCCCGATAAAGTTGATAAAATCTCCGTACTTAAGCATGCCCAGCCACGCCCACCCGCTTTTAATGTTTTCCTGATGAAGATAGTCGGTTACATTCATTGCCCAGCAGCAGGAAACTCTATCCAGGGACACATAAGGCTTCATGATCCCGAACGTATAAATGGCAAAGGTCACCAGCAGGCAAATCAAGCCGATGAACATGCCTTTTTCTAAAATTCGGGCATAGAGAAGCTGCTCCGGGGATGCTTTTAAAGAGAGTTCCGGTGTCTCATCCATTTCGGTTCCTCCCGACTTTTTTCAATGGTCTCTTCCGTCACGTCACGTTGAACGTAATCCAAATCCAATATCCTTAGATCCCTAAGCCTTTGAGAAGCGCCTTTACACCGGCAAATGCCAAAATTGCGATTACCATCCACCGGATAAATGTGGGTTTGGCGATCTTCAGCAGGTGGACACCGACTAAGGACCCCAGCATGATACCCACAAGAGAAGGAACCACCATCAATGGGATCACGCAACCCTTGTTCATGTATACCCATGCTGCAGAAGTATCCGTAATGGAAAGCAGAAACTTGCTGGTGGCAACACTGATTTTGAGCGGGGCGCCCATGACAAGGTTGAGCACCGGAACGTTCGCCCACCCGGCGCCCAGTCCGAACATGCCCGCCATGACGCCGATAATGATGAATAAACATAATCCCAGCGGGGTTCTGTGGATCTTCCAGTCGATAATCTGTCCGGTACTCCCTTCCTGATAAACGCCGTAAATCCGAAGGGCGGTTGAAAGCCTGTCGGCCTGGGGAACATCCGGAAGCACTGATTTCTTTGCGGTTAACATCAAAACACAGATTCCGATAATGGTGCCGCCGAGAGAGATCTGAATAACATTTGTCGGCAGTGCAAGGCCGACCATGGCACCGAAGATGGCGCAGGTGGAGGCGATGAGCGCAACCGGAATGGCCAGCCTTAAACTTGCAAGATTCATTTTCAAGAGTCCGGGTCCGGCCGCCAATGCACCGGAAAGGGCCACCAGAAGGCCGGTGCCGCGCACAAAATCGAGATGGAAGGGGAAAAAACCGCTGATAATCGGGACAAACAGCACCCCGCCCCCCACACCGCCGAGAACGGCAAACACCCCCATAATAAACGTCACGATTAAAAGAATCATGGGCCAGAACCACCAGGCATGACTATCTGCGGTAGCGCCGCCGGCAGGTGTCTCTGCCAAAGCAGGAGATACAAACAGCACGAACAAGAAAAAGCCGCTTACCCAAAGTCTATGCTTCTTTTCCATTTAGTTCCCCTTGATGTCCCGTTAATCATCGAAATCGCATCGATTCAAGGCTGTCCAACCGGTTGAAAAAATAATAATCCGTGTTGCCGGCGGCATCTCTCGAATGCGCTGTCGGGCATTATAATAATTCCATCCCGGAAAACTGCGCAAGGGTCATGAATATTAGAGGTTTTATGAATTGTCAAACCAAAAGAAACGGCATCGATAAAGCTTATTGGTTTTCCAGGGTATACGGATGCATAATGATGCCGTTCCCCTGTAGAAGGGCTTGACATATTTCAAGAAAAGGGGTTGAGTGGTAAACAAATCACCAAACCCCGAAATCAGATGAAGGCCGGTCGCTCTTGTTTGACAATGAAATTTCCTTGCTTGCCCGCGAAAGGAACAAAAGATGTCTATTGTCACCGTTTCCAGAGGCTCTTACAGCCACGGCAGAGAGGTTGCGGAAAAAGTCGCGCAAAAAATCAACTATGAATGTATTTCCCGCGATATTCTAATAGAAGCCTCGGAGCAGTTTAATATCCCTGAAATCAAGCTGATCCGCGCGATTCATGATGCCCAGACGGTTCTCGAACGCTTCTCCTACGGGAAGGAGAGGTATGTGGCCTATATTCGCGCGGCATTGCTGAAACACACACAGAAAGACAATTTGGTGTATCACGGTATTGCCGGGCATTTTTTCCTTCAGGGAATTCCTCATGTGCTCAAAGTACGGATCATCACCGAAATGGAAAACCGTATAAAGGAAGAGATGAAGCGGGAAAACATCTCGGAACACGATGCCCGGTATACACTAAAAAAGGATGACGACGAGCGCCGAAAGTGGGGCATCGCCCTTTACGGAGCAGATACCTGGGACTCCAAGCTCTATGATCTTGTTTTACACATCGACACCATGTCCGTCGCAGATGCAGTGGACATTATCCTGTATTCATTGAAACGGCCCTGTTTTCAGTCCACTCCCGAGTCCCAAAGAATCCTCGACAACTTGGCATTGGCCGCGCAAGTGAAAGCCAAGCTTGTCAACAAATTGCCCACCGTCGATGTTGCCGCCAAGGACGGGACGATTTGGGTCAACATGAAAGTACCCTTGTCTCAGAAGAAAAGCCTTGTGGAAAAAGTGAAGGGTATTGCCGGCGGGGTTTCGGGGGTTAAGGACGTCATTGTCGATATCTCTCCCATCATGTTCGATGATTAAACAGGGATCTTTTCCGGCAAACTGATCGATATTCCGCGGGTGGACGGATCAGGCTCAACAGATCCGCCGAGGATCTCTACCTGTTTCCGAAGTGCCGGCCATTTTTCGTATTTAAAAAGAAGCTCTCCAAAAGCGGTTTCATCCGGATCATCTCCTTCACAAATAATGCGAATGAGGGCTTTCCCCCCCTGTTTTTGGGGGCTGAGGTATATTTGACCTCCGGTTTCCATCAGATGCAAACAGCATTCGATGCCCGTAAACAGGGCCATCTGCAGTTGGACCGGGCAGGTCTCAATCAGGATAGGCCGTTTTGGAGGATCTACCTTCAACACAACGTTCTGCAGCCTCGCAAATCGCTGAGACAGGGCCACGAGATGTTCGACCTGATCGGTGAGATCTGTTTTCCTTATGTTCTCATCCGGATCATGAGCGAATCGATTCAACCGCGAAGTGAGTTCGACGCCCCGCGTTATCTGCTCGCCGATGGTGTGGAGTACGTCTTTCAGCTTATCTTCATAGGGGCAGGTCTCTTCTCTTGAAAATGCCAGGATGTCCTGCATCAGCCCGGATGATTCCTTGATGATGGCCAAAACGTTTTTCATTTCATGCGTAATGCTCGCCGTCATCCTGCCGAAGAAGGCGACCTGTCTATTATCTGTATCCGTATGCTTCATTCGCTCTTTCCGGACCTTAACGCATTCTCCATCTTGGCAATCAGTTCACTAATGTCAACCGGCTTGACCAGGTAATCGAATGCTCCCTGTTGTACGCCGGCCGGACCGGCATCAATGGAAGTGTGACCGGTGAGGAGTATAACAGGGGTTTGGGAGTGGCCCGCTTTCATTCGCTTGAGAACATCGCCCCCCCCCATGCCCGGCATCATCATGTCCAATACCACCACATCCGGTGGATTCGTCTCCATATGCCTCAGAGCGGTTTCGCCGTCTGTGGCGAACTGCACCTCCATGCCCCTTAATTGAAGTCTCTCGGCAAGTGCGGTTACAAAATCCTCTTCATCATCAACGAGTAAAACTTTCATGACGCCTCTGTTTGTGTTTTAGGGCTGATGGGCAGAAACAGGGTGAACCGCGTCCCTTCAGCTTCTTTGCTCACGGCCTTAATCTCGCCACCGAGTTTTTTAATGATGCCGTAGGTGATGGGAAGGCCTAACCCGGTACCGTATCCATGTTTGGTGGTAAAGAAGGGTTCGAAAATATGACGAAGTGTCTCCGCGGACATTCCGCATCCTGTATCTTCAATGGACACACCCAGCGTTTCGGGATTTTCCTGCCACGACGTGATGGTAATCAGTCCGCCGCCTTCGATGGACGCGATGGCATTGGTAATGATATTCAAAAACACCTGATGGAGCTGTCCCCGATCCGAATACATCTCCGGCAAATTCTCGGCCAGCTGCAGCGTGGTTTTGATATTTCGGTACAACGCCTCTTTCTCGAGAAAGCCGAGGACCTCGGTGATCACTTCATTTAGATTCAACTTTTCGAATTTCACCTCCATTCGACGGGCAAACCCCAGGAGTCGATGGGTAACGGTTTTGCACCGGTTCACGGATTTCAGAATAGCATCGGTCAATTCGACAAATTTTCCTTTTTTCGAAAAGTCCTCCCCATAGCCTATCAGGTCTTTCATCAGGCCGGCCTTTTCGTTGATGATGGCCAGGGGATTGTTGATTTCGTGGGCCACGCCGGCGGCCAATCGGCCGATGGACGACAGTTTATGAGAATGCTCCAGTTCCCGAAAGGCGGACTCCCTTCGTTCATCCGCTTCACGGAGATTGGCGACGAGGTTGAATGAAATCTTGATGGTAACCAGGATAATCAGCCCAACACTGATTATAAAAATAAAGAACATCTCGCTTTTCAACGTATACCAGGATTTCAGTATCACGGATCGAGGTTTGACGATGACCAGCGAATAATCGTGCTGTGATAAATGCGCATAGGTCAGCAGGATCTCTCGGCCTTTCGTGTCCAGCATATCCAGAACGTCGGTGCCGTAACTGCCCAGCGGCAGGTCAAACGGATACTTTTCCAGTACCTTTCCGTAAAATTTCGAATCGGTCTGCAGGATGCCTCTGCGATTGATGAGAAACGCATCGCTCGACGGCTCGAGACCCATTGAGGAGATGAGTGCTTCAAATTTGCCGGTATCGATGGTGGCTCGAAGGATCCACCCCTTTTCGTCTCCGGAAATTTGCTGAACGGCAATGGCGATATGGGGAAATTCTCGATACCCCATGAATACATCACTGACGTACACGCCCCTGAGTTTTACTTTGTGGAACCAGCTCTGCTGGGAATAGGTTTTGCCAAGCAGCGCATAGGGACCGGCATAGCTGACCATTTTTGCCTGGCTGTCGATGAGTCCCAGATCCACAAATCCTTCAAATTCGTTCCGCATCACTCGAAAGATACGATTCATTGTCTTTTCATCCGACAGCTCTTCAAACGAATAGGCCGACGCGATGAACCGCACCGTGGACACACGCTCTTCCAAAAACAATTCAAAGGAGTGTTTTGTCTTATTGGCCAGGCTGTATAACGGGTTGATGATCTCGTCCTTGAGGCTCTTGTTATACTGATGATAGTTGATGGCCGCCATGAATACGAGCGGTACGATGGTGACCAAAAGCATCAGCAGAATGATGTTTCTGCGAAGTCGCTTGTAGCGGTCCGGAGAGTCGATTTGATCGATTTTTAAAAGGAACTCTCTGGTGAACCATTTCCAGATTCTTCTGAAATTGAAACCGCCGTTTTCTTTGTCCCTGCTCACTGTCATTCCAAGATAGTTAGAAGAAAAAAATGGGTTAAACCGTCCCGTCGTCCTGCCGGATCATCTGAGAACCGAAGCCTTGAATTTCTCGAAAACGACCGGTCCTTCCGCAGAAGCATCAGCTTCATTCTTTGTAACTTTTTTAAAATACTCCATTTTATCTTTTTCGAAACCGCCGATGGGCGAATCGATATATTTCAGGATATTTTGAACCGGATCATAAAGCACCATGGGTCCGAATTGGACCGATCCGTTTTCCATTTTAAGTATATTGCCTTTAATTTCAATATCTTTTGATCGGAACGATGGCGGTGGGGATTCGAAGGACAACAGCTCCGAAAAAAGCATCAACGATTCCGTAACGCGCTCTGTATCTCCGCTTTCCAATGCCGTTTTTCCCTCTTTTTCCAGCTCCTCGATATCGGATGTTTCAAAATGCAGATCGAGCCGATCGACACACTCGTTCTGAATGGTTCTTAATGTTTCTTCCTTTCTAGAAAGAACGACATCCGCATCATTAAGTATTCTCTTGATATTCCGTATGCTGATCATCTCTTTAACGGTTGGACTCTTTCGGAGGCCGATATCGGCTACGGATGTTTGATAAATGGCAAGATCGTTGTCGAGCACCAGAAATCGACCGTGATCGATATCGCCTTCGAGGGTATAGAGGGTCAGGTCCCGCTCTTTCAGTGACGGATATCCACCCAGTTCAAGCAACTGCGCCATGACATCCTTATCCACCCTTAGACCGCTTTCCGTGGATCCGATGGTTTCACGCACGCTTTTCGCCAACTCATCGATTTTAATCTTTTTTAGGAGGTTTTCCTTAAAACTCATAAGGCCTCCAGCCCGGGATAAAGAAAAGGCATTCAAGCACAAATAGGGATCTATCACAACCCATAAATCATGTAAACAGAGGGTGGTAACCGACCCTTGTGAATCGGGCGACAGGTTGTGTAAAACTCAGGCAGGAAGGTGATAGAGGGTGAAAGGATTCCGGAATTCCCCCACCCTCTTTAATTTGAATCTGTTGTTTGTTGAATCACCTAATCTCCGGGAGTCAGTTCCACCCGCCGGTTATTTGCTCGACCCTCCTGTGTTGCATTGGAGTATGCCGGCCGGGTTTCTCCATGCCCGACGGATTCAACTCTGGAAGCTTCTATTCCCTTTCCTTCTATATACTTCTCAACCGAACCGGCTCTCCTCGCGGACAACCCCTGGTTATAAGCTTCGGGTCCGATGCTGCAGGTATGCCCTTCCAGTTTAAGCTTGAGATACGGGTTTTTTTTCAGCACATCGACCACGTGGTCAAGGAGGTGTGTGAACTTCTGTTTGATATTCCACTTATCGAAATCAAACAGGACATTTCCCAAGGTCCAACAGCCGCGCTCATCCACCTTGGCTCCCTTCGGCGTTCCCGGACATTTATCGAGATCGTCATAGACGCCGTCGCCGTCACTGTCCAACCGGACAACCGCTGCAACGGGTTTAACTTTCTCAATCGTCTTGACCGTTTCTGCTTTTTTGGCTTTTTCAACTTTGACTAAAAACACCTTTTCCACAAAATCGGCCATGCCTTTGCTGGACGCCAAATCATCGGCATTGACCGAAAATCCGCACCCCCCTATCCTGGCTAATTCTTCCATCAACGACTTCCCTTTGGGATTGTCTCCCACATGAATCGTATAGATACATATCCGGTTAAGGTATTTGTCTTTCAAGGTTTTGGCCGCGATCAGCGCACTTCCGTTGTTTTCTAGCCCGTCACCGACGATGATCACAGCCGTATAACCCGGCACGGATTTCAGATCGTTGTTGGCAGCATCTATGGCAACCGCCATTGGCGTCGTACCGCTTGCCCACTTAGCCGCCTCAAGACCACCGTTTAACCCCTCTTTTGTATATTTGGTCATTCCGTATACCAGTTCGGTCGGCTTCCGGCCCAGAATCGGCACCCGGCTAAATTTCCGAAGACCGGAAGTTAAATCGAGGTCCGGTATAGTCAGATTCATTTTATAGATCGTATTTTTGGCCAAATAAAACTTAGAGCTGTTGTTGTAGGTTTCTAACATTGACGACGATACATCCAGAATCACAAGAAAATTATCTACCTTTTTAAGATACTGATCGGCAGCAAACCGATGGGGGGTAAATACATCGGTTTCCATACGGTAGCCCCGTGCACCGCAGCCCATCATTAAGCTTCCGACAATTAAGAGTAATAATAGCTTGAGAATTGTCTTCTTCATAACCTCTTCCTCCTTTTCATTGAGAGACAACCGTTCATGTTCAATATATTGATATTTTGTTATAGTGAATCTACGATACAAGATCCTAACTGCGGCACAAACTATCGTTAGGCATTCATACTTCGTTAGACGATAGGATCATCGGCGGCAAAATCGATTAAAAATAACAAGCCATTATTATTATATTTTTTTAAATATGGCAAGTGAATGCCGAAACCACAGATCCCAAAACCGATATTATCGACCAAAATCCTTCACCCCCCTTTATGATATGTTTCTCTTTTTTCATTTTTATCGAATAATTTTATTAAAACTGATATTGAGCGTATGCGTTGGCAGACATGCATTATATGAATCAAAGCAGAGGAAAGAGATGAGACAGGAGATCACGCTTGAGCAACTTCAGGAAACAATAAATCAGTGGGTCGGGAATTATGGTGTCCGGTACTTTTCGGAACTGACAAATCTTGCGGTTTTGGTGGAAGAAGTGGGTGAACTGGCTCGGATTATGTCCCGGAAGTTCGGTGACCAGAGTTTCAAGGAAGAAGAATCCGGAAAGGACCTGGCCGATGAATTGGCCGACGTGCTTTTCGTTTTGGTCTGTATCGCCAACCAGACCGGTGTGGATCTAACCCGTTCGATTCAAAAAAACCTGGAGAAGAAAACCGAAAGGGATAAGGATCGGCATCATCGCAATCCGAAGTTGAAAAACAAGAGTTAGCCAGTTATCCAGTTGCCAGATTAATGGGACGCTGGTTTGCGCTGATTTACACAGAGTAGCATATAAATTATGGAGAACGACATGACACTACAGGAAAAGATAAAAAAGGATTTAACCGCAGCCATGAAGGCAAAAGATGCGGTTAAAAAAGACACGCTTCGGGTGGTATTGGGAGAATTCGGCAGGGCTGAAAGTAAAGAACTGCCTGATAAAGAAGTCGTACGAGTTTTAAAGAAGCTGATAAAATCCGAAAAGGAACTTCTCGAAAAGAACAGGAAAACAGAAGAGTCGGAATTCATCCGAATCATTGAAACCTATCTTCCCCTCATGGCCACGGATGCAGACATCAAATCCTGGATTGTTGAACAAATCGATTTTTCCCTGTTTAACAATAAGATGCAGGCCATGCGACCCATCATGCAGCATTTCGGCGAAACCGCAGATGGAGAGACGGTAAAGAAAGTCCTGCAAGCCCTTTAATTGGCGGGTCCGCCAGTAGTTGCCAGGTTACCGCCGCGCTGGTATAGTAGAATAACTTATGGATTCAAAAGTTAAAGAAGCCATATTCCAGGCGGTTCGATCCGAACCCTTTGCCCGACAGTTAAACATGGAGCTCATCGAGCTGGAAGACGGGCATTCGATGGTGGAAATGATCTACCGGCCGGAAGAGATGAACAACATCTATCAGCGGGCCCACGGAGGAGCAGTTTTTGCGTTGATCGATGAAGCCTTTGAAACCGCCTGTCAAACCGATGGCACCATTGCTGTGGCGCTGAATGTGAATGTCACCTACATTTCAAGCCCGGAGCCGGGTGTTAAATTAATTGCATCCGCTCAGGAAATCAGCAGGACCAAAAGAACCGCAAACTTTGAAATTAAAGTAACCGACGAAAATAAAAAATTGATCGCGACCTGCCAGGCCCTTGCCTTTCGGACTGGTAAGCCGATACCGTTTTTGTAGATTTTCACCGCCAAGACGCAAAGGGCGCAAAGGTTTTGTTTTAATTTGGGCTAACAGGCGAACCGGGCAACTATTATTAAGGAGCCGTAAATGGAAATCATCAATCCAATCCCGGTGGAATTAAACTTGAATGAGCTACAAGAAAAACTTCACATGAAGCCGGGAAAGCAGTGGGCTCAGGTACTTCAACTGGTGGAATCGGCAGCGCCTCTGATTGAAGCAAAGGTGGTTTATAAGACGTGCTATATCGAGGAAAAATACACGGACGGCGTCCAGTTGGACGGCATCCGCTTGACCAGTCCGGTGCTGGGCAAAAAACTGGCGGAATCGGTTCGGGTATTTCCATACGTCTTGACCATCGGGCCGAAGCTTGAGGAAGAAGAAAAAAATTTTACCGAATACATACAACAGTACTGTCTTGACATAATCGGAAATGTGGCGTTGATAACAGCGCGCCGCAGTTTCGAGGAACAACTGAAAAAAAAGTATAAACTTGAAAAAATGGCCCGTCTGGGTCCGGGTTCTCTGAAAGCCTGGCCCATTCACGAACAAAAACCGCTTTTTTCCATTATTGGTGATGTTGAATCGGCTATCGGTGTCACGCTTAACGAGAGCTTTCTCATGATACCCCGCAAATCGATTTCCGGCATCTATTTCCCTACAGAAATTCCCTTTGAGGCATGTCAACTCTGTCCCAGAGAAGATTGCCCGTCCCGCAGGGCGCCGTTTGATGCCCGGCAAGCGGCGGAATACGAGCCGAAGGACACGGATCACTAACCTCCGAAACCCGGGCGCCTTGTCTCTTACGACATTCATCTTGAAAGAAAGGGATATGATGGTTACTATGAACAAAAATCTAAACCGGAGGTGTCCATGACTCATTCAACACCATCTCACGATGTTCAGATGAGATACGACCCATTCAAAGACGAGGTGTTGTCCGGCAACGAGGAGAATATCCATTCCATCCATATTACCGGAAGTGCGTTGACCGCGGATTACGATCCGAAAAGGTCGGACATCAATTCCGTTATCGTCCTGAACACCATGGATCTCTTGTTCTTGGAGCACCTCGCACCCCTTGGGAAAAAACACGGAAAGAAAAGGATCTCCGCTCCGCTGATCATGACCCCCGCATACATCAAAAGTTCTCTGGATGTGTTTCCCCTGGAGTTTTTAAATATCAAACTGCTTCATCATACCGTCTACGGAGAGGACGCGTTCAGCAACCTCAATATCGACCTTTCGGATCTCAGACAACAATGCGAGCGTGAAATCAAGGTCAGGCTCATCGGTTTGCGGCAGGGATATTTATCTTCCATGGGAGAGCCGAAACTTTTGACCGATAGCTTCATCCGATCCATATCCGGTTATATTCCCCTTTTCAGGGGAATCATTCTGCTTCTGAGAAAAGAACCACCCATACGAAATTTCGGCGTGCTCACCATGCTTCAGGAAGCGTCCGGGGTGGACATGAAGGTTTTTCGGTTGGTGTTGGAGGAAAAAAAGCAACGAACCAGGCTCGGCAAGGAACATCTCAACATCCTGTTTGAGGCCAGTTACCGGACCGTTGAAAAGCTGGGAGAGCTCATCGATGACCTTTCCACGTAAATCCATCGTATTCATCGGAAGCCTGATCTTTCTTCTGTGTGCCGCAAACCTGTCTCTGGGGGTCGAAATTCCCGGCCGCCCGGAAAAATATGTGGTGGATCTGGCAGGTGTCCTGGACGACGGTACGGAGATGAAAATCAATGGACTCCTTCAGGAGCTGGAACAGAAAACCACCGCGCAATTTATCATCCTCACCATCCCGAGCCTCGAAGGAGAATCGTTGGAAGAGACCTCCATCACCATTGCCCACGACAAGTGGAAGCTGGGGCAAAAGGGAAAAGACAACGGGGTTCTGTTGCTCATCGCAATAAAGGACCGAAAATATCGCTTCGAGGTGGGTTACGGTCTGGAGGGCGTTTTGCCGGACAGCTATGTGGGGTCGGTGGGGCGGCAGATTCTGGTTCCCTATTTCAAGAAGGATGATTTTACGGGCGGGATTTATGCATCGGCAGCCGCGATTGCTCAGGCCGTTGCCAAAGATGCCGCTGTTGAACTAACCGGCCTTCCCAAGATTAAGGAAATCCCCGGAAGGGGTCGACCCGGTAGGGAGTCCGGTCCGCTGGGCACGCTGTTTTCCCTGGTGATGCTGCTCATTTTCGGATTTCTCTTTATACGCCATCCGCGCGCGCTTCTGCTGCTCTGGTTGTTCTCCGGTTTGGGTGGCGGGCGCCACTGGGGCGGCGGTTACAATCGCGGCGGGTTTGGCGGTGGCGGCGGCGGCGGATTCGGCGGCGGCGGCGCCTCCGGGGGATGGTAAAAGATGGGGGAAGGCGAAGCCCTTGGGTGCTGTATTTCGTAATTATGGTAACGTATTTTTATCAGGACATTCTGTATGGCTATAGTTCAAAAGTGTAAAATTTGAAGTGAGCTAAAATTAATGAATGTTGTCTGATTCATATTGGTCGGAGCGACACGCGGCGCATGCGCTGCGCGAGCGACACCTCAACTTTAGGCACTTTACACTTTAGTTCACTTTAAACTTTTCAATAGGATCATAAAATTAATTTAAAATAGGTGATCGGTGATCGTATTTAGAATACTTGCAGTAAATTGTGGTGGAGGGAATCATGTCGAAACAGCTTAAAACCGTTCTCATTGTCGTCGGGATCATCCTGGTCATCGGCGTTATGTTCATCGGCCGAATCATCGCGGGTTATAATCGAGTCATAGCCATGGATGAAAATATCAAAGGGAGTTGGGCGCAAGTGGAAAACCAGCTCAAGCGGCGCTATGATCTTATTCCCAATCTGGTTGAAACGGTCAAAGGGTATGCGGCGCATGAAAAAGAATTGTTTGAAAACATCGCTGAAGCGAGAACCAAATATTTTCAGGCAAACCGCGTCGAGGATAAAATCAGGAGCGCCAACCAGCTCGAGGGTGTGCTGTCTCGGTTGTTGCTGTTGCGGGAACAATACCCGCAGTTGAAGGCCAACGAGTCTTTTCTGAAACTGCAAGACAGCCTGGAAGGAACGGAGAACCGGATCGCCGTGGAACGGAAACGGTATAACGATGCCGTTCAGATGTTGAATACGTATATTCGAACATTCTTCGGCCGGTTCTACGCATCATTGGCGGGTGTTTCCAAAGCCGCATACTATGAAATTCCCAAGGCGGAACAAGCGGTGCCAAAAGTAAAATTCTAAACATGGGAGGATGAGAATGAAACGATTCCAAGCGCGGCTGATCATCGCCTTTCTGATCTTGACGATTTTCGGTTGTGCGGCGCCGAAACTCAAAATATTTTCCGACGAAACGGACCCGCTCAAAGAATTCACCCTGAAGGGCAAAGCAAAAGAAAAGATTCTTGTGATTTCCGTCTCCGGTCTAATTTCGGTTCAACCCCGCAAGCAGTTTCTCCGACCGAAACCAAGCATGGTTCAGGAAGTGGTCTCCCAGCTTCAGCGGGCGGAAAAGGATCGAAACATCCGGGCGGTCCTTTTAAAGGTGAACTCCCCCGGCGGAACCGTTACCGCAAGCGATATTCTCTACCACGAAATTTCGGATTTTAAAAACAGAACCCGGAAAAAAATCGTGGTCAGCATGATGGATGTGGCAGCTTCAGGGGGTTACTACATATCCCTCCCGGCAGACGCCATCATGGCGCATCCCACTACCATTACCGGGTCTGTGGGCGTCATTTTTATTCGTCCGAACATCACGGGGCTAATGGATAAAATCGGGCTCGATGTGGCGGTGAGCAAATCCGGAAAAAACAAAGACATGGGTTCTCCGTTTCGGGAACCGACGGAGGAAGAGCGGCGACTGATGCAGCAGCTTACCGATAAACTGGGCGAACGGTTCATTAATCTGGTGGCTTCCCATCGAAAGCTGCCTTCAAAAGCGTTGGAACGCGTATCCACGGCAAGGGTGCTTTTGGGGCAAGAAGCGCTTGAGCTCGGGCTCATCGACGAAGTGGGATATATAAATGATGCACTTGAGAAAGCCATCACGCTGGCAGGTCTTCCGGCGGATGCCCGTGTGGTGGTTTATCGTCGAACGAAATTTCCAGACGATAACCTGTACAACCCGAACGTCACTGCCGGCGGTATCCGGAGCGTTGCGCTTATCGATATCGGTCTGCCGGACAGGTGGTTTCCATCCCAGGCAGGCTTCTACTATCTCTGGGAAACAACCGTTCCATAATAGGACGCGGATTTGCGCAGATCCGCACAGATAAAATCATTTTTTAAATCTTGATAATCTGCGTCCCAATCAAGAGGAGGATAAACATGGAAACGATTCATTGGAAAGATTGTGAAGATGTTAAAGTAGAAAAATTCCCCTATCGCGGGGAAATGAACGATGTCATCGGAACCAGTATCCGATGGATGTCCAAACATGGGGATGACGGCCACGGCTATCCGGAATACGGACTCAGATATTTCACCATCCAACCGGGCGGGCATATTCCCATTCACAACCATTTTTATATCCAAACCATGTATATCGTTGCCGGAGAGTTCGAATGCTGGGAGTTCGATCCTGAAACGGAGGAGAAGGTTAAAACGGAAACCTGCGGTCCCGGCACTTCCATCTATATTCCCAGCATGCAGCCGCATGGCATGAAAAATATCGGAAATGAACCGGGTATGTTTCTATGCTGTATCTGCAATGTATACGACGATGAAGAAAGCCTATAGGGGAGGGGGAACCAATGAAAATTGCAAACCGGATGAATGAATTTGAAGCCTATTTAGGCACGACCATGAATCTTATCCTGACTCAGATGAGAAAGGAAGGGAAGGATGTGATTAACCTTGGGTTGGGGGATCCGGATGTGATTCCCACTGAAGCAGCGCGAAGAGAGCTGGCCGACGCTTGTATGGATATCAACAGCCACCACTATCCCAGCTTTTATGATCCCATGCCCCTGAAGGAGGCTATAGCAAATTGGTATGAGCGCCGATACGGTGTCGCCTGTGATCCGAAAACAGAGGTGACCCCGCTGCTGGGTGCTGCAGACGGCCTTTTCCATATTCACACGTGCCTTCTCGATGCAGGAGATACAGCCCTCATTCCGGATCCGTGTTACCCTGCTTATATTGCAAGCACTATAATCGCTGGCGGTGTTATCGAAACGGTTCCTCTGCTTAAAGAAAACGGCTTTGTCCCGGACCTGGATGCCATCGATCCCGAGGTGGCGAAACGGGCGAAAATGATATGGGTGAATTATCCCAACAATCCCACGGCAGCACACGCGCCGGATGAGTTTTATGTAAAACTCATCGAATGGGCGAATAAGTACGACGTATGGGTCATATCGGACAATCCCTATTCCGAAATCTGCTTCGACGGCTACTGCGCCCCTTCGTTTCTCAAGTTCGAAGGCGCCAAGGAAGTGGGTGTGGAACTCAATTCCCTTTCCAAGGCGTATAATTCCTGTGGGTGGCGAACCGGTATGATGTTGGGAAATTCCGAAATTATCGGCGGTATGTCAAAAATCAAATCCCATTCAGACCGGGGAATGTTTTATCCGATCCAGAAGGCTGCTACTGAAGCCTTGAACGGTTCGGATGCATTCATGGATGAACGGAATAAGATGTTTCAGGACCGACGTAATGTGGTGGTTAATGCATTAAAGGAAATGGGCATCGATGTTGACATGCCGAAAGCCACCTTTTATGTGTGGGCGGCTGTTCCTGAAGGCGTTGCCGAATCAAAAGAATGGTGCATGAAGGTACTGAATGAGATTGCGGTCTGGATGATCCCCGGATCCATGTACGGCAAATACGGCGAAGGATTTTTCAGAATCGCGCTCACACACCCGGCCGATAGGCTTGCCCTGGCCATGGAGAGACTGGGGAACTACTTGAAATAAAAACCCGGGCCATAGAAGCCAGGTCAAATTTATAGGCTTTGCCGGAATCAGTCCGGAAAAGAATCCAGGAGACAGAATTCAGAATAAGGCAATCGCCTGAGTGACATCCGATTTCTTCTGGTTCCTGACTTCTGGATTCTGAATTCTCTGTACCCGATCTTTATTCATAAATCCGTTCAAACAGCAGGCTGGATCTCCTTGACAAGATCGGTGAGACTTGCCCCGGCCGGGGAATTACTAAACATCAGTGTAGTAAAGAAAAAAACAACTATTAGAGCCGGCAGCATAATCTGATAAAAAAAGAGAAAGGATCTCAAATGGCTGATCTTAAACGAACTGCCCTGTTTGATCGGCATGTGAAGCTGGGCGCAAAAATCGTTGAATTCGGCGGGTGGGAAATGCCGGTTCAATATAAAACGGGAATCGTCCAGGAACACCTCACCACCCGAAACGCAGCCGGAATTTTCGATGTATCCCATATGGGCAGGTTAATCATATACGGCAAAAACGCCCTTGATTTCCTGCAGCACAGCCTCACCAATAACGCCGCCGCTTTGAATGTGGGTCGGAGTCAATATACCATAATACCCAACGAGCAGGGAGGAGCCGTCGATGACGGCTATCTCTATCGGTTCGAAGAAAAAGGATACCTTTTGGTGGTTAATGCAGCGAACCATGAAAAGGACTGGAATCATTTAACCGATATCAAAACATCTTTTCCGGAAACAGAGATGGAGGACCGCACCCAAACGCTTGCCATGATCAGCCTTCAGGGACCTAAGTCCAAATACATACTGGAAAACCTGATAGAGTCCGGCTATCTTCCGGAACCGATTCGAAACTCCTTAAGCATCGTGAAAATTGCAGGGACAGAAGTGTTTTTGGCAAGAACCGGTTATACCGGTGAACCCATCTGCTTTGAATTGTTTGTGCATAGCGATTTTGCCGTAACAATCTGGGATCATTTGTTGGCGCAGGGAGCATCTCCCATCGGTCTCGGAGCCCGGGATACCCTGCGATTGGAAGCCGGTCTTCCGCTATACGGTCATGAATTGGGGGATGATCCCGGAGAAGGGGAAATTCCCATTTTTGCGTCTTCTCTTTCAAGATTTGCCGTCAGTTTCTCTCCACTAAAAGGCGAATTTATCGGAAAGCATACATTAGAAAAACAATTTGAGGCCCTGGGCCATATCCTGAATGGCGATTACGACCGTACGGATCATCTTCCCCGCCTGATTCAACCGATAGCCTTGTCGGATAAGGGCGTTGCCAGAAACGGCAGCCGGGTTTTCAAAGACGATAAGCCCGTGGGGTATGTTACCAGCGGTACCATGGTGCCCTTCTGGAAATTTCATGGCATCGGACTCGATTCTCAAATTTCTGATGAAAAGGGCATGCGGGCCATAGGGTTGGCGCTTTTGGATTGCCGCCTGGTGGAAAGGGATCAGGTTGAAATCGATATAAGAGGCAGAAGGGTAAAAGCGATTGTGGTGCCTTATCATTTAAGAAGCGAAGCCCCTCCTTATGCGCGCCCGATTCTAAGCCCATTTGC
>Ga0180009_10002924_pt1 | contig 19815 bp, 21 predicted proteins | sample OS_PC_MetaG_FD_123537 | JGI IMG/M metagenome (GOLD analysis project Ga0180009, IMG submission 123537) | Groundwater microbial communities from the Aspo Hard Rock Laboratory (HRL) deep subsurface site, Sweden - OS_PC_MetaG | ecosystem: Environmental > Aquatic > Deep subsurface > Groundwater...
ACTAAATCAAAACAAGAATTTGAATCAAAGAAAGTGCTTACATTAAATCCTTGTGTTTTCAGAAAAGAAATTGTTCGCATCAACAGCATTTCCCGCATTAAATCACTTCAATAAAATTAGTGAATAATAGAGGTTTTAATGTTTTGGCACACCGCTTTCATTTAAATGACTTAAACCATCTTTCGTATTCTTTGTGGTTTTTAAAGCAATGTAAAATACTGCAGATTTCTTTTTCAATATGATAAACCATTCTATTCTGTCTTGTAACTTCTTCCACATTAAATGGCAATCCAAAACGCAAATGCCTTCCTGGAGGCATATTTGAAACTTTTTCTGCATGCTTTACAAAAAGTCTTCTAAGAGTTTTATCCATTGCATCAAGTTCTTTTTCTGCTTTTTCGGAAAACTCTAGTTTCATTTAATTCACAGCTTATATTTTTTCTTTATAACAGAAAGGCTTTTGGTTTTTACTTTTCCTGTTTTTATATCCTGCATTTCCAGTTCAATGCCTTTATTTACAAGCCTTACTTCTTCTTCGTCAATTGTTCTTTCATATGTAAGCAAAGCCTGTCTTATCACTTCAGTCTGGTTTCCTGCATAACCTCTTTCAATTGCTTTTTTTAGAATTGCTTCATATGGCACACCTAAATCAACATTCATAAAATCACCATATACAATAAATGAACAATAAACTATATAAATAATGTACATTCAACAGACAGTTTAAAGTGCATTTTTTGCTTTTAACTTAAAATATTAAGCCCATAATCTGATTTAAATTTATGCATTTGATAATCAACGAAACAAGAAGCAAACGGGGCAATCTATAAAACGCCAGCCAAAAACGCAATTAATCCTGCAAGCATTCCAATCTTAGAGTATTTTTGTGATGCACTGAATTTTCCTTTTTCCATTGAATGCAAACTTAAAGCAAAAAACACCATTGCTAAAATCATTAAACCAAAATAAATTAATGAATTAAATAATCCAAGAAAATAAGGGTAAAAGCCTGTTCCAACTGAAACCACATAAAAAAGCAGTACAATAACATAAATTGCTTTTTTTGGCATCAACTGAGGCAAAGTAATTTTTATTCCCTGCTCGCTTCCCAAATCTTCAAGATCCTTAATGATTTCTCTTGAAGTGTTTGCAAAAAATGCTGCAACAAATAAGATTAATGGAAGAAAAAAGTTCATTGAAATTATTGCTCCAAATAATATTGTAAAAGCTACACTAAAGGATACAACAAAGTTGCCAAAGTATTTGATTTTTTTCATTAAAGCTGAATATAAAATCAAAATCAAAGCAAAAAACACTGTTACAATTGCTGCTAATTCACTTACTGCAAAACCAAATCCTATTCCAACTCCAAACAAAATAAAAGCAAAAATCATTGCATCTTTTCTTTTTATTGTTCCTTTAACTAAAGGCTTGTTTTTGTTTGTTTTTTTGTCTATTGAATAATCAAAAAAATCGTTTATTGTTTGTCCGCCTGCACAAACAAAAAATACGGTTAGCATTGCATACAAAATTAATTCATTGAATGCAATGCTTTGGATTGACAAAGAATAACCTATGAATGCCCCTAAAGCTGCAATAATACAGTCTATTGGCCGAATTATTTTAATGAATTCAGTTAAATTCATTTTTACCCGGTTTTCTTTAATGCTTTTTTCTTTAATCTTAATCCTTTTGAATTGCATTTCCTGCATTTAGTTGGTTTTTTTCCTGTTGTTCCTTTGTTTTTTGAATTGCATCTCATGCAAATCCATATATTTGCAAAAATTCTTGCATCTGCTTCTTTAAATCTTGCCATTAGTTCACCTTTTTTCATTAAATTTAAAAACAATAGTATATCCAAATAAATAACTGTTTTAAGTTAAATTAATAATATTTTTTGAATGTAAACCCTTAAAACTGTTAGCTTAATTTGAATGCACACAAGATATTAAATTGTGGCAGCACATTAAATTGAGGCAGCCAATTAAATTATGGCAGTCCAGCTTTATGCTGGACATCGTTCCTCGCGGGCGAAACCGCGATGCTCCGATAGTGTAGTCCGGCCAAGCATAGCGGCCTTTCAAGCCGCGGACCCGGGTTCGAATCCCGGTCGGAGCACACCTTTTCTTAAAAGGTGTAACAAAAGGGGCACTATCTTCGCTTTCAGCTCGATAGAGCTGTATTCACAAAAAAAGGCAAGTTGCCCAAATACACGGCTTTCAGCCGAGCTGTCGCGATTTCGATTGCGAGCAACGAAGCACGACATAAGGTCATGCTACTTTTTCCAAAAGGTTTAAAAACATTTAAAGAGAATAAATCATTGTGGTTAAATGAATAACTGTGATTTACTTTGGCCAATATCTAATTAATTCAAGTAGCCATAAGCATAGCCACAAAATAAAAACTGATTCTAATGGAATAATTCCTGTAATTAAACAAATACAAAATATTCCATTACAGAAAATTTTCCAGAAAATTTCAGATGACGGCAAAAAAAAACATTCTATTTTGCTGGAATCTGCAAAATTTGACTCTTACAGCGGAAATAAAAGTATTTGTTCTGCTGACCCTTGCCTGAATATTGTTGGAAAAAAACAAGAATTTGAAATTAATGCATTAAATAAAATTGGCAAAGAATTCATTGAAGAACTTGAAAAAGACTTTGATTTTTGTAAAGAAATTGATTTTTGTAAAAAGAAAATCAAAGGAACTATAAAAAATTCAGGTAATTCAGATGTTTCTGAAAAAGAAAGGCTCAAAAAAGTAACCCAGTTTGATGTTTTAAGGAAAATAGTATTCAAATTTAATGCCCCGCAAATTCATATTACACCTTATGTTGGGTTGTTTGGCGCAATTTCATATGATTTCATAGATCAATTTGAAAAACTGCCAAAAAACAAAAAAAATGAATTAAAAGAGCCATTATATGAAATGAATTTTTATGACAGCCTGTTTTTTGCAGACCATTTGAATTCTAAAACTTATTTAATAGAAAATGCTCTGCCTTTTAAAAACAATGCCAAAGAACAAACAGAAAACTGCATTAAAAGAATAGAAAAAAAAGAAAAAAAAATCAAAAATACTAAACTTAAAACCCATAAAAAAAATAAAATAATCTCTGAGTTCGTTTCTGATACTTCAAAAAAAGAATTTGAAAAAAAAGTAAATTTAATTAAAAAACATATTGTCAATGGAAGCATATTTCAGGCAGTTATTTCAAGAACAATCAGCACAAAACTAAACAATAATCCATTAAAAATTTATGAAGAATTATACAGGTTAAATCCTTCTCCTTACATGTTTTACTTCCATAATTCTGATGGTGTTTTATTAGGCTCAAGTCCAGAAACATTTCTGAGAGTTCAAAATGTTGAAGGCAAAAAATTAGTTCAAATTAAGCCAATAGCAGGAACTAAGCCAAGAGGTATTAAAGAAAAAAAAATAGATTATGATTTTGATTCAAAACTTGAAACTGAACTAAAGATGGATAAAAAAGAGCTGGCAGAGCATGCAATGCTGTTAGACCTTAGCAGAAATGATATTGCAAAGATTTCTGAAAAAGGAAGCAGAAAAGTGATTTCTCCTTTTTCAATTGAAAAATATTCTTATGTTCAGCATTTGGTTTCCACTGTTCAGGGTAATTTAAAAAAAGACTTAGATGCATTTCATGCTTATCTTGCCTGCATGAATATGGGCACTTTAAGTGGAGCGCCTAAAGTTGAAGCAATGAAGCTAATCAGAAAATATGAAAAAAACGAAAGAGGTTTTTATGGAGGAGCAATAGGGTATATTACTCCAAATGACGAAATGGATTCAGCCATAATAATCAGGGCAGTAAGAATAAAAAACAAAAAAGCGTTTGTGAGAACCGGTGCAGGAATTGTCTTTGATTCTGATCCAGAAAAAGAGTTTTTTGAAACCGAAAAAAAAGCGCTTGCATGCATTAAAGCAATTAATGCAGGAGCTGATTAAAATGAAAAAAGTTCTTATAATTGATAATTTTGATTCTTTTACATTTAATCTTGTTGAAGAGTTTGATAAGAGAGACTGCAAAACCTTAGTTTACAGAAATGACATTTCAATTAAAAAAGCAAGAGAAATCATCAATAAATTCAAGCCAAAACTAATAGTAATCTCACCAGGTCCGAACACTCCAAAGAAAGCCGGAATTTGCATCAGACTGATTAAAGAATTTAGTAAAAAAATTCCAATATTTGGGGTTTGTTTAGGGCATCAATGCATTGTTGAAGCTTTTGGAGGAAAAGTCAAAAAATCAACTGAAATTATGCATGGAAAATCTTCTGAAATAATCCACAATAAAAAAGGGCTTTTTAGAGAAGTTGAAAATCCTTTTATTGCCGGAAGATATCATTCACTAGCAGCAGTTGAAATTCCAAACAGTTTAGAAGTTACTGCAAAAACCACTAATGGAATTGTAATGGCAGTAAAACACAAAAAACTGCCTGTTGTTGGAGTGCAGTTTCATCCAGAATCAATATTGACTGCAGAAGGCTCAAAAATAATTGAAAACATTTTGCAACAAGAAGGGATTCAAAATGATTAAGGAAGCTATTTCAAAAATTTCAGAGTTCAGAGATTTAAATAATCTTGAAGCAGAAACAACATTTACTGAGCTGTTAGAAGGAAAAGCAACTAATGCCCAGATTGCATCATTTTTAACTGCACTTAAAATGAAATCTGAAACAACTGAAGAAATTTTTTCGGCTTTAAAAGTAATGAAAAAACACATGCATTCAATAAATCCAAAAATAAATGATTTGTTGCTGGATGTTTGCGGCACTGGCGGAGATAAATTAAACACATTTAATATTTCAACTACAGTAATGTTTGTTGCTGCAGGTGCAGGATGCAAAATAGCAAAACATGGCAACAGAAGTGTCAGCAGCAAATGTGGTTCAGCTGATGTGCTTGAAAAATTAGGAATTTCTGTTTCAATTCAGCCAGAAACTGTAGAAAAAATAATAGAAGAAATTGGCATTGGATTTATGTTTGCGCCCCTTCATCATAATGCAATGAAAAATGTTTATTCAGCCAGAAAAGAAACTGGAATAAGGTCAATTTTTAATATTTTAGGCCCAATAGCAAACCCTTCAAATGCAGAAACACGTTTGCTTGGAGCATATAATGAAAAAACTGCTGAAAAAATTGCATTTGTTTTTAAAAAAATAAAAGTCAAAAGAGCTCTTGTTGTTTACGGCCAGGGAGGATTAGATGAACTTTCAACTTTAGGAAAAAGTTTAGTGTTTGAATTGAATAACAAAAACTTAAAGCAATATTCAGTAAAACCAGAAAATTTCGGGTTCAGGAAAGCAAAAGCACATGAACTGAAAGGCGGAAACAGCACTAAAAATGCTGAAATTTTAATCAAAATACTTAAAGGAAAAACAGGGCCAAAAAGGGATATTGTGTTGTTAAATGCCGGCAGTGCAATTTATGCAAACTGTAAAGCAGATTCTATTGAAGAAGGAATTGAATTAGCCAAAAAATCAATTGACAGCGGAAAGGCATTAGAAAAACTGTATCAGCTGAAGGAAGCGTGTTTAAAATGAACAGCTTGTTAAATAAAATTGTTGAATACAAGAGAAAAGAATTACGCAGGAAAAAAAAAGAGTTTCCATTAAATAGATTCAAGAAAAAACTGAAAAAAAGCAAAAAGAATTTTAAGAAAGCAATTTCAGGGAAAAACAAGGAAATAAATTTCATTGCAGAACTAAAGAAAGCTTCTCCATCAAGCGGAATCATTTGCAGAAACTTTAACCTAAAAAAAATTGCAAAAACCTATAATAAATATGCACAGGCCGTTTCAGTTTTAACTGACAAAAAATTCTTTAAAGGAAGCCTTTCCGCAATTAAAGAATTTTCAAAATATTCTGATTTGCCTGTCCTAAGAAAAGATTTTATTATTGATGAATATGATGTTTTTGAATCAAGATATCTTGGCGCAGACGCAATACTTTTGATTGCATCTATTCTGGATACAAAACACATCTCGCAGTTCATTGAAAAAGCAAAAAAACTGGGAATGGATGCAGTTGTTGAAGTGAATAATAAAAGAGAATTAAATAAAGTTCTGAACACGTCTGCAGAAATAATCTTAATAAACAACAGGAATTTAAATTCATTCAAAATCAACCTTAACACAACCAAAAAAATTATTAAAGAAATTCCAAAAAAGAAAAGAAAAAAAATAACTGTAATTTCTGCTTCTGGAATAAACAAAAGAAAAGATGTAAAAGAATTTTCCGGGAAAACCGATGCTCTTTTGGTTGGAACAGCATTTATGGAGTCTGACAACATTGAAACAACTTTTAGAATGCTTTGCGGACTGCCTCTTGTAAAAATCTGTGGAATAACAAACCAGACAGATGCCGGGAACGCAATAAAAGCAGGAGCAAGTTTTTTGGGCTTTAATTTTTACAGGAAAAGCCCAAGATATATGAAACCAAAAAATGCTGCTAAAATAATAAAAACAGTTCCTTCAGGAATTCAGTCTGTTGGGGTTTTTGTTAACCAAGAAAAATCTGAAGTTAAAAAAATAAAAAGAATATGCAAGCTTGATTTACTTCAGTTTCATGGAAAAGAAAGCCCAAAATATTGCGCTGAATTCAAAAACGAAAATATTATAAAAACGATAAGAGTGAAAAATAAAAATTCTTTGAAATTACTTAGAAAATTTAATACTAAATTCAAGCTTTTGGACAGTTTTGATGAAAACTTTTATGGAGGCACTGGCAAAATATTTGACCATTCTTTTACAGGAAAATTAAATCACAACATATTTTTAGCCGGCGGCCTTAATTCAAAGAATGTTTGCAGAGCAATAAAAACAGTAAATCCTTTTGCAGTTGATGTTTGCTCCGGTGTTGAAAAATTTCCTGGAAAAAAAGATTTCGTTAAAATTAAACAATTTGTTGAGGCGGTAAAAAATGTCAGGTAAAGGCAAATTCGGCGAGTTTGGAGGAACTTTTGTTTCTGAAATACTTGAGGCTTCAAGAGCAGAACTAGAAGAAGGATTTTTCAGACTTAAAAAAAACAAAAAATTCAAAAAAGAACTTGCAGAACTATTAGAAAAATATGGAGGTAGACCAACCCCTCTTACTTATGCAGAAAATTTAAGCAAAAAGTTTGGCTGCAAAATATATCTGAAAAGAGAAGATTTACTGCACAGCGGAGCACACAAGCTGAACAATTGTTTAGGGCAAGCACTTATTGCAAAATATTTAGGAAAAAAAAAGCTTATTGCTGAAACAGGCGCAGGACAACATGGAGTAGCCACTGCAGTTGTAGGGGCAAAACTTGGTTTAGATGTAGATGTTTACATGGGAAAAACTGATGCAGAAAGACAGAAACCAAATGTTTTTAGAATGGAATTATGCGGAGCAAAAGTTAAAATTGTTGAAAGTGGTTCAATGACACTAAAAGATGCAATTAATGAAGCATTACGCGACTGGACTGCAACATCCAAAAACACGCATTATTTGCTTGGAAGTGTTTTAGGACCGCACCCTTATCCTTTAATGGTTGCACACTTTCAGTCAGTAATAGGAAAAGAAGCCAAAAAACAAATAATTAAAGAAGAAGGAAGGTTTCCAAAAGCAGTTATTGCTTGTGTCGGAGGCGGAAGCAATGCAATAGGAATATTTAGACAGTTTCTGCCAGAGAAAAATGTAGAATTAATTGGAGTTGAAGCAGCAGGGCTAGGCATTTCAACAGGCAAACATGCTTCCCGCTTTTCAGACAAAAAACTCGGCAGAAAAGGAGCAATGCATGGATGCTTTACTTATATTTTACAGGATAAATTCGGGCAAATAATTAACACGCATTCAGTTGCTGCAGGACTTGATTATTGTGCAGTAGGCCCAGAACATTCCATGCTAAGAGATTTAGGCAGAATAAAATACGCTTACGCAACTGACAAAGAAGCTCTAAAAGCATTTCAGATTCTTTCAAAAGAAGAAGGAATTATTCCTGCTCTTGAATCAGCACATGCAATTGCTTATGCATTAAAATATGCAAAAAAGTGCAGTCCAAAAGACATAATACTGATAAATCTCAGCGGAAGAGGAGACAAAGATTTAGAAATGGTAATGAAAGAAATAAGGTGCAAAAAATGAACAGATATGAAAAAAAATTTCTGGAATTAAAAATGAAAAAAGAAAAGGCTTTTGTTTCTTTTGTTGTTTTAGGAGACCCAGATTATAAAACTTCTATTGAAATAATAAAAACAATTGTTAAAACAGGCACAGATATTCTTGAATTAGGAATTCCTTTTTCAGATCCAATTGCTGACGGAAAAACAATACAAAAAGCACATCAAAGAGCATTAAAAAAAAGAATGAACACAGAAAAAGCTTTTAAGCTTATAAAAGAAATACGGAAGTTTACTGGCATTCCGATTGGACTGCTTGTTTATTTCAATAATGTTTATGCATATGGAATTAACAATTTTTACAGGAAAGCAAAAAAAGCAGGAGTTGACAGTGTGCTTATTACAGACCTTTCCCTTGAAGAATCACCGCCTGTAATAAAAGCTGCAAAAGAATACTGTTTAAACCAGATTTTTTTAGTGAGTCAAACCACTCCAATAAAAAGAATAAAAAAAATCAACAAACTCTGCAGTGGTTTTATTTATTTAGTGGCAATAGAAGGAGTAACAGGAACAAGAAAAGAACTGCAAAAAGAAACACTAAAGCTTATTGAAAAAGTTAAAGCAAACACTAATCTCCCGCTTTGCATTGGCTTTGGAATCTCAAAACCACAGCAGTTCAGGAAATTAACAGAAACAGATATTGATGGAGTAATAATTGGAAGTAAAATAGTGTCAATGATTGAAAAAAATCTTAACTGCAAAAAAACAATGATGACAGAAATAAGTTTTTTTACAGAAAAAATGAAAAAATGCAGCAAAAGGTTTAAAAACAACACAACACATAATAATATTAGGCGTTAGAAATGCAGGGCAATATTTTAACTTTGATTTTAAACAATGTTTTTTCTAGCAACAGCTTTTTTAGCTATTTCTTTTGGTTTTGCTAATTCATTCCATAAAGCAAAACCTGATTGAATTTTTTTAGGTTCTTCAGAATCTGCTTTATGAGAATATTAAAAACTGATAGATATAAGGCTAAAAATTTAATTGAGGTGAAAAAAGTGCAGGAAAAAAAATCTGAAATTATTTCAGCAACAGAAAATGAAATTACAAATAAAGGTGAATGTTTTTGGTTTGGAAACCAAAACAGGAGGGATCTTTACAGAAGGGATGGAGTTTTCAGTCAGCCAGCAGGCCGTAATTTCTAAACCAATTGTTTCTTTAAAGTCAGGCAAGTTGTTTAAACTCGCTGAAAGAAAAACAGTTAATGAAAACACTATTGTTTCGGTTGGAGATATAAAAATAGGCAATGGTAAACTAGTTATTATTGCAGGACCTTGCGCAGTAGAATCAGAAGAACAATTATCTGAAACAGCCTTGGCAGTAAAAAAATCAGGTGCACAAATTCTCAGGGGCTCGGCATTTAAACCCAGAACAAGCCCATACTCATTTCAGGGGCTAGGGCTAAAAGGATTAAAGCTCTTGAAAAAAATATCAACAGAATTAGAAATGCCTGTTGAAACTGAAGTAATGGATACCAGAGACGTAAAATCAGTTTGCAAACATGTTGATATGATAAGAATTGGTTCAAGAAACATGCAGAACTTTGATCTTTTAAAAGAAGTTGGCAAAATAGAAAAACCAATTCTTCTAAAAAACGGCATTAGTTCAACTATAGAAGAATTTTTGATGTCAGCAGAATACATTTTAAGTGAAGGCAATCCAAACGTAATATTATGCGAACGCGGAATAAGAACGCATGAAACAGCAACCCGTTTTACTTTGGATTTAAGTGCAGTGCCTGTAATAAAAAAGCAAAGCCATCTGCCTGTAATAGTTGATCCAAGCCATGCTGCAGGAACAAGAGAACTTGTAGGACCGCTTGCAAAAGCAGCAGTAGCAATAAACTGTGACGGCCTGATAATTGAAGTGCATAACAATCCGGAAAAAGCATTATGCGATGCAAAACAACAACTAACACCAGAAGAATTCAGTCAGTTAATGCAGGAAATAAAAGCAATTGAAAGAACAATGCAGGAAATCAACAAAGGTGTGCAAAAATGAAAAACATTGTTTTAATTGGAGCAAGAGGCACAGGCAAAACAGCTATTGGCAGAAAGCTGGCTGAAATCACAGAAAAAAAATTCATTGATTTAGACACTGAAATAGAAAACACAACAGGAATAAAGATTCCGGTAATCTTTGAAAAACAAGGAGAAAAAAAATTCAGGGAACTGGAACAAAAAGTTGTATTGGCGACTGCTTCAGAAAAAAACACAGTTATTGCTTCAGGGGGAGGAACTATCTTAGACAACAAAAATCTTTCAGAACTCAAAAAAAACAATATAATTGTATTGCTTGAATCAAGTCCTGAAAAAATATTTGAAAGAACAAAACACAGTAACAGGCCTTTTCTTACAATGCATAAAAGCCTGAAAGACGAAATTAAAGAAATATTAAAACAAAGAAAAGACTCTTACAAGAATGCAGCTGACCTGACAGTTAACACAGAAAGCAACAACATTAAAGAAAATGCAGAAAACGTTCTCAGTGCACTGAAAAAAATTAAACATTTGACTTTGACTGTTGATTTAAATAATCAAAGCCATAACCTGCATAACATAGTAATCGGTTTTAGGCTAAATAAAGAAATTGCAGAAAAAATAAAAAAAATGCATAAAACTAAAGTCGGGATTGTAACTGAACCTAAACTAAGAAAATTACATTATGCAAATCTTTTGGAATCATTTAAGGAAAACAATATAGCAACAGAAATTTTTGAGGTAAATTCCGGTGAGCAAAGCAAAAGCCTTAAAGAATTTGAGAGAATAAGCATCGAAATGCTTGAAAAAGGATTTGACAGGCAGAGCCTTTTGATTGCATTTGGCGGAGGGGTAATCGGCGATTTAACAGGTTTTGTTTCTGCAACTTTTATGAGAGGCATTTCTTTTATTCAAATTCCAACAACATTGCTTGCAATGGTTGATTCAGGTATTGGCGGGAAAACTGCAGTTAATTTAGGCAAAACAAAAAATATTATTGGAGCATTCAAACAGCCAGAAAAAGTTTTCATTGACTTGGATTTTATTAAAACTCTTCCAAAAGAAGAGTTCAGGAACGGGTTAGTGGAAGCAATAAAAACAGGAATAGTTATAGACAAAACATTGTTTGAATTAATTGAAAAAAACCAGCAGAAGATATTAGAAGGAAAAAATGAATTGTTAATGCAAGTGATAAAAAAATGCTGTAAAGCAAAAATCCAAATAGTTAAAGAAGACGAAAAAGAAAAAAACTTAAGAAGCATTTTAAATTTTGGGCATACAATTGGCCATGCAATTGAAGCCGTAAATAATTTAAGCCACGGCAGGGCAGTTGCGGTTGGTATGATTCTTGAAGCCAGAATTGCAGAAAAAAAAGGGATTCTGGCTGAAAAAGAAAGAAAAAGAATTGAAAAAGCAATCAAAAAGATTGGCTTAAACCTAAATACTGAAATAAATGCAGAAAAGCTTCTTGAAAAAATAAAAAACGACAAAAAAAATGCAGGAAACCACATAAAAATGGTGCTGCCAGAACGCATTGGAAAAATGCATTCTTCAAAAAAGGTTTTTGCTTTACAGATAAAAGAAAATGAAATACTGGAAGTAATTAAAGAGGGATTAAAATGAAAGTTTGTGCATGCATCTCTGGAAAAAATATGAGAGAAGCTTTAATTCAGATAAGAAAAGCGAATTTGTATGCGGACCTGATAGAAGTAAGGCTTGACCACATCAAAAAACCAGAACTTAAAAAACTCTTGCAGGAATGTAAAAAGAAAACAATAGTTACATTCAGAAGCAAAAAAGAAGGAGGCAAAAACAAAATAACAAAACATAAAAGAATAAAGCTTTTGGAAAAAGCCTTTGAATTGAATTCAGATTTTGTTGACTTGGAGTTTTCGTTAGGCGTAAATAAAATTAGTGAACTTATGAAAAAAAAGAAAAAAAGCAAAATTATTCTTTCAAAACATTTTACTAAAAAAACGCCTTCAATAAAAAGCCTGCAAAAGCTTGCAAAAAAAATGAGTTTATTAAAGCCTGACATAATCAAGATTGTCTGCAAGGCAAACAAATTTGAAGACAATTTTAAAATGATTAAGCTGATTTTGAATTCAAGAAAAAGAAAAAAAATGCTTTGCTTTTGTATGGATAAAAAAGGCAGGACAAGCAGAATTTTTTCTTTTTTGATTGGAAACGAAATAATGTTTGCTGTACTTGAAAAAAGAAAAGAAAATGCAGGGCAGTTGACAGTTAAAAAAATAAAAGAGATTCAAAAGGTGATTGCATGATTAATGGAAAAACAGAATTGTTTTGTTTGATTGGAGAAAATACAAAAAATTCTCTTTCGCCTGCAATTCATAATAGTGCATTCAAAAGGCTTGGAATAAATGCAAAATATGTTTGCTTTGATGTAAAACAAAATGACTTAGAAAATGCCATTAAAGGAATCAGGGCTTTAGGAATCAAAGGAGCAAATATTACAATGCCATATAAAACTAAAGTGTTAAATCATCTTGACAGAATTGAAGGAAAAGCCAAAAAAATAGGAGCAGTTAATACAATTGTAAATAAAAATAACATGCTCTTTGGATTTAATACTGATGGAACCGGAGCAGTTAAAGCGCTTGAAGAAAAAACAAAGCTTAAAGGAAAAACAGTTACACTAATTGGCTGCGGGGGAGCGGGCAAAGCCATTGCTTTTGAGTTATCAAAAAAAGTAGATAAACTTAATTTACTGAGTATTCAGCCAAAAGAAACCGCAGAGTTTGCAAAAAAGCTTAAAAAAATTAAAACAAAAGTAATGCAATTAAATAATAAATCCCTAAAAAATGCTTTGAATGAATCAGACATTCTGATAAATGCTTCTCCTGTTGGAATGAAACCAAACCAAACCAAAAGCCTTGTGCCAAAAGAATTGCTTTACTCTGAATTAACAGTATTTGATGTAATATATACTCCTGTAAAAACCAAGCTTATAAGAAATGCAGAAGAAAAAAGATGTATTACCGTAACCGGAGACAAAATGCTTTTGTTTCAAGCAGCTGAATCATTTAAATATTTTACAGGAAGGAACGCACAGATTAAATTAATGCAAAAAGCAGTTAAAAAACAACTTGAGGTAATAAAATGATTCTCACTGTAAAAAAAAGCAGGATTAAAGGAAAAGTTGAAGCGCCTTCCTCTAAAAGCCTTACGCACAGAGCATTGCTTGCAGGCATTCAGGCTGAAGGAAAAACAAGAATTTTAAATCCTTTAGATTGTGATGACACACAAGCTTCTGTTGAAGCCGCCACTGCTTTAGGTGCAAAAATAAATAGGAATGCAGGAAGTTTTGTTGTAGAAAAGTGTATTGGCAAAATTGAAAAAGAAAAATTAATAAACTGTAGAGATTCAGGAACAACAATGCGTTTGTTTCTGCCGTTATGCAGTCAAAGCAATAAAGGAATTTTTCTTACTGGAAATAAATCTCTTCTTTCAAGACCAATAGGAGACCTCTTAAGTGCAGTAAATAGTCTTGGCGGGAAATGCACTTCATTACAAAACAATAATCTGGCGCCAGTTTTGATAAAGCCTTCACACCTTAAAGGAGGGAACATTTCAATTAAAGGAAATATAAGCTCGCAGTTTATTTCTGGATTGTTGTTTGCGTGCCCTAATGCAGAAAACAACACAACAATAAATGTTTCAACAGCTGCTGAATCAATTCCTTATATTGAATTAACTCTAAAAGTGTTAAGAGAATTTGGAATTAAAGTTGATGTAATAAATGATTTCAGGAGATTTGAAATTCCTGCAAAACAAAAATTCAAGGCAAAAAACTTTACTGTTGAAGGAGACTTTTCTTCAGCAGCGTTTCTTTTAAGCGCAGCTGTCTTAAAAGGAAAAGTAAAGATATCAAACCTAAACAAAAATTCACTTCAGGCAGATAAAAAAATTGTTGAAATACTTAAAGACATGAATGCAAAAATAAAATTTAAAAATAATGCAGTAAAAGCAGAAGAATCTGAACTCAATGCAGTAGATATTGATGCAAAACATTGCCCTGATTTAGTGCCAATTTTAGCAGTCCTTGCAAGCCAGGCAAAAGGCAAAACAAAAATATTCAATGCTGAAAGGCTTAAAATAAAGGAAAGCAACAGACTTAAGGCAATTTCATCTGAATTAAAGAAAATGAATGCAAATATAAGGAATACAAAAAATGGATTGGTAATTAAAGGCCCAACAAAACTAAAAGGAACAATAATAAATCCGTATAATGACCATCGAATTGCAATGGGCTCTGCTATTGCAGGAATGCTTACAAAAAAAACTTTAATAAAAAACAGTGAATGCATTTCAAAGAGTTTTCCAGATTTTGTTAAAGCAATCAAAAATTTAGGGGTGGATGCAGTTGAAACAGCTTGAAGTTGAAAGAAAAAAAATAGATAAAATAGATAAAAGAATGCTTGAGTTAACTTTAAAGAGAAGACAGGCAGCTGAAAGAATCGCTGAAATAAAAAATAAAAACAAGCTGCCGGTAAAAGACGTTGTAAGAGAAAAGCTGATTAAAAAGAAATGGAAAAAAAATGCAAAGTTACTTGGCTTAAGCAAAAAAACTGCATTAGATTTGTTATGCAAATTACTTAATGAAAGCAGGGAAATTCAGACAGCTAAACCAAATACAAACATTGCATTTCAGGGGAAAACCGGATCTTTTAGTGAAATAATTGCAGGCAAAATGTTCAATAAACCAAATCTACTTTCATGCAGGAGTTTCAGAAAAGTATTTGAAAAAATTAAATGCAAAAAAGCAGTTATTGGAATAATTCCTGTTGAAAATACTATAACCGGCAGAATAAGAGAAACAACAGACTTAATTGTTTCTTTAAAAACAAATATTTGCGGTGAAGCAATCATTAGAGTAAGCCATACACTTATTGGAAAAAAAGGACAAAAAATAAATGAAATAAAACAGGTTTTTGCTCATCCTGAAACATTAAGGCAGTGCCAGAATTTTCTGGAAAATTTAAAAAAAGCTGAATTAATAGCATGGTTTGATGGTGCAGGAGCAGTAAAAAAAATAAAGCAAAAGAAAAATGCTGTGTTGATTGCTTCAAAAAAAGTTGCAAAAATCCATAACTTAAAAATCTTAAAAAAAAACATTCAAGACATTAAAACAAACAAAACACGGTTTGTGGTTATTGGAAATAAAAAATGCAGCAAAACAGGAAATGATAAAACAACTGTATTTTTTAGAGTAAAACACAAGCCAACAGCATTATTTAATGCATTAAAGCCTTTAGCTAAAGCAAAAATAAATATAACAAAAATTGAGTTAATACCAGACAAGAATAATATAGGAGAATATTTGTTTTGGACAGACTTTGAAGGACATAAAGACGAAACAAAAGTTGCAAAAGCATTACAGGAAATGAAAAAACAGTGTATTTCAATTAATGTTCTTGGCTCTTACCCAAAAGGAATGGAATTTAAAGTTTAAGTGAAATTATGAAAGAAATTGGAATTATTGGTTTTGGAAAATCAAAAGAAAATTTAATCAAAAAATTAACAAAAATTAATGGTGAATTAAATGAAAAAAGATAGTTTTTCTTTTTTGGCTGAAATTGCATTACTTGCTGAAAAAAAGCAAATAATAAATATGGCAGTAGGTGAACCAAACCTAAAACTTCCTGAAACTGTCACAGAAAGCTTAGCAAAGAATTTCAGTTTAAGCCAGAATTATTCTTCTCCAGAAGGCATTCCAGAGTTAAGAAAACTTATCCAAAAAAAGCTTAAAACTGAAAACAAAATAAAAGCCGAAAAAACAGTAATCACAAATGGTGCTATAGAAGCCATATTTGATTTGCTATTAGCACATCTTAAACAGGGCTCTGAATTACTGCTTTTTTCACCGTATTACAGCAAGTACAATATGGTGCCTTTACTGAATAATTGTAAAGTTAAAAAAATACCTTTTCAAAAAAACAGGCCGGATTTTGAGCTGCTTGAGAAAACAATTTCAAATAAATCAAAAGTAATTCTGTTGAATTCTCCGCACAATCCAACAGGAACTGTTTTCAATAAAGAAGAGATTAAAGAACTTGTTGAAATTACTGAAAAACATTCTTTAATTTTAATATCAGATGAAGTCTATGAAAAATTTGTTTATGAAGGAAAAAAGCACATAAGCCCTGCAAGATTTTCTTCTGATGTTATTATAGTTAACAGTTTCTCAAAAACTTTTAGTATGCCTTCTTTGAGACTGGGCTTTATGACAGGACCAGAAGACTTAATAAATCCTGCACTTAAAATCCATTTGTGTAATGTTTCTTGCACTTCCAGCATTTCTCAAAACATTGGAATAAAATTACTTAAGAAGTGCAAAAACTTTCCGGATTTAAGTGAACTTAACAATAAACGAAAGTTTGTGATTAAAACTTTACAGGAAAACAACATAGATTTCATTTTTCCTGAAGGGACATTTTACATATATATTTTCACTAAAAAGAATTCAAATAACATTTTCAATAAACTAAAAAGAAATGGTGTTTTGATTATGCCAAATAAAATATTTGGGAATAATAAGAATGCAATTCGCATATCTTACTCTATTCCTCAAGAAGAGTTAGAAAAAGCAATTGCAGTAATTATAAAAACAATTAAAGGTGATTAAAATGGTTGGAAACAGTTTTGGAAAACTATTCAAAATAACAACATTTGGTGAAAGCCATGGAAAAGCAATAGGAGTAGTTATCGATGGATGCCCATCTAATTTAGAAATTACTGAAAAAGATATTCAGGCAGAGCTTAACAGAAGAAAACCAGGGCAAAGTAAAATTGCAACTGAAAGAAAAGAAAATGATAAAGTTGAAATTTTGTCAGGAATATTTAAAGGAAAAACCACTGGAACTCCAATTGCGCTGGTTATAAAGAATACGGACACAGATTCAAGTGAATACGAAAAAATAAAAGATTTGTTCAGACCAGGGCATGCTGATTACACTTTCTTTAAGAAATTTGGAATCAGAGATTTCAGGGGAGGCGGAAGAGCTTCTGCAAGAGAAACTGTTGCAAGGGTAGCCGCAGGGGCAATTGCAAAGAAAATTCTTTCAAAAAAAGGAATAAAAATTACAGGGCATGTAATTCAGGTTTATAATGTAAAAGCAAAAAAATTTGATGTTAATGAAATAGAAAAAAACAGTATTAGATGTGCTGATAAAAATGCTGCAAAAGAAATGGAAAAAATTATATTAAAAGCCAAAAAAGAAGGCGATTCTTTAGGCGGCATAATTGAAATAAAAGTAACTGGAACTCCTATAGGATTTGGAGAACCTGTTTTTGATAAATTAGATGCAGTAATTTCTCATGCTTTAATGAGCATTCCTTCAGTTAAAGGAGTTGAAATAGGAATAGGATTTGAAGCCGTAAATTTAAAAGGCTTGCAGAACAATGATGAAATGTTTTTTGACAAAAAACAACAAGAAATTAAATTTAAAACAAATAATGCAGGAGGAATTTTAGGAGGAATAAGTAATGGCGAAGAAATAATTGTGAAATTTGTTGTAAAGCCAGTCTCTTCAATTAAAAAAATTCAGCGAACTGTTGATTTGAATGGAAACGAGAAATCAATTGAAATACAAGGAAGACATGATTCATGCATTGCTCCAAGAGCTGTTCCAGTAGGCGAAGCAATGATTGCATTAGTGTTGGTTGACATGTTATTAATCCAAAATTTCAAATAAATCTTTTATATCATTAATGGCATTATTTAGTATTATTAGAATATTAAAAGAGTGAATAACTGACAGAGCTTCGAACAACTGATTATGTTCTCGGTCGGAGCACACCTTTTCTTAAAAGGTGTAACAAAAGGGGCACTATCTTCGCTTCGCTCGATAGAGCTGCAACTGATTGTGTTTCAGACCAGCGCATTTTCTAATTTTTTATCAATATATTTAAATATGTGTATGCACATATTACAAATAGGTGGTGTTTATGACTAATGTTACTTTAGCAGTTTCCGAAGAATTGTATGATAAAATGAAAAAGCATTCAGAATTCAAGTGGAGTGAAGTTGCAAGACAGGCTATTGAACAAAAGATTAAGGACGCAGAATTGTTAAAGGACTTAAAGGCAATTGCCGAAGCAGAAAAAGAATATAATAAAGGCAAAACTGTTTCCCATAAGCAGGTTCTAAAAGAATTAGGGTTTTAGAGCGTGTGTGAATATGGCTTGTGAAATAGAGTATTCTTCTAAAGCTTTAAGGCAGTTAAAGAAACTTGACAAACCAGCACAAAAACAGGTTTTGAAATCAATTGAAAAGATTGCAGTAAACCCAATGCTTGCAAAGCCATTGTCTAATGTATTCAAAAACTATCGAAGTGAACACTCAGGAAAACACAGAATAGTGTTTTCAAAAAAAGGCAATTTAATAATAATTGCAAAAATTGAACACAGAAAAAAAGCTTACAGATAAAAAAGTAATAATTCCGGTCGGAGCATTTATACCTACAAATTCGTTATATTCTTAAATCTGTAGGTATAATCTATTTGTATGGTTTCAATTAAAGAAAAGAGAATTAATGGAAAAAAATATTTCTATTTGTCTAAATCTATTAGAATGCCTGACGGAAAAGTCAGTACTATTGAAAAAATTATTTCTGATAAAAATAAGCCATTAAAAAAGCTTGAAGAAGAACATGCTGATTTTTTTGTTAAAAAAGAAAAAGAATTGTTCACTAAATTTGCGTTAAAGAAATATAAAACAGATTATGTTTTCAATAAAGAAGAATTAAGGAAAATTGAGGAAATTAAGGTTGATTTTCAGAGGACAGTTAAAAAATTCAGCAAAAATCAATGGAAGGATGTTTTTGACAGGTTTATTGCTAATTTTACTTATGAATCAAATGCAATTGAAGGAAATTCTCTTACATTAAAAGATGTTGCAATAGTAATGTTTGAAAAAAGAAGCATTAAAGGAAAGGAATTAAGGGAAATATATGAAACACGCAACAGCAGAAAAGTAATGGATTTAATTTTAAAGAAAAAACTTAATGTATCTGAAGAAGACATAATTAAAATGCATTCAATGTTGATGAAAGACATTGATGAAAGAACTGGTTACAAACAAATCCCAAATTATATTCCAGGGCTTGATTTTGAATTCACTCCGCCGGAAAAAGTCCAAAAAGAAATGAAAGAACTGATTCAATGGTTCAATAAAAATATTCAAGAAATGCATCCGCTTCAAACAGCGGCAGTATTTCACTCAAAATTTGTTGGAATCCATCCATTTGAAGACGGCAACGGCAGAGTAGGAAGATTTCTAATAAACACCATATTGGTAAACAATGGTTATCCTCCGCTAATAATAAGAAAAACACAAAGAGACGCATACATTAAATGCATGGAAGATTCATTCAGAGGATACACTAAAAACCTTGAAAGATTTATTCAAAGAAAATACAAAGACACTTACAGAAAATTCTTCCAAGTTTACTTAAAATATGTTAACTAAAAGTAAGCAAATAAAGTTAAAAGAAAAAGAAAATTTAGCGCTAACAGAATAAAGTAAGTGCTAACAGGTTAGGTGTTTTTTGAGTGTTGAGTAGAGGGGTTTGCCTTGTTGTTTCCATGTAGCGAGCATGCTTGCAATGGTTTCGAGTGTGCGTGCTCCGCACTCGCGTCTCA
>Ga0180009_10002925_pt1 | contig 19812 bp, 18 predicted proteins | sample OS_PC_MetaG_FD_123537 | JGI IMG/M metagenome (GOLD analysis project Ga0180009, IMG submission 123537) | Groundwater microbial communities from the Aspo Hard Rock Laboratory (HRL) deep subsurface site, Sweden - OS_PC_MetaG | ecosystem: Environmental > Aquatic > Deep subsurface > Groundwater...
AAATTAAGCACCTTATTTTTAATGAAGGAACTCTCTAAAGAAGATCTTTCCTTACTATTAAACAAGCCAGTTATCCAAGAAAGGTAGTTATGAAGATATTAATTATTAACCCACCTCGCCTTAATGGAATTAATGTCCGTAGAGATGAAAGATCGGTGGATATCTTAGAAGATGAAGTAAGCCCTTTTTACCAAGGAGCAGCCTTAGCTCAGTGGCTTCGAGTTAAAAACCTGGCTTTGGTTAAAGTATTAGATGCTAATGGTCTTAATTTAGATTATGGGAGAGTAAATCTTTGGCTTAAGGAAAATAAAGATGCTCGGTTTGTAGTGGTAAAAGGGGGTGATGATACCTTATATCATGATAGTATTACTTGTACCTTAGCTAAGCATTTAGGTCTTACTACCATCTTTTGGGAACCTATTCTTTCCCCAGCTATGCCAGAAAGAGTAATGCAAAATTTAGTAGATATTGATTATTTAGTTCTGGGTGAAGCTGAGTTAACCATTAGCGAGCTTTTAGAAAAAGGTAACCAAGCTAAGGGAATTGCTTACCGGGAAGAGGACCAGATTAAAATTTCACCTCGCTTAGAAACAGAACGGCTCAAAGATATCGACTCTCTCCCTATTCCTAATTTTAATGACCTACCTTACCAAAATTATAAAGCTTGGTTTGGAGAAAGTCCTTGGATGACTATCTTTACTTCTCGAGGTTGCGTGGGCACATGTTTTTATTGTTTAATTGGGGGTAACACTTGCTTTCGAGGCTATGGCCGAAAACTTCGTTTGATGGGGGTCCATCGAGTAGTAGAAGAGTTAGAAGTTTTAGTTAAGAAATATAACATTCCTCATATTACCTTTTGGGATGATTGCTTTACTAATGATTTAGTCAGGGTGGAAGATATTTGCCACCAGATACTAACTAAAAACTTAAAATTTCGTTGGAGTTGCATGTCCCGAGTTGACCGGATAGATAAAAAGCTTTTAAGTTTAATGAAAAAAGCAGGCCTTTCTCGGATTGGATTTGGAATTGAATCTGGCAATCAAAGAGTTTTAGATAGCATTCCTAAAAGAATCACAGCCGAAGAAAATATTAAAACCCCCCTCTTGGCTAAATCCTTAGGTATTTGGGTCTGGATATTTCTTTTACTTGGTCTTCCTGAAGAAGATGAAAGATCGATGCAAGATACCATCAATACCTTAAAGAAAATTAGACCTCATCATCTCTGTTGTGGCACCGCTACTCCTTTTCCTGGAACTAAATTTTATGAAGTTTGTCTCAAGGAAAATCTTTTAAAAAGCGACATTTTTGACCTTATTACCGCTGGTCTTCAAACTGGAGGGGGACAAATATCTGACACACGATATGTGAAAGCAGAAGTAGTTAATCAATACTTAAAGAAACTTCACGAGACAGCTAATATTTATAGTGAAAACAAGCTTCATAATATGATCCAGAAGCTTAAACCTTTTATTCCTAAATTTATGAGAGATACTTTGAAGAATATCTTAGAAAGGACAAGGTCTAATTAAGATGATAAATTTTCTATCAAAGATGAAGAGATATCAACATATTGTAACCACTAATCTAAGATTTCCTAAAAAATTACTTAATCTTTTAGGTACCTATTATGGCACCTTAAAGAAACCTGCATCCTATCCTTTTCTTCCTTATTCCTTAGATCTAGAACCTACGGTCAGATGTAATTTAAGATGCCCTTCTTGTCAATCTCCTCTTTTTAAGAGAAGTCAGAAAGATATGCCTTTTTCTCTCTTTAAGAAGATCTTGGACCAGTTTGATACTTTACTGGAATTAAAGATTACCGGGATGGGAGAACCTCTCTTAAATAAAGACTTCTTTAAGATGGTTCGTTATGCGAAAGAGAAAAATATCTCAGTCTTTTCTTTCTCTAATGCTAAGATAATCGACTATAATCTAGCCCAAGAGATTATTCAAAGTGGATTAAGAGAAATTACTATCTCCATCGATGGGGCAACCTTAACGACCCATAACCAGATAAGAGTGGGATCTGATTTAAATCAAGTCTTAGGTGCTTTAGAGATGCTTGTTTCTATTAGAGGTAAATTAAGGTATCCTATTATCTCTGGGTGGTTTGTAGGCAGAAAGTCAAATATTCATGAACTTTTAGATTTAATAGCCATCTGCAAAAAGATAGGTCTTGACTACCTTACCCTTCAACATGATCTTACTTATTGGGGGAAAGAAGATTTTAAAGAGAAAATGAAGAATGAAGCTTTAGGAAGAAATATTGACTCCTTAAAAGAAATAATTAGAGAGGCTTCAAAAAAAGCTTCTTCTTTAGAATTTAAATTTATTCATTACCAAAAGAATAAATTTTATCATAGATTGGGAAGAGAATGTTATTGGCCATGGCGGTCATGTTTTATTGCTTCTGATGGAAGGGTAGTCCCTTGTTGCCTCTTAGCTGATCCAGAAATAATAAATTTTGGGGATCTTTCCAAAGAAGAGTTCAAAGAAATTTGGAATAATATTAACTACCAGAATTTTAGAGAAAAGATAAAGAAACATCAGATTCCTTCTTTCTGTCGTGATTGTTATGAATAGGATTGTTATGAATAAACTGTTATGGATAAATTGTTATGAATAAGATGGTTACCAGCCAGATAAATGTTATCTGCATCATCTCTTCCTATACCCGAGGAGGGGCAGAGCAAGTATTGTCCGAAAATATTAGAGGTTTTGATAAAGACTTATTCTCTTTCACCGTCGCTTGTCTTTATTTTATCGATCCTGACCATGAAAAGATCCTTAAAAACTTAGGAGTAGATGTTTATCCTAATTTATTAAAGCAAAAATATAATATCTTTGTTATCTTAAAACTATATAAGATTATAAAAAAGTACCAAAGTCAGATCTTATTCTTATTTACTGACAATCGAGATGCTATCTTTTATGGTATCATTGCTGCTAAAATGGCTGGCGTTCCTGTGATTATAGGAGCTTCTCACTGTATTGGTCTGTGGGGTGGAAAGAGTAGCATCTCTAAGTATAGCAAGATAATGTTACCTTTTATAGATAAGATTATTGCTGTCTCTAATACCCATAAGGACTATCTAAATCAACAAGAAGGTATTGATCGGGATAAACTTGAAGTAATTTATAATGGGGTGGATATAAATCTGTATTTCCCTAAAGAAAAAGATCTCAATTTAATTAGAGAAATAGGCTTTGATCCATCTTCTCCTATTTTAGGAGTTGTGGCTGGACTTAGACCAGAGAAAGGAATAGATGTATTTTTACAGGCCGCTAAACTCATTTTAAATAAATACCCAGAGGTTCAATTCTTAATTGCAGGAGATGGTATTCAAAGAAAAGCTTTGGAAGAGCTGGCTAAAGCCTTAAATATTTCAGAAAGGTTTAAATTTTTAGGCTATCGAGCTGATATTTATGATCTTATGCCTCTCTTAGATATTTATATCTCTCCTTCTCCACCAGCCGGAGATAATTTTTCGGTAGTCGTCTTAGAGGCAATGGCTTGTGGTATTCCAGTAATTGCTACTGATGTAGGCAGCAGAAGAGAACAGGTGATAGAAAACCAGACTGGTTTTTTGATTAATCCTTACGATAGCGAAATCATCGCCGAAAAAGTAGATTTTCTCCTTAAGCATAAAGAAGTAGCTCTTGAGATGGGAAAAAAAGGAAGAGATTTAGTGGTTAAAAACTTTACTTACCATCAAATGGTTAATCAAACCCAGAACTTATTTCAAGAACTCCTAAAGCTAAAGAAAGATAGATAATTGATGGTGGATTTTTATCTGGAAAATATTAAGTACCTGCCTCTTGACCTGCTCGAAAAACTTCCCTCAGTCAACCCAAGATATTTTTTAGAGAAAAGTAAGAGTGGGCTACCCATCCTCACTATAACCAATAAAGAGGGAAGAATTATCTCTTTACATAGTAACTACAATCCCCAAAAAGAAGCTACTCGCTTTATTTCATCATTTAATTTAGCAGGAAAAAACACAGTCTTGGTCTTGGGCTTTGCATTGGGATACCATATCAAAGAATTACTCAAACAACCGCAGATTAATAAGATAATAGTCATTGACCCTGATGTAGAGGTATTTAAACTTGCTTTAACTTCTCAAGATCTATCTAACTTACTTTCTTCACCAAAAATAAAACTAATTATTAACGAAGAAAACTTTTCCAATCTTTATCAAGACTTAAGTCAGTTCATTTCTTTAGATAACTTAAATAAAGTACAAATTATAAGATATCTTCCTTGTCTATCCTTGGATCCAGATTATTATCTTCAGGTAGATAAGATTATAAAAAACATTCTGGAAATGAATGTATCAAATTTAGCTATCTTTGCTTCTTTTGGAAAAATTTGGCTAGAAAATATCTTCCAGAACTTCTTTGAAATTGTTAATAATGCCCCGGTAGATAGCTTATTTAATAAATTTTGCGGCTTGCCTGCCATTATTATTTCAGCTGGACCTTCCTTAAATAAGAACTTAAGATACTTAAAGCAAGCTAAAGGAAAAGCAGTGCTGATCTGTGTAGATACCGCCTTAAAAGTACTTTTAGAAGAAAGAATCCAGCCTGATATAGTAGTCTCTGTAGACCCTCAACCAGCTAACTTTAGACATTTTGAAAGAGTCGATACCCATGATTTAATCTTATTAGCTGAGGCTACTGTCTACCACCAAATTCTAAAGACTTTTCAAGGGAGAAAGTTTATCACCTGCGATGAGAGCTCTATCATGGACTGGCTATTTAACTATCTCCATCTTCCTTCCTTAAATTCTAATAAGATTAGCCCTTTAAGAGGAGGAGGAAGTGTAGCTACAGTAGCTTTTGATTTTGCCAAAAAAATAGGAGCTGACCCTATTATCTTTGTAGGTCAAGATTTCTCATTTTTACCTGGACGTATCTATGCTTCTGGGACTTCTTATCAAGAAGAGTGGTTAAATAGTTTAAGCAAATTCAATACTTTAGAGATGCAGTACCAAGAATATGTTTTATCAAAAGGTTTAATAAGTCGGAAAGATATTTATGGAAATTCTGTCTTGACTAGTAAAATTTTAGCTTCTTATTGTGATTGGCTGCAATGGGAGATTGCCCAAAGCAATAATATTTGTATTAATGCTACGGAAGGTGGTATCTTATCTCAAGGAATAAGCTTAATCCCTTTAAAAGAAGCTTTAGAAAAATATGCCCGTCAAACTATAAAGATAGAAGAAAAATTAAATGAGGCTCAAGGTTGCCTTCCTGTTCTTGATAAAGAGAAATTAATGGTCGATATTGAATCTTTAATGGAAGAAGGATTAAGATTAGAAGGTCTGTGTTTAGAAGGATTAAACCTGATCGAAGAAGAGATTAATGAGGAAAGGATAACTAAATTAAATCTCCAGATAGAAAGTCTTAAAATTACTTCTTTGCTTTTGGATGCTATTAGAGACGCGAGTTGGTTTTTGTCTTCAAAGAGTAACCTTTCAAAAGAATGTTTAAAAAACTTATACCAAGAGATAAGAAAGACTAACCAACATTTAATAAATCATCTCAAGAATATTTCTTCTAAATTAAAACTTACTTAACCAATCCTTTATCTTCAAGTTCTTTTTTTGCTTTTTCTACTAAATCTTGGGCCGTCTGATCTTTTACCCAGGAAATAAGCTCGCCAGTGCCTTCTTCAAAACTAATTTGTGGCTTAAAATTTAATCTTTCTTTGATTTTAGCTATATCGGCAAAGCAATATCTAATATCTCCCTTTCGATATCGAGAAGTAACTTCAGGCTCTATGTTTAGTCTTAATTCTTGAGCTAATATCTTGGCTATTTCTAAAATAGTAATCTTTTTACCTGTCCCGACATTAAATACTTCAAAATTAGCCTTTTCGTCTTCTAAGGCTAAGATATTGGCTCTTACAATATCTTGAACATGAATGAAGTCCCTTCCTTGCAAACCATCTTCAAAGATTATTGGTGACTTCTTATTCAAAAGCCGAGAGGAAAAAATAGCCGCTACGCCAGTATAAGGGTTAGAAAGTGCTTGTCGAGAGCCGTAAACATTAAAATAACGCAAAGCTACGGTAGGAATGCCATAGGTCCAGCCAATATTTAAACACATCTCTTCTTGATCTTTTTTGGTAATGGCATAAATAGAAGTAGCTTGAAGAGGTTTTTCTTCTGAAGTAGGCAAAGGAATTAAATCTTGATGACAATTGCAGCAATTTAATTCCCAATCATAATTTTTTAACTGGTCTTCACTTCGTAATTTAGGATATGTTTTGCCACAATGGCTACATTCATAGGCTCCTTCTCCGTAGATACTCATAGAAGAAGCGACTAATAATTTCCTTACCTTATGCTTTTCGTTAGCTAAAATATCTAAGAGGACCGAAGTGCCATAAGTATTTACACTTACATATTTACTTACTTCATACATACTTTGTCCTACTCCAACTACCGCCGCTTCATGAAAAATATAATCTATATCTTTAACTACCTCGTAGAGTTTTTTACGATCTCTAATATCACCTTTAACAAATTTTGCTTCTTTATTTAAATAAACAGGTTTTTTCCCTTGGGGATGAACTTGAGGATCTAAGTTGTCATAAATTATTACTTGATAGGATTTTTTAACTAATTCATCGACTAGATAAGAGCCAATAAATCCTGCTCCGCCTGTAACAAGTACTTTTTCTTTCATAAAATATCCTGATTAGATTAAACTTTATCTTTTAGCTGTATTTTATTGTTTGTCGGCAACTATTCCAAGACCTTCTTTTTTTTCTCTGACCCAGGGCATTCTAATTGAGGTACCTGACTAAAGCCATTAAATTTTAAGGAGACACGGAGTCTCTTCAGCAATTCTCCCCTGGTGATATTACCCTGAGTTTCCCTTAAATGCTTACAAAAATAATAGGTAAACGCTCCGTTGTAACTACCTCCAATATTGGCATCGGCTGATGTTTGGTTATCCTTACAACTAGAAAAAAGCACATGATTTAAGGGATTGCCCCCTTTAAGTATCTTTTTAACTTCTAAATCATCCTCTATCCTGCATTGGATATCCAATGGTGGGTGTAAGAATCTCGGCTTAAAGGAGAGTTCCTGTGGCAAGGCACTGATTCCTATTATCTCCCTTGTCCCTGTTCCTGAGTGGCAGGAATCAAGCAGGACCTCCAAATTTACCCCTTTTGGTAATTCCGAAAATATTTTTCCTAACTCATCATCGGTGATATAAGTCCCATCCCAGTCCATATCATGCGGGCAAAGGATCTCATCCAATCTATCTTTAAGCTCATCGCCATCCCTATCCCGTACCTGGGAGCCGTGTCCTGAGAAATGAAACAAGAGCCTGTCCCCTGCCTTGGTCCCTTTTACCAGCCACTTAAGTCGTTCCATGATTGCCTTCTTTTTTGCCCTCTCATCAATAACCACCCTTATCTCCTTAACCGCAAAACCAAAGTATTTCAAGAGGACATCCCTGACATTGCTAACATCATTCAGGCAACCGTTTAAATCCGATCCTGGTATCTTATACTTATTAATACCAACCAGTAATACCTTGTTGGCCATAAAACCTCCTTTACAAAATTATCAGTATCATCAAAGGAAGGTTCTACTTTTGCCAGCATTCAGCTATCAACCAAGAATGCTGGTCAGAATGACAACTTCCTATATTTTATAAATTAACATACCAAAGATATTAAGGAAGATCAACAAAATTAATTGCAGCAATTTACCCAAGTGAAGTACCTTTTCTGTAACTCATTGAAATTCATTTCAAATTTAGCACACAAGTTCAATAAGCAAGTGCAACACTATAAAATAAAAAGAAATTTTCATAATTAGAATTGCTGACAACGGTTAATTTGGTCTTGACAAAGAACAAAAAAGCTGATATGTCTTCTAAAAGAGGAAGTAAAAAGAATAATAACTTACTTTTACAAAGGAGAAAGCTTAATGAGCAAAAGAGTGATAATTGTTTTTTTAGGAATGTTAATGTTACTTGCTTCTTCCTCAGTCTTTGCTTTTGAGAAAGAAGAGACTTTTTTGCCTCTGGGGGGACATATTACCTACGGTTCATACTCAAATAGCAATCAAAGAGAAAGTATAATCTCAGAAACAATGAACTGCTCATATCTAATAAACTCCTCAAGTATTCAAGTTTCTAACTCCAGCCTTGATTTTAAACTTTGTCAGTCAAATTTAACTCGTAAATTTCCACTTAGTAAAATCAAAGGAATAAGCTCTTCTTTAACTTATTCTTGCCTTGAACAATTAAAGACTACTGATCATTTAGGAGTTAGAATTAGTGCTACTTACATTAAAAGTGACGATAAAAATTCAAACAATACTCTGATACCGTATGGATCGCTAATTTATAAGTCAGCTGATTTTAGTAAATATCTTGACTTTGGTTATAGTCGAACAGCTTATAAGGATACCACTATAGATCAAATTACCCTTACCGGAGGAACGGCTCTTTTTAATTGGCGGACATGGTTACAGACAAGGCTTTATTATATAAGTTTAAATAAGAAAGTCCAAGAGAAAGATAGGGTCTTAGCCATAGAAGAGAGATTTACCTATTATGCCATTCCTCAAAGACTTAGTCTTGCCTTTTATGGAATGCTTGGTAAAAGGATCTATGCTTATGATCCTGATTTAGAAGCAGCTTATAATCTGTCTGATATTCAGAAAGGGAGTGGGGGATTAAGTGCCACTTATAACCTGACTAAAGCATTGAGTATGTTTGGAGATATTACCTATGAGGCCTATGAAAATAAGGATATAAGTAATGATTACAGTGTTACTTTACCAAACTTTAGGGATGAAATTTGTCTTTTAATTAAGATTTAGGTATAATTACCTTTCTTGCGCTACCTGAATGCTGACCCAAAATCAGATAGTAGTGTCTCTGCCAATACCCCCCTCTCTCTTGGATTAATGGACTTATTCCTAATAAAACTGCTAACTAAAAGCTGATATCTGAACGTTTCCAGAGATAATTAAGAAATGATAATTAAGAAATGATAATTAAGAAATGATTAAGATAAGGTATTTAAGTAAAAGATTGGGGAGTTTTTCACTAGATGAGATTAACATCGAAGTGAATAAGGAAGAGTATTTTGTTATTTTAGGTCCTACGGGAGCTGGAAAGAGTACTCTTTTAGAAATAATTGCCGGAGTTAATAAACCAGATCAAGGAGAAATTTGGATTAACGGAAGAGAGGTTAGTGGGTGGCCACCAGAAGCAAGAAATATAGGCCTGGTCTTCCAAGATGGTGCTTTATTTCCTCACTTGAGAGTTATTGACAATATTAAGTATGGCTTAAGATTAAAAAAGCATGGTGTCAAAGAGATAAAAGAAAAAATAGAGAATATTTTAAAACTTCTTCATATTTCTCAAATTAAAGATGCCTATCCTATGACTCTTAGTGGAGGAGAAAGGCAAAGAGTAGCCTTAGCCAGAACTTTAGTTTTAGAACCAAAAGTCTTATTACTTGATGAACCCCTCTCGTCTCTTCATCCTGACTTAAAAAAAAGGTTGCAAGATGAATTACGAAAGGTTCAGCAAGAGTTAAAGATGACTACTATTCAAGTAACCCATGACCATGATTTAGTTTTACCTTTAGCTGATCGTCTGGCGATTATGAATAATGGAAAGATTATTCAAGTAGGAAGACCAGAAGAAATATTTCAAAGACCTCAGAGTGAATTTGTAGCTAATTTTGTGAGATGTAAGATTTAAATAAAGGAAGATTTTAGTAACGGAGCTTTTTATTGGAAGAACAAATGACCGCTATTATTTTAGCTGGAGGTAAAAGTAGTCGGACTACTAAATATATAATGGAGATTTTTATTGGAAGAACAAATGACCGCTATTATTTTAGCTGGAGGTAAAAGTAGTCGGACTACTAAATATAAGGCTTTTATGGAAGTAGGAGAAGTAAAGATAATCACTCGGATGATCACTGAATTAAAGAAAGTATTTAAAGAGATTATTGTCATTGCCGATAAAGAAGAAAGGTATAAAGAATACGACTTAAAGGTATTTATTGATCTTATTCCTGAAAAAGGGCCTTTAGTAGGGCTATATACTGGTTTATTAAATTCTAAAAGTAATTATAATTTTGTAGTTGGCTGCGACCAACCTTTTTTAGAGGCTAATTTAATAAAATACCTAATCAACCAAGCTGATGAGATTGATATTGTAGCTTTTCAAATCAAAGGCAAGCTTCAATTTCTTGGGGCAATATATAATAAGAGTTGTCTACCTTTAGTGGAGAAAAGTATAAAAGAAGGTATCTATTCCTTTAAAAGGTTATATGAGTTAGCTAAAGTAAGATCCATCGCGGAAGAAGAGATCAGCTCTCTAAGCGATCTCGATAAAGCTTTTCTTAATGTAAATACAGATATGGATTTACTAAAGGCTGAAAGATACCTTAACATCTCAGCTATCAAGGCAATCAAAAAGAAGTTACTTGATTCTTAAAGGAGTAAAGATGAAAGAAGATAACCAGAGTGTCAGTAATGAATTGTTTACCTATAAATTTGAAATGGAGTCTAAAACTTACTTTTTTGACTTAAAAGAGAATTCCAAAGGAAGATTTTAGAAATTAACGAGTTATCTAATAAGAAGAGAAATTCTATTATTATTCCTGAAGAAGGACTTAAAGCTTTTTTAGCTTATCTAAAGAGGACGGTAGAAAAATGGGAGTTATTAAATGAAGACTAAAGAATTTAAGTGTGGCTATGTAAGTATTATTGGCAAGCCAAATGTAGGTAAGTCTACTCTTTTAAATACCTTCTTGGAAGAAAAACTATCTATTGTTTCTTCAAAGCCACAAACTACTCGGCATCGTATTTTAGGTATCTTAAATGAAGAAGATTATCAAATTATCTTCTCAGATACTCCAGGAATTATTATCCCTAAGTATAAACTCCAAAAAGAGATGGTTAAGCTATCTTATCAAGCCTTAAAAGAAGCTGATATAACTTTGTTATTAGGAGAACCTAAAAACATAGAAGAGACAGTTGGCGATCTTTTAAAAGAGCAAGATTCTTTTCCTGAAAACACACTCTTAGTTATTAATAAGATTGATTTAATTAAAAAAGAAGACCTTTTGCTTTTAATAAAAAGAGTAAAAAATTTATATGATTTTACTCATTTTATTCCTATTTCTGCTCTTTTAAATGATGGAGTAAGGGGGTTATTAAAGATAGTGATAGAACTTCTTCCTATCCATGAACCTTTTTATTCTCCCGATACCTTGACGCCTCATCCAGAACGATTTTTTTCTTCTGAGATTATTAGAGAAAAGATATTTAATTTATATGGAGAAGAAATTCCGTATTTTACTACGGTGATCATCGAAGAATTTAAAGAGAGAGAGAAAGGGAAAGATTATATTAGAGGTATAATTTTTGTAGAGAGAGATTCCCAGAAGAAGATCTTAATTGGCAAAAAAGGAGAAGCTTTAAAGAAGGTGGGGAAAGAGGCTCGCTTAGACATTGAATACTTGTTAGGAAGAGAGGTTTATTTAGAGCTATATGTAAAAGTGAAGAAAGGCTGGCGCGATAATAAGAATATTTTAAAAGAATTAGGATATTAAATTAAAATAGCCAGGGTGTGATAGAGCTTATTTTAGATAAAGAGGAAACTTGGAAATAAATTTTAAGGTTTTAAAGAAAGATAAAGATTGTCAAGCTCGAGTAGGAAAACTTGTTACTAATCATGGTGAAGTCAATACGCCTATCTTTATGCCAGTAGGAACTAACGCTGCGGTAAAAGCGATGTCTTCTGAAGAACTATTAAGCTTAGGGACAGAAATTATATTAGCCAATACTTACCATTTATACTTAAGACCTGGCCAGGAGATTATCAAATTAGGTGGTGGGTTGCACAAGTTTATGCACTGGTCTAAACCTATCTTAACTGATAGCGGGGGATACCAAATATATAGTTTAGGGGCGATTAGAAAGATCAGTGAAGAAGGAGTTAAATTTCAATCTCATTTTGATGGCTCTTATCACATGTTTGCTCCTGAACTATCTACCAATCTTCAACTTTCTTTTGGTTCAGATGTGATTATGGTTTTAGATGAATGTCCTGGTTATCCTTGTAGTTATGATGCGGCTAATCAAGCTTTAGAAAGAACTACTCGTTGGGCAAAAAGATCTCAAAAGGCTTATTTAGAAGAGGAAAAGGAAAATAAGGGTATTTTATTTGGGATTGTACAGGGAAGCACCTATGAGGATTTACGAAAGAAGAGTATCGAACAGTTAAAAGAGTTAGAATTTTCAGGTTATGCGATTGGTGGTTTAAGCGTAGGAGAACCAAAAAGTGTAATTTATGAAGTTTTAAGCTTTACAGCTCCTTTTTTACCATTAAATAAGCCTCGTTATTTAATGGGGGTAGGTTTTCCTGAAGATATTTTAGAAGCAGTAGAGCAAGGGGTGGATATGTTTGATTGTGTAATTCCTACCCGGCATGCGCGAACGGGAACTGTCTTTACTCGCCACGGTCCCTTGGTGGTAAGAAACGCTAAGTATGCTAAAGATTTTTTACCTTTAGATGAAGAATGTCATTGTTATGCTTGTCAAAATTACTCAAGAGCTTATATTAGACATTTAATTAATGTAGGAGAGATTTTAGGGTATAGATTAAACACTTTACATAATCTACACTTTATATTAAAATTCTTACAAGATATTCGAAGTTCAATTATGGAAGATCGTTTTTTAGAATTTAAGAAGAGTTTTTTAACCCAATATGACCCCAATGCTCGGTAATACCATTGAGGAAAGTTTAAAGATTAAGAATTTGAACTTACGTCGAAAGAAGATTCAATACTTAATGTTGATCTTTCTTTTTGTCTTTGTAGATGGGGGGTGGCATTATCCTCTAATAGGGATATTTATTCCTTTATTCTTTATCTTGATGTTACTAATTGCCTTTTATAAAGGACGAGTTTCTTGTGGTTGGTTTTGCCCAAGAGGAAGCTTATTTGAGATAATTATTAAAAAGATTAGTTTAAACCATGAAAGACCTAAAATATTTAAAGATATTAGATATCGTCGACTATTCTTTCTTATTTTTTCTTGTCTATTTTTATTTTTTTATTTGGCGACTACTTTTGACCAGATAAGTTTAATTAAGACAGGAAGGGTTTTTGTTTATTACTATGTAACGGTAACTACTTTAGGCATTATTTTAGGGATCTTGTTTGGAGAGCGAACTTTTTGCTTAATCTGTCTGGAGGGCACAATTTTGAGTTGGTTTTCCGAAGGTAAAGTAGTTATGGAAGTAAAAGAAAATTGTATAAAATGTGGAAATTGCCAAAAAGTATGTAGTTTGTCCCTTTGTATAGGGGATTTAGTTGGGAAGGTAGAGAGAACGGTGAGAAATAAAGATTGTTTAAAGTGTTACCAATGTCTGGATAGCTGTCCCATGCATGCTTTGAGGTTTAAGTAAGGAGTCTATTGGACAGCCTAAGCTTGAAATACTTCCAGAGAGGTATCTCTTTTATCTCGCTAAGACTATTAATGTACTTGTGATCCTTTCTATCACCATAGCTACTGCCAACCTTATGGATAAGGTATTCAGAGTATATGTACAGCAATTAGCACTTCCTATTCCCACAACAGGCATTGCTTACGGAATATTAAAAGGTACAATTCTCGTTATAGGTTTTTTAATAATACTTACGACTCTTGGAATCTCCATCGCCCCTCTTATTGCTGCCTTGGGCGTTGGAAGTCTTGCCATTGCCCTCGCACTTCAGGATACCCTCGCTAATCTTTTTGCCGGAATCTATATTCTTATTGAAAAGCCCATAAGGGTTGGTGACTTTGTAGGATTCGAAACAGGACAGAATGGTTATGTTGAGGATATTACCTGGAGAACTACAAGAATAAGGACGCCGTCAAACAACATGGTTATAATTCCGAACAGCAAGATAACACAAAATCTTTTAACAAACTATTATCTGCCTGAAAAACGTATGTCTCTGCTAATACCAATTAGTGTAAGTTATTCTTCTGACCCTGAAAAAGTTGAGAGAATCCTCATTGAGGAGGCGAAAAAAGCAGTGAGTGAAATACCTGGACTACTTGGAGAGCCAGAATCCTTGGTGAGATTCATCCCAGGATTTGGTGAGAGTTCACTTGATTTTACCTTGATATGTCAGGTCAAGGAATTTGTTGACCAGTATCCTGTCCAGCATGAACTGAGGAAGAAAATCTTCAGGAGACTTAAAGAGGAAGGAATAAAAATACCCTTCCCGCACAGGACAGTCTACCTCAGAGAGGAAAAGGAAAAGTGAAAGATGAGATTGTTTATTGTTTCAAATAAGTTACCCTTTACGATAACAAAAAAGAGGAAATAGTAGGATTTGAAAAAAGGTAGTGTCTTGAAATAGCTAAAATTACGCCATTCAGTATAATCTAAAAGTTTCAACGGCTTTTTTTTACTTTTTACTTCTTACTGACACCTGACAACTAAAAGCTTTTAAATTGTTCTTATATTTCTGCAACATTATTACTGCCGCACACCGGACACTCGCTAACTTCAGGACCATTAAATAACTCTTCTGAGGAAATAATATCGTTATCTTTATCAATTTTTTCTTCTTCATCGGTTTCTGTCTCTTCTTCGTTATTCTTAGAAGATACATCCCATTGATATCCACAGTCTTCACATCTATAAATATAACTTTTCTTGTTTAAATATTTAAAGTCATCATCATAATAAGTCATTGGTTATTCCTTTGAACCTTTCTCCATCTCCGAAAGAGCTTTTTCTGCTTCCATCAAGATAGAATAAGCTTTTTCTCTGTATAATTTAGCTCTTTGTAAGGCCGATTTTGCTCTGGCTTCAGATATTTTAGCTACATCTACTTCGGCTAAAGCTCTGGTTTGAGCAGACCTGGCTGCTTCCATTTTAACTTTGGCTATATTAGCTGATTTTTTAGCTACTTCTCGTTCGGCAATAGCTTTAGTTTCTGCTTCTATAGCTATTTTAGCCGCAGCTATAGCTTTCCTTTGAGAAGCAGAAGCTGCTTCTGCTTCGGCTGCTGCTCTGGCTTCAGTAGCTAAAGTAGCTTCTGCTTCAGCGATAGCTCTGGCCTCAGAAGCTCGAATAACTTCTATGGCAATCTTTACTCTTTCCTCAGCATCTCTCAATAAAGCACTTTTAATTCGAGCTCGGTCTTGAGCAGCTTTAGCTAACTCAACCTCGGTCTTAGCTTTAGTAGCAAATTCCATAGCCATAGCACTGTCGTTTTCTTTAAGAGCATCATTGGCAGTTTCAAAATAATTTCTAGCATTAGCCGTATGAATCTTTTCTGCCTTTTTAGCTTCTTGATAATCGTTTCGGGCTATTTCCACTTCTGCGCTTGCCTTAGCTTCAATAATCTTTGTGCTTTCCATGATTGCTTTAGCCTTAATTTCAGCCGCTTTAGCTATATTGGCGGTAGCTTTAAGAAGCTCTGCCGAAGCTTTGGCAGAAAGAGCTAAAGCTTCGGCTCGTTCTTGTTCTGATTTAGCTACATCAGCTGTAGCTTTTGATTTTTCTGCGGCAGCTTCGGCAGCAATAGAAGCAGCAAGTGCTTCTAATTCTGATTCTCTCGATGCTTCTACTTCCGCAATAGCCTTAGCCTCAGTAGCTAAAGAAACTTCTTTCTTACTCTTATAGACAGATTCTTCCTCTAATGAGATATTTTGAGCCCAGGCTTGTCCTAAACTAAAAAATATACTCAGAAATATAACTATTCCTTTTTGTCGAGTAAGCATTTTTAACAACCTTCTTTTAGTTATTTATAGTAGTTATTAACGAAAACTAAACATAGAAAATAATACCGAGCAATAAAAGATAAACTTGCTTGGAGTTAAATTAATTTACTCTATGTCAAATTTCCATTAATAAGTGCTATAATGAGATACCACTAAATATTCCTACTTCCATATCTTCCTAAAACCTTATTTTAAAAAGAACTACTAAAAAAGCAACAAAAATTTTTTACTTAAGCTACTACTAAGCTCGCTAACTTTTTTGGAATATAGATAAATCTTTTTATTTTTTTACCACTTATTTTTGCTTTTACAATAGGACTTAACAAGATACTTTCTTTAATCTTTTCATCGGATAACTCCGTATCAAAAGTAAGTTTAGCTCTAACTTTACCATTAATTTGGATAACTACTAAAACGGTATCTTTAACGATCAAGTTTTCTTTGTATTTTGGCCAAGGATGGTTAAATATACTTGGTTTATTTTCAATTTGAGCCCATAATTCTTCGGCCAGATGAGGAATAAAAGGAGATAAGATAAGTAAAGTATTTTCAATAACTTCTTTTAAGACTTTATAATCTTCTTTCTTTTTAGGTTGATATTGATAGATTTCGTTGACTAACTCCATAATAGAAGCAATGGCGGTGTTAAAGTGAAAGCCATTCTCTATATCAAAAGTTACTTTCTTAATCGTTTTATGAAGAGCTGAAATAAGAGGATTTTTGATAGAAAGGCCTTTCTTTAATTTTATCTCCTTGATCAAAGGGGCATAATCATTAACCAAACGATAAACTCTTTTTATAAAGCGGAAAGAACCTTCTACTCCTTGGATACTCCATTCTAAATCTTTTTCCACCGGCGCAGCAAACAAGATAAAAAGCCTAACTGTGTCCGCTCCATATTTTTCTAAAATTTCTTTTGGTTCCACTACATTACCCTTGGATTTAGACATCTTAGCTCCATCTTTGATAACCATTCCTTGGGTCAGTAAGTTTTTAAAAGGTTCTTTAACATTTAATAATTCCAGATCATATAATACCTGAGTAAAGAAACGAGCATACAATAAGTGAAGAATAGCATGTTCAATGCCACCAATATACTGATCTACGGGCAACCAATAATTAGCCTTTTCTTTATCTATGGGCTGCTTATCTTCATGGGGAGAAACAAAACGAGCAAAATACCAGGAAGAATCAACAAAGGTATCCATAGTATCTGTTTCTCTTTTAGCTTCTTTTCCACATTGCGGACACTTACATTCTATAAATTCTTTAATCTTATCTAATTTATAAACTCCATCCAGGAAGTAATTTTTATCCACAGGAAGTTTTATAGGTAAGTCCTTCTCAGAAACAGGAATAATTCCACATTGCTCACAATAAACGATAGGAATAGGAGTACCCCAATAACGTTGTCGAGAAATAAGCCAATCTTTTAATCGATAATTAATCTTTTTTTTGCCCACCCCTAAGCTTTCCAACCAACTATATATTTCTTTTCTTGCTTCTTGACTAGGGATGTCGTCAAAATATAAAGAATTTGTTAAATAACCTTCGTCTTCAAAAGCTTTTTCTAATCTTTGTAAAAGTAAAAGTTTATCTTTGGGTTGGATGACAATTTTAAAGGGTAATTTATATTCTTGAGCAAATTCAAAATCACGTTGATCATGGGCAGGAACAGCCATAATTGCTCCTGTTCCATACTCCATAACTACATAATTAGCAATCCAGATGGGAATGATTTCCCCATTGGCTGGGTTTATACTATAACATTCCGTAAAGATCCCTTCTTTCTTTTCGATGATACGTTTACCTTTGTGCTTTTTAATAAAGTCTTCGATCTTCTTTATTCTTACTTCACCTTTAATAGGAAGTTTTTCAATAATTGGATTTTCTAAGGCTAAGACCAGATAAGTAACTCCAAAGATAGTATCAATTCTGGTAGTAAAAATAACGATATCTTCTCTTATTCCTACCACTTTAAAATATACTTCCATGCCCTCGCTTTTTCCAATCCAGTTTTTCTGCATTAACAACACCCTCTCGGGCCAGTTATCTATTAAGTTATGTCCTTCTGAGAGTTTATCAGCATACGCTGTAATTTTAAAAAACCACTGCGAAAGTTTCTTCTCTAAAACCTCGCAGCCACATCGCCAGCACAAACCTTCTTTAACTTGCTCGTTAGCTAAAACAGTTTTACACTTCTGACACCAATTAACCAAAGCCTCCTTTTTATAAGTTAAATCTTTTTCATAAAACTTTAAGAAAAACCACTGGTTCCACTTATAATAGTCTTCATTACAAGTAGTAACTTCTCGATCCCAGTCATATGAAAATCCCATACTCTTCAGTTGTCTTCTCATGTATTTTATATTATCCATCGTCCATTGGTGAGGATGGATGTTATGCTCTAAAGCTGCATTTTCTGCCGGTAAGCCAAAAGCATCCCAACCCATAGGATGAATTATATTTTTACCTTTCATAAAGTTAAATCTAGCCACTACATCACCGATGGTATAATTACGAACATGTCCCATATGAATCTTTCCAGAAGGGTAGGGAAACATTTCTAAAACGTAATATTTCTCTTTACGGGAATCCTTTTTGGCTTTAAATAACCTTAATTCTTCCCAGTTTTTCTGCCATTTTCTTTCAATTTCTAAAAATGAATATTCTTTATTCATAAAATTCCTGTTTTTTTAAGGTTTATGCTCACCAAAATTAACTTTTTGTTGGACTTAGTTTATAAAGACTATAAACTTAAAAAGCTAAAAGCAAGAATATCCTTACCTTTAGCTTTTTTAAAACTTAGTCTTAATTATCGTCCTTTTTGCAGTTAAATTTAACTACATTTTTCATTTGCTGACTTATTGACTAGATATTCTTATTTTAAGCAGTTTTACCCAGTAAGTTATGGAGGTAATCGGAGACTTCAAGTAATGTTTTTTCGCAAACCTACCTTACTTGAGGATGATTAAATTTATTTCATCTTATTTCTAAATTATCGTTTAGAGAATTGAAATCTCTTTCTTCTGCCTGCTAAGCCATACTTTTTTCGTTCGTGGATTCTATCATCTCGAGTTAACAAGCCATTTTGCTTTAATATAGCTTTATAGCTATCATCTATGTTGATTAAAGCTCGAGCAATGCCCAGCCTTAAAGCATCAGCTTGGCCACTAATACCACCTCCGTAAATATTAGCCTTCACATCGTATTTTTCTTTCACCTTTGTTTTTATTAAAGGTAGGCAAGCTAGAGAACATAAAGAATTATTATTAAAGTAAGAAGAAAATTCTCTTTTATTTACAAAAATTTTTCCTTCCCCTTTAGTAATTATTACTCTCGCTATGGCTCTTTTTCTTCTTCCTGTTCCAAGATATTGAATTTTTACCAAAAGTATCCTCCTTTTAGTTTATAAGCATTTTATCTCTGCTAAAAGCTGAGGAGTTTGAGCTTGATGAGGATGTTGCAAACCTCTGTAAACTTTTAACTTCTTGAGCATGGCTCTTCCTAACTTATTATGAGGAAGCATTCCTTTTACGGCTAACATAATAATCTTACTTGGATTTTTCTCTAACAATTCCAAGAAACTAACTTTTCTAAGGCCACCTGGATATCCGGAGTGATAATAATAAACCTTCTTTTTTTCTTTCCCACCAGTAAGGATAATTTTTTCTGCATTTATTACCACCACATAATCTCCTTTATCTAAATAAGGTTCATAGGTAGGTTTATGCTTGCCTTGTAAGAGTTTAGATATTTTGCTAGCCATACGGCCTAAAACATGTCTTTGGGCATCAATTAAATACCAATTTTTATTTTCTTCTTTTCTCAAATTTCTTTCCTCCAAATAACAGTAAGACTAACATAATAATTTTTTTCTGTCAAGAAAATTTCTTTTCTTGTAACAGCAAAATGAAAATGTCCTGTTTTCCGTTAAATAGAAATGTCCTATTTTGTATTAGATAAAAATGATCTTTTATATGGGTTTATTTTAAACTTCCTCCAAGGGTGATCCAATGGA
>Ga0180009_10002926_pt1 | contig 19810 bp, 23 predicted proteins | sample OS_PC_MetaG_FD_123537 | JGI IMG/M metagenome (GOLD analysis project Ga0180009, IMG submission 123537) | Groundwater microbial communities from the Aspo Hard Rock Laboratory (HRL) deep subsurface site, Sweden - OS_PC_MetaG | ecosystem: Environmental > Aquatic > Deep subsurface > Groundwater...
CGTCATTCTAACCTGTCCACCACCCAGCGTTATCTTGGCAAGGTCAGTGACACTGAGGCCATGCATTGGATTGAAAATATTTATCGGTAAAATCGAAGGGGATTGGTCAATCTCCAATCCCCCACAATAGAAACGCCAGTGCTCATGGGGTTTTTCAGGTAAATAGCGTTTTTTCATAGACACAATCCACACTTTCAATTGTTCTAAAATATTGCTAACTTTTGGTTAAAGGTTGACCATATTTCCTACCGCATTATCCGTAGATTACCACATTGTAATCTGTTTATATTGACAAAATTGTACCTTTTGCGATATTTTAATAGGCTGAAATTAGATGGCTTATATTTATGATAAACAACGTTAATAAAATTTTTAAATTCATTTTTATATCTTGGATTGTCCTGTTTGGTTTAGTTTCAAATCATCCTGAATGTCGAACTCTAATTTCAGATTTTTGTCTAAAAAAAAACTTGCCCTTTTCTATAATACTACCATCAGTATTGTCATCCAACATTCTTGCATTAAACTCTATGACCGGATGCAAGGATGGCGTTTGCTGTGAAGAAAAGGAGTGTAACGATGAAGAAAACATTTCAATCTCAGGACAATATCCGGATAAAAACAAACAAGTTTTAGCAAGTGGGAACAAAATAGTTTTCCCTGAGAATAAATCGAAAAATATTATTAATGATTCCCACCAAGATAAAATTTTCGAAACTAACCCCATCTATATTCTTACTCAATCTTTTCTGTGTTAACCCATCTTTTTAACACATTTTAAAACACATACTCATTCAATTTGTATTTTGATCGGGAAAGATAATTCCTTTAAGGCAGGTCTTTAATCTTAACAGTTTAAGGAATATTTACCTGGTTTAATCTGTCCCTGATATTAATTTGCACATAAATAAAATAATAAGATTTTCTAATGACACAAACAAATCAAAATTTTGATAAAAACTGGGGCATTCTTTTTCTGACCTGGGTTTTGGTTAGCGCATCGACCCTGGGAAGTATCTTTTTCAGCTATATCATGGACTTTGCTCCATGTGTCTTATGCTGGTATCAGAGAATATTTCTTTTTCCGCTGGTCATCATATTGGCTACAGGGCTTTTTCCTTTTGATAAACGGGTCATCGCCTATTCATTACCCCTGGCAATCATAGGCTGGTTTGTGGCGTCATACCACAACCTGCTATACTCTGGTATTATTCCACAGGAACTACAGCCATGCAGCAAAGGGGTTTCTTGCACAGAAAAATATATCGATTTATTCGGTTTTATTACGATACCTATGCTTTCGTTAATTTCATTTTCAATAATAATTTTACTCTTAATTCTTTTAAAAAGGAGACTTAATTAGATGAAGTACAAAATATTTGCAGGAACATGTATTGTATTGGTCGCAATATTTGCAGGTACTGCTTTTTATTATAAATCACAAGAGGCAAAGAAACTTAACTTTTTGGCTCAGAACAATGCGGCTATTTTTATAAGGGACCATTCCGCAACTCTTGGCAGCAGTGATGCAAAGGTTTTTCTTGTTGAATTTATGGACCCGGCCTGTGAGACTTGTGCTGCTTTTTCTCCCCTTGTCAAACAGATAATGGCTGCTAATCCTGGTAAAATTAAACTTGTTCTCCGGTATGCACCGTTTCATGAAGGAGCTGATTATTTTGTAAAAATATTAGAAGCCTCTAAAAAGCAAGATAAATATTGGGAGACATTGGATGTGATGTTTAAATCTCAGTCAAAGTGGACCAGCCATCATAAAGCCCTGCCTGAAAAAGTTTGGCCGATTCTGTTAAATGCAGGCCTTGATATCGAAAAACTCAAAAAAGATATGAAAGATCCTGCCATCGATAAGATCATTGAACAGGATCTTGCTGATGCTAAAACACTGAATGTCCGGAAAACGCCAGGATATTTCGTTAATGGTGTATCTCTTGTAAGCAAAGGCTTTGGGCGCCAGCAATTGTATGACCTGATTCAGGCTGAAATAAAAGAACAATATTAGATTAATACTGGTGGCTGTTGAGATCCCTTTCAAGATGATTGAAGCACCACCAGTAGATTATTAGGATAAAAAAATTATGAAAAAATTGGTGATATATTTTGCTATGTGCAGTTTCCTGCTTTTATTTTCTGCCTGTAAACAGGAAATTGCCGTTTTAAAAGTTAACGATCCTGCACCGGATTTTTCATTAATTGATATGAAAGGTAAAACCCGAACCTTATCTGAACTTAAAGGGAAAGTGGTGTTTATAAATTTTTGGGCGACTTGGTGTCCTCCCTGCATCAAAGAATTACCATCCATGCAGAGTCTTTATAACAAGCTGAAAGGGGAAGACTTTGAAATGCTTGCTCTGCTTAACAATGACACAATGGATAAAGCATTTACTTTTGCAAATCGAAATGGGATTGACATACCCATTCTCGATGATTCCCAAAATAAAGTGGGAATTAAATATTCTTTAACTGGCCTACCGGAAACATACATCATTGATAAGCAAGGGATCGTAGGGGAAAAATTCATCGGCCCTGCCGAGTGGGATTCTCCTGAAAATATTAAAATGATACAAAAATATATCGATCAAGAATAATATGAAAAACACAAAATCAAAGCGCCAGAAAGTCAGAATCCTTCCGTTCGTGATTATTTTACTGTTTATTCTCCTTGGGATGATTGGCATCAGTATCGGAGAACCTTCGCAGGTTTTAAGGCAGGCAACCCAGATATGTCTGTCATGTATAGGAATCGGGTGATCCATGGAAGTTATGCGTAAATGGGTTCAGGTTATTTTCTTCTTTTTAACCAATGGTTATTGGAATTTTCCAGTAACAAAAGCTATATACAAAGGCCCATTAAAAGTCGTTTGTTCACCTGGTCTTAATTGTTATTCGTGCCCGGCTGCAACAACTTATTGTCCCATAGGGGCTTTGCAGCAGCTATTTACCGGTGTTCGAATGTCCATAGAAACCGGACAGCTTTATATTGGTTTGTATGTAATTGGAAGTATGGGTGTTATCGGTGGCTTTGTGGGTCGAATGGTGTGTGGTTGGGCTTGTCCATTTGGTCTATTCCAGGAGCTTCTTCATAAGATTCCTTCACCCAAATTTAATATCTGGCCGTTCTTACGTTATTTCAAGTATGGTCTGTTAATCTTTATGGTCATTTTATTACCGCTTTTTGCGATTGATGAATTTGGCACAGGAGATCCCTGGTTCTGCAAGTACTTCTGCCCGGCCGGTACACTGGAAGCCGGGATTCCCATGATATTTTTGCAGCCGGCCCTTCGAGCGAATTTGGGATGGATTTTTTCGCTCAAGGTATTTATTCTTGTCTTTTTCATTATCTGGGCGGTATTCGCCAGTCGGCCATTCTGCCGAACATCCTGTCCCCTTGGGGCTTTTTATGCGTTATTCAGCCGTGTTAAGCTGGTAAAACTTGGTCTTGACCACAACAATTGCAATCACTGTGGTGCCTGCCATGACGTCTGTCCTATGGGGGTTCGGTTTAATGAATCACCCGATGACATGGAATGTATTTCTTGTATGTCATGCACTAAAGTTTGTAAACGGGATGCCATCAGGCTTGAGATTGGAGGCTTGTCGGTGTCAGGTCAACAAAAAGAACCAAAATCAAATCCAATATAGTTTAATAAAGACAGTCTTCACCGACGCGTCAATTTAAAGGAACTTTTTATGCAGGAAGATAATAAACTGGAACAAGGGCATGTTACAAAACAGAATGCCATAATGATTGGACTTATCTGCCTTATGGTGGGGTTTACTATTGGGGTTGTATATTCATCCTATAAATTGAAACCTACTGTAAATACGGCTAACACTGCAATTGTCCCAGAAAACAACCAGACTATTGATTATAGGCAAAAAGAAATAGAGTTGAAGAATGAGTTGTCACAAAACCCAGAAAATGCATCTGCCTGGGTTCAATTGGGACATGTCTACTTTGATACGGATCAATATGTGAACGCAATTGAGGCTTACAAAAAATCACTTTCGATTGAACCGGGTAACGCAAATGTTTTAACGGATATAGGTGTCATGTATCGGTATAACAAGCAGCCCCAAGACGCAATCAAATCTTTTGATGAGGCAATTTCAGCAGATCCAAAGCATGAATGGGCCCGATTCCATAAAGGAGTGGTTCTGATGAAGGATTTGGATGAAAAGGATAAGGCCTTAACTGTTTGGGAAGCGTTGCTTTCTATTAATCCGACCTTCATGTCCAGCAAAGACCAAAGCCTGGAAGAACTGATAACCCATTATAAAGAGCACAAATAGAATTATTTGATATGAACTTTAAAATTATTGATTTTGAATTTGTTTTATTCACCTACGATATTGTTAACTCTTTTTCTGAATCCTACTGCTATGACTCATAAACCAATGCTGATTACCCTTCGTGGACTGATATTTATCAGTTTGATACTCCTTCTTGGGCCTGAAGGACATGCAATTGTTAACACATCAATGAAAATAACATCGCCCCAAGCCCTGGAAGAAAAAGAGGCTGATAAGGGTATTCAAACAATTGATATAGATAGATACAAAATTGAACTTGATTCTTTATCCCCTGGTCAAACGTTGTCCTCAGTAATGGTATCCCAGGGAATAGATAATCAAACCATCTACAAGGCATCAAGAAAAGCCAACAATATTTTAAAAACTAACGAGATCCCATCTGGTGTGGCTTATATCGTGGTCCGACAAACCAAGGCTCCATTCAATATCATGTATTTGATTTTGGATGTGTTGCCTGACAGGTCAGTTGTTTTTGAATTTGAAAAATCCGTGGAAGTTTATTGGGGAAAGGTAAAAACGAAAAAGCACTCTAAAAGAGTTGCCGGTAAAATACAATCATCGTTTTGGATAACAATGAAAAGACATGGAGTCAAAACAAAACATATTCTTCAATTAATGGCATTATTTAATTCCAGAATCAAATTCGATAAAATGACGACACAGGACCGCTTTGACATCACGTTTGAGGATCACAAGATAAACGATACTGTCGTTCAAACAGGTGAAATTTTATCAATTTTAATGGATGTGAACGGGGAAAAAATAAGTGCATTTCGTTTTGAACACCATGGTTTAGTATCTTATTATGATGAGACAGGAAAAAATTTATCCAGTGCGTTTTTGGACAGCCCGGTCCAGTACAAAAAAATAACATCCAGATTTTCAGACAAAAGAGCTCATCCGATTCTAAAAAAATCAAAAAGACATCCTGCAACCGATTTTGGTGCACCGGAAGGGACACCTGTTATGAGTATCGGAAATGGTGTGATTAAAAAAATTGGATATTCAAAAACTGCCGGTAATTTCATTGAAGTTAACCATACTGCTTTATATGAGTCCCGTTACCTTCATTTAAGCGCCATTGCTGACGGCATTCAAGATGGATTACAAATCAAAAAAGGAAATGTGATTGGTTATGTGGGCAGTACCGGTATTGCCACCGGACCTCATTTAGATTTTCGTATTTCCAAGAACGGACAGTTCATCGATTTTTTAAGTCATGATCTGCCCAAAGGAAAACCAGTGGATAAAGATTGTTTTGAAGCGTTTTTAAAAATCGTTAATAAATATACCAAAGGGCTAAAAATACAGGCGAATACCTGACCCAAGAAAAAAAGGAATATCGTATTTTGTTTCGACCCAAGCAATTTGTTTTTTTATTCACAATCATAGCTATATTATTGTCATTTTTTATTATAGCAGTTGAGGCTAAGGCTAAGGATACTGATTCTAAAGAGAATATAGAGATCTCTTTTAAAGGGAGAGAAAACTATGCGGTTGTAGTCGAAAAAAGGATTCAAAAATTAACGGTTCTTTTGATTAATGAAGACCTGCAAACTGTGAAAGAATTCCCCTGTGCCACCGGCAGGAATAAAGGCGATAAGCATAAAGAAGGTGATGGAAAAACCCCGTCAGGAATATATTTTGTAATTGGGGAATTTCTTGATAAAGACTTGGCGCCGATATATGGGTCCAGAGCATTTCCGTTGGATTACCCGAATGGACTTGATCAAAAGAATAAAAAAAATGGATCTGCCATTTGGTTACATGGAACAAATAAAAAACTGACTGCAAACCAGACTAATGGATGCGTTGCATTAAAGAATCAAGATATTGATACGTTAAAATCATATATTCAATTTAACAGAACACCAATTATCATTGTGGAAGAATTAGGCGAAATTACTATTTTAAAAGATTTTCCCACCAATTCCTCCTTGAATAAAATCCTATCCGAACGACAGCAAAGTCTTTTGTCTGGATCTTACCATGATCTCCTTTCTTTATATCACCCAGACTACCTTCCTCCCATTGCATGGTGGTCAAAATGGCAAAGACAAAGAGAAAGTATAGTACTCAGTCAAAAAATCAAACTGGAACAAAGAGATTTGTTCTACATTAGCTCTCCAAATCAATCTTTGGTTTTATTTGACCAATTTTTATCCGGTAAAACAAAGAAAATTCAAATGGGAACTACAAAGCTTTTTTTCGCTGACTATGACGGGAATAGGCGAATACTTTCAGAAGAGATAAGGCTTTCGGATGGTGAGTGGAAACTGCCAATCGAAAACCCAGTCATTGCCGCCGGAAAACATCTTTTAACACCAGTCACAAAGCTTGAGGAAGCCAACATTCTTGTTAATAATTGGCTGAAAGCCTGGTCAAAAAAAGACATTAAAAAATATGCATCATATTACTCTTCAGAATTTAAATCACAAAAAGGACTATCCTTAAACCAGTGGGTAACTTACAAGAAAAGATTGAATAGTAAGTATAAGTATATCACTGTCACAAAACAAAACCTTACAATAAGAGAAAAAGACGATCGTCTGTATGTTTCTTTTATTCAAAAATATAAAAACAATCAGTTCAAAAGCTCAGCACGCAAAACGCTTATCTTGAAAACTGAAAATGGAGATTGGAAAATTATTAGGGAGTTAGTGTGATTAAAGAATTAAATTTTTTAACTGGAGGTCTTTGATGAAGTTATTTTACGTTTTTTTCGTGTCGTTATTTTGTTCTATTTTTATTTCAACGGCTATAGCAGATCAACCGCCTCAACCAAAGGCCCTCATAGATAAAACTGATTATGTTTTTGAATCTGTAATAGACGGGACAGAGGTGACGCATAAATTTGAAATTAAAAATGCAGGGAACGCAACACTTGAAATTACAAAAGTCTTAACGACTTGAGGTTGTACAGCTGCTTCTTATACAAAGCAGATCCCTTCCGGTGAGACGGGAAATATTTCAGCAGCTTGTCCGACAATTGCGCTCGCCTGAATATCCATAAAATCATAAACAACATCTACTATAAAACCCATCAAAAGAGATGATATAGAAATTGCACCTTCCCAGAAAACTGTAGTCGGGGTTAAACCACATTTTTTTTCACGGTTGTAATTCATTACTGCCTGAAAAACAACTATAGACATAAGCACAAGGCTTATACCTATGGTTACCTATGATGAAACAAAAGAGTTGGAATGCTTTCTTTTACTGGTATATCTGATGTCTGGTACAAGTGATTAAATATTAATCAAATTGATTTGAGATACCGTTTAAAAATTAATCAATTAATCTTCTTTTTGAAAAAAATCATCACGGATTCACCTGAAAATACAGCGGTTTTTTCACTGGCACACTCTTTGCTATTATCTAAGTATAAATAATTATTATGCAGCAAAAACAATGAATCAATTTTATTGGAGGAAGTGGAAAATGATGAATTCAGGATTTGGATATAATGGTAATTGGTTCTGCGGCCCCGGTGCCTTTTTCCCTGGGCCCGCAGGCTGGATCATAACTCTGCTCTTCTGGGGGATATTGATCTATCTTGCAGTCAAGCTCCTTAAAGTCATCTTTTCCAGGGGCTCAAAAGGATCAGTCAATCGTCTGGAAACCCTGAAAGACCGGTATGTACAAGGAGAAATCAGCGAAGATGAATATCATCGCATGAAAGCACAACTTTGAATAATGCGGGTTCAGCCCTGCACAAGGATATATTATGAAACGACGTACCTTTATAAAACATGGTTTGACGGCTGTAGCCCTTGCCGGAACCGGCGGTCTGTTCCTACCGGGAAAATCCGGGTTGGTTCCGGCAGCACAGGTAAAAGGATTTACCACTTCTTTACACGTACCGCCATTGCTGGAAAATTTGGATGGAAGTGGAAACTCTGCATCCTTTAATATGAATGTTCATCGGGGGAAAATTGAATTTTTCCCCGGCAAAATGACTGCTACTTTGGGCTATAATGGTAATTTTCTCGGGCCGACAATCCGGGTCAGGAATGGACAGCGGTTTCGAATCAATGTCAATAATACCCTGTCTGATGTAACGACGCTTCACTGGCACGGTCTGCATGTTCCGGCACAATGGGATGGCGGCCCCCGGCAGCCGATTTCCGCCGGAACCACCTGGAACCCCGACTTTGTTATCAACCAGGAAGCCGCCACTCTCTGGTATCATCCCCATGCCATGGGTTTAACCGGAGAACAGGTCTATCACGGCCTGGCCGGATTATTTTTAATAGAAGATGAAGTTTCGGACACCCTTGACATCCCTAAAACATACGGGGTGGATGATATCCCCATCATCATCCAGGACCGGCGTTTTTTTAGTAACGGGCAGTTTGCCTATGTCCAGAATATGCATGATGTGATGAACGGTGTTATCGGCAACTATCTTTTAGTCAATGGTGTTATGCAACCGACGCTTACGATTCCTGAAGGCCAGGTTCGCCTGCGGCTTTTAAACGGTTCCAACTCATCCATCTACAAAATAGCGTTTGATGATCAGCGGACCTTTCATGTCATTGCTTCGGATGGTGGATTTCTGGAACGTCCTGTCCCCATGAACGCCATTGTACTCTCGGCGGGTGAACGTGCGGAAATCCTGGTGGATTTTTCTAAAGAAAGTAAATATGCCGTTATCAGTCTGTTGGTTGACCAGATGAGGGGCAGCCGGTTTGAAGCCATGCGAATCATAGTGAACGGAACAGCTCAAGTGAAGGCGATGCCGCAGACACTGCGGGCAAAAGAAAAAATTTTTGAATCCGAAGCCTCTCGTACCCGTAGATTTATTATGGAAACCATGTCCATGGGGGGCGGCAGGATGGGCATGGGAATGATGGGTAGAAGACTTGCCATTAATGGCAAAAAAATGGATATCAACCGGATTGATGAACGGATTAAACTGGGTTCCACCGAGATCTGGGAAATCACCAACCGGTCGGCCATGATGATGCGTATGCCCCATTCCATACACCTGCATGATGTTCAGTTCCAGATTCTTTCCAGGAATGGCCGTATCCCACCTCTCCATGAGCAGGGGCGCAAGGATACCGTATTGATCCAACCCGGAGAAACAGTGCGGATCATCAGTCGATTCCAGGATTATACCGGCGTTTATATGTATCACTGCCACCTGCTGGAGCATGAGGATGACGGCATGATGGGGCAGTTTGAAGTTTTCGCATAAATTAATTGAAGGAGAAAACCATGAAAGCAGTAATTATACTTTTATTGATATTTATCACAGCAATCCTTTTGACAGGGTGTGGCCACTATGGCATGGGCCGACATTATTATCAAAACAATCATAATCAGACAATTTCCGGATCTCAATATATGAATGGAAATAGCATGCACGGTCAAGATGGTTATTGGAGATAGCAAAGAAGATGTCTTTATAAATACCCGGAAAGGAAAATTAAAATTAATTGGAGGATAAACAATGAAAAAAGAAACAAGAAGAATCATAATCGCATCAATCCTGGCATTTGGCCTTTTGGTCGGTCTCGCTTCTGCACAGCCCAATGGTAGCTCACAGCAACAGCCGTATGGACACATGATGGGCGGTGGCGGGATGTATGGTGGAGGTGGAATGATGGGTGGGAATCAAGGATACGGGGGCGGGATGGGTTGTGGTGGCATGATGGGCGGAACCATGATGGACCGGATGACACCCGGCCAGCAGCAGAGTTTCATGAACCAAACGACGGAACTTCGCAAACAAATGATGGAATTACGTTTTGCTTACAGGGAAGCCATGCGTAACCCTGATACAAAACCAGAAAATCTGGCCGGAATAGAAAAACAGATGCTTGAGTTACGTACCAAAATGATGGGAAAAATGGAAACCCTGCAGGGCCAATAGTTATAGGAATAATATGATAAACGATACAATAAACTCTTCAGATCCCACCTATCTTTATGGAAGGGGGTATGACCATTAATGACAAGTGGGAAATATAAAATTTCATTGCAAAAGGGAAGTCCAATGGAACGAAAACATACGCTAAGGAGAAATATACTCTATCATCCTTAGCGTGTATTTTTATATAATTTCGGATGAGGGAAAGTATCGCATAATTCCTAATTAAACATCCTAAAAAAAATAAGGGATATTGGATATATGCTTTTGAATACATATGATCCCCAGTCAGAATTGAATTGCCATCACCAATACCAAAAGAAGCCAACGACTTTGGATTAAGGCTTACAGCGTATAGGTATGGACATGATTTTCAGTTTTTATAGAATAATTCTGCCCCGGCTCTGGCAACACATAATTAAAATCAGTATTTTTTAATTCAAACGTATGAATATTTGTTCATATAAGTATTGACTTTTAAGAAGACAGGTTTATATTTGAACATATGAGCAATCGCTCAAATGATTTGATCTATAAAATTAAGGGGTACCGCTTGAAAAATGCAAATGAAATTGAAAGATGTGACGGCACTGTGCTTCATGAAGATGTTGTAGCCAAGGTGCAATCCGTTATGCCAATAGAGGAAGACCTGAGCGACCTTGCGGAGTCATTCAAAGTTTTTGGTGACACAACAAGGATAAAAATTTTATCTGGTTTGTTTGAGGCCGAAATGTGTGTTTGCGATATCGCATTTCTGCTCAATATGACACAGTCTGCAATATCCCATCAATTAAGAGTTCTCAAGCAGGCAGGATTAGTAAAGAACAGAAAAGATGGTAAAGTTGTTTTTTATTCTATAGATGATGAACATATAAAACACATTTTTGATCAGGGCCTGGCTCGTATCATGGTAAACAAGAAAGGGAAAATCTAACATGGGTTCTATTGTAAAAAAAGCATTTATACTTGAAGGCTTGGATTGTGCAAATTGCGCAGCAAAAATTGAAGACAAAGTCGGCAAGCTTAAGCATGTTACGGTTTCAGCCATGAGTTTTGCCACTAAAACACTTAATATTGAGGTTTTGGAAACTGAAGATATTGATCGGTTATTTAATGACACATCTGCCATTGTAGCTAAACTAGAACCAGATGTTGTAGTAAGAGAAAAAATAATATCTAAACCTGAAAAAAAGATATTAACACTTAAAGGATTGGATTGCGCTAATTGCTCTGCCAAGATTGAAAAAAAGGTAAGAACAATTGATGGTGTGACAAATGCTTCAGTCGATTTTGTTTCAAGGAGAATGATTCTTGAAGTAAAACACAAAAGGGATTTCCCAAAGATTATTGCGGAAGCCGGAGACATAGCAGCCAAAATAGAATCCGGTGTCAGGCTTATAGACAATGAAATAATTGAGAGGGAAAAATCACCTGAAGAAAAAAAACCTGAGGAAGATAATCTAAATAAAGCAAAAATGTTCCGCCTTGGTATTGGTTTTGTGTTGTTTGTGTCCGCCCTTATTCTGAAATCTTCTCCAATAGTTGAATTTGTTATTTTCTTTGCAAGCTATCTTTTGGTTGGTGGTGAAGTGGTTTTAAGGGCCTTGAAAAATATTTTCAGGGGCCAGGTTTTCGATGAAAACTTCCTTATGAGTGTAGCAACGATAGGTGCCTTTGCAATAGGCGAATATTCAGAGGGTGTTGCCGTAATGATCTTTTACCAGACAGGTGAATTTTTCCAGAGCCTTGCAGTTAATCATTCCAGAAGATCAATAAGCGCTCTAATGGATATAAGACCTGATTTTGCTAATTTAAAAGTTGGTGATGGTACACAAAAGGTCTCTCCGGATGATATTGCCATTGGCGATCTTATAATCGTAAAGCCAGGTGAGAAAGTACCACTGGACGGGAAAATAATTTCAGGCAAGTCAATGCTTGATACTTCTGCCATAACCGGCGAGTCAGTGCCTCGCAATGTAAATGCAGGAGACGAAATTTTATCTGGTACAATTAATAAGAATGGATTGTTAACCGTAGAGGTAACAAAAGAATTTGGTGAATCCACTGTTTCCAAAATTCTGGATTTGGTTCAAAATGCAAGCAGCAGAAAAGCACCGACTGAAAATTTTATAACAAAATTCGCTAGATATTATACACCAATAGTCGTGTTCATTGCATTGGCCATAGCTATAATCCCTCCTTTAGTCATTCAAGGCGCTAATTTTCAAGACTGGATTTATAGAGCGCTGGTATTCCTTGTTGTGTCCTGTCCCTGTGCACTTGTCATCTCAATTCCACTGGGGTTTTTCGGGGGGATTGGCGGAGCTTCAAAAGCGGGAATATTGATGAAAGGAAGCAATTATCTTGAGGCTTTGAATCATGTTGATACGGTCGTTTTTGACAAAACAGGAACACTTACAAAAGGTGTTTTCAAAGTAACAAAAATCAATCCCCTGTCTGATGAGATTGCCGATCAGGAACTTCTGGAATATGCAGCTTATGCTGAAAGCTATTCAAATCACCCTATCGGACAATCAATCAGTAAGGCTTACAACAAAAAGATAGATAAAAACAAGATCGAAGACTATGATGAAATCTCAGGGCATGGCATCAAGGCAAAGATAAAAGGCAAAGAAATACTTGCAGGTAATACCAAGTTGATGAAAAAAGAGGGTATTTCCTTTAATGAAGCTGAATCAGAAGATGAAATAGGGACAATTATACACATCGCGTTTGACCAGACCTATGTGGGTTATATTGTGATTTCAGATGAAGTCAAGGATGATTCAAAAAGCGCAATCCAGGAACTTAAGAAAATCGGAGTTAAAACGATTGTAATGCTTACAGGCGACAGCAAGGCAGTTGGAGAAAAAGTAGGCAGGCTCCTTGGCATAGATAAGATTTACTCTGAGCTGTTACCTGACCAAAAGGTAAAAAAGCTTGATATACTTGAATCAAGGAAAAAGGGGAAAGGGACATTAATATTTATTGGCGACGGTATAAATGATGCCCCTGTTCTTGCCCGTGCCGATGTCGGGATTGCTATGGGCGGAGTTGGATCTGATGCTGCCATAGAAGCTGCAGATGTGGTCATCATGACAGATGAGCCTTCAAAAATTGTAACAGCTATCCGTATTGCCAAACGGACCAAAGCAATCGTCTGGCAAAACATTATATTTGCATTTGTTGTAAAAGGTATTGTGCTTGTTCTTGGGGCTGGCGGACTGGCCACCATGTGGCAGGCTGTATTTGCTGATGTCGGTGTGGCAGTTATTGCAGTGTTCAATGCAATGAGAGTACTTAATGCTAAAGTATAAATTGACAAAGGGGTCTTTACCCGGCACCAGGAGGGGTTCAATAGTTGTCACGGACCCAAGGAGCGTTTTGGACAATATGTAGGGTTTGAAGTCCACGGTAGGATTTTGTACGTTAAGCGGTAACTATATGATATATTAGACTTAATCAATGAATAATTCCATTACGGGTGGTCACATACCATTGGGGAACAAATATCCCTTATGAAAATTCAATTAAAGTATTAATTTTTTTTACTACTACACTAAGTTATATGGCAAATTATTGAGCAAAAATTTTTCAGAAATGAAGTTTTGATTGAACCAAAGCAATTGTTTGTCGATACTAAATGTTTTTTATGACAACGGTGACATTGTCGGAACCGCCCATTTTTAATGCCTCTTCAATCAATTGTTTGCCCGCCTCTTGAATTGAGTTGATTGCCATAATAGATTCTATTTGAGAGTCAGGCAGATGAGTTGTAAGGCCATCTGTGCATAGAAGTAATCGATCATTTTTCTTAACTTGAAAAACACCGCAATCCAATTCAATGTCATCACACCCCAGACATTGGTCAAGCATATTTTTCAATGGATGTTTATCCGCTTGTTCTGGGCTAAGAGTTCCGTCATCAATTAGGTCTTGAATAAAAGTATGATCTTTTGTCATCTGTTTAATTTTTTTATTGCGCAGCAGGTATAGCCTGCTATCGCCAATGTGAATCCAAAAGACTTTGCTATGATATACAGCAACCGCAGTTAATGTCGTACTCATGCCCTCAAGCTTCTGGTTTTCTTCGATTTTTTGGAGTATCCTTTTTTCTGATTCTAAAAGGACAGTTTTTAGATCTGTTTTTAGATCTGTTTTAGAAAAAATATGTTCCTGGAATGAATCGGTAACTATCTGTGCAGCTATTTCTCCACCAGGATTGCCTCCCACTCCGTCAGCTACGGCAAGGATACTGATCTCTGAAACTATTTTTATAAGATATCTGTCTTCATTGTTTTTTCGTTTGCAGCCAATGTGGCTTTTTCCCCATGTTCCGGTATTCTCTACAGTCATATTATTTTTCTCCAAATAGATTTAAAACGGTTCTAAAACCGACCCTGGAAAAGGCCTCCCAAGGTTGGCGTTCGAGATAAGATTCTTTGTGATCCAATTCACCGACGCCACCGTGAATATGGAATTTTGGAGTACCATCTGGAGTGAACTCCATCGTCCACTCATTCACATTTTGCTCAAGCCCCTGAATACCCGCATTGTTGACTGTCGTTTTGCTAACTGCTTGGATACCAGGTTCCTGGAGATTACTTGACGGCTTAGGTCCGGAACTTTGGTCCTGCATCATCCACATCCCATTCCATCCGCTTTTTATAGGTTGGGAGGGAGGAGACGTATCTACTATTGAAGTTTGATCATGACCGGTTTGAACGGCAAGCCACCACTGCTCCATCAAAGGCAGAGACTTTCCGTAAAAACGTGCATATGCCATGGCTCCGACAGGTGTAACCCGTACCACTGGTCTTGCAACAGCATCCGATTTAACTCTGAAAATCCCTTCTTTGTACCTAATAGGTTCATAGCCTTCCCTTACCTCTCCAAGCAGGAGTAACAATTGTCCGTTCCGCAAAACAGATTTTCCTTTCACTTCTATCCCATCAACCTCATTGAGAAACTGGACATATAAATGGTTCGTGATTTTGGTCTTATCCATATACAATGCGTTTACTGATACGGTTTTTTTGACCTGTTTCCCTTCCGACACAATGGGATCATCAATGAACATGGAGACATCTGCTCCTTTTAACAATATCATCATCATGTCATCACTGGCTAAAAACTTGGCAGGAAATTTATCCATTTTATCGGTGTTAGGAGATGATGTTGGCCGGGGGTTTTTAAAGTTAAATTCTGACAAGTTTAGAGGATTTGTTACCTCCTGTTGACTTTTGATATGATTCCCATCAAGCGATGTTGTTATTTTTCCTGAATTGTGGTGCGTTATCCATACACCAGCAATAATGATTGTAACAGCAACACTTATGACGAATAAATATTTCCAATATTTATAGCGTGAGTCTGTTGGTAATTTTTTCCCCCTATCAAAATCCATGACAAGCGCTTCCAATGAAGTATGGAGCGTTTTAACAGAAGGTGTTCTCTGATTCCTGTTTTTGGCTGTGGCTTGTTGTATTATTTTATCAAGGTTTTTAAAAAAAATGGTTTGCGGCTCATTCAAAGCAGCACTGTGAAAGGGTTTATCCCGTCCTTTTTTCATTTTACCTTCAACAACTTCATAAAGAATCTTACCAAGAGCATATACGTCAACGCGCACGTCTGTTAGGGCCAGGTCGACAAATTGTTCTTCCGGCATATACGTTATTGTCCCCAGCATATGATGGTCCCGGGTAACATTGTCCATGTGATACCCCCCTGCAATTCCAAAATCCATAATTTTGGGGAGTTCTTCATCAACGAGAACATTCTCAGGCTTCATGTCCCGATGTACCACCCCTTTATCATGAACGGCCTTCATGCCATCAAGGATTGGGAAAAAGTAATTTTTAAGCCAGGTTCTCACCTTGCTTTCGTCATGCCCAAAACCTTTTTCCGGCATTTTTTGGCGCAAAGTCAGGCCTGGAATATATTCCATAACAATATAATCCATTTTCATACCATTTAGTTCAAGCTGGTCAAAATCAAAGACCTGGAGAATATTCGGATGCTGCATTCTGGCCATTACTTGCACTTCCCGGTGAAAGCGCATCGTTTCTGAGGAGATTTCTTCTTCATCACCGTCAAGACTTTTAATGAATTCCTCGGACATAATCTTCAGTGCTACCTGGCGATCTAAATTTAGCTGTTTAGCCAAATAAACCTCTCCTTTTCCGCCTTTAGCAATAAAGTTTTGTATTTCCCACTTACCGTTGATAATCATTTCCTCTTCCAACAGATAAGTGGTGCTTGAAAAATTTGCTGTGTCGTTGGTCATCTTAATCCTATCATTTGTAATATTTCGATCATTTTTGTTAAAAATATTTTGGATTATCAACGAATTATTTCGTATCAAAAAACCAATGCTATAAAACGATCTACCGACCTATGAATTGAACCTTGCCGGTCTGTTTGTCCACCAATAGTCGCCGAATGGCTTTACCATCGGTTTGGACGATTCTGGCGACGTAATAGCGGCCCTTATTTTCAAGAGGGGCGATGCTGTATTCTTTCACCATCTGACTGTCCATCTCCTCTTCGATGATAATTCGAGCTGTGCCTGTGCTCATCCCGTCGAAAAGCTCTTGAATGGATAGCCGGTCATCATCGGTCATTTCACCAGTTCTTGATGTTGTTCTGCCCCCATCACTCTCCTCGTAGGCTTTCTGAATGAATTCGAGTATTTTCTGCTTGGGCTTCATTGTATTTCTCCTTTTTCGATATATCATCTTTGATGATCAAGTTTTTTAGGCAGGGTCAAGCTATCTAATTTGAGCTGAGAATTTCTTTTTTGTTTTGATATTCCTCTTCATTGATTTCGCCTTTGGCAAACTTCATCTTCAAGATCATGAGAGAATCATATTTATCAAGGTTTCCTGGGCTGTTGCCTTGATTTGCTTTGATCAATTTAAATATCAGGACAACTATAATGGCAATGATGAGACCTGTAATGGCAAAGCCTAAAATTCCTCCACCAAAAAACCAATGTCCAAAACCTGCCCCATTGTAGCCACAATTCCACATTTTATGCACTCCTTTTTCTATGTATAATTGATATGGATGTAACAGTGGAAGAAAAATCTTTTCACTGTTACATCCTGTCAATAATCTGGATTACCAGCATCCGGCAAAATTATGGTTGTGGCCTGTGATACCGCAACTCCAGCCCTGGCCGTATCCCATCATTCCCATACCAGAAATGTTATTCTGCTGCGCTTTTAGCCTCATTTCATTTTCAGATTTGCTAATTTGTTCGGACAGCGTTCTAGCACGCTTAGAGTCGGGATTCGCTCCTGCCATGATTGCATTCAGCTCTGCTCTATCTGCCGCAATAGAAGACCGAAGTGCCTGGGTGTCATTGTAAAAGGATTGAGACGCTCCATTGTTGTATCCGGACTGGTTGTATCCATTTCCATACATACCACCGCCATTACCGTAGCCACATCCCCCGCAGGCATATGCGCTGGCTGTAAAAAATCCGACGATCAGGGTTGCTGTGATTGCTGTAATAACTTTTTTCATAATAAACTCCTTGTAATTTATGCTAATAAAACGCTTTCGCTGTCTGGTTTTCATAGATTGCAAAGGGTATGCCAATAAAAACAAAAAATACTAACGTATTGTATTTAATGAATATAATTCTTAGAATTATCATTCTAATCGTCTGTTTGCGTTGCAGAAACTGATTTAGCGGTTAAACTTTAACCGATAGTTTTGATGCCATGCGGCTCAAATTTAACCGAATCATTGGAATGGATTATGTTCAGTAAAGATCTTTAACTATAAGGGTAACATTATCCGCACCGCCCATTTTTAAGGCTGTGTTCAACAATTTTTCTCCAGCTTCTTGGATTGAATTCATTTTTAATATGGATTCGATTTGTATATCAGATAAGTGCATTGTGAGGCCATCCGAGCAAAGCAACAATCGATCGCCTTTTTTGATATGAATTATTCCGCTATCCGGTTCCATTTCATCACACCCAACACACTGGTCTAACATATTCCGTAAAGGATGTGTTCTAGCCTGTTCAATAGTTAGGCTGCCGTCATCAAGAAAATCTTGTATAAAGGTATGATCCGTTGTGATCTGCTTTATTTTTTTTCTGCGTAATAAATAAATCCTGCTGTCTCCAACATGTATCCAGAAAATCTTGTCCTTATACAAAATAGCTGAGGTTGCTGTCGCCCCCATACCAGCCAAGTTGGAATTTTTGTTAATTTCATGATGAATTCGTTTTGCTGCGTTTTCAAGAGCTGCACTCAAATCATCTTTTATACCTTCGCCAGAAAATTTGTATGTTTGGAATGCATCTATGACTATCTCTGCGGCTTTCTCCCCATTGCCATTGCCGCCTACCCCATCAGCGACAGCAAGTATTGTAATGCCTGGTAATTCTCTTATGAGGAATCTATCTTCATTGAGTTTCCGCTTGTGACCTTTGTGGCTTTCTCCCCAAACACCGATAATTTTTTTTATCATATTATTTCTTTCTTTCCAGATTTAAGACTGTTCTGAAACCAACACTGGAAAAAGCTTCCCAAGGTTGGCGTTCAAGATAAGACTCCCTGCCGTCTAACTCTCCTACGCCACCATGATAATGGAATTCGGGAATTCCATCTAAGGCAGAACTCATTGTCCATTCATTTACGTTTTGTTCAAGCCCTTGAATACCAAGCGGGTCGGCTGTCGTATGGGTTACCGGCAGCACTTTTGAATTCTGGGGGTTACTTAAAGACAGAGAAGTTTCTTTCACTAAACTTTTATCATGATTATTTTTAACGGCAAGCCACCATTGCTCCATCAAAGGTAATGTCTTTCCGTAAAATTGTGCGTAGGCCATCGCTCCGAGAGGAGTTACTCTTACCACAGGCTTTGCTATATCTCTCGATTTGACTCTGAATTCTCCATCTTTGAATGTAATCGGCTCGTATCCTTCACGCACTTCTCCAAGCAGTAAAAGTAAATGCCCGTTCCATAAAACAGTTTTTTTTGCAACGCTTATTCCATCGGCTTCATTAAGGAATTGGACATACAAATGATTCGTAATTTTAGTCTTATCCATATAAAATGTATTTACAGATACTGTTTTTTCAATTTGTTTTCCTTCTGATGCCAAGGGATCGTCTACTGGCATAACAACATCATCACCGTCAACGAGGATCATAGTCATTCCATCAGTAGAAAAAAAATTGGCGGCAAGCTTTTTCGATTTATCACGAATGGGAATTGAAGTTGGATGTGTTCTTTCAAAATTGAATTCAGGTATGGTCATTGCCTCAGTTGCGGGGCGCATTGCGTCTGCTTGATTTTGACTTCGATTTTTGTCTAAGTAATGATGTATTGTCACGGCAGTGCCAAAAATAATCAACAAACTGATACTTAAATTGAATAAGTGTTTCCAGCGAGAATTACCTACGCTTATCGAGGAGTCTTTTTTATTTCCTTCCAGGATAAGTGTTCTCAAGGAAAATAGTGTAAAAGTCTTTCTGTAAATTCATTTTCCAGCAAACCAGCAGGATTTTTATTCCTGGGGTTGAAAATGCTGGGTCAAAACTTAAAGTTCCTTTTTATTTAAACCACCACGTAAAAAC
>Ga0180009_10002927_pt1 | contig 19805 bp, 18 predicted proteins | sample OS_PC_MetaG_FD_123537 | JGI IMG/M metagenome (GOLD analysis project Ga0180009, IMG submission 123537) | Groundwater microbial communities from the Aspo Hard Rock Laboratory (HRL) deep subsurface site, Sweden - OS_PC_MetaG | ecosystem: Environmental > Aquatic > Deep subsurface > Groundwater...
ACGGCCTCCATCTTCTGGGCCTGGCGAAGCTGCTCCTCGGCCTGCTTTTGGTCCGTGACGTCCAGGGCGATGGAGAGCACCGCCCGCCTCCCGTCCGGCAGGACTCCCAGGGGGGCGGCAAAAAAATCCCAGACCCGGTTTTCCCCCCGGGCCGTGGCGAGGATGGATTCGCCTTCGTGGACCCCTTTCTCCAGGGGGTAGAGCTTTCCCACGCTGTCCAGGACCTCCTGCTTCCTGTCGTCGCCAAAGGCCTTTTCGGCCCATTCGGAAATGGTGGGGATGTCCTCCCGGCTCCAGCCCGTGATCCGGGTCCAGGCCTCGTTGACGTGGATCACCTCCCCGCCTTCCGCGTGGATCATGCTGGGAAAAGGCGTGAAGGCGATGGCCCGGCGGAATCGCTCCTCGCTTTCCGAAAGCTCCTGCTCCGACTTTTTCCTTTCCGTGATGTCCCAGATGAAGCCTTCCAGCGCCACGGGCTCCCCGGGCTTGCCGGACACGGGCCGGCCCTGCTCCCGCACCCATCTCTCCCTTCCCTCCCGGGTCCGGATGCGGTACTCCACCTGGAGCGGGATGTCCTCCCTGACGGCCTTTTGCACGGCCTCCCAAACCCGGTCCCGGTCCTGGGAGGGGATGAGCAGGGCAAAGGACATGGCTTTGGCCCCCATCAGGTCCCCGGGGGCGTAGCCGGTGAGGGTGCGGCACCCATCGCTGACAAACTCCATGAGCCAGTCCGGATTGTTGGCGCAACGGTAGGCCATGCCCGGGAGGTTGCCCAGGAGCGTTTCCATGGCGCGCCGGGATTTGTCCAGTTCCTCCTGGGCCTGTTTCCGCTCATCCACTTCCCGTAGCAGCTCAGCCGCGTGCCCCTCCAGGCGGCGCACCATGGGGTCGCCGATGTGCCGGAAGAAATAGGCCCCCAAAAGCACCATCAAAACCGTGACGCCCGCCGTCAGAAGGGCCGCCAGGACAAAGGGCGCCCGCAACTCGGCCAGGTGGATCTCGGCCACGAGGCCAAGCCCCGGGGCCGGGATGGGCTCGTAGGCGGCCAGGACCGTGGCGCCCTCATAGTTCTTTCCGGTCATCACCCCGGAAAGCCCGGAAAGGGCCCGGCGCATGGGCTCGGCCCGGTCCGAGGAAAAGGGGACGGGATCGAGGAGGGTGTCGCCGTGCCGGCGGTCCAGCAAAAAGACGATGCGGCCGGCCTCCTTCCTGGCCAGGGAGAACTCCCCGGTCCGGCCGAAGCCCTCGAACTGATTCCGGGCCTCTTCCAGTTGGTGCAGGGTGATGGCGAAATCGCTCTCTTTCGGCCCCTTGCCCTCCATGGCGAATTCATGTTCGGTCATGGCCGCGATGAGGACGGCCCGGTTTTTAGCGAGCTCCTTCAGGCGTTCGGACTGCTGGTCCACGGCCGCGCTGTACAGGAAGATCATGGAGACCGCGGCCACCGCCATGCAGGCCGCAGCCATGATGATCATGAGCGTCACGACCCGGCGCTGGCCGTTCAACTGCGTAACCGGAATTTCCTTCATGGCCGTTTCCCCGCCTCGGGCTTTTTTAACGCCCTGAAATAACTGGATTCCGGATCCCCGTTTTCATGAGGACAGCCTTCCCCGGAATGACGATTCCGGCAGATTCCAGACTTTTTGTATCTCCATCAACTGTGATGACCCTGCAACAAGTCGTCATCCCGGCGAAGGCCGGGATCCAGGGTCTTTGTAACCTATTGAAAAGACTGGACCCCGGCCTTCGCCGGGGTGACGGTTGAGAGTGGTTTCGGACTTATTGCACCTCCATCAACTGTGTTTCAATCGCTAAAAACTGTAAACTTTGCCGCCGGGCATGGCAAGAAGCTTTTCGGTTTCCCGGAAAAAGCTGGGGTTACCGGCCTCGGGACCGGGCGTAATCCTCAAAGGCCGCGGCTGAGTCGTAGCGGTAGGAAAAGCCGGTTTTCCGGACGAACTTCTCCGGCGAGGCCACCCAGCGGTAACGCATCTGGTTCAGGGCCGGCGCGGCGCAGAGGGCCCGGGCGAGCTTGCCGCCGATGTAGCCTGATGCGCCGGTCACCAGGATGTTTTTCATGGTTCGTCCTCCGAAAGGGGAGGTGCGGGGTCAACGGGCCCGGGAGCGCCGGAGCCCCGGGGGGGGAACGCCTTTCCGTCCGGGAAAAAGGGCCGGAACAGATGGCCGATGCGGTCCAGGCTTTCCTCGATGGAGATGGGCAGGGTCTTGGCAAACATGTCCAAAAGGATCACGGCGTTCACCGTGGAGTCCGTGGACGAGGCCGCCCGGAGCCGCCGGGCCACGGAGCTGTTCACGATTTCCAGGTTCTGGTAGATGGCCGTGAGCCCCGACAGGGAGAGATCCGCCTCCTGGCCCTGTTTGTGGAGAAAATACTGGGCCAGAAGGTACATGGAGGCGGCCCGGTAGGTGGTTTCCGCTTCACTGGCAAAGGGCAGGTGGAACCGGGCCATGGGGGCGAAGTAGGAGGCGTGGGGGCAGCCGCTGGTGGCGAAGAGGATGCCCACCATGGAGGCTACTGCCCGCTGGACCGAGGTCTCCTGGGACACCACCCGCTCGGCCGTGCGCACCCGGACCCGGATGCGGTCGAAGCTCTGGAGCCCGTCGAAGCTGCCCACCACCCGCACCAGGCGCATGGACAGGGGGCAGGAGGGGTGCTCCGCCGGGTCCAGGGGGCAGTGGGAGCACTGTTGATAAGCAAGGGCCGTCCATGCCGGAAGCGGTTCGGGAAACTCCTCCATCAGGGAGAGGTTTTCCTCGTCCAGGCGTAGCTCGAAGGAGCGCCGGGTTCCATCAGCCAGTTCAAAACCATACTGGATGTCCACGGGTTTCATGGTACCGCCTCCCTGCTGACCGGGCCGCAGGCCCCCATTATCAGGATGGATGGAGATGCAAAAAGCCGGAAACTCACCCTCCCGTCATTCCGGCGAAGGCCGGAATCCAGTTGTTTCATGGCGTAAAAAAAACCTGGGTCCCGGCCTTCACCGGGATGACGACTTGTTGCAGGGCCGTCAGGCGCCTCCCCGGCCCGCGCAAAGGCTGGTGCGGCGGATGAGTTCGTCCTTTAAGGCCGGGGTGAGGTCGTTGAAATAGGCCGAATAGCCGGAAACCCGCACCAGCAGATGGGGATGGGCGGCGGGGTTGTCCCGGGCCTCCTTCAGCACCTTGGGGTCCAGGACGTTCACCTGGGCCTGCATGCCGCCCCGGGAAAAGTAGGTGGACAAAAGCGCCGAAAGGGCCAGGGGCCCGGTCCGGCCCCGGAGGGTTGCCGCGTCAAACTTCACGTTGAAGTTCAGGCCGTTGGTGGCCCGGGACACGTCCAGGCGGTTCACGGAGTTCAACAGCGCCGTGGGGCCGCACCGGTCCATGCCGTTTCCCGGGGCCAGCCCCGCAGCCAGGGGTTCGCCTTGCCGCCGCCCCGAGGGGTCCGCCCCGGTGACCCGGCCCCAGAATTCGTGGACCGTCACGGAATAGACCCCCATGGTGTATTTCCCGCCCCGGGTGTTTTTCCGCCCCTCCAGGAGATCGGAGAACGCCTCCATCACCCAGTCCGTCCAGGCGTCGGCTTCCGGGTCGTCGTTGCCGAACTTGGGCAGGGACAGGAGATACGCCCTCAGGTCTTCATCCGGGAAATTCGCCGCGCACTGGGCCGCCAGTTCCGGCAGGCTCAGCCGTTGGTCCCGGAACACGGCCCGCTCAATGGCGCAGAGGGAATCCCCCACGCTGGACGGGGCCACGCACTGGATTCCGGAGAAGTTGTATTGGGCGCCCCCGGCGGTGGAGTCTGTGCCGGATTCCAGGCAGCCTGCCAAAAGCGCGCTGGTCAGGGGCGTGGGGTGGAGCCGGGCATTGGCCCTTTCCACGGCGGCCAGGTCGTCCAGGAGTTTTTCCAGGCCGAAGCCCAGCTGATCCGTGAAAGCCCGCTTCACGTCCTTCATGGAAAGCATGGCCCCCGGGTCCGGGGTCCGGGCCCCGATGCGGAGGCGCGACCCGAACCGCCGACCCCGGTTCAGGGCCAGTTCCAGGCACAGGGGCACGTTCATCAGGGCCGCGTCTGTGGAGGAAAAGCTCCGGCCCTGGGAAACCGGCTCCACGCAGCCCACGGGGGTGTAGTCCCGGGCGTGCTCCGGACTGTACCCGTTTTTCACCAGCACGGGCACGATGGCCCCGTCGTTGTACAGGGCCGGGGAGTTGGCCCCGGCGGCCAGGATGGCGTGGATCTTGTCCAGGTACTCCGGGGGCGAGCCCGCATGGACCCGGGCCGTGTAGTTGGGCTGGCGCATGCGGAGCTCGTCCATGGCGTTGAGCAGCATCATGGAAAGTTCGTTCACCGCGTCCGCGCCATTCCCGTCCGTGCCCCCCACGCACACCACCTGGCCGTTGAACAACCCTCCGTGGATGCGGGTGATGAGCGCCGGGAACACGGGCACGATCTCGGCGAACTTGACGGACCAGGCGAAGACCAGCTCCCGGGCCTGGTCCGGGCCGAGGGTTCCGGCGTCCAGGTCGCGCTTGAGGTACGGAAAAAGGTACTGGTCCACCCGGCCCGGGCACACGGAGTTGTCCAGGCTTTCGATGTTCACGGCGATCTGGGCGAAAAACACCGACTGGAGCGCCTCGGCAAAATTCCGGGCGGGCCGGGCCGGGACCTGTTCGCAGGTTTCGGCGATGGCGGCCAGCTCCCGGGCCCGGGCGGGGTCGGGTTCAGCGACGGCCATTTTCCGGGCCAAATCCGCGTACCGGTGCCCAAAGGCCGCCAGCCCGGCCATGGCGGTCTCCACGGCCTCATAAAAGACCGCCTCGTCCGACCCGGGCCGCACGGCCTTGCGCCGTTGGGCGGCGTCCTCCCCGATGCCCAGGGCCCCCAGGGTCAGGAGCTTTTCGTAGTCCGGGGCGATGTGGCTGATGCCCCCGGTCTCGTTGATGACGAACTCGGTCCCGGAAAGCTGCCGGGCGAGGAAGGCGAGGTTTTTCCTGGGGGATTTGTGAACCCGGGCCCCCAGGAAGCGGGTGGCCCAGAACGGCGCGATGGCAGCCAGCCGCGCCATGTCGGCCCGGGAAAGGGCCAGGGGGTTCTCCTTGCGGCTGGGAAAGGAGAAGAGGTCGGACATCTGGACCAGGCCGTGGAGTTCCGGGAAGATCCCGCCCCCCACCCGCCTGCGGGTGTAGTTCCCCACGATGAGTTCGTCCGGCCAGATGCGGATGGTCTTTTCGGCCAAAACCAGGGAAAGGGCTTCGGCCATCTGGATGGGCCGGGGTTTCTTCCGGTTTTGCTTGTCCTTGTGGTACCGGGTCCAGATGAGCGCCCGCTCCGGGCAGAGCCCGGGAACGGCTTCCTGGACCGCCCTTTTCAACCTTTGTACGCGTTCATTCATGACAGCCTCAAAGGGGTTCGTACACCAGGGGCGAAAGGCCGAGGGACTCCAGGGCCTTCCGGACCTTTTCCAGGCTTTGGGCCGGGTCGCCGTCCAACTCCAGGGGCGCGAGGCCCGGGGCCAGGCGGGGGATCTTGGCCTCGCCCAGGGGATGGTAAGGCAGGAGGTGGATTTCCTGTTTCCCGCACTTTTTCAGGAAGTTCGCGGTTCTCTCCAGGTTTTCATCCGTGTCCTGGATGCCCGGGACCACGGGCATCCGGGCCACGAGCCCCGGGTGGGACCGGGCCAGGCGGGTGAAGGCTGCCAAAATGCCCCGGTTGTCCCGGCCGGTCCATTTCCGGTGGCCGGCCGGGTCCATGAACTTCATATCAAAATATAGCAGATCAAACATAGGGGCAAGTGTGGTGAGGTCCCGGGCCCGGCAGGCCCCGGAGGTTTCCAGGGCGAGGTGCAGCCCCGCCTCCCGGGCCTGTGGCAAAAAATCGGCCAGGAACCCGGCCTGGAGCAGGGGTTCGCCGCCGGAAAGTGTGACCCCGCCGCCCGAAGACCGGTAGAAGTCCACATCCTTCATCAGCTCGTCCAGGAGCTGGGAGGCCGTGACCCGGCGGCCCACGGACACCAGGGCCTCCCGGGGGCACACGGCCGCGCAGGCCCCGCAGCCGTCGCAGAGGGAAAAATCCACCCGTTGCCCCGGCGGGGTCAGGATGGCCCCCTTGGGGCAGGCCCCGGCGCAGGTCAGGCAACCCGTGCAGCGCTCGGCGTACCAGGCGATCTGGGGTTTTGGGGAGATGGACTCGGGGTTCTGGCACCAGGCGCAGGCCAGGGCGCAGCCCTTGAAAAAGACCGTGGTGCGGATGCCCGGGCCGTCATGAAGGCAGAACCGCTGGATGTCGAAGATAAGGCCCCGTGGCTCGCTTTGACCGTGGCTCATGGCTCCCCCCGGATGTACCCGCCTCCCAGGACCCGGTCCCCCAGGAAGAACACGGCCCCCTGGCCCGGGGCCGGGGCCCGCTGGGGCTCGGCGAATTCCAGGACCACGTCCTCCGGGTCCAGGGGCGTGAGGAGTGCCGGGGCCTCCTGCTGGCGGTACCGCAGCCGGGCCGCCACCTCCAGGGGGCCTTTCGGCGGGGCGCACAACCAGGACACGTCCCGGACCCGGACTTCCCGGCGGAACAGGTCCTGGTCCCGGCCCACCAGGATGCGGTTGTTTTCCGCGTCCACGGCCGTCACGTACCAGGGCTCGGCGTCCGGGCAGCCCAGGCCCCGGCGCTGGCCCGGGGTGTAGCGGTGGATGCCCGCGTGGCGGCCCAGGACCCGGCCCGTGGGGTCCACGATGTCCCCCGGCGGCAGGGGACCGCCCCAAAGGCGCTCCAGAAAGGCGGGGTAATCCCCTTCCGGCGCGAAGCAGGTCTCCCGGCTCTCCGGCTTGGTCAGGCCCAGGAGCCCCTCTTTTTCCAGGATTTCCTTCACCCGGGTTTTCCGAAGCCTTGCCAGGGGGAACCGGACAAAGCCCAGGTCCTGCCGCCGCACCCGGGCCAGGAAATAGGACTGGTCCCGGGTTTCGTCCTCCCCCTTGAACAGGCGCGGGCCGTTGGGGGCGTCTGAAAGGCGGGCATAGTGCCCTGTGGCCAGGGCCGAACACCCCAGCCGCCGGGCTGTCTCAGCCAGGAGACCGAATTTTACGTGGCGGTTGCAGGCCATGCAGGGGTTGGGGGTCATGCCCCGTCGCCAGGCCCAGGCAAAGGAATGGATCACGTGGCGGTCAAATCCCTGGGAAAGGTCGGCCACCTCCAGGGGAATGGAAAGGGCCCGGGCCGCCTGGAGGAGCTCCGGCGGGACAGGGGCCCCGGGGGTGGTGAGGAAATGGAGGCCCATCACCTGGTGGCCCTCCCGGGACAGGAGCAGGGCAGCGGCCATGGAGTCCGCCCCGCCGCTCATGGCCACCGCGATTACGGTCATTCGGGCAGGAAGCCGTTCTGGGCGGGCCGAAGCTCCATGGCCCGGTAGGGGCAGGTGGTGACGCACAGCTTGCAAACGCTGCACGCCTCGTTGTCAAAGACCACCTCCATCTCCGGCCGCTTGATGGACAAGGCCCCGGTGGGGCAGACCGCCGTGCACCAGCCGCACTGGACGCAGCGGGAGGAGTTGCGGGTGATCTCCTCCTCCGTGTTCTGGACCCGGATGCCCTGGTTTTTCAGGTATTCCACGCCCCGGTTGAAGTTGGTCTTGGTGCCGAAGATCTGGAGCACCATGACTCCTTCCTTGCGGGGGAAGATGGTGGCGTTCAAGATGTTGAAGGTCAGATCGAAATCCCGGGCAAGGTTGCACACCACGGGCTTTTGGACCGAGGTCTTGGGGAAGCGCAAGACCAGCATTTTCGTGTACATGGACAATCCTCCAGGGGCCTTTTCCCTGCCCCTCATTCGCGTTTTTTTGGGGAGCCGGCCAGGAGGGGCCGTTGTTTTTTTCCCCGGGGCGATGGTAAAGAGAAGTCCCGGGGCCTGTCAACGGCTATTACCAGCCTGTTGAAAAACTCCTGCCAACAAGGATGGCCTCGCAAAAAGTCGAAAAGATAGGATGTTCGTCATCCCTGCGAAAGCAGGAACCCATTTTTTTCAAATGGTTATGGATTCCCGCTTTCGCGGGGATGACGAACATTTTGGCTTTTTGCGAACTCATCAATTATCCGGGCCATTTTTTCCGGGGGCGCGGAAAGGGAGATGAAGCGCGGGCCTGTTTTTGATTCAACCTATTGATATCGCTATTCAAATAGTACGCTGCCCTTGACTCGAAATGGGCCTTGTTGTAGGATGACCACTGATGAAGATGCAAAAGCCGCCATCCCGGCGAAGCCTGTCCCCGTGAAAACGGGAAGCCCGCACCTCCGGTAACAGGACCATCATCCGGATGTACGCGGGCCGGAAACACTCTTCCTGTTCCCGGTACATCAACGAGCGGGGAGGGAAGGTGGACAAGCGCCAGATGTTGACGGACCATGCCCGCCGGGAGTCAGTCAAAAAGGTTGCGGGCATGGGGGGGGAGGCGGAGAGGGCCTTGATGAGCAAAAGCAAAAAGGCGCGGGCCTCATCCGGGCACCCTGTCGGGAAAAAGAATTCCTGATGATTTCAAATAAAAAATGGCGGAAGTGCATGGGAATCGAACCCACCCGGGACGTTTTTAGCGCCCCACACCGGATTTGAAGTCCGGGAGCCCCACCAGTGAGCTGTGCACTTCCTTGTGGAAAGACATCCTTCGCATTTGAGGACACCATAGTTCGGGCGGGCCTTGGTTGTCAACGCCGCCCCGGCCGCCCTTGCACAACAGGAAAGGAGAAAAGGGGGTTTTCCCCCAACGGAATATGGTCAACGAAAAGCGTCTGGCCGAAACCTTCATGGAACTGGTGCGGGTGGATTCCCCCTCGGGCCGGGAGGCCGTGGTGGCTGCGGACTGTGAAAAGCGGCTCGCGGCCCTGGGCTGCGGGGTGGTTTTCGACGGGGCGGGCCCGGCCTGCGGGTCGGACTCGGGAAACCTTGTGGCCACCTTCCCCGGGGACCCGGCCCTGCCGGCCCTGCTCATCTCCGCCCACATGGACACGGTCCAGCCCGGGGAAGGCATCGAGCCGGTCCTGGAAAACGGCGTGTTCAGCAGCCGGGGAGACACCATCCTGGGGGCGGACGACAAGAGCGCCATCGCCGTGATCCTGGAGGTTCTCGCCCTTCTCCGGGAGCAGGGGAGCTACTCCGGCCCCAGCCTGGAGATCGTCCTCACCATCTGCGAGGAGTCGGGGCTTTTGGGGGCCAAGCACATGGGCCCGGGCCTCATCACCGCGCCCCACGGCTACTGCCTGGACGCCCGGGACCCCGACGGCCTGGTGACCCGGGCCCCGGCCGCCAACAAGCTTCGTTTCACGGTCCTGGGCCGGGACGCCCACGCCGGGGCTGAACCGGAACTGGGGATCAACGCCATTTCCCTGGCCGCCCGGGCCATCGCGCGCCTGGACCTGGGCCGGGTGGACCACGAGACCACCTGCAACCTGGGCATCATCCAGGGCGGGGTGGCCACCAACATCGTGCCGGGCCGGGTGGAGGTCCAGGGCGAGGCCCGGAGTCACGACCCGGCCAAGCTGGCCGAGGTCACGAACCGCATGGTTGCCGCCTTCACCGAGGAGGTGGAAAAGGAGCGGAAACGCCTGGGGCGCCCCGACGGCCTGCCGGGCCTGGAGGCGGTGGTGGAGCCGGATTTCCCCCGCCTGGGCGTGCCCGACAGCCACCCATTGGTCCAGGCAGCCGCGAAAGCCGCAAAAAACCTGGGCCGCAGCCTGACCCTGAAAACCTCCGGCGGCGGCTCGGACGCCAACATCTTCTTCAACCGGGGCATCGCCGCCGGGGTCCTGGGCACGGGCATGGAGGACATGCACACCCCCCGGGAGACCGTGGCCCTGGCCAGCATGACAGCCGCGGCTGATCTGCTCCTGGAGATCATCCGGGTCCACGGGGCGGACGGCGGGGCATGAGGCGGGAAAGCTCCACCTTTCCCTTGCTTCAGGCTCCTCCGGTTTTTGCGTACATGGAGACCGAGACAGGCTTTACAGGGAAGCGGTTGAAGCAGCCCCCACCCCCTTGGAAAAAGAAGCAGAACCCCCCTTTGAAAAAGGGGGGCAGGGGGGATTTCTTTTTCCTTTTAGCTTCTTATCTTTTTTTGATGGCGATGCAAAAAATCGTCATCCCGGCAAAGCCTGTCCTCGCGCAGGCGGGGATCCGGGATCCGGGGTCTTTTGTAACACCTTGAAAAACTGGATTCCGGCCTTCGCCGGAATGACGGTTTTGGTGGATTCCTGACTTTTTGCGGAATTTGCGATTTTGCTTTTGAACAAAACCTGAACAAATGCAATCTGATACCCATCCTATTCTGGAGGCGGCGGTGAAAAAGGCGGTTTGGGCGGTCCTGTTCCTGGTGCTTTTCGGCATGGTTCCGGCGGGCGCGGAGGTGACGCAGGTGGTGGACGTGGTGGGATGGTCCCGGGTTTTCGGGGGCAACGTGTCCGCCGCCCGGGACCACGCGGAAAAGGACGCCTTCGACTCGGCGGTGTCCCAGGTGGTGCGGACCCTGGTCCCGCCCGAAGACCTGGCCGCGAATTTCCCCCTGGCCGTGGGCACGGTCCTGGACCGGCAGGAAGCCTACATCCAGGGATTCAGGGTCCTGGCCCATACCGAGGGGGCCAACTCGGTGCGCCTCCTGGTCCGGGTCAGCGTGGACGTGGAGGGCCTTTCCCGTTCCCTGGCCGATGCGGGGCTCCTCTCGTCAAAAGACCGGCTGCCGCTTTCCCTGGTGCTTCTGGAGGAAAAGAACGTCCAGGACCCGGCGCTGAGTTCCTGGTGGTCCCCGGCCCTCACCGGAATGCCCGGTCCCGGGTCCCAGCAGGTGGTTTCCCGGGAGCTCTCCACAGCCGGTTTCCAGGTGGCCGACTCCACCGGGGCCATCCGGGACATGGTGGAGGACCCGGCTTTCGTGCCAGGGCCCATGGGCGAAGAAAAGGCCCTCCACCTGGCCACGACAGCCGGGGCCCAGGTCCTGTTGCTGGGAGAGGCCGTGGCCGAGCTGGCTGAAAACGCCATGGGCTCCACCATGAAGTCTTTCCAGGGCACGGTCTTTCTCCGGGCCCTGGCCGTGGACACGGGGGAGGTCCTGGCCAGCGTGCGGACCACGGCCCGGACCGTTTCCGGCAGCGACCAGGAGGGCGGACGCCAGGCCATGGATCTGGCGGCAACCGACGCGGCCCGGAAACTTTCCACGGAATTGACCCGGGTCTGGAAAAGCCGGGGTGGGCCAGCCCGCATCGAGGTGGCGGTCCGGGGCATCCAGCCTCTGTCCCGGCTTGTGGCCTTCCGGCGGGAACTCAAGGAGAACACCCCGGGCGTAAGCCAGGTGACCCCCAGGGGCATGGACGGGGCCCAGGCCTTTCTGGAGGTGGAATTCGAGGGCAGCCCCCAGGACCTGGCCCAGGCCATCCTCTTAAAGACCTACGACCGCTTCGCCGTAAGCATCAGCAGCGTCACAGCCTCCCGCATGGAACTGGAATTGGTGGACAAGCCCTAGGGAAGGGGCTGGGCGATTTTCGAGGAAAAGGCGGATCACGAGGTTTTCAAAACCGCGTGATCCGCCTTTTTGCTTTTGTTTTTCAGGGTTGTGTGCGTCAAGTTCAGCAAAACCGGATGAGCCAAAAAAATAAGAATCTGAAAGTAAAAAGAAATTCCCGCTGCCCCCTTTTTCAAAGGGGGGACCCCGCTCGAACCACTTCGCGGTAAAGCCCTGGATTGGAGGAGAGGCGCGCAAAAACCGGATGAACCGTTTTTCAGCCTTGAATGACCACCAGTTCCGAGACCGGGACGAACTGGACGGCTCCTTTCAGGGGCGGGAGGATTTCGGACAGGACCTTCAGGGTGAGGCGGTGGGGGTGGCAGATGCCCACCGCCCAGCCCCGGGCCTTGGCCACGCGCACCAGCTCGGCCATTTGATCCCGGATGAAGCCCTCCTCCTCCACGTGGTCCAGGAATACGTCGCGCTGGGCAAAGGGGAGCTGGAGGGGCCGGGCCACTTCGGCGCACCGGGAGTCCGGGGCCGTGTAGCTGTCCACGAAGAACAGGCCCTGGGCCTTTAAGCGGGTGAAGATGGGCCGCAGGGCGTCGGGCTCGGCCGTGAACCGGGAGCCCATGTGGTTGTTCACCCCGGTGACAAAGGGCACGGCCGAGAGGCTGCTGTCCAGGCTGGCCAGCAGTTCGTCGGGCGTCATGGAAACCAGGAGCGTGCCGGGGCCCGGGTTCACCCGGGGGTATTCCCGGGGCTCCATGGGCAGGTGCAGGAGCACGTCCCGGCCCAGAGCGTGGGCCCGCCGGGCGATCTGGGCCTCGTGGGGGCTTTCGGGCAGAATGGAGAAGGCAAAGGGCGCGGGCAGGGCCAGGAATTCCAGGGCCAGGGTCTCGTCGTACCCCAGGTCGTCCACGATGATGGCCACCCGGGGCAGGTTGGAGGGGACCGCCGTCACAGGCCCGGGGGCCGGAGCGGGAGCCGGCTTGGGCAGGGGAACCGGCTCGGGCGCTGGGGCCGCAGGCGGGGTTTCGGGAAACACCTCGTAGACCGGGGGGCTCGCGGCCTGGCGGGGCTTGCGGGTCTGGGGAACCTTCATCTCCCCGGGGGCCGGGGCGGGCCGTTGTTCCGGGGCCGGGGCGAACCTCTGCAGGGCGTACACGGCCAGGGCCGACACCGCCAGAAGCAGGGCCAGGCCCAGCAGAAGACGGGTCAGACCCGAACCCCTTGACGGAACAGGAGCCTTTTTTTTGGGGGAGGCCTTGGGTTTTTTGGCAGCCTGGGCCGGTTTTCGCTTTTTTTGGGGAGTTTTTTTGGCGGGCATACGCTGGTTCGTGGTCCCGGGCTATTCTTGGAAAAAGGCCATGGGCCGCTTTCCGGGGGGGATAGCCCCCGGCGGGCCGGATTTCGTGAGGTCAAACCCCGGAGCCCCCTGCCCCGATCGGGGAAAAGGGCTCCGGGACGGCCATCCTAGTATTTGGTGCCCGACAGGAGCACGAATCCCTTGAGAATCTCCAGACCCCTGGCGATCTGGTGGTCCCGGAGGAGCTTGTCCGGGGCGAGTTCGCCGTAGACATGCTCGTCCGTCTCGGGGGCGGATTCCTCCTCCGGCCCCATGCCGGGATCTGTCTTCTCGGGGGACTCGTTCCCGGGAGCCGTTTCCTCACCCTCGGGGGCCAGATGGTTCTTCAGGTCCTTTTCCGTGACCCAGGGATAGGCTTTTCCCGTGGCGGCGGCATCCTCTTCCTCTTCCTGGTCATAGCCGGCCTTCACCTCGATGTCCGGCACGATGCCCTCGGCCTGGATGGACCGGCCGGCGGGGGTGTAGTACCGGGCCACGGTGAGCTTCAAGCCATAGCCGTCCCGGAGGGGCTCCACGGACTGGACCGAGCCCTTGCCAAAGGAGGTGATCCCCACCACTGCGGCCCGGTGATGGTCCTGGAGGGCTCCGGCCAGGATCTCCGCCGCCGAGGCGGAGCCTGCGTTGATGAGGACCACCATGGGCCAGGTGCAGTCTCCGGGGTCCTTCCGGGCCTTGTACGCGTCCGTGTGGCGATCCTTGCGGCCCTTGATGGACACAATCTCGCCGTCCTGGAGGAAGAGGTCGCTCACGGAAATGGCCTGGGCGAGGAGTCCGCCCGGGTTGTTCCGCAAATCCAGGACCAAGCCCTTCACGGGCTTGTTCTCATTGGCCAGCTGGGCCAGGGCCGCCTTCAGGTCCTCGGTGGTGGAGTCCCGGAAGTTGGTGATCCGGACGTAGCCGTAACCCGGGGCCAGGCTGACGGAGCGCACGCTCTGGATGGGGATGATGTCCCGGACCAGGGTGAAATCCTGGGCCTTTTCAAAGCCTTCCCGGTACACGCCGATGGTGATGGCTGTGCCCTTGGGGCCGCGCATTTTCTTCACAGCCTCCCAGAGCTTCATGTCCTTGGTGGACTCGCCCTCCACCGTGAGGATGCGGTCCCCGGCCAGGATGCCCGCCTTGTGGGCCGGGGTGCCCTCGATGGGGGCCACCACGGTGAGGACGCCGTCCTTGAGGGCGATGACGATGCCCAGACCGCCGAACTCGCCCCGGGTGTCGATCTGGAGTTCCTTGAAGGCTTCGGGGGGCAGGAAGGAACTGTGGGGATCCAGGGACTGCATCATGCCCTGGAGCGCGCCCTCGATGAGTTTCTGGGCGTCCACATCGTCCACGTAGTTCTTTTCCACCATCTCGATGACCTCGGAGAACAGCTTGAGGCCTTCGTAGGTCTGCTTGCTCTCCGCCATGGACGGCTTCTGGCTGCCCAAAAGGAACGTGGCGGCGAACAGGGCCGCCACCAGGGCCATGAAGGCCGCCCGGCGTTTTTTCGAATGACTCATGAAGCGCTCCCCTTTCCTGTCATTTGCAGCCAAAGGGCCGGATCCAGAGGCGTCTGGTGAAGGCGCAGTTCGAAATACAGGCCCGGCTCGACCGTGACGCCGGTATCGCCCACCGTGCCCACCACTTCCCCGGACTCCACCGGGTCGCCTTTCTCCTTGAACAGGTCCTCGGCATGGGCGCAGACGGTGAAATATCCCTGCCCATGATCAATGATGATCATATTGCCGTACCCGGAAAACCAGCCCGAGTACACCACTTTTCCACCGAACACGGCCCGGACGGGATCCCCGGGCGTGGCGGCGATGATCACCCCGCTCCGGAACTGCTGGATGCCGGTGCGGGGGTCGGTGTGGCTCCCGAAGGCCGAAGCCAGCCGTCCGCCTTCCACGGGGAAGAGGAGCCGCCCCTTCAGGGCCGCCAGCCCCTCCGCGCCCTCCGGAACCATCCGGGGCGGGGGCGGGGACGACGGCTTTTCCCGGGCCGCCAGCTCCTCGGCCAGGTGCCGGGCCGCTTCCTCCAGGGCTCGGGCCGCCGCCAGGACGAGAGTCCGGTCCTGGCGGATCAGGGCTGCCAGGGCTTCCTTTTTCGCCCGCTCGGCCTCGTGGCTTTGCACCTGGGTCTCCAGGCCGGCCGTCAGGGCCGCAAGATGCTGTTTTTCCGCCACAAGACCGGCTTTGGCCCGGTCCAGGGCCTCCCGTTTGCCGGAAAGATCGGCAAAAAGCCTTTGATCCGCCGCCAGGACCGCCGTCAGGGCCCGCTGGCGCACGGCCAGATCGTACAGGGACCCCGAGGAAAAAAGGAAAGGCGCGGTCCCGGTGCGGGAGAGGCGGTAATAGGCGGCCAGGCGCTTTCCCGCTCGTTCCGTCAGTCCCGGCAGGGTGGCCCGGATATCCCGGACCGCCGCCTCGTTTTCCACGATTTTTTCCGAAAGGGCGTCCATGTCCGCCCGGATGACCCGGATTTTCTCCCGGGCCTCGGAGGCGGTCCGGCTCGCGGCCTCCATTTCGGCCACCACGTCCTTTTCCCGGCTCTCCAGGTTCTTGATCTCGCCGCGTCTGGCGTCGAGCTTCTCCTGGATGTCCCCGGGGGATTCGGCCCGGGGAACAGCGGGCAGGGCGAGGCAACAGAGTAGCACCACCAGGGCCCGAAGGAAACGTCTATTTCCCGGTGTCATCGGCCGCCGAACCGGATGAAGGTGAGGAAACAGCCTCCCAGGCCCACGCCCCCGGCGGCGGCCAGGCCCGACGCCCAGGCCCAGACAGGCAGGAAAAGGGGCGTAAATCCCCCCAGGGTCAGCCCGCCGGAGATCCCGGACCGGGCCAGGGCAAAGAAGCTGAACAGCACGGCCAGGGCGAAAAGCCCTCCGGCCAGCCCCTGGATCATGCCCTGGAGGTAGAAGGGGGCCCGGATGAATCCCTCGGTGGCCCCCACCAGGCGCATGATGGAGATTTCCTCGGCCCGGTTGTACAGGACCAGGCGGATGGTGGAGGCGGTGATGAACACGGCGGCCACCAGAAACAGCACCGACAGGGCCAGGGCCGCCACCCGGGCCAGGCGGATGAACATCGTGAAGCGGGACAGCCACTGGCGGCCGTATTCCACGTCCGAAACCCCGGCCAGCGCCCCGGCCGCCTCAGCCGCCCGGGCGACGGCCTCCGGGCCCTGGTCCGCCAGGTCCACGGAAAGCTCGAAGGCCGCGGGCAGCGGGTTCTCGTCCAGATTGGCCAGCAGCCCGGCCTGGGGCCCCAGATTCCCGGACAGGGCTTTCAAGGCCTCGGCCTTGGAGATGAACGTCACGCTTTTCACCCCGGGCAGGGAGACAAGGTTCCCCTCCAGGAGCCGGCCCGGGCCGGAGTCGTCCAGATAGACCATGATCCGGGCGTTGCCGTGCCAGCGGTCCATAAGAGCGGAAAGGTTCACGATGGCCAGGGAGAAGGTTCCGGACAAAAGGAAGATAATGCCGATGGTGGACGCGGCAAGAGCATGGAGCAGCAGGTTCTCCCGGATGTCGGCCAGGGCCCGGGCCAGGTGGCGGAAAATTCGTCTCATGGGCGGCGGGCCTTGGGTGCGGGGAGATCGTTGGGTCCGTCGTAGACCAGACGGCCGCCGTCCAAGACCAGGACCCGCCGGGCCCCAGCCAGGAGGTGGTCGTCGTGGGTGGCCAGGATCACCGTGCCCCCGGCCCGGTGGAAGTCCAGGAGCAGATCCATGATGATCCCCGCGGACACGGGGTCCAGGCTCCCGGTGGGCTCATCGGCCAGGACCACGGCCGGGTCCCCGGCCAGCGCCCGGGCCACGGCCACCCGCTGCTTCTCCCCCCCGGAAAGGGCTGGGGGATGCGAGGCCATGCGGTCTTCCATGCCCACCTTCTTCAGGACGACCCGGACCTTTTTTTTGGTGTACCCCGGGTCCGCCCCGGCCGCGTCCAGGACCAGGGCCACGTTTTCGTACACGTTCCGGGTGGCGATGAGCTTGTAGTCCTGGAACACCACCCCCAGGCTGCGCCTCAGGCGCGGGAGCTGGCGGCGGCCCATGCGGGCCAGGTTCATGCCCGCCAGGAGGATCTGGCCTTCGGAGGGGGGCTCGGCCAGGTACAAAAGCTTCAAAAAGGTGCTCTTGCCCGCGCCGGACGGGCCGGTGAGGAACACGAACTCCCCGGCGTCGATCTCCAGGGACACCTCCGAGAGGGCGGCCTTGGCGCCGTATCGCTTTCCCACCCCGAACATGCGGATGACGGGGCCTGAATCCTGGCGCTGGTTTTCCAAGGGTTCTCCCGTCCGATTGACCCCCGGGCCGCTCCCTGGTATAGACCAGAAAGGAGCCGGGGAGTGCCGTCCCCGGTTTTTCCCGGCCCGGGGGCCCCCGCCGGATGCCTTGCAAGCTTCAAACCCAGGGCTTCTTCCACCTGGCGTCTGCGGGGGCTTCCTCTTTCCCAATTTTTCAGTATAGAGAATCCCGCCCCACGGCGCAACCGGACGGAACAAATCCGCCATGAAAAACGAACTCATCGACCTTCTGTGCCAAAAATCCGTGAACGTGGCGGACGAGCCCCGGTTCAAGCTCGTCTCCGGCCGCCTGAGCGACTTCTACGTGAACTGCAAGCCCACCATCCTCCACCCCCGGGGCATGTACCTCACCGGGCACCTGGTCATGGAGGCGCTTGCGGACCTCTCCTTTGACGGCATCGGCGGCCTCACCTTCGGGGCGGACCCCATCGCCGTGGCCGCGTCCTTTGCCAGCGAGCTCATGGGGCGGCCCGTGAAGGCCTTTTCCATCCGCAAGGAGGCCAAGGGACACGGCACCGGGGCCTGGCTGGAGGGGGACCTCGCCCCCGGGGACCGGGTGGTGGTGGTGGACGACGTGGCCACCACGGGCGGCTCCACCATCAAGGCCATCGAGCGCGCCCGGGAGCAGGGGCTCGACGTGGCGGCGGCCCTGGTCCTGGTGGACCGGGAGGAGGGGGGGCTGGAAAACATCAGGACCCTGGTGCCCGACGTCCGGGCCCTGGTGACCCGCACCCAGCTCATGGCCCGGTTCCGGGAGCTGAAGAAATAAGGACGGGCCAACCCGGGCCGCCCAAAAAAGGCGTTGACAAGCCGGGGCCGCGCCTTTAGTGTTTCCTTCTTTTTGCCGGCGCGTCGGGACGTGGCTCAGCCTGGTAGAGCACACGGTTCGGGACCGTGAAGTCGCTGGTTCAAATCCAGTCGTCCCGACCACCCCAAAAAAAACAAAGCCGAGACCCGGAAGGGTTTCGGCTTTTTGTTTTTCCATCATCCTTGAGGACCCTGCAACAAGCCGTCATCCCGGCGAAGCCCGGCTCGGCTTCAGCCCTTGAGCAGGGCCCGAAGGGTGAGGCGGAGGATTTCCTCGGAGCCGGAAGCGGCGATTTCAGCCCCCATGCCCTGGTAGATCTCCTCGTCCAGGCGGGCGAACAGATCGGCAAAGGTCTGATTGTTCTTCCAGGTGGCTTCCACGTTCTTGTAGAAGATCAGGGGGCCCAGGAACATCAGGTGGGCCACCAGGGTGTTGGCCGGGATGAAGACCCCCTCCCGGGCGCCCGCCTCCAGGATCTGGAGCAGCATGGCATAGATCCGCATGAGGTCCTGGGCGATGACCACGGGGACGTTCTGCCCTCCGCTGGCCACCTCCCGCATCATGAGGGGGGCGAGCGACGGGTGTTCGTCCACGGTCTCGACGATGGCCTCGAAGTAGCGTTTGAGCTTTTCGGCCGGGCCTTTTGCTCCCTCCACGTTTTCTTCGATGCGGTCCGCCGCGTCGCCGGTGACGTCGTGGAGCACCTGGGCGTAGAGGGCCTCCTTGTCGCCGATGTGGTAGTAGATGGTGGCCTTGTTCACTCCGGCCTTCTTGGCGATCTCGTCCACGCGCGCACCGCTGTAGCCCACATCGGCGAACACCGCCGTGGCCGCCTCGATGATGCGGTTCATGGTTTCCGACCGCTTGTCCTTCAGGGCCCTCGTGTACATGAGGCTCCTCTTCGCAGGTAACCTGGGGGTTGGACCAATGGGCTAGCTACCTTTGCCCGGCCGGGATTGTCAAGGGGTTTGGGAGCCCCCTTCCCGCCCGGGGGAACGAAACCCGGAGCCGTTGTCCGGGAAAAGCCCTCTCCTCGATACAGGTGAACTTCCCCGCATTCTGGTGAAAATCCCCCGCCCTCCCCCGGGAACCCGGGGGAGGATTTCCGATTTCCGAAGGAAATCGAGTTACTTATTCTTGCTTTTGCCGGTTTGGCACTGATTTTGCCTTCTAAGAAGCAAGCTAAACACCCCAACCCATCCTTGCCGTCCGGGCGGATTCACCGGCGATTGCACCAGATGCCGCTCGGCGGGAGGCTTTTTCAGGAGGCGAAAAATGTCCGCTTTCCCTTGGAAAAAGACCCTTTCCGACCGCCGGGGCTTCACCCTTCTGGAACTCATGGTGGTGGTGATGATCCTGGGCATCATCTCCGCCATCGCCATCCCCCAGTTCCAGGAATACATCCGAAAGGGATGGGAATCCTCCGCCGAGTCGGACCTGAAGAACGGTTTCAACGCGGCCCAGGCCTTTTTCACGGACTGGCCCCAGGAAACAGCCACCGTGGACCTTCTCAAGGAATACGGCTACCAGGCCTCTCCCGACGTGGATCTCATCGTCATCCGGGGCACCCAGCCAACCCTGATCCTGCGGTCCCGGCATGTGAGGACCCGGACCTGGTACTACATCATCTGGGACGGCTACATCTTCAAAGTCACCACCTGATGCTCCCCCCAGGGTCCGGCCCGGTCCACACCTCGCCGGCCGGACCTTGTCCCCAGCCCTCCTGGAGGCTCCCCCGGGCCTCGGAGGGCTTTTTTCAGGCTGCCCAAAAACGCGATCTGCGGCGTTGCGCTTCACCGGGAAAGGGCTCAACGTACAACAGTACGCCTCGCCCTTTCCCGGTTCGCGCGCCTTGCATATCACGTTTTTGA
>Ga0180009_10002928_pt1 | contig 19801 bp, 35 predicted proteins | sample OS_PC_MetaG_FD_123537 | JGI IMG/M metagenome (GOLD analysis project Ga0180009, IMG submission 123537) | Groundwater microbial communities from the Aspo Hard Rock Laboratory (HRL) deep subsurface site, Sweden - OS_PC_MetaG | ecosystem: Environmental > Aquatic > Deep subsurface > Groundwater...
ACTTGTAAATTGATCATTTGTTGAAGAATCTTTTATTGTTGTGGGAGATAATGTAAATGTTCCTAATTGTATGGGTTTTATTTTATAGTTTATTGTGGAAATTTCATTTGGTCCAATATCTATAGTCCATTTTAAGAAATTAACTTCTATACCATTATAATTTTTAGTTTCTGATATTTCTAAGGGGTCTATTAGTTCTACATTGTCTGGAAGTTTTTCTGAAATTTCTATTGTTCTTGTGGATAAATAACTATTTTGAATATTTATTTGCACTTCCACAATTTCGTTTATGTTTGTTTCTGTTATTGTTTCTTTTGTTATGATGATATCTTCAGCAAACACTATGTTAAAAACCAATAATGAACAGATTATATATATTATTTTTTTCATTTATTTCACCTCGAATAAAATTTTATCATAAATATTACCAAAAATATCAGATAATTTAGTGGTAATTACTGTTGTCTTTTGTGTTAATGATTCTTTTACATTTTCACAACCATTTATTTCTTTTAATCTTGGGCATATTGATTCACCCATATCATTATAACAATTTTTTATATTTTTACAATAATCATAACCTGATGGAACAGATCCAAGTTTTAATCCATCATTATTCCCTGTGACATCTACAATTGTATATTTTTTATCTCCTGGTAACCTAACTAAATTATAAGCATGAGTATCTGCTTCTACAGTATAAACATCATCTTTTCTATAGCCTGATTTTCTTAGTAGGGTTGTTAATGCTGCTGAATAGTCCACACAAGTTCCTGTTGATAATTGATTGATTGAAACATGTGTTGGAACATCTGATAAGGCGACATTGTTTAATTCTATTTTTGTATCTGAAATCCAAGAACCAACTTTATTATTTGAAGGGGTGTTCGGACACGCCATATTTTTAGTATCAAGTAAAGCATCAGAATTTGGTATTGGTCTTGCAGTGTAAAGATTTAAAGGATTATTGCATAAGCTTTCAACTGCATAACAACACATTTCACCTTCAAAATAATCTTGCATATAGACAGCACTTACACCAAGACTTTTTACTAGATAAAGGGATTTACATTTTTCTGCGTTTTTATTAGAATATTGGTTTGCGAAGTTACATGCATTTGCTTTTTCTGAATCTTGCAAGGGAGTGCCATCACAACAATCTATAGCATCTTCTATTACATAATCTATATCTTCACTACAAACTTCAAATAAATTACAACTGTAAATTGGACTGTTTATATTTATTATTTCAATTTCTTTTGATGGCCATTTGCTATCACATTTTGTGTCTATTGGAAAATATACTGTTTGGCTAGATTTACATTGTTTTTTATTAATTACATGAATTGTTATTGAATCTGTTGAAGGTGCTCCTGAGGAGTCTTTGACTTGTAAGATTATTTTATGGGTTCCTTTTGAAGGATATGACTTTTTTAGTAAAACACCTTCACCTATTTTTTGTTGATTTTCATACCAAGAGTATGCAGAAGAGATAGATGGGATGTTTTTTTCTTTATCATAAGATTTTGATGCATCTAGAATGAATTGTTGGTTGGGGTAGACTATTATATCTGTTCCTGCATCTGCTATTGGGGCGGTGTTTGATGCAACACCTACAACACTTGATGTTCCAAATGATTGAAGAACTTCTATTTGAAAAGATTTTGTTGAGGATTTTTCACCATCAAATGCTTTTACTGTTATTGTTGTGGAACCTGTTTTTTTTGGAGAATTACAGTTTAATATGCTGTTACTTATATAACAATCTATGATTGAGGATGAGAAAATTAATGTACTGTCTGCAAAACTTATTGTTAGAGATTCTGATTCTTGATCTGTGACATAATTATTTAGATTTATTAAATTGTTTAAGTTGAATTGATTTGAAGAAACTGTTAAGTCTTCTAAGTTAGACCATACAGGGGCAAGATTTATTGTCGGATTTAAGTTAATACATTCATTATTAATACAACCTTGGTTTAATGGACAACCACAGATTTCACAATTTTCAATTAAGTCTTCACCTTCACAGTAATAAGGTTGGTTTGTTGAACATTGATTATTTGGTGTGTTCCCACACGAGTATAAATTACAAGATTGAGTTTCAAGGGGTTTATTTGAGGTTGTTCCACAATTATTTATATCATTGCATGTTCTTGTTTGTTGATTGTTTATACAGGAAGACCAAAGAGTACAGTCCCAAATTTCATCACAAGATTCCCTACAACAATATTGGTTTGTTGCAGAGCTTGTTCCCCCACCACCTATTGGGGGGCAATATTGTGTTAATCCAAGATCTGGTTGTTCTCCTTGTAAACAAGAATCTCTACATGTTCCACCGGCCTGTTCACATTGATTTTGTTCAGGAACGGGCATACAACAATATTGCTGAATTACTGAACCTGTGCCTGAACCACCACTTGGACAATAAGGTGTTAAATTAGGATCATCCTCTTCATTTGATAAACAAGAATCTCTACATGCGCCCCCTGATAATTCACATTGGTTTGGAGGTATAAATCCTTGACCTGAGTAACTTACTGAAAATTGAGAATTTGGGTTTGTTGTTGCTATTATTATATTTCCATTATAACTTATTTCTTGTGTTGGGGTAAAAGTTATTGTTGTTGTGCTTTGTGCTCCTGGAGCTAAGATCATGGTTGTTGGGTATATGTTAATAGCAGAACTTGAAGGTAATTTATAAATATTAATATTCATTAAAGGAGAAGATCCTAAATTATGAATTGTTAATATCTGGTTTGCAGAATTTCCTATTTCAATGTTACCAAAATTTATAGTGGATGGATATACAGATGTAGCTTCCATACACATACCAGTAAAACTTTGATCTAGGATACAACCATTTATCGAATTATCTTCACAAATATGGCCATTAGGACAAGAAGCATATGATGTACAATCACATATAGGATCTATTCCTAACCCTGTTATTGAGTTTATATTAAAATTTTTAAGAAAATCCAATATTGAAAATGAAAATACTGATGGAATAATTATTAAAATTAATAGGATTACTAGTAATTTTTTCATAGAAATAGAAATGGATTTTTTGTTTAAATAATTTGTTATTTTTCTGTTTCAGATTTTGTTATCACTTTTTCTAAATTTTCTATTTTTTCAATAGAATTTTTTAAATTATTTTCTAATTCGAGAGAAATATCTTCTAGTTCCCGTATTTGTTCATTTATTGTTTCTTTTGATTGAGTTATTGTTTTTTCTTTTAAGATATTTGAGCCAATACCCATAATAACTTCTTTATTATTTTTTAATGAACCTTTTATAAAAATATTGGCCCCCAAAGGTATTAATACTTCTTTCTTTATTTCTAGTTTACTAATATATTCTAAATTATTAGTTAAATTTTTTAATTCAAGAATATTATTGTTTATTGTGTTTATCTGTTCCTGAATTTGATTTATCTGTTGGTTTAGAATCTGAAACTCTAGGTACTTTTTTCTTATTTCTTTTTCCTTCATTTTTTGTTTGTTTAACTTTTACTTTTCTTTGTTTCTTTGGTTTTTCTTTAGGTTGTTTTTTCTCTTTTTTTGGAATAACATTAATTTTTTCTTTTTTCATTGCTTCATGTACTTCTTGAGTGGAAGCTTTCTTTTTAATATCTAATTTTTTTTCTGTTAATTCTAGATGATTAATATTACATTTTCTTCTTTTTACATTACCATCTATTAATACAAAATGATTTTCAAGAGTATCAACTATTACAATTGTTTTACCTGCTTCTCTCCCAGATAATTTTATACCAATTCTACCAATTAATTCTTTTGTCATTTTCTTGTTTTTTTAATTAATAATTTTTTAGTACAAGATGAACATAAATTTCCAGCATATGCTCTTTGAGGCCTTCTTTTTGATTTTGATAATTTTTTAAGTTTTGAAGGTATTAATCTCTTTATCCCATGTAATGGTTTTTTACATTCCGAACATATTGCTTTTGAGGGTTTTCTTCTTTTGTAAACTATCTTAGATGTGCCTTTAGGAGTTCTTACCCTTACTCTTCTTAATTTTCTTGATCTTTGATGCATCATTTTAATATATTTTTAGTATTTTTCTTAATGCTATTGAGAATATCATTGAAAATATGATATAAACCCATATCCAAGTTAAACCAAAGAAAGGTTTAAAACGTTTTCCAATTTCTATTTTTTCCAGATTTGAGTCTTTTATTATCTCTGCTTTTATGGGTTTCCATTCATTTGTTATTAATATATTTTTTGTGTATTCTTCATCATTATAATTGATTGTGAAATCATGCTCTCCTGAACTACCTGTTATGTAAAATTTTACTTCTCCTTCTTTTATTGTTTGCTCGTTTTGTTCTATTTCTAATGTGTTTGAGGTTAAGATTACATCCTCATTGTTTGCATTTTTATTAAATTCAAGTGTAACTGGAAATTCTATATTTGGTTGAAGGGGTTCATAGATAAAAGTAGCATTTAACCAACTGAATATGATTAATAATGGAATTAATGTAAATAACATTGGTTTGAAGGAATGTGTCATAATTTTCATGTTTTTTTCCATCATCTCTTTTTGCTTTTCCATCATCTTCTTAGGATTATCTTTTAATTCTTTGATTTCTTTTTGTATATCTTTCATTTCTGTTTTATGTTGTTTCATCATTTTTTGATTTGTTAGATATTTGTAAGCAAGAGTTATTATGAAAGTTAATATAAAAGAAAGAATTAGCAATGTGAATTTGGGAGACCATTCTAATAAAGGTGCAAAAATTGAATTAAAAAACGAATCAAACATTTTATCCTCCCATCATCTTTCTTAGAGCTGGATTTAAATCCATCATGTGTTGTTGTGCTACTTCTTCATATAGTTGATAGATAATCATGACTGCTAATAAAATACCTGTACCTCTTGATAATGCTCCTGCCAAATCTGCGACAGATGCTAATAAACCCACAGTTATACCACCCATGATTGTTAAAGGAGTTATATACCTTTTTAAAATACTTTCTAATACACGTTCATCTCTTCTAAACCCAGGAATTTGTAATCCTGATGACATAATATTTTTGGCCTGGGATCTTGCGTCCATTCCTGCTGTTTGAACCCAAAATATAGAAAAGACCATAGATCCTAAAACCATGAAGAACATGTAAACTAAAGCATGCGATAAATCAGATAATACAAAAGAACCGGTTATTATATTTGTTACAATATCTGGAGAATATATCCATGCTACTAAACCTGTTGTTGGAACTTGACCTGTAAATGTTCCCAAAAAAGGATGGCCCCATTTTTCTAGTAATCTTGCCCACAATTGAATGTTGGCCATTAAGGCAGCTATTAAGATAACTGGTATGTTGGATGTATATATGAAACGTAAAGGCCATCTTACACCGTAACCTCTTACTCTTCCAAAAGATAATGGAATTTCTACTTTCATAGCTTGTCCGTATACTGACATTACAAAAACAATGATTGTTGCTAACATTGCTGATAGGGCTAATATGGCTTCTGTTGGTCTTCCTTGAATTAAAGACATAATAAAAACAAAAAACTTACCAATTGGGGCTTGTCCTGTTCCAAAAGCAAAGGTACCTGTTGTAGTTAATGGTGAGAATGCTCTAACCATAACTTCTGATGAAACTCCTGCTGCTATGAACAATGAAACACCATGACCTATTCCCCATTTATTAACTACTTCATCCATGTATAAGATTACCATTCCACCTAAGAATAATTGAAATACTAATATCCATGGAGAGAAACCAGGGGCTGGAGATAATCCTCCCATGAAGATGTAGATTATTGCTTCAAAGATTATAAAGAAAATTGTTAATGTTTTTTGAATACCTTGAAAAAATATTCTTCCTTCTGATGTTGATGTATCTAATTTTAAAAGACCCGAACCTTTTAATAATTGCAAGACGATGGAGGATGTTACGATTGGCCCAATGCCTAATGAGATTATTGAACCAAATTGAGCTCCCAAGATAATTGCTAGGAAATCAAATTGTTTTAATGCATTTTCTCCTAAACCATATAATGGGAGTATTCCAAGAACAAAATACGATATTAGAATTATTAAAGTCCATTTGATTTTTGTTTTAAAAGGTAAATGTTTTTGTAAAGGACCTTTAACTTCTGGTAGATTACTTATTATTTTTCGGAATAACGACATTTATTGTTCCACCCAGTTTTTCTATTTTTTCTTTTACTTTTTTTGAACATAATTTACATGTGATATTATGTTTTGTTGAAAGATTTCCTGTACTTAATAATTTATCATATCCTAATTCTTTTAAATTGATATTTTCTTTTAAGTTATTTTTGATTATTAATTTTTCTAAACCATTTAGGTTTATTGATTTTATTTTCTTTTGTGTTTTTTGGGGTCTTTTAAAACCATGTTTACCAAAGTAAGAAGTTCCATATAATTTTAGAATAGATTGTTTTTTCTGATCTGCTCTCTTACCGGAACCAGCCATACCTCTTCCACCCCTATTTCCAGCTCCTCTTCTCTTTTTCATAGCACCACCGCCATGTGTTTTACTTCCCCGGTATTTTATTACTTTTTTTCTTTTACTAATCATTTTATAACATCCTTCTGATTAAATCATTTATTTTTTCCTTTCTATAACCTAATGCACCACCTAAACTGAAAGGTGTTTTGATACCTTTTCTTTCAAAACCCTTGGTTGGTGGTTTTAATTTGAAAAAGGGTTTGAAACCAGGAATGTCTTTAAATGATTTTTTGAATGAAAAAAATTCTTTTGTGAAATCATCAATACTTAATTTTGTTTTTTCCTTTAGATATTCTTCTGTTAATGGTTTTTTTGCTGATAGTTTCCCTCTTTTTGTGAATAATTCTTTGAATGTTTCTTCATCTATTTCTCCCCAGGTTGCATAATCTTTTACTTTTTTTATCATTCCAATAAGATTTGGAGAACTATTTATTACAATACAATGATGTTTGTTGTAGAGACGTAGCATTTTTAGAGTATCCTTTATATCTTTTCTAATACCTAATTTTCCTCTGACTCTTAAAACAGCTATTTTTTTCATTTTTTACCCATTATTGTACCTGAACTTTTGATATATGCTTCTTGTATTTTTATTTTTGATAAATTTTTTAGAGCATCAAAACATGCTTTAACTAAATTTAATTTTGTTTTTGAATTATAACTTTTTGAGTATACATCTTTTATTCCGGCGAAATCTAATATTTTTTTACATTCTTCTTCGATACATAATCTAGTACCTTTTGGTGCGGGTAAGATTTCCATTTCTACTGCAGAACATTTTCCAGATGTTTTAAGAGGAATAGAATGGGGGCTGTTACAACCACATGCCCAAGATCCACAACCACGTTTTATCCTTATAATGTTTAATTTAGCGTTTCTTATTGCTTTTTCTCTTGCAGGCATTGTTTCTTTTGATTTACCATATCCTACGCCAACTAAACCATCTTTATTTCCGATAACTGCAAATGTTGCGAATTTTGGTTTGTTTCCTTCTCTTGTTTTCTTTTGTGTTTGTTTCCATATGCTTTTTTTACCACCACCAAATTTACCTTTTGATTGACCTATTGAAAGTAATTCAGATTCAAGATTTGGAATTAACATATCTACTATTTCTGCTTCTAATATTTTAATTCCAGAATTGAAGATTTCATCTATATCTTTTATTTCTCCAGCTTTGACTTTTCTTCCTAATTCTGTTCTAGGTTTCCAAGCTTCTGGATTAAATTCTCTCTTCTGGATTCCCCGTGGTGGTCCTTCTTTTTCTTTAACCATTTTCTATTTTCTTTTTTACTTCTTCAAATTTCTTTTCAATATCTTGTTTTTTTGTATGTGTTCCTTTTATCCTTTCTTCTTTTGGGAAGATGTTTTTGTTATGAGGAATATTTAAGCCTGAATCTACAGCGCCTTTTAATGCAGCGTATATCCTTGAACCTTTTATTGATCTTTGCAATCCTAAATCTAAAATTATTTCTTTTTTATCTTTAGCTTTTTTTCCAAGTAAGTATCCTGTTAAATATGCTGATGGCATATTACCTAAATGGAAGGTCCATCCTAGTTTTCTTAATTCTTTTGAATTTGCCGATGTTAATATTTTATCCCCTGTTTTTTCATATTCAATTATTTGTAATATAATATTGTTTAATGATTTTCTTATAACTAATCTTGGTTTATCTGATTTTAATAATCTTAACCTTTGTTTATAATCTGTTTTAGGTTTTCTTTTTCTCTTTAATTTTACAGTGAATCTTTTATTTTTTGCCATTTTTAGTTAAGTTTTGTTCTTGTATGTATGTTTTTAAGTGATTTCTACTTCTGAAAAAACCACTTTTTGCCCTTAAGTATAATTTTTTGTAAGTTTTTGCGTCAAGTATATCCTTACTTTTTAGTTCTTTTAAAAAATTTCTTTGAACTCTTATTTTTAATATCCAACTTCTTTTTCTTGGTAATCTTGCTGTTCTCCGACCTTTTCTGGTACCTAGACCTTTTTGACGTCCTTTTCTCCTTTGTTTTAACCTTTTATTTGCTCTTACTCTTGATGTAGCATTAACTTTTTTTATTTTTATTTTTTTTTCTTTGATTAATGATTGAATATCTTTTTTAGTGATTGCTTCTTTTATTTCGGCTAAGGATTCCTCATTAAATTTAATCCTTTTTTTACCGACTTTTTTTAATGAACATGCAATTCTCTTCTGTAATTTTAATTTCATTTTAGTGACCTTTTTCTAATACTTTTTTTCTTTCTTGTTTCTCTTCTATTTTCTTTTCTTCTTCTGTTTTCTCTTTTGCTTTCTTTTCTTCTTCTGTTTTCTCTTTTGCTTTTTCTTCGAATTTTTTCTTCTTTTCTTCTTTCTTTTTGGTGATATCTTTCTTTTTCTTTTGTTTTTCTTCTACTTTTTTCAGAAAAGCATTAATGTCTTTTATATTTAGGATTTGTAATTTTTGTTCCTGGGCTTTTTTGATTATTTCTATTTTCTTTTTTGTTCCAATTGTTGATGCTAGTATGAAGTTTGATTTGATATTGTTTAAATCTTTTAGATTTTTCACTAATAGGGGTTTTTCTGTTACTGGTTTTTTGTAACCTATTGAAGGTTTTTTTTGATGACCTGCTTTATTAAGCCTTAATTTATTATGTAGGCCTTTAGGCCTTCTCCAAGCGTTCTTTAATTTCTTTAATATTGCGTCTTTTCTTATGAATTTCATTTTCTTTTGTGTTTTTGAGTCATCCATATCCCATCTTGATATACTCTTCTATCGAAGGATGTCCTTCTTGTTGATTGTTCTATATTGGAACAAGTTTGGCCTACACTTTCTTTATTGCATCCCGATATTATTATTTTATCTCCTGATATTTTTGCCTCTACTTCTGGTAAAATTTTTGCTTTTCTTGGAACCTTCTCTCCAAAGAAATTTTTTATTGTTAAAATATTATTATCTAATGAAACACTCATTGGGAAATGTCCGGAACATATTTTCATTTCATATTCAAAACCATCTACAACACCTTCTATTAAGCTTTTAATGTGTGCTGTTAATGTGTTTAGAATCTTTTTTTCATTTTTAGTTGTTTTTTCTGCTGTTAAAATTATTGATGAATTTTTTTTTTCTATTTTTATAGATGGATGATGTATTTTCTTCTGTGCTTCTCCTTTTGGACCCTTTGTTTTAATTATTAATGGAGTTATCTCTACTTGAACTTCAGAGGGTATTTCTATTATTTCTTTTAATTCTGTTTTCATTTTAATAAATATAAGAGATTAATCTTCCGCCAAGGTTTTTTTCTTTAGCTTGAATGTGGGTCATAAGGCCCTGATTTGTTGAAACTATGATAACCCCGAAATCTTTGGCTGGAAGGTATCTTTTTTCAAATTTTTCTAAGTTACTAGATTGGAATGATAATCTTGGTTTGATAACATTACATTTGTTTATTTTACTCATTAATTTTATTTTTATTAATCCGCCTTTGTTATTATCTATCTTTTCATAAGATTTGATGTATTTTTCATCTTTCATTATATCTAATACTTTTAAGATGGTTTTTGATACAGGTTTAACTATACATTCTTCTCTTCCTATTTTTTCACAATTGTTTATATGTGAGAGGACATTGCTTAGTGGGTCGTTTAGTGACATTTTTTATATATTTTTTTGAAATCCTATTTTTTTTGCATTTAATCTAAAACATTGTCTACATATGTTTAGGCCATATTTGTTTATGTAAGCATGAGTTCTACCACACAAACCACATTTCTTTGTGCTTTTGCCAAAAGCTCTTTGTTTTGGTTGGTTATGTTTGATAAACTTTTTTAGCTTAGCTGGTTTGAATACCAGTTGTGTGAACATTTTTGTATGATTGCTTGTTGTCATTTTATATTTATTTTAAATTCATTTTTTATGAATTCTATTGCTTCTTCTTTTGTTATTTTGTGTTTTTTCCCAATTTTAACTTTTTTTATTCTTTTTTTTATTCTGAAACCCGGCCTTTCTAAAGTAATCGCTACTTCTAGACCTATAATCCCTATTCCTGGATCATATTCTGCTTCTGGAATATTGATGTATTCAGGTACCCCAAATGAAAAATTACCATTATTATCAAATTTCGATTCTTCTAATTCATTATTTATTGCTTGGAATAATCTTTTTAACATTGCTTCTGCTTTTTTGCTTCTTAAGGTGGTCTTACATGCAATTTCTAATCCTGGACGAAGATTCCATGTAGGTATTCTTTTATTTGATTTTGTTTTTACTGCTTTTGTACCTGTGATTGATTCTAATAGTTTTTTTGACTTTTCTAATTTATCTCCTGCTTCCCCTACACCTATATTGAGGGTTATCTTCTCTATTCTTATTTTTCTCATTGGATTAGTCATTTTTTATTAGATCTTTTGGGATAACAAAAGCATATCTTTTTGATGTTTTAATTTTTTTCTTGTCAATATTTACTGTTATGACATCTTTTTCTATTTTTTCTAGAGTTCCTGTTTTTCCGACAGGTTTACCTCCTGTTAGGTAAATTGATGTGTTCTTTTCTAATTTTAAGTGAGATTTAATTTTTCTTTGTTCTAAATCTAAGATAATAGAATCTCCTACTTTATATTCATCTTTATCTACTAAAATATTTTTACTATCATATAGGTTAATTTGTAATTTGTTTCCTTTTAGTATTGTTTTGCCAATTATTTTACAAATTTTTGTTGAAGTATCTTCTTTTTTTATTGGTTGTAGAATGAATTTTCCATTTTCACTTATTATTACTCTGAAATATTCATTTATTTTTGGAAACTCTAATATATCAAATAATCCTAAAGGATGTTTGTGATCTTTTATTACCTTTTTATCTACTAAAACATCTTTGTTGTTTAATATTTTTTTGACTTCTATTGTTGTTTTAGCGTAATTTAAAATATTTTTTAACACTATATTTATAGGAATACATAATTTTAATGGATGGGGGCCTGGTGAAGGTTTTGTAATCCATTTAGTTTCCTTTCTAGATACAGGCCAGGATTTCAATGCATTCATTCTTGATAAGTGTTTTTTCATTTTCTTTCAATTATTATTTTCCTTTTTTTATCGTCTAAATTTAAGTCTGTGATTATTAAATTTGAGGGGTGTATTGGATAAAATGTTTTTGTTCCGTCTATTTTAGTAGTTTGTATATTTTCTATGTACACTTTTGATTTTTTTGTGAATACTCTTTCTACTTTTCCTTCTTTCTTTTTGAATTGTCCTCTTGCGATCTTTACTTTATCCCCCTTTCTTACAGGAATGGATCTTTTGTTATATTTTTTTATTAATTCTTTAGACAAGTGTGATGCCAATAATTTGTGTTTGATATTTAATGGAGCATTCTTTAAGTATTTTCTTTGTTTTCTCTTTTGTGTGCTTGTTTTCCAAGCTTTTGAAAATTTTTTTTTCATTTTAAACAACTATTTTTGCTAGTTTTGCAATTCCAGGCCATTTTGTTGTAACCTCTTTTGCAATTGGACCTTTGAAGATAGTTCCTTTTGGATTTCCTTTATCGTCTTTTAGGACAACTGCTGAATTGTCTTCGAATTTTATTCTTGTGCCGTCTGCTCTTCTGTACTCTTTTTTTTGCCTTACTATTATTGCTTGAACAATTTGTTTTTTCATTCCGGGTTTGCCTTTAACTATTGAAGCATTTACTAAATCTCCTACGCCTGCTGCTTGTAATCTTCCCTTCACTGTTTTATGGCCTTTTACTGAAAACATTTTGATTATTTTAGCTCCTGAATTATCGCAAACTTCAAGTCTCGTTCCTACAGGTAATGATTTTACTATTCTTGTTTTCATTTTACAATTTTAGTTATAACAAAGTTTTTTGTTTTTGATAAGGGTCTACACTCGTTAATTATTACTTTGTCGTCTTTTTTAGCGTTAATACATGATGGATTGTGAACATGAAGTTTTGTTCTTCTTTTTTCATATCTTTCATATTTTTTTATATAGTAAAATCTTGGAAATTCTATAGTTGCTGATCTATGTGTATCTTTTTTAATAATAGTTCCTGTGAATGTACGCCCACGTAACTTAATGTTTCCATGAATTGGACATTTTTTATCGTTGCAATCTGTCATTTTTTTTTATTTTTACATGTGATAATAATATTTTTTTATTGTTGTCTAATGTGATTGTGTTTTTTGTTTGGTCTATTACTTTTCCTTTTAATCCAACTAATGATTTGTTTTTGGATTCAATAATCTCTATGTGAGAACCTATCATAAGGTTCTTTATTTCTTTTTGTTTCATTTAACCTAAATTTTTATGGTTTCTTTATTAAAGCCGAGTTTTACAAGTTCTTCTTTTACTTTAGTTATATGATTCCCTTGTAACTCTATTGTGCTATTTTTTACTGTTCCACCGCATGCAAGACCTGATTTTAGTTTTTTTGCAATGTCTTTTAAGTTTATTTCTTTGGAATCAATACCGTCTACAATTGTTGTTAGTTTTCCAAATCTTCTTTTTACTGTCTTTATAGTGATTCTTTGGTCTTCCTTTGCTATGGTTTCACAAACACAAAGCTCTTTGTTTAAACCACATTTTTCACATACTATACTCATTTCGTTTTTGTCTTTTCCTCCCTTGGAATTTTTTTATAGGTAAGTATTCTTGCGATATTTTTTTTGATTTGTTTTACTTTACCAGGACTTTCTAGATTTGTTCCTGTTGATAACTGTGATTGTAATTTCATTAGATCTTTCTTTAATTCAATTAGAGTTGAATCTAATTTTTCTTTATTCATCTGTTTTAGTTCGTGCTTTTTCATCTTTCTTTATAGGTTTTTCCTTAACAGTCTTTTTTTTAACTTCTTTCTCTTCTATTTTTTCCTTAGGTTTTTCTATTATTTCTTCTTTGAATGTGATTTGATCTGGTAATTGAATATCTGGTGTTAAGATGCTGACATTAACACCCACTGCTCCTGATTTTAATTCAGCAACAACTAATGCTCTTTTGGTTAGATTTTCCGATACATTTCCTGATTTTTTGATGTGCCCTGCTGAAAATCTCCATCTTTTTGATCTTGATGATGGGACGCCTCTACCTGTAATAACTATTTCTGCTCCTTGAGCTCCTGCATCCATTATTTTTTGTAATGAATTATAACCTAATGATTTGAATCTTTTAGGACCAAACCTTTCAAATGAAGATACAATATATTCTGCTATAGATTTTGGATCTAGATTAGGATTTTCTATTTCTGCAACTTCTACTTGAGGATTTTCCATTTTAAATTTGTTTTTTAATGTTTCTGTTAATTTTTGAATATTGGCACCTTTCCTTCCCACCACTAATCCTGGACGTGCTGTGTGAATTATTACTTTTTCACCTAAGGGTGTTTTTTTAAGATCTATTTTAGAATAACATGCTTTTGGGAGTTCCCTAGCTATGTATTCTTGTATTAAATATTCTCTAATATTTTTCTTAACTATTGTTTTTTCTATCATTTTTTATTTCAGGTTTTTTTACAATTGGTTTATTTTCTTTAGTGGGTTTTGCTTTCTTTTTTGATTCTTTAACAATTAAGTTTAAATGTGTTCTTTTCATTACCCTTCCTCTATGTCTTGAATGATGATATTGGGATGATGCTTTATGTGATGAGATGTGTGAAATGTATAAATTAGATGACATTCCTTTTTGCTGTGCATTAGCTGCCACACTATCTAGTAATTTTAAGATTACTTTTGACGCTTTGATTGGAAATCTTCCTGACATTATTTGTCCTCTTCTATGGGGAATCTCTTTGTTGTATCGTTTATAGGGGACTGCTTGTTTTTTTTCAATGACTCTTTCTAATGCAGCCTTTGCTTTATTGATATCTTTGTATCTAAGGAAGTTGCATATTTCAACTGATATTTTGGTTGAAATTTCCAAATTTTTTGCGTTAAGTGTTGCTTCCATTTTTATCTAACCGATACTGCTGAACTTGATTTTGTTGCTCCTACTCCCGGTGCTGAATGTTGAAGCCTTGTTCTTGTTAATGCTAATTCGCCCAACCTCATACCTAGTGCTTCTTGAGTTATTAATACTTGTTCGAATTTATTCCCTTTATGTATGTGAATTGTTAATCCAACCATTTTTGGTAAGATTACCATGTTTCTACAATGGGTTTTGATTGGTTTTTTGAATTTGTTTTGTAATGCTAAATCTATTTTATTTAGCAATCTTTTTTGTGGTTCTGTGAATCCCCTTGTTAATGAACGTTTTCTGTTTGATGGAAGAAGTTCTATAAATTCTTTTAATTCCATTTGCTTTAATTCTTCTAAACTTTTCCCTTTAAATGTAAATTTTACTGCCATTTTATTTTTTCTTACCTGTCCTTCTCGCTCTTATCTGCCCTACATTTCTTCCTGGGGGAGCATGTCTAGGTGGTGTTTTTGGTTTACCTATGTGTCTTCCCCTTCCTGAACCAAATGGGTGATCTACAGCATTCATAGCTACACCAGATGTTTTTGGATATAACCTACTTCTTGCTCTCATCATGTGGAATTTCTTTCCTGCTTTTAATATTGGTTTTTCTAATCTTCCTGAACCTGCTATAACCCCAATTGTTGCCTTACATTCTGGATGAAATTTCTTTTTCTTTTTTGATGGCAATTGTACCATTATATAAGATTCTGTTTTTGTTAGTACTTTTGCTGATGTACCTGCTGCTCTACAGAATGTTCCATGGCTGTTTGGAGTTTTTTCTATGTTATATATTGAGGTGCCTTCAGGAATGTCGGCTAATTTCGTTATGGAACCTGGTGATAATGATTTGTTGTTATAATTTATTTCATCTGAAACTTTTATTTTAAGAGGAGCAGGTATTATTGCTTTTACTTTATCAAATTGTATGATTGCTAATGGTGAAGATCTTGCTTGGTCGTTGATGATGTCTATTACTATTCCTTTAAGGGGTTCTTTTTGAGTGGGATAGGTGATTGAATATTTGTATCTATGTGAAGGTGCTTTGTATGTGGAAGTTCCTCTTCCCCTTCTCTGTGTTATTATTCTCTTTCCCATTTTATATTAATCCTAATTGTGTTGCTATATCAATAGCAGGCTTATCTGTTGGAAGTTTTATGTATGCTTTCTTTTTCCCTTGAGGTGTTATTAAGGTATTTATTTTTAAGGGTTTGGTGTTGAATAATTTTTCAAATGATTGTTTTATTTGTGTTTTGTTTGATTTTCTATCAACTATGAATGTTAATTTATTATCTGATTCCATTAATCTAACTGCCTTTTCTGTTGATAAAGGGTATTTGAGTATTTTGTATGGATCCATTTTTATTTAGTTTCTTTTTTTACTTCTGTTTTCTTAATTGGCTTTTTGATTTCTTTTTTCTTAACTTCCTTTTTGATTTCTTTCTTTTTGACCTCTTTTTTTATAATTTCCTTTTTAACTGGATTGTTTGTGAATAGTCTTTCTTTTTCTAATACTTCTATTGCTTTATCTGTGTATATTGTTAATCTTCCAGCTTGAGTTCCTGGAGCTAACAATTCAGTGTTAAGATTTTTTATTTCGATTATATCTATCCCTGGAATGTTTTTTGCTGATTTTTGTAATTCACATTTTTTTGAAACTACTATTAATGGACCTGTTTTCTTTCTGTATTTTCTGTTTCTTGTTTTTCCTTTGCCTGCTCTTACTTTTTTTTGTGAACATCTTGTTAATTCTTTTTTTAAATCAAATTTTTCTAAGATAGATATTATTTCTTTTGTTTTCTTTATTGATTCTAATTTATCTTCTATTATTAAAGGAAATAATTTTGGAATAATATGATTTCTTTTCTCTACCAGTTCTCTATTCATAGTAGCTGATAAAGCTGATCTTATAGCTTTTCTTTTTTCTTTAAGATTTATTTTTTTAGTGAAATTTTTTTCTGCTTTTGGTGGATGAGCTTTTCTACCCCCCACGGTTCCTGGAGCTTCTGCACCTACTAATCCAAATTGTGTTCCTCTTCTCCAAATAACTTTTCTTGGTACCCTAGACATTCCTCTTCCGTAACCACCCCTATAATCTTTTCTCCTTCTTGATAATTTAGCGGAGTAATCTTTTCCTGCTCTTACTGATGCTCCATATTTTTGTCTTTTGTTTGATTGTATTGTTAAGACTGCCCTTTTTATTAAATCTGGATGATAAGATTCAGAGAACTGACTAGGTAATTTTACTTCTTTTTTACTATTCCCTTCTATATTATATATTTTCATTTTTTATTGATGTGATATTGAATGGATATGCTGTTTTATTTCTCAATGGAAATGTTAAAGTTATTGCTCTTTTTTTTGGTCCTGCTACTTGACCTTTAATAAGAATGAAAGTGTTTTTTATTAAACCATATTGGTGAAAACCTTGTTTTGGTGTTATTTCTTTTGGATTTGTTGAGATTTTTAGAATTTGTTTGTTATATTCTGTTCTTAGATGATAACCTGTTTGACCTGCATGAGCAACACGCCAGGTTTTCGCGTTCCAATTTCCTAATGAACCTGGAGCTCTTCTACCTTTTTCAGATTTATGAGATTTTAAAGAAATACCAAATCTTTTAACTGGTCCTTGATTTCCTTTTCCTTTTGTGACTGTATGAATATCAATATATTGGTGTTCTTGGAAGATATCTTGTATGTTTATGTCTTTTTCTAATAATGATTTTGCGTAGTTAATGTCGTTTGTTGATAATTTGATTTCTGCTATTTCTGGTTTTTTCTTACCTAGAGAAGTTAGTTTTGGTTGAGTGTATACTACTAATCTTAATTCATCGAATGATTCGGGGATTGTATCTTTTTGTTTTTTTGGAAATTTTATTTTCCTTTTTAGTTCTTTATCAAGTTTTTTTGCGAGAATTTCAGATACAGGTTTTAAGCCTGTGAGAGTTTTTTGGTAAAAGCGTAAAGAAAAAGGTTTTAATGGAGGACATTCAATGATAGTTGTTGGAAAGACTTCCTCTTCTTTCTTTTTGACATTTGGATTTTGAACGATAGCATGTAAATGTGTCATGCCAACCTTGTAACCGATGAAGCCCAATAACTTTGGTTCTGTTATTTTTGTAGACCAAGCTCTAACTCTGGCTGTTTGTTTTTTGGCTCTTTTTCTAGGCCAAAACTGTAAGCTTCCTGCTCTTGGTTTATGTGTTTTTGGCATATTTTAGTTGCGTTAACCACCCCAACGGTTTTGTTAATTTTTTTTGATTTTTAAAGGTTTTTAAATCTATCTATCGAGAATCAGAGCTTATGATACAGTAGGGTAGAATTTTATGGAATTTGGGTGTTTATAAAGTTTTTGTAGTTCATGCAAAGGTTATTTTGTTATAATAATTTATCTAAAGTGATAAATTTGAGAAAAATTTATTATTTAAAAACATTTAAAAACTTTTATTTTCTCCTTTATTTCAGTATAGGAGGTTAAAAAAATGGTAAAATCAATATTAGCGCTTGCAGGTATGGAAAAATTACTAAAGAAGGCAGGAGCAGACCGTGTTTCAGATAAGGCTAAAGAAGCTTTAAGAGAAGTATTAGAAGAATATGCTGAAAAGATAGGGGAGAGAGCTATTAAGTTTGCAAGACATTCTGGAAGAAAGACAATTAAAGCTGAAGATATAAAATTAGCAAAGAATTAGTTTTATTTCATCTTTTTTGTTACATCTATATTCTCATTACATTTACTACATTGAAATCTTAAAGATTCAACTGATTCTTTTTTTTGTTTTTCTTTGTTAAATCTTTGTATTTTTTTTCTTTTAAAAGGAATTTGAGTTTCAGATTCATTACTACAATGAGGACATTTATATTTAATAGATGCTGTTAATTTTTCTTCGTGTTCTGTTTTTTCTTCTTTATAACCGCATTCAGGACATACATATTCTGTTGCTCTTATTTTTGGCCTTCCTGTTTTTGGATCTTTAGGTTTACTCATTAAAGCTTTACCGCATTTAGGGCAGTTTTCTTTTAAAACCCAGGCCCTGATATAACCCTCTTTATCTAGAATTCTGTTTGTAAAATATACACATTCATTTATTGATTGGGGTTCGTTCATTTTACTTCCTTCTTGAGATCTTTTAAGTCTATTTTTCCTTTATCTGATTTTAAATAATCTGAATCATTTATGATTGAATAGATTAATCTTTCTAAACGTTCAATCTTTTCTTTTAAAAGGTTTATCATTTTGTCTGCTTTTACTTTTCTACTTATTTGGCTTTTCTTTTCTGGATTAAATGAGTATATTGCTGACAGTTTTATATTTTTTGGTAGGTCTATGAATATTGTGTGAATTATTGATATAATTATTAGATAGATTAGTTTAAAAGGGATTAATAATGTTTTGGCTTTCATGATAATTTGATAATTAAGATTTATTTAAAATTATTGTTTATTTAGGAATGATATGAATCTTTTACAACTATAAATTATTTAAGATTTTAAGCGCTTCTAAAGATTTTTTATGTAAAATTATAGCTCCTCTAAGATTATCACTCCTTTTTGTAGCAATTCTGTAAGTATGGTTTTTTATATTTTTTATTGGAGCGTAATATATGTCTGTGAAATAATAAATTCTATTTGATACTTTTAACTCTGTTGTTGTGAGTGTATAACTTTCTGTATAATTTTCTATAGGAATTTCTTCTTTTAGAAGCTTACTTAAGTTAATCTTAACTTTTGGAAGAGAACTCCAAAAATCTTCGGGAAATTTTGAGAGAATCGAAGTTAGTTCTCTCTCTGATTCGTATGGCATTATAAACAAGTTTTTTTGTTGAGAAATAATTTATTTATAAATCTTGTGGTAAGATTTATATATTTTTTAGTTGTCTTAATTTTATGAAAAATTTGGTTGTTTATTATTCAAGGACCGGAACTACTAAAAAAGTTGCTAATTCTATAGCTAAAGAATTGAAATGTGATATTGAAGAAATTTATGATTTAAAAAATAGAGATGGTGCTATAGGGTATCTAAGTGCTGGTAAAGATGCTACTTTAAAGAAATTGACTGAGATTAAAGATATTAAGAATGATCCTAATAAATATGATTTGATTATTATAGGAACTCCAATTTGGTCTTGGACTATGGCTAGTGCGATAAGGACTTATATGAATGTTAATAAAACTAATTTTAAAAAGGTGGCTTTTTTCTGTACTATGGGTGGGGGTAAGGGTAAGACTTTTGAACATATGGAAGAATTATGTAATAAAAAACCAAAAGCCTTACTTGAATTAACGACAAAAGAAGTGAAAGGAAACTATTTGTTTAAGGTTAGAGAGTTTGTTGATGATTTAAAATAATGCCCCTGCCGAGA
>Ga0180009_10002929_pt1 | contig 19792 bp, 25 predicted proteins | sample OS_PC_MetaG_FD_123537 | JGI IMG/M metagenome (GOLD analysis project Ga0180009, IMG submission 123537) | Groundwater microbial communities from the Aspo Hard Rock Laboratory (HRL) deep subsurface site, Sweden - OS_PC_MetaG | ecosystem: Environmental > Aquatic > Deep subsurface > Groundwater...
AGAAACCGGAATGCGACATCATATCAATATCTTGGAGGGGTGGCCGAGCGGTTTAAGGCACCGGTCTTGAAAACCGGCGTGCGGGAGACCGTACCGTGGGTTCGAATCCCACCCCCTCCGCCACGTTTCTTTCCGCACACTTCCGCCGATTGCCGTAACATACTGAGAAACCCTTATTTTCCGGGATTTTAGATTACGTATCGTTCCGCAGCGTCCCGCCGGTTGCCGCCTGCATGCAATTGATTTGGGGGTACCGTTGGGGGTATGCTTTTCCGCGTTGGGGGTATTTCGGAAAGGGTGAACATGCTCACGGACACACAAATTCGCAACACGAAGGCCGGCGCCAAGCCGTTCAAGCTGTACGATACGGCTGGCCTGTTCATCCAGGTCGCGCCGTCTGGAAGCAAACTCTGGCGTCTGAAATACCGTTTTCAGGGCAAGGAGAAGCTGCTGTCCCTCGGCAAGTACCCGGCCGTCACACTTTCGGATGCGCGCCGACAACGCGATGCCGCCAAGGCTGACCTCGCGGACGGCAACGATCCCGCCATCAAAAAGAAGCTGGCGAAACAGATTCGATCGACACAAGTCGAAAACACTTTCGAAGCGGTCGCGCTTGAATGGTACGAACTCCAAAAAACGCAATGGGTTGATCGCCACGCGGCGGACGTTCTGGCCAGCCTTCAAAAGGAAGCCTTTCCCTATTTGGGAAACATGCCGATCGCCGACATCAAAGCGCCGGATGTTCTAGCTTGTGTGCGCATTGTTGAAAAGCGCCCTGCCGTCGAAACGGCCCGCAGATTGCGCCAGCGCATTAGTGCCGTGTTCGAGTACGCAATCGCCACGGCGCGCGCTGATACCGATCCTGCGGCCATTATCCGCAAGGCAATGGCCCCTCTAAAGAAAGGGCGCCAGCCCGCGATTATCAACCTTGCCGATCTGGTCGACATGCTCCGCAAGGTAGATGCGGAACCTGCGCACCCCGTCACGAAATTGGCAATCCGCATCATTGCCCTAACGGCAGTTCGCCCCGGCACGTTGGCGACAACGCCATGGGCTGAATGGGCAGACATTGCCGAAAGCAAGACGTGGCGCATATCGGCGGCGCGCATGAAGATGAAACTCGAAAACAAAGAAGACGAGCAGCGCGATCACATCTTGCCGCTTGCCGACGCCACCATTGAGGCGATCGAAGCCTTGCGCATTGTATCGGGTCGCGGCCCCCTCGCCTTCCCGAATGCCCGTCATGCTCACAAGCCCATGTCCGAGAACGCAATGGGGTATCTGATAAACCGCGCCGGGTATCACCAGAAACACGTGCCGCATGGTTTCCGCGCCGCGTTTTCATCCATCATGAATGAGGCACGTCCAGCCGATCGGTTTGTGATTGATCGGATGCTTGCGCACATATCCAAGGACAAAACCGAAGCGGCATACAATCGGGCAAGCCATCTGGAAAAGCAGCGCGACATAGCCGAACAGTGGGCCGCGATGATTGCGGGCGATTTGGTTCCGGCTGCGCAGTTGCTCGAAGGTCCGCGCCGATAAAAAACCGCCGCCCATTGCTAGGCGACGGTTTCGTGGTCTCCCACGTGGTGCGCCCTCTCAGGCGTTGCCGGTGGTTGGCCGGCGGGTATTGGAGCGCATCCAGGGAATCGAACCCCGCTAATCCACTACGGCTAAGGGCTTAGAAGACCCCGCCGGTACATGCGCAAACTCGTTAGGCTGCCTCAGCGGTCTCCGGGTATCTGCCAAAGGCAGTCTTCGGATCATTTTCAAACGCCGCATAGAACGTCACGCGCGCAGCCTCGGCTGCGTCGTTTGCCGTATGTAGCAAGAACATAGCAGCGTCGCGGTCCCGGCTCGCCAGTTTGCCGCTCGTCACGCCCACATCCATCAGATTGCCGATGTAATCCAGCGCGACCGTGATGGCGTTGACGGATATGCAGAGGTCATTCTCTGCGTCAGAAAATGTAGCTGCCTTGGCTTCTGGTGTCTGGGTCATTCCCGTTGCTCCTTCGGTTGAACATGAAGCAAAGCATGCCGGATCATTTGTACTCAGTCAATGTATAAAATCAGCTAACCCATTGATTTGTTGACAAATTTGTAAAATTTGTCAGGATGGGGTTTTCCGTTGCGGTAGAGTACTCTTCTCTAAACACGTTATCGACGATTGGGGACAGAATGTCTTACGCAGAGGTGGTTTCGACTTTGGCGGCATTAGCCGGTGGGGGTAGTTTATACCTGCATTATCGGAGGTGGATCAGAGATCTAAAATCCAATAGTCTGATTGTTCGCGCAGAACCGGGCGATGGTTCGAACGGCAGTGTGCGCTCTATAAAAATCACTTTGAGAAGCCGCAGCAACATCGGTTATCGAGCGACCGAATACGTTGTCCTGTGGCCTCTATCAGCCACCATCATGCTCGAAGGCGATTGCCATGAGTCCGACGGTTTCGGCAACCACGTTTTCGTTGGGTCTTCAGGTCGCCACTCAAGGAGGCTTAAGTCCAATTTGGAGGTGGCGCACGTTGGACAGAAGAGCGAGCGTTCGGCCCATGGGGGGCCGCTACTGCGGTTGGGTGACACGAATTCGGAGAAGATTTTCATAGAGAAAGCGGTTTCCGGCCTCGTTATTTTAGGCGTCAGGATTGAACCAGAAGGCGAAACAGAAGCTCCATTTACAAGGTGGAAGCGCATTAGATTGTGACCAGCTAGAGCGGTCTAATCTTCTCGCCCACCACATCCGGCCAAGTGTGAATCCGCTCGGTGCGCCCGCCATCCATGGTCAACACCGTATGGTCGATATGCCCACCGATGCCATGAACGGGCGGCAATTCAGGTCGAGCCGGATTCGGGCCGGGCACGGCCCGCATGGCTTCGAAAAGCGGAACCGCGATCTTTGCCAATCCGTTGACGGTTGCGTCTGCCATCAAATCGGGATCGATCGCCTGAACCGTTTCGGGCATGGCGCCGCCGCATAGTTCGCCACCCGTATCGATGAACTTAAACGGCTCGATGTCCGGTATGCCGTGGATATCGGCGCTCGCCATGTATCGGATCGCCGGCCCGTGTTCTTCCGAGAACCCCGCCACGATGATCTCCCAATCTTCAGGCCAGGCGTCGGCCTTGCGCTCCATTGACCGCTAGACACCCCTCGTTTTGACGGTCGCCAGCCGCCCCTGTAGATTGCGATTGGCTTGCCTCACCTGCTTACCTGCGACTTGACCGGCCACTAACGTCATGGTCGGGACAAGATTGCCGTTCTGGACTTCGCTGATCGTCGTTACAGTGATCTGTCCACCGCTTGGAGCCTGTCGCATAGGGGCCATTGAAGGCATGCTTGGCGCGGCACCTACCATGCCGCCCGCCGCGTAACCTTGCAGCTTGCGCAGGTTGTTGACGCCAATCCGCTTTGTGGAGTCGGCATCCATGACATATTCGCCTTTGTGGACAATACCGGCCGGGGCGTACTTGCCGCCTGGGCCGGTGTAGCCACCATCTGCAAACCCGAACAGCTTCGGCAGGAACGACAAGAACCCACCACCGCTTTTGCCGCCAATCCCAAACGCGGAATTGAGTGCAACGTCGATCAGCTTGTCGGCGACCTTGTTCAAGGCGCCGGCCAACGCTTCAGCGGCCGTTTTGCCCTGCCTAAGATCGGAGATAAATCCGCTGGCGACGTCCTTCGACGTGCTCTTGAAATCATCCATGGCAGCAGAGGCTTCATCCATCGCGGCGTTTTCTTCATAGATGGCCGCAATCAGGCGCACGATTTCATCGCGCTGCTCTGCGGTCGCGGCTTTACCGGCTTGCCGCAAGGCTGCGCTTTGCGCGCGTGCAACGTCGCTGGCACCGATCTCCGCACGTTCGGTGCGCAACTGATCAACCAGCTTCGCTACCGCCTCAGCCTCGCGTACAGCGGCGCTGGCGCTACTGGAGCGGGACTTCGTTACCGTATCGCTGCTGCCAGTGACAGGCCCCGCTGCGGCTCCGGTAGTGCGGGCCGCGCCGGCTGCCGCGGCCGATTGGCGTCGGCTAGACAGAACGGCAAGCGCGCGTGCTTCCTCAGCGGAAATCGCAGCAAGCCGTTCCTTCAACGCCGGGATGGCCGTGTCTAGCTTGCCCTCGGCGCCGGCAATGACGGATGTGTTATTCCGCTGGCGATCCTGCAGTTCAAGGATGCGATTCTCGATGTCGAGCCGCTCTTGCCCCAAAGAGGCCAGCGAACCATTCAGCCCGCGGGTCGACTGGTTTTCGACCTCCCGCATCGCGTCGACGATCCCGCCGATGGCCGCCGCGACATTGCCGGCAAGCTGCGCGGCCGAAACCAAGAGCGGCGCAATGTCGACCAGGGCTTTGGAGAATTCTGCGTCGATCACCTTCGTGGCGATCGATAGCTGATCGTTCATCGCCTCGGCATTCGCCAGGACTTCGCGGTCAATAACCAGGCCCATATTCCGGGCCGCATCGGCAGCCTGATCGATCGCCGCCGAACCGCCCTTAAATACCTCCACCATCCGCGTTCCGGCATCGCCGAAAAGCACGGTAGCAATTGCGGCTCGCTTGCTGGCGTCGGCCTCTTTGTCGAGCGCATCGGCGGCAAGCTTGACGCGCTCCTCTTGCGATCGCGCGTTCTTGATGCTGTCGAGCAGTTCGGGATTCAGCGCCTTCAATTGGCTGACCATCCGCCCCTTGCCCTCGGCGGCCAGACCGGCGTTTTTGGTAAAGGTCTGCAGGGCGCTTGAAAGCTCGTTGATGTTCACGCCGCCAAGATCGGCCTGATAGGCCAGTTCCTGAAAGAACTCGCCATCAAGGCCGCTGGCCTTTGCAGCCTTCGCGATCTTGTCGAAGTCAGCCAAGGCGTTCTTTGCGCCAGCGAGCGCAGCGCCCAGAGAGACGACTGGCGCAAGGACTCCAGCGATCGCGCCGGCCAGGCCGATCTTGCCAAGCACGCTGTTAACCCGCGACACGGCGCCGACCATATTTTTCTCAAAGTTGCCGGCGAACCTCTTAGTGCGCCGCTCCATATCGCCTGTCCGCTTGTCGACGGTCGACGCGGCCTTGGCCATTCCCTTTTCCAGCTTGTCGATGCGCGCAATGACATCAACGGCAAGCCGCTTGTTTTCTGCATTGGCCATGCGGCCTCCTTAAACTGCGAATTGGTCTAGGTCGGTGAGGTCGGCTGTGTCGTAGCTGGACCGGCCGCTTGCGCCCTGTACGGCGCGCGAAACGCTCATGATGGCCGCCACGCATGGATCGATGCGATCGGCGGCACGGGCCTTGTTTGGCCTGCGGTTGTCGTTCTGGTCGCGCATCATGACGGTATTGCCCACGGCCCACCGCAAGAGCGGGCTGTCATGGACAAGCCGACGATTCAGGAACATGTCTTCGAACGTGTCGACAGGCTTGGCGAAGTTCATCAACGTCTGCGGAAACGCTGCAACCGGGATGCCATCGGCCTCCAGGTTTTCCATTAGCTCGCGCGCCAAGGCCACGTCGAAAACGATCTCTTGCACGTCGAACTTTTCGCAAAGCCCGCGGATATAATCTTCGACGATTCCGCGGTCGACGATGTCACCGGGGCATGCCGTTAGCCAACCCTGTTCGGCCCATAGCGGGTACGGCGCGCTGTCATTGTCGGCACGTTTCCGCAACTGCGCTTCCGGACTGAAGCCCATGCAGTGAACTGCATAAAGCTCGTCATCTAGTTCGATCGTTGCCACCACGGCCGAAAGGTCGATGCGCTTGGAAAGGTCGACGGCCAGCCAAGCCTTGCGGCCCTGCAGCGCGTCAAGGTCCACCGGCCCGCTGCCCTCATCCCAGATCGCCAAATCCCATTCGGGGTTTGCGGCGCCGTCGAGATAGACGGACAGGTGAAGACGTTTGAAGCTTTCGCGCTCGGCTGGCGAATGTTCGCACCGCTCGATATAGCGCCGCAGCTTTTTCAGGTTCGGGTAGCCGTGCGGCAAGCCTGGGTTAGTGGCAAATAGCCAAGCCTCGTCTCTGAAGTCGACATCAGCCGGCGCCTCAAACAGCACAGGCAGGAATGTTTCATCCAGCACGCGGCCGTCTGTCACCTTTCGCGCGTGCTCGTACTTTGTCCAGAACGGGCCATTGCGGCCTATGCCAGCCGTTGACGCGGAAAGCAGAAGCGTGTTCGCCGACTTGTTCAAGCCGGTCTCGATTGCCTCTAGCAGATCGTTCTTTGTTTCCGCGTGCCCCTCATCCCAAAACGCGCAAACGTCCGTTCGCCCGTGCGCGTTCTTCGCATCGGATGAAAGGGCCTCATAGGTCACGTCATGCTTGCGATAAGCGATCCGCTTCGCCGTGTCTTGAATGCGGACGGCTTCAAGGATCTTCGGAGTCGCGCGGCATATGCCGGCCATCTCCTTGAACGTGAGCGCTGCCTGCTCGCGCGAATTGGCCAGGCTGCATATGGTGGAGCCGGGCCGGCGCTCAGGCCCGACCAAAAAGCACATCAGGACCGCAGCCATCGCGCTGGTTTTCCGATTGCCGCGGCCCACCATAAAGAACAGTTCATTCACGCGGCGGCTGCCGTCTGGCAACGTATCGCCAAGGCATTTTCGGATGATGCGTTCCTGCCATCGGTCTAGCTGAAAGGCGCGGCCAGGTGCTTTGCTCTTTGGATGCCGCAACGCCTTGATGAACTTGATGGCCGCTTCGCCCTTGCCATGCGGGTCGGGTATCGGGCTATCGTCAAAGATCCATTCGAGGTGCGGTAACAGCTTAGATTTCGATGCCGAATTCGTCGGAAGCGTCTCCGTCATTCGGTGCGCCTCCTTTGTTCTTGGAACGGCTGGCCGGGGTTAGGCCAAGCTCATTGGCAAGCTGTCTCAGGGTCGCGTGGTATTCCTTGAGGAGCATGGTCTCAGGCCGTCGCTTAGGACCGGCTTGGCTTTCGAATGTCATGCCGTGCAAGGCGATGGCCTTTTCACAATCATCGATGTGCGCGACGACGCGGCAATAAGCGTCAACGATTGGTAGCTCGTGCTCAGCGATCTTGGATTCAGGGACAAGGACGCCAAGGACTTTTCGCCACTCGGCAGTGGCCCGCTTAGGCATGTCACGAGGCGCGGCCGGAACCTTGATCAGCGCACCATCAACCGCGCGGATTTCAGCCTTGCGACCTCTAGCCAATCGACACACAACGCAGTTCCAGGCCGCGCTGCCTCCCGATTTCTTTGATCTGCTTCAGATTGAATTCGGTATCGTCGTGCTCGATCTGGTCAGCCAGGGTGATGCCATCGATGTATCGCGTCCTGAAGATCCGAACCCGTTCGGTTGATGCGCCATAGTTGCGGATAAATTCGTCGGTGGATTCTTCGATCAGTTGCGCCCGCAAGGTGGCCACTATCGAGACCGGCCCCGGAACCTGATTGCCGTAACCATCGTCGGTGAATGTCGGCCGCAGCACCTTTACAGTGTGCGTCAGTTTTCCTGATCTCATAATCCCACCAAATCTTCTGTAAGCACCGCGAACCGAACCACGCCGTGCGAAAGTTCGCCGCCCGGATCGCGCAGAAACGTTGTGTCATCGAATGAGAAGACGCACTCGAAACCGTCCTGAATTTCGGACACGCCTTTGAGTGCGCGGCGGATTTCGCCGGCGATCGACTTGCAGGCGGTGAAACCGTTTTCGCGGGTCCATACGTGCAGTGTCAGAAACACCTCGGAGCCGACGATGCAGTCAGCCGCGTCTTCAACGGTTTGCGCTTCACCGACCAGAACGCAAGGGAACCGCTCGGGCCGCTCGTTTCGGTCCATGAAGTTCTCTGACGGTACTAGCGCAGTGAGCGCAGCACGGCCGCGCATATGCGTTACAGCGACACGTTGCGCCGCCAATGATGCTTCGCTCATTTTGCGAATTCCTCTTTGATCGCCTTGCCGATCGCCCGGTCAATGCGGCGCCGAACGCGCTTGCTTGTGGTGTTGACAGACGGCCAAAAGAACGGCTGCGCAGACATTTCGGCGGTTCCATATTCTTGCGCCAAGGCGTAGTCGAACTCAGGCGCGTTGCCCTTCTCGGACTTGCGAACCGGCTTGGTTGTCTTCGGGCCTCCGGCCGTTACCGTGGCGGATAGTTCGCGCGGGCCGGCTTCGACGCGGATTGATTGCTGCAGATCGCCATCATCCTTCGGCGCCAGATAGCGCATGCGGCTGGCCATCTCGTTAGCGCCCTGATCAACCGCGGCTTGCACCTTCGGCTTGACGGCGCGCGGGATACTGCGCAGCACCTTGGCGATGCGATCGGCGTCTTTATTCCCAGCCATAGGAGCGGTGCTGAACTAGTATCCAGGCGGCGCCCATGGGCACGGTCGTAACTCCGCCGCCGACAAAGACGGACTCGCGGTTTTCAAAGAAGCCCGCGCCGACCTGCACGATCGCCTCCTTGATGATCGCCGGCACGGATGCAGCATCGCCATAGCCGGCGGAATACCGAATGCGCACCGCGTTGATGGTGTCCATCGTTGACGGCCAACCGTTGACAGGCGAAATCCATCCCGGATTGCTTGCCGTGTCGACGCGGTAATCAGTGTCAGCCGTGAGCGTTGTTTCAACCCCGCTGGTTGCCAGGTACTTGACGGACGCGACCGACTGCAGGACGCCAGCCGGAAACTGAATCGGGCCTCGCGGGAACTTGTCGAGCACCATTTCAAACACGGTCGTGACAAGCGGAAAGCCTAGATATTGCTCTACCGATTGACGGGCCGCGGTAAGCTTCGATTGAAGCATGGTGTCGTCGGTGTCGTCGGTAATTCCCAGATGCGCTTTGAAATCGGCAAGCGCGACAGGTTCGACCGCAGCCGGCGTGATGGTGATGATAGCCATACGGACTCCTTTCGCGCAAGATTATTGCGCGTGGTTGAAATTTCCATTTAAGGATTATTGCGAAGTGTGGGGCGCGGGTGGTCCAGGGCGGGAGGGTCAAAATTGAAGACCCACCCCCTATCGCCTTCCCCACGCCTGAGACTGATCGCGCGCCGTTCGCCTGCTATGGCACGGGCCGCACATGCTGCGCAGGTTCGTCGGAACAAGCCGCAAGTGCGGTGCTTCCTTGACGCTCTTGATGTGATCAACGTGCGTAGCCTTCGCACCACATACGCAACAGGTCGGATGCGCCTTCAGGAACGCGGCACGCAAGCGCCACCAGTCCTTATCATACCCACGCTCTGCAGGCGTACCACGGGCCGCGTCGTTGGCCTTCTGGCGCGTCGCCTGGCGCTGCTGTTCATGCTGGCATTTGCTGCCCTTTGGCACGCTGCAGCCGCATGCGGTGATACGGTTAGCCATGATCAATCCTAATGTAAAAAGGGCGGCCAGCATCACGCTGGCCGCCAGTCTGCGCTTCGGACACAACCCCGAAACTTGACCGCCCGTCATCGCGCTATGACCTTGAGAAAAGGGGCGGCACGCTATGACGGTTGAGGACAGGCCCATGCCCTTGGAAATAGCCGCCGGATTACTAGGCTACTGGTGCTTCTGTCGGATCGCCGAGCACAACTGATGCGCCGGCAGCGATCGACGTGCCGCCTGCTTTGGTCAGCACCAGCCGCGCATAACGCTTATTGCCGCGGTATCCGAGCTTGTACGCAGATGCCGCCTCAAGGGTTGCAGGTGCATTGGTATCGACGAAGCCAGCCGCAACATCGGCAAAGCCGGAACCGGACGCGTCCGACTCCTGCAGCTTTACGCTGAAATCGCCGGCCGAAACGATGGCGCCCGTGTTGACGGTGAAGGCCGCCGAGTTGAAGCCAAGTGTATCGATGGCCACGCCATCGACAGACGCGGATTGAACAGCCGGTGCAAGTGCCAGGCTGACGCCGACGTTCGAATAAAGATCACGCATGATGTTTCCTTTCGGAGAAAGAGTTGGGCCGCACTAGGCGGCCCGTTAAATGGCTTAGGAAGTGGCGGTCTTGAGCTTGCGGAAGCGGGCCGCCTGCAGCACGCGGCCACCTACGCGGCGCGTGCCGAAAATGCGGACAACGCCGTTTCGCTTCTGTGTGTAAGGATCGACCAGGATCGACAAATTCAAACGGTCAAGAATTCGATAGGCAGACCAGTCGCCGAACGCGATCGGGAAGTTCCCGTCGCCGATATCCGGCATATCCACCATCTCGACGACGGGCTTGCCCAGGATCGTCTCCGGCTGGCCAGCCTGAAACGATGGCTGCCACAGATAGTTGTTCTGGCCGTCCTTCAGCTTGCGCACTGCGGCAAGCGTGGTGCCGTTCATCGCCCATGCAGCGCCGGCAGCGTTGCGGTATGCGGCCGGCAGCGCGTACATCAGATCGATGAGTTTGTCAGCGCTGAGGTTGGTCGCGTGGCCGTTGACGGTATTCAGAATGTCGGCGTTCGTCATGAAGCCTTCCGGCTGACTTACGCCATTTCCGCTCACAAAGCCGACCGCCTCCTTGGCACCAAAGTCCTCGGCAAGGGCGAGGCGAACTTCGGCCTCGGCGGCGCCGGCACTATCGGCCAAAAGCTCCTCGCTGATATCAACATAGGTCGTGAGTTTGCGCGCCGGGATTTCAAGCTGACCAAAAGCCGGTTCGGAACCACTCGATTCCTCAAGTTCTCCTTCCCAGAGAGCATTAGTAATGCTGGTGCGCTTCGGATACTTCACCGAAGGTGCGCCGGTCGTGCGCACGCTGGCGTACTGCCGAATTGGCGAATACTCGGTGAGGTCGCGAATGAATTCGGTCGACATCTCGGCCGGTGCCAAATAGCCGCCGCCCGGATCGCTTGAGACGGTGAGCGTCTTTACTTCCTCGGCAGGGATCGCGTCGCCGCGATGCAGGTAATGGGCAAAGGCTTTGCGCTCTTCCGATGGCTCATTGTCGTTGGCGGCCTTGCCGATGATTGCCGGCCGCGCCAGCTTGGTTTCGGCCGCCTCCAGGCGCTTGGCCAGATCGGCGATATTGTCATTGGCGGCCGTCTTCTTGACGTCCTCGACAGCAGCGGCAAGATCGGCCAGCGCGGTTTTGACTTCAGCAACCGGATCGGTGTTGTCGGATTTGATTTCGAGTTTCTGTGCAAGATTGCGCATCAGGATTCCTTGATTTTTCTGGTAGCGTTGTTGATGGCAGCAACCAATTCGGAAAAGTCGTTGCCGGTGTTTTTGACGGACGTAACGGTCGCGTCCTCATTCATCGGGAAGGTCACAATGGACACTTCGCGAAGCTCAAGTTCATGGAGAAGGCGAGCGCCTTTTTGCCGGTCCATTTCATCGCGGATTGTGCGGAAGCCGATCGACAAACCATCGACTGCGCCGGCTTTCATTAGGGCGTGAACTTCTCGCCCCTTTGCCGTTTCAAGGATGATTTTGCCTTCGGCCTTCAGGCCGCGGCCATCTTCCTCGAACTTAACCCATGTACCGATCGGCTCGTCGGAAGCGTGCTGCCATAGGAGCTTAACCTTGCCGGGTGGATAGGTTTGCAGCGACTTTCGGAATGCCCCCGGCATTACGATATCGCCGCCGCGATCCTTGACGTTGAACACACTCGCGTAACCGCTGAATGTGCCATCGTCTCCGATGGCTTTAATGTCGAGTTCAATTACAGCGCCGGGCTTATTCCTCATCGGCGCCGCCTTCCGGTTCATCGCCGAACACGGCCGCTGTGAGGATTTCGGCCGCAAGTTCCGCGTAGTTGCCGTGGCCGTCCTTGGTCAGGATGTCGACGACTTCGGGATGCGCGCAATACGGCAAGGGTGGCATGGCCAAGCCCATTTTGGCGGCCTGCAGCACCATCCCCCATTGACGCCTCATGTCGGTTGTCGGGCCGTGCCCGGCGAATGAGATAACCTTGGCCACGTCGTCAAATCGCCAGTCGCCGGCGGTGAAGGACCGGATCAGCGCGTATAGGCTCTTCCCGATGGCGGCCTCGAACATGGGAACCGACGCGGGTTTGATTTCAAACGTGCGTTCGGTTCCGCCGAATTCTCGAACAATGGGCGTCATGCCGCCTCCTGTTTTGGTTGGTTGTCATTGGCTGGTTTGGCAGGTTCGATTGCCGGATTGGCGAACAGTTCGCCGCCATCACGCGGCCCTATGCCAAGCCAGTCGCGACCTTCGTTCGGATTCAAAACACGGGCGGTGATCAAGGTGCTGATAGCCGTCGCCCGCGCCGTCAAATCGGCTTGCGACGTGTCATCGATATCGAATGCGAAACGATATTCGCCGCGCTCGCCATCGGTGAGCAGGACGCGATTGAAAGCGCCCTCCAGCACGCGAAGCCAGGGGATCAGCGAGTATGTGATGAATTCCTTGGCCTGCGCCTCGGAATTCCCCCAGGTATTGCGGGTTAATTCGTAGAGCATGCCAGGCGGGATTTTGAAGGCCCTGGCAATTTCGAGGATCTGGAATGTTCGCGATGCGGTAAATTCGCCGTCGACGCTGGTCAGCGCCATCTGTTGATAGCTGGCGCCCTCGTATAAAATCGCAGTCTTGCCAGCGTTGGCCTTACCGCTGAAAGCCGCTTTCCAGCCGGCCAGCATGGCTTTTACGCCATCGGCTCCAAGCTTGTTCGGGGTGGTTATGACGCCGCCAACTCTTGCTCCGTTGGTCCACAAGGCGTTTGCATAGCCCTCCATCGATGCCGCCGTGGAGATGGCGCTCTTGGCCATGGTGAGCGGGCATTTCGCGAACGGGCCGCGAACACGCAAGATGTTTGCAGACGATGCGAATTGGCCGCCAACCCGGTATTTCGGTTCCCCGGTTTTGTCATCCTCATCTGCGGTAATAACTCCGTCCTTATAGATGACGATTTCCCGCGGCTTGCCGCCAACCTTGACGACATAGGCGATACCGCCCGCGTCTTTTGTCAGTGCGCCGGCGACTAAATCACGAATTAGCTCGAAGCCGCTTGTCCAGCCGTTGGCCTGGCCTGTTAGCAGCGCCAAGGCAGGATGGCCTGCAACATCTTCCTCGGCATCACCGACGCGGCGCTTAAGCTTAATATCCAAGCTAGCGGCGGCCTCGGAGATCGTGCGCACCGCGGCGGATACGGCAGGAACCGAAAGAGCCTCGGCGTTGCTGATCGTGCTGCCTGCCGGGATGGCGCCGAACAATTCGAGCAGTTCGGCGGTTGGATCGCCAAGGCTTTTTTGCTCCGCCACAACGGGCGGCGCGGTCTTAGTGAATGGCCACATTGTCGGCCTCCTTTATGATTTCAGCGACGATGCGGCCGATCGGAATAATGACCTCAGATCTCTCGAAAACGTCGGGCGGACGGTCGGCGATGTACGGCAGCCCGCAGGCGCGCTTGCGGACGGCCGGCGCGATCAGCAATGCGTCGGCGGCCGGTGGTTCCTGCAGGTTATCGAAAGCGGTTGCGATCGCTGAAAGCCAGTTGCGGCCGGCGTTCTCAAGTTCGAACGCAATGCGCAGCACCGCTATGTCGCGCACACTAAACCAGCGGCGCCCCTTGCGTTTTTCTGAGAACAGAATTTCAAGGTTTTTGTTGCGGCTGATGATTACGTCCAGATGAGCGCGTGAAAGGCCGACGATCTGCGCGGCCCGTGCAACCGTCAGGTCGCGGGAAGTCCAGGCCATCGCGGCCCCCCTTACGTTCGTTTGAGTTGTAAAAAGGCAAAACAAAAGCCGCGGCCGCCAAGCGTCTTGCGTTGGAGCGGCCGCAGCTTTTCACCCCGCACCGTTGCAGGACGCGCCGGCGCTGGGGCGATCAACCCGTGTGCGAAACGGGGATCGGGAATTTGTGGGGAGCAATGCCCCTCACAATAATACGGCGCCACGACGCCATTTAGGGACAATCAAGCCGCGATTTTTTGAAGTTCCTTTATCGCCTCATTGATTGCAGCAATTCCTCGCCGCTCCGCGGTCTTGCCGGTTGCGCCCATCAACTCGCCGATGTCGCGCGCGGTGCTGTCTGTAATGGCTGCGTCCAGAACCCAGGCGTGGTTGCCAAGGGCGAGCCGTGTCGCGTTGCGGCGCTGGTTGCGTGCCATCTCAACCGCCGCGTCATGATCGCCAATGTCTGGCCTTGTCGTGATTCCCTTTTTCCCTTTGCGGCCGCCGAACCAATAAGCACCTTTAAGGATCGGCGTATTGTCATTGGCGGGGAGCAGAAAACGAATGTCAGACTCCCGCCTGGCCGGCCTTGCTGCACCTTTTGGCGTTCTTTGGCGCTCGACTGGCTTCAGGTCTTTACCGCGCGTCGTGGTGCCCCATGATGTGAGTTTGCCCTCTCGAAAGGTAAGGTTGCCGAGAAGGACGTTGGAGCCATCAACATCCAGCCGCGCCTCTTGTCGATGGACAATTTGCCAGCCGTCCGCAGTGCGCTCAGATCGAACAAACGTCCTTGATCCAACCGATGCAGCTTGCAACATTTCGTCAACAGTCGGACGCACCTCGTGGCGCATTTCGGCGTCCATCTCCGGGCCGTCTGGATCGTTGTCGTTGGCCGCGGTGATGCGCGCTGGCTGCATTAGTTCCTTGTAGCGGTAGAGAGCCTGCGCGGCATCTGGTGACGCCAAGCGGGAAAGTCGCTCAAGCGTTGGCCAGGCCATCACTGGCTTGTAATCCTTCGGCAAGCCATCCAGCCATGCCCGGCGCGCCTTTAGGTCGTCGCCGAACTCGTCGGCATGGCGTGGCTTATTGTCGTTGGCCGCTGTGTAACGGTTCATGCTGCTTGCCGCCCGATTGTCTTGACTTCCTCGACCAGATCCGGCCACACCCGGCCGTCTCCCTCGCGAAGCACCACGAGCTTCGGCCCCCATGATGATGAAAAGTCGACGCCGACTACGGTGACGGGCTCGCCGGTTTTGACGTCCTTGGCTTTGAATTGTGATTGCAGTGCGATCAACGGTGTATCCATTCTATTTCTCCTCTAGGGTTGATATTGTTTGGCGGTATGCCTGTATCTTTTTATTTTTTCTGGGCCTATCGATGTACGCATGTACGCCCCTAAGGGGGCGTACACGTACATACATCGAAAGTTAGTGCCGTTTATTCTTCGTGTACGCATGTACGTACATGTACGATGTACACGACCGTACACGCTCATTAGGCCGCTTCTGATGGAATGAAGCCATCATCGATTTTCGTTACTCGACCTTGCGTTACAAGGGCTTCCTTTACCCGGTTGAACTTCTGATTGAGCGCATTGATAGACTTGCCGCTGCCATCATCAAAGGCTACGCGGCACTCCGCACGCCATGTTGCCATCGTGACCGGCTGGCCATCGACATACAGCCTGGTCAGAACGTCCAGAGCCGTACGGTTAGGCCCATCAAGAATACGCGGCGCCATCGCCATTGCGTCGCCATCGGATAGCGGCACTGCCATCACGGTAGGAACCGGCCGGCCTTTGCTGTCGACCAGTTGCGGCGCGCTAACGGTTTGCAGCTTGAAGGCAATGGCCTTGAAGTCCGGTCCGCGGTGCTTTCCCTGCCAATGCAAGCGGACGGTTTCGCCCATCTTCGATAAGGTCAGATTACCGTCCATTTCGGCGATGAATGCGCCGCCGCCGCGGGGCAGCAAATTGTCTGCTTGCGCGTTCTTGGTCGGGTGGCACGGTACGATTACACAAGGACGGCCAGGGAGCGTGGTCAGCGCGCGCAGGTCACGGGCATGGCCGCCTAATTCCGTGTTTCCGTTTTCGTCGCCTCCCTGGAAGTATGCCGCGGACGTATCCACCACCACCAGGCCAGCGCCGCCAACTTTTTCCACCTGCTCGCGGATAGCTTCGAACATCTGCGGGATTGAAAAACGTTCAGACAGGAAATGCACGTCAAGGTCATCAGGGTTCAGGCCCCACTCATGACACATTCCAATCCAGCGCATTTTCACATCATCAGGGTTTTCACCGGCGAAATAGACCACCCTTCCTTGCGCGACTTCACGGCCCGCCAGGTCTTCTCCGCGTTCCGTCAGCAGTGCCAGCAAGAGCGCGATCGCCGTCTTGCCGGTGCCGGTGCTTGCGGTTAAGGAGTACACGAACCCTTTTTGAATGGTCCCCTCGACGGCATAGTCGGGCGGTATGAAATCGCGCACGAAGTCGCCGCTGGCGATCAGCCTTACCTGGGGGTTGTTATCGTTGGCGGGCTTGGCGAACTGCAAGCGGTATTTAACGCTCTTGTCCACATAATCGCCAATGCTAGCATGAAACCTAGTAGCAGCAGCCACTACAGCTTCAGTGCAAGCCCGCGTATCTGTTTCAGCTTCCGCATAAGAAAGTGCATTCTGGAATTCGACTGCTATGTCGGAAAGATCAAGGCGATTGGGTGCTTTATTGACTGCTGACATGGTGGGCGACTTCCCCGTTTGCGAGTTGTGCGAGAGCATCGGCGATCGCCGGCGCGAATGTGATGGCAGACCCGCCCGATATGGACGGACCGAAAACGCGAAGCCCACGTTCAGATTGAACGAGCTTCAATCCATACGCCTTTACGCCTTCCGCGATTTCTGCGTCGAAACGCGCGACAATGTTTCCGCTGCCGGCGGGTGCCGGGCGGATTTTTATGATTTTCATGATTTTCCTGGGGGTGGTTGTCGTCTATGCCGGCCGCCTCAGCGCGGGTCGGCGGAAGTTTTGGTTATGCGGCTTCTTGTGCTGCCAGCCAGCGCATCAAAGTCGACCGCCGGGCCGCTACGGAACTACCTAGCCGGAATGTTGGGATAAGTTGCTTTTCGATAAGGTGGAATACCTGGCGGCGAGAGATACCCAGTGCTTCACCGACTGCTTTCGCACCTATAAGAAGGTCGCCGGGCTGATTGTTGTCGTTGTCGTGGTTCATCATTCCTCCATTTTTCTTCTCGACGGCATGTCGATACAAGCCAATTAGGGAAAACTCGTATTTTCATCCAGTCCCTTGCAAACATATTTTTCGTATGTTCCTTTGATAATTAGCTGGCGCGCGGAATCCGTTAAGGCCCTGAACGAGGTTTATTTTCCAGTTGCTCCGAATTGCTGCAATAATTTCTGGGGGTATCAAATGGGGTACAATATTTAAGTGGATATTATTTAAGATAATAATTTCAAAAGCATATAGCCGTTAGATACAAGGACACCCCCTCCGCCATTGTCTGACTTCACGCTGTCGCCCTTCGGGCTTCGCTCCAGTCGGGGCCTCGCATGAGCTCGGACGGCCCTTGGCCTTGCGAACCCTGCGGGATCGAAATGTCTCCGCTGCTCTCCGCCATATTCGACAGTTAATTATTGATAATAATAATAAATTTCGATGACTGCTGCCTGGTGTGCATGTTTGTGTGCACTATGTTCCCGGCTTCGTGCGAGGAATGTCTGGTAATTGGAAAGGCAGCCTCCGGGCAGGACCTCCGCGCTTCAGGCCTTGAGCGCCCCGGCATCATTCCTGTGCAGCTGGTGCCGCCGGGGCGACCAGAGCCGGCTGATCGGAGGCAGCGCCGAGGATGAAGAACACCTTCCGCACAAAACCGAGGTTCTCCCAGGTGCCGCGAAATCCCGCGGCGACAACGAAACTGTCGCCGGGCCCGAAAGTCCTTGAACTGCCCGCGGCATCGGTGAGGCGCACCTGCCCTTCGAGAATGTGGCACATTTCGTCAAAATCGCAGTCGCAGCGCTCGAGATGCGGACCCGCTTCCCAGATGCCGCTGATCGCGCGCCCGTCGCCGGACCCGAAACAACGCCAGCTTCTGGCGGTATAGGGTGCATCGACCAGCGCGGGATCATCGACACGGATCTCGCACGGTTGGGCGCTGGTGTCGAAGGCAATCACATTGGCGGGGGAAGCATCGCAACGGGTCATGGGTGTCTCTGGGGGATGTCTCAGGAAGCAAAGCCGATGCCCATGGCATCGAGCAGGCGCAGGAAGGGCGGGCGCCGGCCGGTCAGGTCTTCCTGCGCCAGCCCCTTCTGCGCCAGCTGAACGGCAAGGCTGCGCAGGGGTTCCGGCGGGAACGGCACCGGCCAGCGCCGCGGCATTTTCAGCCGCGTGCGCTCGGTGTCCCGGCCCGCGAGCAGGTCCAGCATGGTCAGCGCCGCAAATCGGCTGGCCGACACCCCCTGCCCGGTAAAGCCCATGGCATAGGCCACCCGGCCTCCCAATGCGAGGCCTGCGAAGAATGTCGTGCGCGCCGAGGTATCGATGATCCCGCCCCAGGCGTGGCTGAACGAAACCCCGGCGAGGCTGGGGAAAGTTGCCGCGAACCGGTTGGCCAGCCGCTCGAAGCTTTCTGCACGCTGCAGGTTTGCGGCGTCGCGGCTGCTGCCATAATGGTAGATGGCGTCATACCCGGCCCAGAGCATGCGCCCGTCCGGCGTCTTGCGGAAATAGTGAAACTGGTTGCCGCTGTCGGCGATGCCATGGTCACCGGTCCAGCCAATGCTTGCCCATTGCGCTTGACTGAGCGGTTCGGTGACGAGCGAATAGTCATAGATCGGGATGAAGGCGGCTCTCAGGCGCTTGAGCAACGGCACGGCGGCGTTGGTCGCAAGCATCACTTTGGATGCCCTGACACGGGCCTGCCTGGTCTCAAGCACAATACCGGAGCCGTCGCGGGCGATCCCTGTGACGGGGCTGTGCTCAAAGATCTCCACGCCCTTGGCAAGGCAGACACGGCGAAGCTCGCTGACGGTCCTTGTCGGGTGGATCAGCGCATAATTCGGTTCGAACAGGCCCGCCGCATAGGCCGAACTGTCGAGTTTCTCCGCCAGTGCCGCTCCAGAGAGCAGCGTGCATTCTATCCCGAAGCGCCGGTAGTTGCGGGCCATCGCCTGAAGACCCTCGACCTGCCAGGGCGTGGCGGCGACATTGAGTTTGCCCGACAGCATGAAGCCCGCATCGATGCCGTAGTCTTCCAGATCCCGTTGATAATCGACCAGATTCTGCCGGCCGAGCCGGATCAGGGTTTCGGCTTCTCCCGGATGCCGGGCCAGCGCGTTGGAGACGCCATGCGATATCGACGGCGCGCAGAAGCCGCCGGTGCGGCCGCTCGCCTCCTGCCCGCAGCGTCCGGCTTCGATGAGGACAATCCGGGCGTCCGGCTGCTGCTCGCGCGCCTTCAGCGCCGCCCAGAGCCCGGTAAACCCGCCGCCGACAATTGCCAGGTCACAGCGCGTATCGGCAGACCGCGCGGGGCATGCAGGCGCGGCATCGACCGCGCCGCTCCAGTATGGCTCGGCACTTGCGTTGGAAAGGGCTGAGATCATGGCTTGAGGTACCAGCCCCATGTCCGCGTATGGTCATAGCGGGTGATCTGCTTGATCTCGCGGAACCCCATGAAGCCCGCGGTGCCGAGTTCGCGCCCGATCCCGGAGGACTTGTAGCCACCCCACGGCACCTGGGTGAATGTCGGTTGCGAACAATTGATCCAGATGATGCCGGCACGCAATTTCGATGCGACGCGTTCGCAGCGCTCGAGATCATCCGACATCACGGCACCTGCAAGGCCATAGGCGCTGTCATTGGCAAGCGCCAGCGCTTCCTCCTCGGTGTCGAACGGATTGACGCAGACCACCGGCCCGAAGATCTCCTCGCGCCAGATGCCCGCATCGGTGGGCACGTCGGCAAAGATCGTCGGGGCGATGTAGTAGCCGGTGGTCATGCCCGCAGGCCGGCCGCCACCGGTCACCAGCCGCGCGCTGGTGGCCTTGCCCGCCTCGATCGCGGCAAGCACCTTGTCGTATTGCTGCCTTGAGACCACCGGCCCCAGCTTCACGCCGGGTGCATCGCCCGGTCCGATGCTGATCGCTTCGGTGGCTTCAACCAGCCGCTGCATCAGCCTGGGATAGAGCCCGCGCTGGACCAGCACCCGCGACGTCGCGGAACAC
>Ga0180009_10002930_pt1 | contig 19792 bp, 16 predicted proteins | sample OS_PC_MetaG_FD_123537 | JGI IMG/M metagenome (GOLD analysis project Ga0180009, IMG submission 123537) | Groundwater microbial communities from the Aspo Hard Rock Laboratory (HRL) deep subsurface site, Sweden - OS_PC_MetaG | ecosystem: Environmental > Aquatic > Deep subsurface > Groundwater...
GCTCAAGCATGATAAACCATTCGATAACACGCGTTTTTATGCAATTCCGTCAGTCGCTGAATAGCAGAAAAATGCCTATTTTTAACTTGATTTTAAACAGAGTATCTACATGGACGTATTCACCCAGCACCTAAATTCCATAGCCCATTGGTTATGGTAACTATCGAGCATAATTTAGGTGCTGGGGGTTCACGGCGTCCTGTCGGGCGAGTGACCGCACCCTCCGCCACGCCTCGAACTTTCATTTGCCGGGGCGATGACGGCTTCTTCATGATCGTTACTGTGTTCTACCATCGTCATCCTCATCGGTCTGTTCTGGCAGATATTGCTGAAAGGCATCGCACAGCGCTCTATAGAGAGGCTGAGGATTTATTAACTTAGATACCCCTGAAGCGATAAATGCGGCGGCCATAATCGGAATGGAAATGTCATGATTTTGGGTTATTTCCAAGATAAGCGTAAATGAAGTCAGTGGCGATTGTAACATTCCGGAGAAATAGGCCGTGATAGTCAACATGATCATCACCGAAGCCGGCGCGATCGGAAACCAATTGGCCAAATTAGCCCCGAACCCGGCGCCGATAGCGATAGAGGGGACAAAAAGCCCCCCCGGAATGCCACTAAAAAATGTTGCACAAGTAGCCAACATTTTATAAACGGGTAATAACGGGTCCATTGGCGCGCTACCGTACATAATATTTTTAGCCATTTGATACCCTGTTCCGAAAGTCTGGCCTTCCGAGACAAAACCGATCAATGCAATGATACAACCGCATATAAAGGCAACCGGAATGTAAGGTAGTTTTAATCGACGCATAAAATGATGACCGGAGACAATGATCCAGCTAAATAGACCGCCTAATAAACCGCCGACAATGCCGCAGAATGGAATAGCGAGCCATTCATCGCCCCAAGGTAAATCTAAGGGATTATCGGTAAAATAAATGCTGTAGTGCAGTATCGAATAAGCAGTCATACCGGAAAAAATAATCGCGGTTAACACCAAGGTGCTAATCCGTTCTTCCAGCGCTCTTCCCATTTCCTCAATAGCAAACATAATTCCGGCTAAAGGGGCGCTGAACATCGCGGCAAATCCGGCCGCACTCCCTGCCAAAAGCAACCCTTTACTCATATAAAGCGTAGGGAAATTAGCTACTTTGCCTAAAGATGCCATGATCGATGCGCCAACATGCGTAGCCGGACCGCCAAAACCGACTGAAGCCCCCGATAACAAACCCAGAATCGGCAAGAAGGTTTTACCGATGGCAATACGTAAAGAAACCAACTTGGTGCGTTCGCTTAAGGTGTAAGGAATTTCTAATGCCGTTTTTACCTGAGGAATCCCGCTTCCTTGGCTGCCGGGAAAAAATCGAAAGGTCAACCAGGCTGTGAAGGCAATGCCAAATGGTGGGGCGAAGAATTTAAACCAGCGATAATCCTCTGAAATCGTGCGAAAAATCGTTACGACCCATTCGCTCAACAATGTCATCAATGCGATCGATACGCCGATGATGATAGCCCCTAACCAAAAAACCAGACGATGCTTCCATGGATTAGCGGATAAAAAGACCTTGTTAAATTCAAGCATGACGAGATTTTCCACCTTTTTCGATTATGAAACTGCGACAATCTGTCGCGCGGCAATCGGTCACATTCCGGAATTAAGAGAAGACAGATAAGATATACGCAACTCAACCGCTGATGCGTTTGTGCTCAAATATCCTTCCTCTTGTATGCGGCTTTTTCAGCCGCATTTTTTTTGCCCTGCGTTTCATAGATACCGATAGAACCTATAAAAAGCATTGTGTCCACGAAACACACGAAAATCATTGGCAGGACGGGGTTCGCAACCCATACGCACGCTAACCGGTTACCCACGCTGCTCTTTCCCAAGCTGGAGCTTGGGTAACAGCATAAAGTCTTCGCTCCTTCCCAAGCTCCAGCTTGGGAAGAACACCCCGGAAGCTCCAGCTTCCTGAGACCGACACAACCTCCGCACATCCTCAATTAGCCCCGATTCGTTCGTTCAATCTTCCTTGATTGTCGGGAAAGGAAGCTAGAGCTTCCTGAAAAGGTTACCCAAGCAGGAGCTTGGGTAACAGCATATTTTAGTTTTTGGCAAAACCGACGTTATTCAATTTACTCCTTTCTTGAGAAAATCCCCACAATTAACAGCCCGACAAAGATTGCCGTCAATAAACTCGGCATCAATTCGAAATGACGCTGATAAAAAGTAGAAGCCGGCTCTTTTTGGTAAGGGACGGTATATAAACCGGACCATTCTTGATTCAGCGGTGATCGATGCAAAACTTTGCCGGAAGCCAACGCTACGGTCGATATACCGGTGTTGGTCACTCTGACTACCGGCCTACGGAATTCGACTGCGCGGGCCAAGGTCATATACAGATGTTGGTAAGGCTCTTGCCAGGCTCCATACCATGAGTCGTTGGTCGCATTGACGATAAATTGCGCGCCGATGTCGGATAGTCCTTTCGAAAAATCCGGAAATAAACTTTCATAACACACCTGCGGTCCGACTTTGTAATCGTTTAATTGCAATAACACGGTCGGTCCCGGCCCTTCAGCGAAATTACCGACCATCGGAAACCAATCGCGCAGCCATGGGAATTTTTTTTCACCGGGAATATATTCGCCCAAAGCCAATAAAATTGTTTTGCTGTAATGCGCTTCGGTAACGGTTCCTTGCCTATCTAATGCAAACAGCGAATTGGTAATCAAACCGGAACGCTCGTCCTTAGCATAGGCGCCGGTTATCATTCCGATTTGACGCTCGCGCAAGTATTCGCTAAGCACTCGGGCATAATACGACTCGTTGTATTGTCCGCCAAGTAATGAAGGAAACGAGGTTTCCGACCACAACACAAAGTCGACACCGACATCGGGATTCGACTCCAAACCGTTTTCGGTCACGGTCAGATATTTTTTTAGAATTTCAGTCTGAAAGCCCTTGCCGTGCGCGGCCGCATGTTTTTCCGTATTACCGATATTCGCTTGCACCAACAGCGTATTGAAATAGGCCTCAGGTTCCGGCAAACGATTTTTCAATCCCAAACCGGCCAAATTCAAACCAGCAAAAACGATGATAACGCCGGCTAAAATCGTCAACCCGCTGCGCTCTCGGCGCCGTTGCCAGGCGACCAACAACGGCCAGTTCAGCAATATCGTGATCATGCTCAAACCGGTGAATCCGACAAACTCGGCCCACTGATAAACCGGCAAGCCGAAACCGTACCAGGTATATCCGAAATTCCATTTGAACAGCATCGGCAAGCCGAATTCGCACAATGCAGTCAACACGGCCATGTGCGCGAATGACAACCAATGCGGCCAGCGGAATAACTTTACGCCGGTATACCACAGTAAGCCGGCGGCCGGGACGAACAAATGACCGAATAATGCGAACAAGAGCATACCGATACCGGCTACAAACCAGTTGACTTGAGCAAATTCATGCAACGTATAGGTCACCCAATTGAAGCCTATCAGGGTGTAAATGAAGGTCGTCAGAAAACCGCCGAGTAAGACGTTTTTCAAACTATTCTGACGGCTCCAGAATAGCCAAAGCGGCACGAAACAAAACAGCGACGCCCAAGGAGGAAAAGGAATATAACTCGTTCCGATAAAGACGCCTGAGGCAATAGGCAACAGCCATGGATGTTTGAGAGGCGATGCGGCTGTTTTCATTGAGGTTGGATAGATTGATTGTCGAACGACTAGCGCCGAACGAAGGACGCTAGCCGTTCGATAAAGTTAAAACCGGCAATTAAACCATGATGCACATAAAGCTAATAAAGTATTTCTAGAGATGAGCTAAACATCCCCGCTAACCTTTCGGGTGAGCGATAGTTAATAAAAACGCTTTCTCTCGCTCCTAAGGAATATGCACAAATTTACTTCTACAAGTTTTAGGCGCTGTGGAGGTTCGGCGACTCGCTTAACTGGACGCCGTGAATACATCCATGTAGGCTCGACGGCGGCTATCCCTGCCGCCGACGCCTGTCAATCGAGCCACCGAACCCCTTTCAGTATTTGTCGAAGTTATTTCATGCTCGTTCCCAAGCTGGAGTTTAGGAACGAGACAACTTCTTATTCTTCATGAACTTCATGGTGAAATACATTTTTAGGATAAAGCTTATTCACGCTCTTTCCCAAGCTCCAGCTTGGGAAAGACACCTCGGAAGCTCCAGCTTCCTGTGACCGACACAACCTACGCACATTCTCAATCAATCCCGACTCGCTCGTTCAATTTTTCTTGATTGTCGGAAAGCTAGAGCTTCCTGAGCAGGTTACCCAAGCTGGAGCTTGGGTAACAGCATATTTTAGTTTTTGCGACTACGACTAGCCCCTGCTCGGACACTTGACTTCGGTAAGCTGAAGCATCTTGCTAATCAGGTATCGTGCGTTTCGTGGACAAAATGCTCTATAGGTTGAACGAAATACTTAGACCGCTTATTCGGCCTTTTTCGCTTCTTCCTCGGTAGTCATGATCAACGACGCAAAACAATTCATCATGCTTTCCGTGTAGTTAGCATGCGCTTCGGCAAGCTCCTTGGGAGAACCGAATTCACCTCTGAGCTCATTGAGCACCTCCTCCGGGTTTTCCGCTTTGCTCAATGTCAGCATTTTCGTGTAACTACGATAGGCTGCGCGTCGTTTCGGGTCGAATGCTAAGATGCCGGGCATGTTATGGGAGCTTAGATCGACGACACAGCGCGCCATCGTTTCCGGCGACAAGTTATAATCTTTCACATCTTTTTCTTCCTGCATGTCTTCGAGAACGGCTTGTTCATATTCCGTTTTTTCGCTGCACGCAACAAGCATTGACGCGGCCATTACAATAACTACTATTTTTTTCATTCGATTACCTGATAGTGAGTTGCCGGAGACTGGGGCAAGTGAGTGATCTCGGTCATGGCTTGTTCGATCCAAGCTTCTGCTTCGGCATTAATATCGCCGGCTTTTCGATTTTGTGTCTCGATAGGCGGTCCTATTCTGACCTGAACAACGCCCGGATATTTCAAAAAACTGTAACGCGGCCAACATTGCCCGGCGTTATGAGCGACAGGAATTACCGGATAGCCGGATTTTTGCGCGAGTATCGCACCGCCGGCATTGAATTTCTTTTTTTCTCCGGGAGCGGCGCGTGTTCCTTCAGGAAAAACCACAACCCATAGTCCTTCCTTTAGGCATTCTGTACCTTTATCGATCAAGGTCTTCAGTGCTTCGCGTTGATTGTTGCGATCGATAGCAATCGGTTTGAGAGTAGCCAATGCCCAACCCCAAACCGGCAGCCATAGTAAGGATTCCTTGAGTACAGCCGTTTGCGGAGGCAAGATTTTCCTGAGCGCCACGGTTTCCCATGCCGATTGATGCTTGCTGAGCACTACTGCCGCATCGATACCTTGAATATGCTCCAAACCCTCTACTTCATAACGGATTCCGCAGGATTTTTCGACCATCCATAGCAGCAAATTTATCCAAATGCCTGCGACTTTATAGCGGACTGAAAACGGCAGGACCACGCAGGCCAAGATGATCGGGCCGAACAACAGCGTCGATATGATGATTCCTAATAATAATAAGGACGATCCGAAATAGACGCGAAAGGATGACTGGTAATTGAATGATGTCGATTGAGTCATGAATGAAAATGTTCTAGAAATCACGCAGGATTAAAAAACCGCTCGAACCGGTACATTGAGCAAACCGGCTCGAGTGGCAATCGCTCCGATTTACGATTGCAGCCTTGAAATATCGGCGATTTGTAAAAACTGCTCGGACAGCATGTTCAGCAAGCCGAGGCGGCTGTTACGCAGCTCAATATCGTCGGTCATGACCATGACGTTGTCGAAAAATGCATCCACGGTATCCTTCAGTTGCGCCAGGCGATTCATCGCGGCGGTATAATCCTGTTGTTGCAATAGGGGGCCGATCGCCTTAGCGGATGCCTGTGCGGCTTGCAACAATTCGATTTCCGCCGGCTCTGTTAGCACATTGCTATCGAAGTCTTGAGGCGCCTCGGTTTTTTTCAAAATATTGCGAATTCTTTTGTTGGCGCCGGACAAGCTCTCGGCTTCGGGGCGTTGCCGGAACGTTTTGACGGCTTCCAAGCGGCGCATGAAATCCAACGGTTGCTCCGGCAATACGGCCAATACCGCGTCGAATTCGTCGGGGCTAAACCCTTTGTCAGAACAATACCCTTTGAGCCGGTCGTAGATGAATTCCAGCACCATTCGATGCGTTTTAGCTCTGTCGAAGTCGTGCTCGATTTGTTCAATTGAAAAATCCACGCACGCTGTCAAATTTAACGGAAGTTCGCGTTCGATTGCGGTGCGAAGCACACCGAGCGCGGCGCGGCGCAGCGCATAGGGATCCTTATCGCCGGTCGGAATCAAGCCGGCGCTGAATATACCGGTGAGCGTATCGATCTTTTCGGCCAACGACAAAATTTGTCCGGTCTTGCTAGCGGCCGTGACGCTTCCGGATTGTTTAGGAAAATATTGCTCTTCGAGCGCTTCGGCGACTTCGGCCGGTTCATTATCGGCCAATGCATAATAGCGGCCCATGACGCCTTGCAAGTTTGGGAATTCTCCGACCATTTCAGTCAATAAGTCGGTCTTGGCAAGAACGGCGGCGCGTTTGGCCAGATTCGCATCGGCATCGAGTTGCGTGGCGATATAATCGGCCAGTTGTTTAACCCGGTGCGTTTTATCGGCCAAGGTGCCCAAAGTTTTTTGGAAGACAATGTTTTTCAGCGCGTCGACCCGATCTTCAAGGCGCAGCTTGCGATCCTGTTTCCAGAAAAATTCGGCATCGGACAGACGCGGCGTGATCACGCGCTCGTTACCTTCGCGTATCGATTCCGGACGAGTGCTTTCGATGTTACTGAACGTGATGAAATGCGCCGACAAGCTACCGTCGGCTTGCTTGACCGGAAAATATTTTTGATTGGTCTGCATCGTCGTGATCAACACTTCGGCCGGCAATTCCAAATAGCGCGGATCGAAATGCCCGATGACAGGGACCGGCCATTCGTTCAACGCGGCGATTTCCTCAAGCAGGTCTTCCTCTATGTGAGCGGTACCGTCGACCGATTGCGCGGCCTGCTGCGCCGCAAGCCGGATTTTTTGCTTGCGCTCGTCGAAGTCGGCAATGACTTTACCGGAATCGAACAATATATCCCGGTAGCGGTCCGCGCTCTCGACAGTCAAAGCGACAGGCGCATGAAAACGATGGCCGAAAGTCTGCTTACCTGTAGTCAGTCCGAGAATATCGGTTTCAATGACCTGATCGCCGAATAACAGCACCGCCCAGTGCACCGGCCGAACGAATTCGGTCGCATAATTGCCCCAGCGCATGCGTTTGGCTATCGGCAAGCTATTAATGCTGCCACGCAATATTTCGGGAATCAACTTGTCGGTGGCCTGACCTTCGACCTGTTGACGATAAACCAACCATTCGCCTTTGTCCGTAGTCAAGCGCTCCAGGCCGTCAACCGTTGTGCCGCAACTGGCGGCAAAGCCCTGAGCAGCTTTGCTTGGCGCACCGTCGGCGGCGAATGCAGCCTGCACTGCCGGCCCGCGTTTTTCAACGGTTTTATTCGGCTGTGCAGTCGCGAGATTTTCAACCCAAACCGCCAGACGCCGGGGCGTGGCATAGCCTTTAATGCCGGAATAGCTTAAATCGGCATTATCCAGTCCCTGCCTGACATTGTTGAGCAAGGCTCGGCTGAGCGTTATCAGCGTTTTAGGCGGCAATTCTTCGGAACCCAGTTCGAACAATAAATGCTTGGCGTCGCTCATGCTTGCACCTCCTTGCCGGCCAACATTGGAAAACCCAACGACTCGCGGCGTTGGTAATAACATTCGGCGACCGATTTGGCCAGATTCCTTACGCGCAGGATATAGCGCTGCCGCTCGGTAACAGAAATTGCGCGGCGGGCGTCAAGCAAATTAAAGGTGTGAGAAGCTTTGAGTACCATTTCATAGGCCGGTAACGGCAAATCTTGCGACAACAATTTTTCGCATTCCTGTTCGTAAGTGTCGAAACAATTGAATAAGAATTCGACATTGGCATGTTCGAAGTTATAGGCGGACATTTCGACTTCGTTTTGATGAAAGACATCTCCATAGCTGACCGTACCGAAAGGCCCTTTGGTCCAAACCAAATCGTAAACACTTTCGACACCTTGCAAATACATTGCAATGCGCTCTAAACCATAAGTAATCTCACCAGTAACCGGTTTGCATTCAAGACCACCGACTTGTTGGAAATAGGTAAATCGCGTGACTTCCATGCCGTTCAGCCAAACTTCCCAACCCAAGCCCCAGGCGCCAAGCGTCGGCGATTCCCAGTTATCCTCGACGAAGCGGATGTCATGTTCAAGCAGATCCAAGCCCAAATAACGCAATGACCCTAGATACAATTCCTGAAAATTATCCGGCGACGGTTTCAAGATGACTTGAAACTGATAATAATGCTGCAGGCGGTTCGGATTTTCCCCGAAACGGCCGTCGGTAGGTCTGCGCGAAGGTTGAACATAAGCGGTATTCCAAGGTTCCGGGCCGATCGAGCGAAGAAAGGTCGCCGGATGAAAGGTACCCGCCCCGACTTCCTGGTCAAGCGGCTGCAATAATACGCAGCCCTGCCGGGCCCAATATTCCTGCAAGGCTAAAATTAGCCCTTGAAAAGTTAATAAGTCGTTATTTGTGCTTGACACGGTTGCTCCAGGGAATAATAAAAAAACGATTCGTCTCCTTAATCGTTTTGTCCGTATTTAAGGCCTTGACTCTAAAGCCACTTTCGCTTTGTCTAAATAAAAGCGCCGCTTTTTAAGAGTGACCATATAAAAAATTGACCGATTATAACTGAAATTAATAAGCTAGGCACTGCGTTGAAGAAGCCGAATAACGAAGCAGGATAAAACCAAAATACGGCGGCGTACAAAAAATGCTATTTCGATAATTCGCTTTTCGCACTCGCCTGTGACAAACGTTCTAATGTAGAACTCAGCTTTAACAATGCGCAAGCTAAAGAGTCGTCTTCACGGGCTTCGGCATTATGCCGAATTTCGGCAATACTGGCTGCGCTGGGTATATTCACATGGTGATCGGGTTGCTGCTCAACTTGGCGATGAAGCGCTTCGGTGATTTTAAATTGTAATATGTCTACCCGGTGATTAGGTATTTTATCGATAGCGCCTAGGATGGCTGTGCGATAAAAACGTAGTTGCGAAGCCCAATTAGCCGAATCGGCATACACCATCAGCTTATTTCGATCGATTACACAATGCGCAGCACGCTCTTTCAAATGATCGGGCAAGACCTCCCTAACGATTTTCAATAGTTTTTTTTGTTGATCAATTTGACTATATAAAGAAGCAAGCGAACGGTTGGGATGCGCAAGCAATTGTCTAAAGGCGGTGGGGTTCGGCATATGCTTGAAAATTTTAATCGACAGTAAGGTCCACACGATTATAAAGAAATTTTCTTGTTAATTCAGTGACTATTAAAAAACACCTGCTCTGATAAGGCGATTGATTCTAGACGGTAGCTGTTTTGTCAGTTGACTTTGAGGAAATAAGGCATAGAATAATCTTAGCTTGAAATTCGATATGTCTTTGATGTTTTAGTTACGGCGTTTTTTCTGTAGTGCTCTGTTTCTGTAGATCCTCGTTACGTTCTGCCATTAAGAGATTTCACTATTTCTTAGCTAGACGGTCCGCTTTAGGGCTAAATGATTTAATTTTTATTTTTAAGGTTTTGAGTATGTCTACTACTACAACAGGCACAGTTAAATGGTTCAACGCTGACAAAGGTTTCGGCTTCATCGAGCAAGGCCAAGGTCCTGACGTTTTCGTTCATTTCCGCAACATTGCGGGCTCCGGTTTCAAGTCCCTGACTGAAGGCCAAAAAGTTCAGTTTATCGTGACTCAAGGTCAAAAAGGCCCACAAGCCGAAGAAGTTACCGTTATCTAAATAATATAGCCAACGGCTAATTATCCGACACACGGACGTGTCGACGAAGACATCCCTTTCCAGTTTGTAACTTTCAATCCCCGGCAATTCTCGTTGCCACACTTTGCACTCATCGTTATACACCCTTTGCCAATCAAATTTCGGCGCCAGGGTGCCCGTCAAAGGACGTCGCGAATACGTCCATGTAGGCTCTATGACAACATCCCTGCCGCCCCTCACCTAGCGTTAGCAGAGTGGCCAAACACCCGCTAAAAACGGCCACACCACACCTATTAAAGCACGCAGCCCGTATGCAGCGTAGCGGAATACGGGAATGGCGTGGCTACGAACTTCCCGGATTGCGCTACACTCCATCCGGGCTACGCTGTTTAGACTCGCCGAAAGCGGTTGGTAGCGATTTAGCAGTGGGGAAGTCTGTGCTTAGGATTTGGTCGTAAACAACTTCCCTATTTTTGGGAGGGTTCGGTAGCTCGATTGGCAGGTGTCGGCGGCAGGGAAAGCCGCCGTCAAGCCTACACGGACGTATTCACCCAGCCCCTAAATTCCATAGCCCATCGGTCATGGTTAATAGTCTTACTAATTTAGGGGCTGGGTCCTGCCAAGCGAGTTTCCGAACCCTCAACAAAGCGCATAATTCCAGGACGTTATTTATAACAAAATCCTTAGTTCCGACTTACCCGACATGGCAGACCGCGCCGTAGCGTAAAAGACAGAAAAAGGGCTGACGATCCTCCCATTAACATTTGAACGATATGAGGCTAATTACGCTGACCACGGGGATTCAACCGGACTTGTTCAATGGCCTGGTTGATTGCTTCGGTGACCGCATTTTCCATCTCTTGATATGTTTTATCGGTAATATAAGAGCTTTTATCGACCATACTCCGCACATAACAGGCAGGCAAGCGATTCAATGCAAGACAAGCAACATCATCAATAAAATCCTGCGTCAACGGCTCCTTGCTCTTTTGAGCCATATTCCAAAGCTGGTCAACAACCAACCTTTCATAATAATTATTAATGTTTGGCATACCCTTCCCTACCTACTCAATATATTAACGGCTAATTATCTGCGTTAGCTGCTTTACGTATTAAATAATAGTATAAATCTCAAACTAAAGCTTTCATTCCCAAAAGCCGTCCTAGATAATAGCGATTCAATACTATTTGACAAAGCCTTCAAATAAGCATAAAAAGAACTTAATGGTTTCGAACTGAAATCATTAAGGATATGGTAAAAACATCTCCTCCAATGACTACTATGCCTCTGTGTCACTGCCATTAAGTTAACGGAAAACCGTCATTCCGGCATGGACAACTGGCTCTTACGGATCGCAGCCCCATGGCTTGGCTGCCGAAGCAAGACCGTTATCATTCCCAGGCTGGAGCGGTGAGAACGAGGAAGAACCTGAATGTCGGCAATCTTTAGCCTACATGACGGCTTAATTTAATGACCGTGACATTCTGCGTAAAAATAATGGAGAATCGGAAGGTTATTTACAGCCATATCCTAAGATCCTGTCTAATTTATAGGAGGTCAACACATGAAAAAACGTCTATCGATTGTATTATCCGGTGTACTTTGCTCTTTAGCCGCCGCCAGTTTCGCAGCGGAACAAGCGGTCCCGTTCCCCGAAGGCTACCGTAATTGGCTTCACGCCAAGAGCATGTTGATTCAACCGGGACACGCACTGGAAGACCCCTTTCAGGGGATTCATCATATCTATGCCAACAAATTAGCCGAAGACGGCTTGAAAACCGGTAAATACAAGGATGGAGCGGTATTGGTTTTCGACCTGCTCAACTATGTCGAAAAAGATAAAACGATACAGGAAGGCGATAGAAAACTGATCGGCGTGATGCTCAAGGATGCCAAGAAGTTTGCTGACACCGGCGGCTGGGGCTTCGAAGGCTTTGCCGGCGACAGCAAAACCGAAAGATTGGTTACCGATGGAGGTAAATCCTGTTTCGGCTGCCACGCCCCTCAGAAAAAAACCGATTATGTGTATTCGGAGTTTCGTAAATAACCCAACGTTTTGAGAATATAAAGCTCGGACGCCGTGAACCCCGCACCTAAATCCAGCACCTAAATTCCATAGATCATTGGCAATGATTCAATATCATGGCTTATTTAGGTGCTGGATAAATTTTCAAAGACGATTAACCATGACCAATGGGCTATGGAATTTATATTCGGGGTGAATATGTAAGAGACTTGGCGGCCAACTACCCTGCACCGACACCTGCCAATCGAGCAACAAAATCCTAAGTTGTCTTGCCCATATTTCAGGGAATCCTTCAGCCGAAGTAACTGATCGCCCCCATCAGCGGCGTACGAGGATTCAGCGACAATTTTACCGACACGGTATCTAGAAAACCGCTGAAACGGCCCTTGGCTTTAAATGCTTCGATAAACTTGCCAGACTCCAATGCCGACCGAATTTTAGGACCAATGCCTCCTCCGATAAAAACCCCGCCGGTCGCGAATGACTTCAAGGCCAAATTACCGGCTTCGGCACCGTAAAGCTCCACAAAAATCCGGATGGTTTCGGTACACAAAGGATCTTCGCCGTTGATGCCCAATCTTGAAATAATCGCATTACGATCGCAGCCGTATACACTCGGAGAGCAGTCAGGAACAGCGGGACAAGGAGGAGCGAAACGGTTTTCTGCCAAAAAATCATAAATATTGCCGAACCCCATGCCTGAAACGAGCCGCTCGAAACTCACATGCCCGTTGTATTTTTTTCTCAGAAAGTTCGAGAGCTGATCCTGCTGAACGGTTTGCGCCGCAAAGTCGCAATGACCGCCTTCGGTCGCTATCGGATGATGGCGCGCACCGTCCCAATACAATATGGCTTCGCCGAGACCGGTTCCCGCTGCGATCACGGCCATATTTCCGGCTTGTAATTTGGCGTTAGGATTTAACTCCACCCAGTCTTTCGGGTCCAAACACAGCATGCCGAGCGCCATCGCCTCCAAGTCGTTTAATAAGCGGACTCGATCAGTGCGCAAAGTTTTTTTCAGCGTCTCCGCATCGAGTTGCCAAGGCAGATTGGTCGGCTCGCAACGTTGCCCGATAACCGGCCCCGCGACGCCGAAACACGCCGAATCCACCTTGACGTCCGCCGGTAAGAACTTATCCAATAACTCATCGAACTCTGGAAATTCAATGCTGCTAAAGGTTTGTTCTTGTTGCAACGCAACCAAGCCTTGTTCGTCCTTGCTCAATAATGCCAAGGTTGTTTTGGTTCCTCCAATATCGCCTGCCAGAATCATTGTGAATCTCCTTGTTTTGTTTGATTATTATTTTCAAGTAGATAAATCAACGCATCGAGCATACCGTTGGCGACTTGATGCGGAGGCAGCTGATAAAACGCCTGCCAAGCGAGCGAAACGAACTCTTTGTAATTATCCTGAGCTTCCGGGTGGAGCTTAAGCCAACAAAGCCTGACCGCGTGACCGATGATGATATCGGTCACCAAGGTATCTTCGATTCTAATCGACGGATTGTCGCGAAACACGAAAGCCATTGCATTTAAGGCTTCGACAGTCAACTGCCGATAGACCGGCGCCTGAATCTTATTCAGCAAATGATTGACATGTAATTTGAAGCTTTGTTCGCCCGACGTCATTTGCGCTAACGTCGTTTCGCTATCCAATCGTCTCTTGCTGCTGAGTTTATCACCGATCATCAAGCCTTGACAGTGATGCAAAATATCCCAAACGCCCGTAAAAAAACTTTCGCTTTCCCGGCCCAAGCTGCCCTGGCGTTCGCGCCAGTTATACCAGTCTTCGGCTTCGCCGAAATTTTCAGGATCCATCTTTGGCGAAAAGCGCGCGCAAGTCAATTCCTGGCATTGACCGACATAATTTAACGTTTCGACTCGCTCGAATTGATATTGCGTATTGGTGAAATCCTCGAAGGTCTCTCGGACTTTTTGCATCAACTGATAAGGCGGCAAAGTCAAGACTTCGTTATAAGCCTGATCCAAGGTACAGTTCGAGTCCTTCTTTTGGCGCACCAAAATCAATTGCAAAATATGCCCGACACGAATCGTATGCATATCGGCAAATAGTTCCGGGTGGTACTTGATCAGCATGCCGAGATACAGTATCAGCTCCTGAATGATGATATGCTCACTAGCGTCGTGAGTATCATTGTAAGTACGGATAATCTCCAGAATCTCCGACGAGTCGACTGGGCGCTTCAAAGTCGCCTTACCGCTGTAGGCTCGGCCTACCGTCAATTGATGCTGATGCACTAAAATTTCGGTAGCCGCCTGTTCGAGATCGATATCGTATTTACCGAGCAAGCCCGCGCTGCGACGAATGATATCCCAAACCGCAAGATCGCCCGCACGGATATAGACCTCCTCGAGCAAGCCGCGAATCCTGCATGGATTGCCGTCGGCATCCTTAAGCCCGGTATCGTAATCCAAACCATGACGCCCAGCCAGTAACACAAGCGCTTCCAGTTGCGCATAGAGATTGGCGCTTGCGGTCAATTGTTCGATCAACGCTTGATCGTCACTGATTTCCCAGGTGATCGTAACAAAAATATTCAGCGGTTCCGGCGGTTCGGTATCGATCGGCAAGACCAGAAAACAAGGCCGCTGAGGCTTGTCCCAAGACGCCTCGGAAAACTTGAAGTCATGCAAATAATCAATTTTTTCATAACTTGAGCTCTCGACCAATTTCGATAGCTCGCCAAATTTAATAGGCGTGCTGTTGATTTGCCCGCTTTGCAGCTCTTGAATAAATTCGATCAACACATCACGATCGTCATCGCTGAGCATATTATATTTAACAACCAATACAAATAACGGATCACCTGTTGCCCCGTCCCAATTCTTATGAATGTAAGACAACTCCGAGCGTAAGCGCTGAATCAGCAAACGGTTGTCCATCGCTAGATAAAAGCCTTTTTGATTCAATAATTGGGGTAAAAACACCAAACGTTCGTTGGCCATCAAATAAATTCTGGAGGTCGCCAAGGTTCTTAATTGCCGTAGCGGTCTTCCGGTTAAACCATGATTATCATTGCGCCCGATATTCGTATAGGCCGCAGCCAATTCGCTCGCGTCGCGAATTTGGATCGGAGAAATTTCAGCCAGTGTTTGGGTGTCGATTCCCCATGCCTTCAAATCGGCTTGAATCGTTTCATCCTCGGCAATCACCGCAACCTGCAAGGTGCAATCGCAGGTTTTCTCGCGGATTTTATGCCGTCCGAGCGGGTCGATGTCGTCGATCGCTAATAACCCGTCTTCTATCAGGTTTCCGAGAATAAACAAGCCCTGCGCCCAAACCAATGGAATGTTTTCGTTCGGTATCCGAGTTTGGCTATGAGGATTAGCTTTTTCGGCGTCGATCGCCTCCTTCGGTACGATATATAGTTCGGGCAATAATTGCCGCCCGTTTTGTTCAACTAAGAGCGCTTCCAGCTTAGCCCTGTATTGCGCCGCCTCGTAATTATTACCCGCATACAAATTATTCAGCAGCAGGTAACAAAAAAACAACGGCCACTCGCATTCGATGTCCATAAATTGCTTTAATTCATACGGCTCGTAATGCAGGCGGCTCGGGTCTTCCAATTCGGTTTGGTGACCATCCAGCAAAAAACGCTTGCAGCCGTAACGGCCCTCGAGTTTTTCACGGATCAAGGCCTCGGTGCGGTTTTTCAATTCCTGATTATCAACCGCGAAAGCCGGAAATCCGGTAATGCTCAATACCGCCGAATCGACTTCCTTGGATAAGGACTCCCTGGGCAGCAGAGATTCCAGCGCGTTACGGGTGCGGGCGATATCATCGCTAATCACATGAATGACCGAGTTTTGCCCACCCATGGGCCCAAACAAATTGAAGCCGGACATCGCCTCAAGCGCGGCCTTGGCCATGCCGATCGAGCTAGCGTTCAACTCGGCGATACCCCGGTTAATTTTGTTGCCGCGCTCCCAAATACCATAATCGGGAGTCCGGTAAGCCCTGCTGATGTAATGCACCAAGTTCTGCACGAAATTGACTTCATCAATCGTGAACACGATGCGCAGTCCCGATGCAGTCATTTGCGCCAGCATCAACAGAAATAACGACGTGGCATCCAACTGCAAATGCCCCCATTCGCTGTCGCCGACCACCACTTCGCCGGTTTTTAGATCGTATTTGGCATGCAGCGCATCGAGGGGGTCCTGCGTTTGTTTAAACATTTCGACTTTATGCGCTTGGCGCATCATCGCAACCAAGAGTCCACGCATTAACTTAACCACGCTTTGTTCCAGCAGATAAGCTTTGCCATTCGGCTCGCCGGACTTTCGATACGCCAAAGCTAGCCCCCAAGGAGCAAGGATGCTGTAAACATTATCGCGAACCCAAGCGTCATTATAATTACCATGAACGTTGTTTGCGGTACTAGCCGGCAGTAAACCGCTGATCCAGTCTTGTCTATTCAAAATGATATCTCGCACTTCGTCGAAATAGGCATCCAATTTTTCAATTTGCAACTTGTTCTTCATGAATTTTTTCCGTGTAACGAACACAATCTTTGGGATCAGCTTTTTACTTTAACTTAAAGCCATGCAATCAGCCGATTTTATTTTTGGGATGAATCAAGCAAATTACATTCCTTACGAATCGAAAAGCTTCTTACCACCAACCGGATTCTGCTAATCTATTCTTCTATTTCAAGTTTCGGTGGAAAACTTTGTTGTAAATAGGCGGTTATCGTATTTAAGAAAGTCAATACGATAGAGGCTGGTATCGGCTCTATCGCGCCGTGCGCGAGCAAGATCATCGGAAAGTGACGCTAAAATATCTCGCGGAGAGTCGCCCGAGCGATGCGATGTTGGCAAACTTTTGCAGTGAATTTGAAACACTGAAGCGCGTGACGATACCGACCGTGATTGAGGGACTGGACCTGTTGGATCATAGCCGGCGCTTGATTTTGGTGCGCGAATATTTTATTGGATGCACATTACGGGAATATGCGACCGACCGGGCATTACCGTTTCGGGAGTCGAAGGGTGAACGGTAGTTTGAGACTTCACCAAGCCGGTGAAAGTGTTGTAGACCCTTCATGCTTCGACTTGGCTCAGCACGAACGATCTACAACACATGCCAACAGCTCTTTCTAGGTTTAAATATTTTTGTGATTTTCGTGGACGAAATGATTTTTATAGGATGAATCGAACTATAACGCTGCTCCGCTAGGGCGTCTCATTGCTCCCCTTCTGGTAAAATACGCGCTTCGATTCAGTCGGCGACGAGGATAACTGTGTCAGGATATTTACCGTTTATTGGGCGGCAATGGCCTCTTTTGGGGTTTGGGTTTTTCACGGTCTTTTGGGGGAATCTCGGACAGTCGTTTTTTTTGAGTTGGTACGGCACCGATATCCAGCAAACACTGAGCCTTTCGGCTTCCCGCTACGGCGGAATTTATGCCTTGGCCACGGTCGCGAGCGGTTCATGCATCATGCTATTGGGCGGCTTATTGGACAAATGGCGTATCGGTTTCGTAGCGACGCTAATTGCCGTCACACTGATGGCGGCCTGCCTGTCGCTGTCCTTCGCCAATTCAACACCGGCGTTAGCCATCGGTTTTTTTCTAATACGACTGTCCGGACAGGGCTTGATGCCCTTGACTGCGCAAACGACAATGGCACGCTCGTTCAATGAAAATAGAGGCAAGGCTATCAGTATCGCGCTGAGCGGCGTTCCGGCAGGAGAAGTCATCATGCCTGCGCTTGCGGTGTCATTGATTGCACTGCTCGGCTGGCGGCAAAGTTGGCTGGTATGGGCACTGAGCATTCCGCTGCTTTATTTGCCGTTGACCTATTGGTTTTTGCGCTTTTCGAAGACAAGCTCTAAGGAAGAACAGATACCCTCCGATCATTCAAACTCGGGCAAATCTTCCGGCCGGCTTGAAGTACTCAAGGACTGGCGGTTTTGGTCAACCTTGCCGGCGGTATTATCTGGCCCTTTCATGCTAACCGGCATTTTTATCCAACAAGGCTTCATTTTGGCGCAAAAAGGCTGGAGTCCTTCCTGGCTGGCCGGCAGCTTCGTGGCTTACGGTATATTGCATTGGCTAAGTTCGATGCTGTCGGGCATCTTGGTTGATAATTTCAGTGCAAAACGTTTGTTGCCTTATATTATGCTACCGTTGTTTCTATCGTTAATTAGCTTAGCGTGTCTTGACGGACTATGGGTAGCGCCATTATTCATGAGCTTTCTGGGCATTTCGATCGGCATGATGAATACCGTCATCAGTGCGCTTTGGTCCGAAGTGTACGACACCGCCAAGCAAGGTTCGATTCGCTCGATGATGATGTCGTTGATGGTTCTCGCCTCTTCCGTATCGCCTTGGCTGTTCGGCTTGTTGATCGATGCCGGAGTCGACAGCTTCGGTCTTTTTATTGGCTCGGCAATCGCGGTGCTGCTGGCAGGACTATTGGTCTTGCCGGCTTATCCTCCTATAGCCCGAAAATAAGCGGAAACAAACAGGTTCGGCAATGGCTCAGTATGAAATGTCATAATCGATGAATAAAAATTCACTTTATCTAGTTGGCGCGATTGCCGCCGGTTTTATCTATAACCGAGGGCATGAATTCTCATTTTTAATCAAGTATCTTTTGATGATCATGTTATTCTTTCCAGTGCTGAAAGCCAGCGTTCCAAGGGATGCGGCCGTCTATAGCCATGCGATGAAACTATGCTTAGTCATGGCCGGGACGAGTATTGCCGCGTATTGGCTAATAAAGAACTTGGACGGGGAACTGGCAACGATCGCTTTTTTGTTGATCGCCACGCCGACCGCGACGGCAGCGCCCATGGTAATTAGATTGCTAAACAAAAGTGTGACTTATGTAATTACCGCCGTGGTCACGACAAATTTATTAGCCGCACTGTCATTACCGTTTATCTTGGATTTCATTCATCCCGGAGAGCGTAACATTAACCCCGGCAACATGTTGCTGGCGACAATGACGGTCGTCGGCGTACCGTTGGTTTTAGCCCAACTCATTAGAGCGTATCGCATTCAGTTGGCGAATAAACTCACAAAGATTAACAAGCTGCCGTTTTTGATTTGGCTATTGGTTATCTACCTCGCCACGGCAAAGGCTTCCGATTATTTGTACAGCCACCACGTTCCATCTCTGATGCTCGGAAAGATTGCTCTTATTTCGCTGCTTACATGCGGATTCAATTTTTTGATAGGCCATTATGTAGGCGGCGTAAATTACGCCGTGGAAGGCAGCCAGTCGTTAGGCCAAAAGAATACGATGTTTATGTCCTGGATCGCTCTGGAATACGTTTCCCCGCTTGCAGTCTTAGGCCCGGTTTGCTATCTGGTTTTTCAGAATCTTTATAACTCGGTTTTGTTAAGCAGGAATAAGCACCCAAAACCGGTTGGTTAATGAAGAATACAGACGGCAAAGATAAACCTAAATTCGGCAGTTTAACCATGAAGCACATGAAGTTAACGAAGTATTTCAACAGATTACCGAAACATTCCAGCTAACTTTTCGGGTGAGCGAAAGTAGCACACAAACGAATGACAAGTTATTGAATTAAAACTATTATTTTTCATGATCTTCATGGTGAAATGCTTTTTTTACTGTGAAAGATCGTAAATTTTGATTCATTATCTAATTTTTCGATATGCAAAACTCCGCTCTGGCAATGCCGGTTCCGGAGAGGGTGCGGTTGCTCGATCGACAGGCGTCGGCGGCAGGGACAGCCGCCGTCGAGCCTACATGGACGTATTCACGGCGTCCTGTCGGGCGAGTGACCGCACC
>Ga0180009_10002931_pt1 | contig 19791 bp, 13 predicted proteins | sample OS_PC_MetaG_FD_123537 | JGI IMG/M metagenome (GOLD analysis project Ga0180009, IMG submission 123537) | Groundwater microbial communities from the Aspo Hard Rock Laboratory (HRL) deep subsurface site, Sweden - OS_PC_MetaG | ecosystem: Environmental > Aquatic > Deep subsurface > Groundwater...
CCACAAACGCATTTTGAGAATTTTTACAAATCAGTACAAATGTAAGTGTTTTTCGGGAAAAATCAACGAATAAAATCATTATACCCTCACATACTCAAATAGCAGTGCACCATGCTGCCTAAAAGGCAGAATCACTACCTTTGCGCCGCACAACAGAGATGAATAAATTGGTAAAAATAACAACCTTCCTCATGGTTATCTGTAGCCTGCTGACCGCGACGGCTGTAGCGCAACCCAAATCACCGCTTAGCGGGCACAACCTGTCGTTGGAGGTAAAGGCACAGTATGGATTTTTACTAAGTCATCACCTCGAACTCGACATTTTTAACGCCCACTTTCCGGCAGTAGAGATCACACTTCAACGCGAAACCTGGGGAACCAAACGCTGGGAGCAAGCTTACAACTACCCGTCTTACGGCATCAGTTTTTGGTATTCCGGTTTGGGTGGTTTCGATGCCATCGGCTCAGCTTATGCACTATACCCTACCATTAATTTCCCGCTCACGCGAAGCGACAAACAATCGCTGCATTTCAAACTCGGCATCGGTGTGGCCTACCTGACCAACCATTTCGACCGCATAGAAAACTATAAAAATTTTGCCATCGGATCAGCGTTTAACTTTAGTGCAAGCCTATATTTTGATTACAGGCATAAAATTTCCAAACAGTTTACTCTCTCGGCAGGGTTAGGATTAACCCATTTTTCAAACGGATCGACCAAGACTCCGAATTACGGATTGAACATTCTCACGGCCACGGTTGGCATAACCGGCTATCTGAGCAAACCTAATCCTGGATTGAAAAAACAATTTCTCCCCAAACACTACCCTTTTGAGTTTGATGGCAGCAGATTCCTCGAAATGCAATTTTCAACGGCCGTTGCCACCAAAGACATGACTGAACAATTGGGTGAAAGATTCATGGTTTACGCCCTCTACACCAACATCATGGCCAGGGTGAGTTACAAAAGTAAATTTGGGGCAGGACTGGATTACACCTACGATGAATCGGATGTTTTTATCCTGCACAAATCGATGAACCAGAAACCGGATTTACGCGACGCCACCAAAGTAGGTCTGAGCTTAGCCTACGAACTGGTAATCAGCCGCGTGTCGTTTCTGTTCAACGCCGGGATGAATGTAGCAGGCAAGGAAAGAAGTGAAGGAGACTTTTTTCAGCGACTTACCCTGAAATATCATTTTACCGACAACTGGTTTGCCAACCTGGCCTTGAGCACGCACCTTGGAAAAGCAGAATACATTGGAATAGGATTAGGTTACCGGAATTTTGTTAAATACCGTCAAAAAATACCACATGGTTAAAAGACAATATCTTTTTTGGATTCTCATAGTCGTTACAAGCTTAACAGCTTGCAACAAAACACATGTAGAGGACTGCTTTAAGTCGTCGGGAGAACTAACCATGGAAAGCCGTGTTTTGCCCCCTTTCAACAACATCAAGCTTTTCGACAATGTAGACCTTGTACTTCAGCAGGGAGTAACAACCCAATGCGAAGTGGAAGCAGGAAAACATCTTCTTTCCGGAATCGTGACCGAAGTGGACGAAAAAGGTAACCTGAATATACGAAACACAAATTCCTGCAACTGGATCAGAAGTTTCAATCAGCCAATCAGGGTTTATCTCGAATTACAAAAACTCGACACACTGGATTACAGATCGATAGGAAATATCTACACGCCCGACACCCTGTTTCAGGATACCCTCATCGTTAACTTGTACGAAGGGGCAGGACGTGTTGACTTACTCATCAAGTCAAAATTACTTCGCGCCGGGCTTCATTACGGCACACAGGAATTAATTATTTCCGGAAAATGCGGTTTGGTATATGGTTATACCGCCGGATTCGGCCTGATAGACATGCGCAATTTGGAAGCAAGCTTGCTTTATGTGAACAACAACAGCGGAAACAACATGTACGTGAGGGCCACCGAGGAGTTGGGAGCCACTATTCAAAGCTTGGGCAACATCTACTACTACGGCTCACCGCCAGTGGTTAATTTCAGTAAACAGGGAGCAGGCGATTTAATACACCTGACAGAATAACATGAGAAAAAGAAGTTGGAAACCTAACCTGAAAAACCCGGTGCTATGGGCTATGTTGTTTGCCACCGTGGTTTTGTTATGGACAAGTGCCAACATGAAATGGGGCGATGGACGCTGGAACAGGTTAGTCAAAGTAGACGGAACCGGTTATTTTTCCTATTTGCCGGCCATATTCGTTTACCAAGACCTTGCATTCAGCTTTCACGACTCCATTGCCAGGAATCCTGAACACAGAGAGTTTTATTTCGATTACCGAAAGCAAGTGCACGGTAAGACGGTGAATAAATATTATGCCGGTACTGCTTTATTGATGCTGCCCTTTTATCTCGCCGGTCATGCCCTTAATGCCCTTACCGGTCAATCGATGGATGGGTTTTCGGTGTGGGTATTGATTATGACACAGATAGCGGCCATTTTTTATACCTTGCTGGGCTTGTGGTGGCTTCACCTGAGCCTAAGGCTATACTCTACAAACCAACGCATTACAGCCATTGTACTACTGGCTGCATTATTTGGGACAAACTTGTTTTACTACGTCTCGGAAGAACCGGCCATGTCGCATGCTTATTCCTTTGCCATGGTAAGCTTGTTTATTTATACGGCCAAAATGTACTTTATTGCCCGTATCCCGAAATATTTCGTTTGGTCGATGGTTGCTTTTGGACTGATCGTTTTGATCAGGCCGGTAAACGCTTTGGTCATCATAAGCTTACCCTTTATTGCAGGAAGTTATACTGCGTTTAAATCGGGGTGGCGGGCGTTAGTAAAAAAACCAAACTGGTTAATATTTGGGCTTGTTCTTGCAGTCTTAATTACAGGCATTCAAAATGTAATTTATTGGTTACAAACCGGACATCCTTTTGTTTTCTCTTACCAGGGAGAAGGTTTTAATTTCTCCGAAATTCATTTTTTTGATTTTCTTTTTTCTTATAAAAAGGGGTTCTTTTTATACACCCCACTAGCTTTTGTCGCGCTTGGCGGTCTGGTTTTCCTGTACCGACAATCCAAATACGCTGCATGGTGGTTATTGGGTTTTCTGGTTCTTGTAATCTACCTACTTAGTAGTTGGTGGCTCTGGTATTATGGAGGAAGTTTTTCGTCGCGCGTGATGGTGGAATATTTACCCTATTTTATGGTTCTTCTCGGCTTGATGCTTACCCACATCAAAATCCCAAAAACCGTTATCGGCCTCATCATTGTGCTCACCCTATTCTGCCAATTGCAAACCTATCAGTACCGCTACGGATATTTACATTACGACAGCATGACTAGCGAGAAATACTGGGGTTTGATGCTAAATCCATTGGGGAAATAAGGAAGAAAAGTCGAAAAGAAGCCATTTAATCATGCCGTAGCGACTCAACGGGATCTTGCTCTGCAGCCTTGCGTGCAGGCAGAAAACCGAAGATTATACCAACAGAAGCAGCCACACCAAACGAAAGGAGGATAGACCAAAACGAAACTATGGTCAAAATATCTGTTGAGAAGGTGATGATTTTAGCCATGACCACCCCCAGCACAACACCGATCAATCCTCCGGAAATACTAATAAAAGTTGCTTCCGACAGAAACTGGAAAATGATGTCACGGCGTGTGGCTCCGGTAGCCCGGCGCACGCCAATTTCGCGGATGCGCTCCATCACCGAAGCCAGCATGATGTTCATAATGCCGATACCTCCCACCACAAGGGAGATGCCGGCAATAGCACCCAGAACGATATTGAAAATATCTTTGGTTTTTTGCTCTTGTTTGAGTAAAAGTTCAGGGATGGTAATTTGAAAATCATCTACGCCCTGGTGGCGTCGTGTAAGCATTTTCTTAATGGCTTCAGCGGTTGCCGACAGCTGGCTGCTTTCTTTCACCTGAACCACAATTTTATCGAGCTGGTTTTCCGATTCGGTACTACCACCGGAAGAAAAGGAGATAGCTCCTCCTCCAAAAAAAATGATGCTGTTTCCTCCCATCAGGCTTGACTGATTCACCAGAGAACGGTCTTTATACCTGAGCAAGAGCGTTTTGATTGGAGCAAAAACACTCTTGCTGTAGTTACTAACCCCCATATTCTCTGCTTTTTCGCTAACCTGGACACCTTTTAGCACCCCAATAATCTCGAGCCAAATGTTGCCACATTTAAGCTTCTGCCCTATGGGATCCTGGTTGGGGAACAACTTCCCGGCTACTTCAGGGCTAATTACGCAAACAGGAGCACCCATCTCACTTTGCACTTCACTAAACGTGACGCCATTCTTTAGCTCCTGATTAAAAATCTCAAAATAATCAGAAGTAACTCCCGACAAGTCGATATTTAACTTTTTTCCACTGCTTATGGCCAGTGTGGGGTAAATTACTTCGGGGCTGACCACCTTTACAGTGGGCAAAGTTTGGGCAATATTGCTGACATCTTTAAGCGTCAGACCCGGCGAATACTTTTTGCTTAGGGTCTTTTCATCGCTTTCTTCATCGGTGTCGGTTTGGCTGTCGGTGGTTTTGGCCGAAATCACGATGTTATTCAACCCCACGAGTTTTATCTGATCGAGGATTTCCTGACGTGCCCCGTTGCCAATGGCCATCATGGCAATTACTGCTGCTACGCCAAATATTATTCCAAGCGCCGTGAGTATGGAACGAAATTTATTGGCAAAAACCGCATCTAACGACAGGGTTAGTATTTGAAGATATCTTTCCAAAGCTGCTTGATTTTTTATTTATTTCTCCCCTGAGGCTTTTGTCCGTTGGGTTTTCCCTGCCTGTTTCCAGGACCACCCGGACGTTTCCGTCCACGCTCTTTATTGATTTCAACGGTATCTTCAGCGGGTTTCTCCACTTTGTATTTCTCTATTACTGCGTCATCCAAACGGCGCAACGTCCACTGATCAGCCTGCTCAGGAGGAATGAGATAAACCTCGTCGTCCTCATCAAGTCCTTCGTGAATGATAATGTCGGTCTCACTGCTTTTTCCTGAAATAACTTGTTGCCGCCTTCCTGAGGTGGTGTAAACAAAACTCACTGTATCAATGGTATTTACAGCTTCGATGGGCACATACAACACCGAATCGATTATCTCGGTTATGATGCTGTTCTTGGTGGTCATAGAGGGGCGCAGGATGGAATCATATCCATCTATCTGAATCATCACCTCAAACACTTTGGCATTGGAGTTACGCATTTGTTCACCCATGTTGGCCACTTCGTGCACCATACCCGAAAAACGTTTATCCGGAAAAGCATCGATTTCGATAATGGCTTCCTGTCCGGTTTTTACTTTGGATATATCAATTTCATTGACGTAAGTGCGTGAATTCATTGCACTTAGGTTTGGAAGGATGGCCACCACATTTTCCCAGCTGCTGATTTGGTCGCCGGCACCTAGCTTCTGCCCCGACCAATCGCGCTTGTAGTTCACCATACCCGACTTGGGTGCGATTATAGTAAACTCCTTCTTTAAATCGACAAACTCATTCAACACGCGGCGGGCTTTTTCGAGGTTTGTTGCCACCTCGCGCATATTCGCTACCGATTGTTGCTGTTTGATGGTATAATTTTGAAGGGTCTGTGTATAGGCGCGCTCCGTTTTTTCCAGGTCGATCTGCACCTGACGTTGGGTTGCAGGTGGTTCATAAATGGATTGGTCGACGATAATTTTTTTCTCTTCTGTTTGGTATTTTAAATTGATCAGCTCATCGCGTGCACTCCGAAGGGTGAGGGTGGTGTCGAGCTGGGTTTTGATAAACTGGGTTTCAAGCTTTTCCACCTCTAATTCCTGGTCTTTTATTTGATTTTCCAGATCACTTCTGTCGATGGTAGCCACCCACTGACCCGAGTCGACCACCGTACCATCAGGAACGATGTCTTCGATAGTATACCGGTGTATACGCGCGTTGCGAAGCCCATTGGCATTTGGCCCCATGATGTTTTCACTGGATCGGGCTTCAAGCTCGCCCGTGGTGGTAACCTGAATTAAAAACTGTCCTCTCTTCGCTTTCACCATGATGGTGTTTTCTGTTGCCATATCGTCCGACATGAAAAACCACAAAAAGGCAGTCAGCGCAATAATTACACCAAGGAGAACAAGTAGATTTTTACGTTTCATTGACATTTAAGTTAAGAGTTGGTAAAGGTACAATCGTTGACCAAAACAACAACGCATTTTTTTACAGATAATTGTAATTTTCGTGCAAACGATCAAAAAGCTAAGGCCGGAAGCTACGATTGGCTGTTTAAAGGCGGAGTTACTCTAACTTTATAAGAAGGAATTTGGTTTCATATTTCTCAAAAAGTAAGGGCTTGGTCAGCACTTGAATTTCTTCTCCGAGGACATTCACCTCACTTATCGACAAAGCATTTGTTTCCCGTTTTAGCCGATCAACATCGAGCATGGCCTGATCACCTTCAGTTTCACGCAAGTGCAATACAATAGCCTCTTTCGTGTTGGCCAGTTGCGAATCCACCATTAGCAGGTTTGGCACATCGATGTTCAGAACCGATCTTGGGTAGAACGTATCGTTACCAAGGCCTGACGGAATCACACGGGCCGCAAGTGGAATCCTGTTTTCCCATCCAAAGCGTGTTGCCTCAGCATTTGAATTGTTTGGCATGGAAGTGATGTAATAATTCCACGACATCCCCCCTTCCTGACTTGCTTTGAAATTGGTTGTCCAATAGTTATTAAGCACCCATGAATACACGTGCGTTTTTTCAGGTTGGTAGGCATAATAAAAATGGCCGGTGTTTATCTCACCAAACTGAACCAATGGGGTGCTTTTGCTGCTAAATACAATTTGCGCCTCCTGATTTCGAACAGAAGCGAAATTTTGCAAGAGATTCCAGTCGGAAGAAGTCCCTTCCAGTTGATTAAACCCCGGACGGACAGTTCCTCCCTGAACTTCATAGCTAAGCTCGCCCGACGGAGTCATTGTGAATGGGAAAGCCACATACAGCCCTTCAGGAGTGGATACATTCAATTTGCGTGTAGCGTAAAGCAGTTCGATTTTCTTTTCGTGGTGATAAAGACGTATTTCGATTTGAACACCAGACTCATCCGAACACTTTTCGAGCGACCCGGTTATCCTGACACTGTTCCACAGCTCACCCGGAATCACTTCTGAAACCTGTACCTCTTCCAAAGAATGAAGTTGTTTTCTCAAGGGAACATAGGTTGTATCCCTGTTGGAACCGGTCAAACGCTCCAGAACATGTCTGTTTTCAAGCTCTTCATAAATCAGGGCTCCCAGCTGAGTCTCGCTTTCCTGATCAACCAACTCATGGTTTAGCTCTTTATCATAAATATGCGAAACAGCACCTCTTTTTGCATCGATGGTGATTTTGTAATAATTGTTTTCAAGTTGATTTTCAGGTTTCAAACTTGTTCCCGACTTGGTTTTGGTACTGTTTACTTCAACACGAAGCAGGGCATATCCCATCGCCGGAATATCACTAACCCATAGCGACCAATAACTACCATCATTCCTGCTGCTCATGAGATGCGCATCCACAGTATTTCCGCCTTCATCCAAAATTTTGAAATCTTTGTCCAAAGGAAGAATTTGATGGTCGATATACACCTCTGCCAAACCAGAGCGCTTCCAGTTCAGGGTATTAAAAACCGCAATGGTTGGAACATCTGATTTTGGAATAAAGGGTTGGAGATATCCCAGTGCTTTTTCTTTCAACAGACCGGATTGTTTTACTGCCGACCAGGTGTACGCAGATTTTTGCCCCCACTGAACAATTACATTTTCGGCCATGGGATCGGAAATGCTTACATCCGCACCAAATGTATGTTCATCATAAAACAGAAGGTTATCATAACAATCACGTATATCCACATTAATTTGATCAGGAATATCAGCTCCCATCAGGCGCGCCATGGAAAACAGGCCCATGTTGCCAATCATCTCGGCGTGGGTTGACCGGGCTGCTTTGGTTTCATTCATGGCCGACCCAAAGCCATCCGACCACCAATCAGGCCAGGCTACTTGTTTTACAGGAAGATGTGCGCCCTCATACTCATCCAGATAGGTCATGAACTCACGGGCCAGCGAAATCTTTAGTTTTGGCCATTCGTATTTTTCATTCCACTCTTTTACGATATCGCAAGCAATGGTAGAAGGTGGCGAGTTATCAGTAACATAACCCGAGAACTGAAATGCTGTATGATTAAAAGGGTAGTTTTTACGTTCCAGATCTTCCAGGTAGTTCGACAAATTGGCGCTGAACACATCGATATTCCCAGTAGTAAGACCTAACGAGTTTCCATGCATATAGTGCTCACTACGGTAGGCCAGCAGGCGATTCCCGGCAGGCGATTCCCACCAGAAAGCCGTTGGTTTGTCAAAAGGAATTTGTGCTCGATGCCCATGTTGACCCATGATCAGGTACTTTACTCCCGTGTTGTTAAATAAATCAACCATGCACCAGCCAATACCATTTACATCATTTTGCATGGCTGTACTTACTTCAATTCCTTTTTCTTTAAAGTGAGTCAGCGTCTGGGTTTGCATGGCCAGCGATGTTTCATCAACTACTTCTGAATAGTTAAAAAACATCCCTGTAACTTCTATACGACCTTCCTTAATACGTTGAAGTAAACGATTTATCTGACTTTCAGGCCTTGCTTTCAGGTATTCCCTAACTGTCCATGCGGCTTCGCAAGTCCAGCGGAATTTGGCCTCCTCCGGGTAATTGTCGGTTTGATCGCAAAAATCGAGGGCAAAATCGATATACCGCAAATGTTCAGCCAGTATTTCAGTTTGAGAACGGGTATACCCGATATCTGTGTGGGAATGTTGTACCAGATAAATAGTCCATTCTTTTACAGGAGCTAGCCAAAAGGTATGATATGAGGCTGGCATGCCTCCGGTTTCAATTTTGGCTGTAAAAAAAGCAGAGTCTGCAACGGCAGGGAGTAGAAAATCAACCTCGTTGACACCCGGAATCAGGGTTGTGATTGCACGCTGATCGCCAATGGTAATGGTTGAATTAACAGGATCTCCCAGATGAATCACTTTTATCCGGGCAACATGTTTAAACTCATCACCTGCTTTAGTAACCACGCCAAGCTGTTTTATAGCAATATCCTCTTCCAGAGGCACCTTATAAGCCATGAACCAAATCTGGCTATCCTTATCAATGGCCTCTATTTTAATTTGTGCCGCTTCACCTGGAACGACAAGTGATATGGGAACTGTCAACACGGCAAAACCCATTTGATCGCCGTGCCTGTCAACCATCGTTTTGTGAAAAGTTAATTGAGATCCCTGATCGCCCTCTATCGTCCATTTTGTCAGGTTATTAGAAACCGGACTTTGAAAAGAGCCCAATCTTTGGTCATTAATCCAAATGATGAATGTTTGAGGTGTCGGGGTTACATCCATCCCGTAGAGCCAAACAAAGGATATTTCTTCCTCTTCAAACTCAGGAGGCACGATTCGGGTATTCCAAACAATGGGTTGAAAGTCCTTGTTTGCCCTGATCAACAAACAAGCCTCAGAATTGGATAAAGGGGAATGATAGGTGAAATTGTTTCCCGACACGACCTCTTGGTAACCAACCATATAACTATTCTGTCCGTTTAGACAAACCAACCAGAACAATAAAAAAAGCAGGATTATAATTCTATTCATATTGACTCAATTGACTTTAACAGATACGCCGGAATCCGGAATCAAACACCATTTAGCGAAAGGAACTCATAGCTGACTCTCTTCCATTCTTTGTGATTTTTTTACCAGCTGTAAGCCAGAGTATTTCTGTTATTAAAATTTTGGCCTCAAAGGTAAAATTTTTACCCCAGTCTTTATTTGCCAAGGTAAAAGATCTAATACCATTCACCTCTATGGATAGTTTTTTCTATCTTTGTTCAAAACTCTTCAACATGGAGAACAAAGTTAAATATTGGATTGAACTATCAGATTATGATTTGGAAACAGCTGATGCAATGCTTAAAAGTAAAAGATATCTTTATGTGGGTTTTATGTGCCATCAAACAATAGAAAAAGCTTTCAAAGCATATTACACTTTTCTGAAAAATGATGTTGCCCCGTACTCACATAGTTTATCATATTTAGCAAAGAAAGGTGATTTCTACGAACTATTTTCAGAAGAACAGAGAGACTTTATTGACCAAATCGAGCCATTAAATATTGAAACACGTTACCCTTCTCATAAAGAAAGTCTTTTTAGGAGTTTAACAAATGACAAGTGCACCGACATACTTGATAATACCAAAAGAATACAAGAATGGATAAAAGAGAAGCTATAAGAAAAGTTAAAGAATATAGCTTATTGCTTCAGAAGCATATGACTTTTGAGCATGTATACTTGTTTGGTTCATACGCTAATGACACAAACAGAATAGATAGTGATATTGACGTGGCCATTGTTATAAAAAAGATGGAGGGAGATTTCTTTGTTGTTCATCCTTTATTGTGGAAATTAAGAAGACAAATTGACGATAGAATTGAACCAATACTAATTGAAAAAGATAATGACATGAGTGGCTTTTTAATTGAAATCCAGAGAAATGGTATAGAGATAGCTTAAAAAATTATACACAATAGACACCTCATTTAGCCCAAAAAACAGCGTTTCAAAATCGGCAGTAAAAAAGCTAGTACTTTCGAAAAATAAACATTGGGTTTACTTCTGTAATAAACATGAAAATAACCGATAAGGTCAAGAGTTTATGCATCCGGCTCTAATCATAAGCAGGCACCACTTACAGAAATCACCCAACAGAACAATCTTAATCCCCTAAAGCAGTTAACAACCGTTTGTTAGTTCTTCCTGTGAATTGAGTCGGGGTTAACCAATAAAATAGCCTAATTTTGTGGGTGGATCTTCAACTATCCTGATATGACTAAGAAAAACATTGTCCTTTTACTTGCCGCCCTCATCCCTGTTTTGTTGCTGCTGTATTACTTTTTTGGTGATACAATGAAGTCGGTAAAGGGAGACCCGTGGACGTTTGTCCCCGAGGAATCGGCTTTGGTTTTAGAATTGGATCAGCCGGGTATGGTCTTCGACAAATGGAACAATGAAAATGCCTTGGGGGAATCATTGTCTGCACTGCCGGAATTTACCAAGCTACTGTCAAATAGCCGACTTCTGGACAGTTTGCTGACCTCTAAACCTACCCTCTTACAAAAGTTAAAAGCATCGCGTCTGCTTCTCTCGGTGGCCTTCGACACCTTGAATCATCAGCCTGATCTTGTATTAATCAGTCATATTCAGCAATATATAAATCTCACCGACTTCAAGCATTTCCTGTCGAAAGAACTAGGCAACACCTATGCGGTTATCGAGCTGGATGTGGCAGGATATAATGTTTTAAAAATCCTGAACGGGGTTACCAATCAGATGACATGTGTAGCCTATGACGAGGGCAACCTGATGCTGTCGTTTGGAATGGAGGGAATTACGAAAGCGCTGGCGGGCAAAACTTTAGCAAAAAAACATTTTTCGGCGCAATCCGACTGGAGAGCACTTCGGGCAACCTCCGGCAAGCACGTCGATGCGCGGTTGTATATCCAATACAGCTATTTCTCGCGGTGGCTGGCTTCTATTTCATCCGATATGGAAAAAAATAAGGCCGCGTGGTTGTCACATTTTTCTGATTGGACCGAAACAGATGTCATACTTAAAAAAGACCAGCTGTTGATGGCCGGTTTTACGCTGTCGGATTCTACTTCATTTTTATCCGGATTTCAAGACCAAAAACCTGCAGGCAATACCTGTTTCAACCTTTCTCCATTTAACACCAACTTACTGCTTTCGTACGGATTTTCTGATTTTTTGTCGTGGTATAATAGTCCGGTTTCTACACAAAATCAATTTCGGTCAACCGGGAGTAATCGCAACGAATTGGAAAAAATCGCCTCCGAAGTGGGAACAGAAGTGGCGTTGGTTTCGAATGCTGAACAGACCTCAGGATATTTGGGAGGTACCTGGGTGCTGGTAAAGTCGAAAGATAAGGCAAAGATGGCGGCCTATTTAAGGCGACTGGCTGAAAACAAAGGAAAGTCTCCTGCCGGGAGGTATAACGGATATGTAATTAGTTATATATCTGACGCTTCATTATTGCCCGGGTTGTTTGGCGAAATTTTTCCGGCATTCGCAAAAAATTACTACACCTTCATCGACGATTTCGCCGTGTTCGCCAACAGCGAAACCAGTTTGATCAATTTGCTCGGGTACTACGAAACTGGCAAAACCCTCGATCTGAACGACAATTTCAAGTCGTTCTCCAACAACCTGGCTTCTGAGTCCAACATCTTGCTGTACTTTAAACCAGGGAGTCTGATGGGGCGGGTTTCGGAATTCACTAACCAGTTCACTTCACGTAAGTTACAGATAAGCGAACAGGTTGTCGACAGGTTTCAGGGTGTGGCCTTGCAGTTCTCTGCCGGCCATGACCTCACGTATACCAACTTTTATGTGAAACATGCCACCGAGATCCGGGAAGAAAATCTGGCTGTGTGGAAGGCATCGCTCGATAACGAAATTATTCACAAACCCATCCTGGTAAGTAATCACCGCGATGAAAACCAAAATATCGTCGTTTTTGATGACACACCGGCTGTTTATTTAATTGATTCGGATGGCGATGTGCTCTGGAAACAACGCCTCGAAGGCAAGCCTTTCGGTGAGATTTTTGAAGTGGACTATTTCAAAAATGGCAAAGTGCAGTACTTGTTTAACACCACGAGCCACCTTTACCTGATGGACGTACAAGGCAGAGCGGTAGCTTCTTATCCAAAAAAATTGCACCTTTTTGCCACCAACCCGCTCAGTGTATTCGATTATTCGGGAAGTAAAGACTACCGTCTGCTCGTGGCACAGTCGGATAAAAAAGTCAATAATTTCTCGATCGATGGCCGTGAGATTGCCGGGTGGGACAAGCCCCACATGCAGGATTTGGTAAGTGAGCCGGTTACGCGGCTGGTTATCAACGGGAAAGATTACATCATCACCACCGATATCAATGGTCGGGTAAAAATTGTTGACCGACAAGGCAATGAACGGATTTCAGTGGCCGGAAAATTTGCCAAAGCACGGAACTCGCATTACCACATCAACAGAACCAACAGCAAAGGCATTATTTTAACCACCAATACCGTCGGGAAACTGGTGTATATATCTGCAACAGGAAATATTAAAACCACCGATTTTGGAAATTTCAGCCCCGATCACTTCTTCCTATACGAAGACTTTAACGGCGATGGGGTGATCGACTTTATTTTTGTCGATGGCCGTGAGTTAAAAGTATTCGATCGATTTAAAAAGCTAATATTTAGCTATACTTTTGGTTCTGAAATCACCCTGCGCCCAGAATTTTTCAGTCTTGGCAAACGCCAGAAAGTACTCGGTGTGGTAGCCAACAGCGAAAAAACGATTTACCTTTTCGACAACAAAGGAAATACCATTATCAGCTCCGGGTTGGTAGGCGAAACACCATTCACGGTTGGTAGTGTGGGCAACGACCGCAAAATAAACCTGATCTCAGCAGCCGGCAATACGCTCTACAATTACCGGATAAAGTAAATAATGCAGCAATTGTGATTAAAAAATTACACTTTTGTAATTAATAAACGATCTAAATTACTACTTTTGGCAACTCATTTAAAATAAGATGCAATGATTATTGGAATAATCAAAGAACCCGATTTTGAACACCGTGTAAGTTTATTGCCTGAAGGCGTCAGGGACTTAAAAAAGCTCAAAGTGGATGTGGTTGTCGAGCAGGGCGCAGGCTTAAAAGCGTTTGCTGCCGATGATCTGTATGAGAAAGAAGGGGCTAAAATACTCAGTCGTGAGCAGGTACTTGCCAAAGCAGAGGTGTTGTTGATGATCAACACACCCACCCAAGATGTGGTGGCTTCCAAAAAAAGCAACCAGGTCGTGTTGAGTGTGGTCAATCCTTTTTTCAACAAAGCGGTAGTCGCTGATTTTCTAAAAAATGGGCAAACCGTTTTTAGTCTGGACTTAATTCCCCGAACCTCCAGGGCGCAGTCGATGGACATCTTGTCGTCGATGGCGACCATTGCCGGTTACAAAGCCGTGCTGGAGTCGGCGGGCTTGTTGCCGCATTTTTTTCCTATGTTCATGAGTGCCGCCGGAACAATTCGTCCTGCCAGGGTGTTAATTCTGGGTGCAGGTGTAGCGGGACTCCAGGCTATTGCTACCTCGCGTAAGCTGGGAGCTGTGGTGGAGGTGTTCGACGTTCGTTCGGCAGTAAAAGAAGAAGTGGCCAGTTTGGGTGGCAAGTTTATTGAAGTGGAGGGAGCGCGCGAAGAAAAATCGGCCGGAGGTTATGCTGTAGAGCAAACCGACGAATTCAAAGCCAAACAAAAGCAATTAATTCACGATCATGCTGTTAAATCGAATGTGGTGATATGTACCGCTCAAATTCCGGGACGCAAAGCGCCGCTTTTGCTCGAAAAGGCTACCGTGGAAGCCATGAAACCGGGGTCTGTAATTATCGACCTGGCAGCCTCCACCGGAGGAAATTGCGCCGTTACCGAGAACGGGAAAGTGATACTTCATTCCGGAATCACGGTTGTTGGCAAATCTGATTATCCTTCAGCCATGCCCTCCGACGCCAGCAAGATGTTTGGAAATAATTTGCTTAACTTTATCAAACTCATCATCAATAGCGACGGGAACCTGAACCTGAATTTTGAAGATGACATTGTTAAAAACACCTGCATGACCCACGACAAGCAGTTGTTTAATGAACGTGTAAAGGCTTTTATGAATGAATAAATTTTTATAACCATGCAAGAGACTCTAACTTTCTTTTTCGAATACCGTCAGGCCATATTCATTGTGATCTTGTCCATTTTTCTGGGCATTGAGGTCATCAGCAATGTACCTGCCATACTACACACTCCCTTAATGTCGGGAGCCAATGCCATTCACGGGGTCGTGATCATCGGCGCTATTATTGTAATGGGACACGCCCATACCACGCTGGCCATGGTGTTGGGATTTTTGGCCGTAGTGCTGGGCACACTTAACGTGGTGGGGGGCTTTGTTGTTACCGACCGCATGCTCGACATGTTTAAAAAGAAACCAAAAAAAGACATTAAAAGCTAGTGAACAATGGATAAAATCATAACAATTTCAGATACAATTTCCTTTACATTCACCGACTCCATCCTAGAAATATCTTACCTGATAGCTTCGGTATTGTTTATTGTCGGGTTAAAAATGCTGAGTAACCCGCAGTCGGCACGCAGAGGAAATATTTATGCAGCCATAGGCATGGTACTGGCCATCATCACCACCATTTTATTTCACAAACAAGACGGTCAACACATTGGCAACATACCTTACATCCTGGTGGCCATTTTCATTGGAACAGTGATTGGCTGGGTCATCGCAGTAAAAGTAAAAATGACCGCCATGCCGCAGCTGGTCTCTCTATTTAATGGAATGGGAGGGGCAAGTGCTGCCTTGATTTCACTCATGGAGTTCCCGCACATCAGCACGGCCCTGGTTGAAGCCCACGGCCTGCTCAACGGGCATGTTCTGGCCATCCTGCTGGGGCTGGTTATTGGAAGTGTTTCGTTTGCCGGATCGATGGTTGCCTTTGGGAAACTCGACGGGCGAATTGGCGACATCCGGAATCCGATCATGCGCTATATCAATATAACTCTTATGCTCATCGTGTTGGCATTTGTTGTTTATATTATGACCCTCGGGAAAGTTAATCCCCAGGATGTTACCTATTTGATATACATCTTGCTGGCTGTTTCGTTGGTTTACGGAATCGCTTTTGTAATGCCTATTGGCGGAGCAGATATGCCGGTAGTTATTTCGCTACTCAACTCATTTACAGGTGTTGCAGCAGCCATGGGCGGGTTTTTATACGATAACCAAGCCATGCTCACCGGAGGTATTTTGGTGGGTTCGGCCGGAACCATCCTTACCGTACTCATGTGTAATGCCATGAACCGATCGCTGTTAAATGTGATTATTGGAGCCTTTGGAGGTGGCGGAGCGGCCATGGAACACGAAGAAGGAACAGTAAAAGAAATCTCCTTATCCGATGCGGCCGTACTGCTCAATTATTCTCAAAAGGTGGTAATTGTTCCGGGTTACGGGTTGGCCGTGGCACAGGCACAGCACATCTGCCATGATCTGGATAAAATGCTTGAAAGCAAAGGCGTCGAAGTGAAATACGCCATTCACCCTGTTGCCGGACGTATGCCGGGACACATGAATGTGTTGCTCGCCGAAGCCGATGTACCTTACGACAAACTCATCGAAAGTGACGACATTAACCCCGATCTGCCCAACACCGATGTGGTGGTGGTAATTGGTGCAAACGATGTGGTAAACCCTGCTGCTCAAGACGATCCAAGTAGTCCGATTTATGGCATGCCGATTATAAAAGCCCGCGACGCAAAAAATATTATCGTAATGAAACGTGGTATGGGCAAGGGATACGCTGCCATCGAAAACTATTTGTTTTTCGACAACAAAACCCGCATGCTGTTTGGCAATGCCAAAGACACTTTGCAGGCACTGGTAGCTGAGATTAAGGAGCTCTAACAGAAAGATCAGGCATAAAGAAAAACCGTTATTAAAGTTCATCAGATTAACAATAGTATATTCGACGAACTTTTTTATTGTAGATTATTAATTGATCCGTCTTTGGAGACATTTCTCAAACCGGATGATTATTTGTTATATCTTTAATACAATTATTGTGGTATCATTTTTTTGACAACTAAATGTTAAATCACTTGCGCAAAAAACTAATTTTAGATACTGTCTTCTAATTGTAACCAATATGAGATCTATTTTAATCGTATTTATTGTTTGTCAGCTAATAACCTTGACTGCTCAAGGTTTTGCACAGACTGACAGCCTCGTTTTTAAGCACGACTCCCTAAATCATGCAGTGATGCAGGATTATAACAAAAAACTCCTTGAGATAGAACATCAGCGGGAAATGGACTCGATGAAACGAGTTGAGTTGGAGAATAAAATCAACTCATTGAAAACTACTGACAACCTTAAGAAAGAAGAATTACAGAAGCAACTTCAGGAATTCACTGACCGGGAATCACAACGGATTGCTCAAAAAAAAGCAAGTATTGACTCACTCCGCAAAAATTCAAAAGGATATCCGGTGACAGGGATCCTGAACGACACCCTGTTCTTTATCTATGCGAAAATCGGCGCCTCAACTTCTCACGAGAGGGCTCTTAACATTTCCGGTAAACTGAGGAAATTATATGATGACGATTTTCTGAGAGTCGATTCCATAACCATTGTAAAGTCTGAAAATACATTTGATATCGTTTATGATGAAACGATACTTATGAGCATATCAGAAACGGATGCTTTATGGAGTAATAAGTCAATACCAGAATTGGCAAATGAAAATAGTACTATTATAAAAAATGCTCTTGAAACAGCTAGAAAGGAAAACGGTTTTTTAAAGACACTCATTAGAATTGGGCTATTGTTACTGGTTTTTTTGATCTTGTCACTCCTCATTTGGTTAATTGGGAAAGGGCATCTGCGCTTGATCAACTATCTCACCGTTAAGAAAGAAAAATGGCTTAAAAGTATAACATATAAAAACTACATTTTACTTTCAGAGGACCAGGAGTTTAATGGAATTATTTTTGTTTTCAAGGTCTTGAAATATCTACTGATTGCCATACTGTTATATATTGCACTTCCGCTAACCTTTAGTATTTTCCCATTTTCGCGTGGTTGGGCTGATATCCTTTTTGGTTTTGTCTGGACGCCGTTAAAAGGTGTATTTTTCTCAGTTTTAAATTTTTTACCCGACCTATTCAGTATCCTGGTCATCTATTTTGTCATGAAGTATTTTATTCGTTTTGTAAAATATATTTTTAGTGAAATAGAATCAGAGAAACTAAATATTTCGGGTTTTCATGCCGATTGGGCCATGCCTACCTACAGCATTATTAGATTTATCCTTTATGCCTTTATGTTTGTGTTGATCTTTCCTTTCCTACCCGGATCTGATTCAAATATTTTTAAGGGGGTTTCTGTTTTTCTCGGAATACTCTTCTCACTGGGTTCTTCGTCCGCCATTGCAAACATGGTAGCTGGTTTAGTTATCACCTATATGCGACCATTCAAAATTGGCGACCGCATTAAACTTGGGGAAGTTACTGGAGACGTTGTCGAGAAAACACTCCTGGTAACCCGATTAAGGACAACAAAGAATGAAGAGATAACCATTCCAAACTCGTCCATCCTTTCAGGTAATACGATCAACTACAGTGCGTACGCAAAAAGTGAGGGGCTCATTCTTCACACCATTGTCACTTTAGGATATGATGTCCCTTGGAAAGACATCAATCAGGCATTGATTGATGCAGCTTTGATGACGAATTTTATTTTACAAGAACCCAAACCCTTTGTTTTGCAGGTAAGCCTGGATGATTTCTATGTCACCTATCAGTTAAATGCCTATACCAAAGAAGCTAATATACAAGCTATTATTTATTCAGCGCTGCATCAAAATATTCAAGACACATGTAATCAAAGGGGAATTGAGATTCTTTCGCCACACTATCGGGGACAACGAGACGGAAATAAGACCACCATACCAACTGAATATCTTCCATCTGACTATAATGCCCCTTCCTTTAATGTGCGGTTGTCAACGAAAGTTATGCCAAATACACATGATAAAGATTAAAAAAAGAAAACAAGAACTAAAGAAAAAAATTTTCTTAGGGTGAAGGTCATTTCCATTATTTATTTGATTTTTCAAAATAAAATTTGTAGTTTTACTACTTTTGGGATCAGGGAATGGAGAAATCTAAAAAGGTGAAAGCCGAATATGAATTTTTCAAGCAATTAATAGTCAGGTCGGGCAAAGCTTATATCAGTATTTACTCTTGATGGATGGATGGATGTTTCATGACTAAGCTATTGTATGTACTTTGCGGTATTCTCCTCAGAAAAACGATTCCCCAGAATAAATTGATTATTAATTAAATAAACACTAATTAATGCCGAAAAAGAACTACAACATCCGACAAATGAATGCCGCTGAGGTTTCTTTGGCAGTGGACTGGGCTGCCCGCGAAGGGTGGAACCCGGGATTATACGATGCCGACTGCTTTTACCAGGCCGATCCAACAGGCTTTTTAACAGGAGAACTCGACGGGAAAATGATTGCCTGTAAGTCTGCGGTAAAATATGAAGACCATTTTGGATTCATGGGATTCTACATGGTTGATCCCGAATTTCGGGGATTGGGTTATGGATATAAAATCTGGAAAGCCGGACATGAATCACTCCACGGCAGGGTTGCCGGAATGGACGGGGTGGTAGAACAACAGCCCAACTATATGAAGTCGGGATACAGGCTTGCCTACCGCAATATGCGCATGGAAGGCAAAGCCACCGGAGTTCCGGTTACTAACAAATCACTTGTCAGGCTTTCAGAAATACCGATGCTCACCCTATCCGATTACGACAGAAAATATTTCCCGGCCCGCCGCGACAAATTTTTAAACTGTTGGGTTAATCAACCGGAAAGCTTTTCTCTTGGCTGGTTTCAACACGAAAAAATGCTTGGATATGGCGTTGTGCGCAAGTGCAGGGTGGGCTACAAAATTGGTCCTCTTTTCGCTGAAACCAACGAAATAGCCAACCAACTCATGGAAGCCCTGATGGGATTTCCGGCTTCGGGACAACCTGTTTTCCTGGATATTCCAGAACCTA
>Ga0180009_10002932_pt1 | contig 19790 bp, 8 predicted proteins | sample OS_PC_MetaG_FD_123537 | JGI IMG/M metagenome (GOLD analysis project Ga0180009, IMG submission 123537) | Groundwater microbial communities from the Aspo Hard Rock Laboratory (HRL) deep subsurface site, Sweden - OS_PC_MetaG | ecosystem: Environmental > Aquatic > Deep subsurface > Groundwater...
TACACTGCCAAGGCTTATGACAACTCGGGGGCCATCACCAGCTCGGCGGTGGTGAACGTCACGGTGAACAACAACGTGGCGCCGACGGTGAGTCTGAGTGCGCCGGCCAATGATGCGAGCTACGATGCACCAGCCAATATTGCGCTAAGTGCGACTGCCTCGGATATTGATGGAACCATTGAGAAAGTAGAGTTCTATCGCGGAACCACGCTGCTGGGCACGATTACTGCCGAGCCTTATGTGTATCTATGGTCCAACGTCGATGTGGGAACCTACGGCTTGTCAGCCAAGGCCTACGATAATCTTGGTGCAGTGGCGGCGTCTGGCTCGGTGACAGTCGTAGTTAACGTGCCACCGAATGAGCCGCCTACTGTGACGCTCATTAGCCCAACTCCTGCTGAAAACTTTACTGCACCCGCGAGCATAACGCTGAGTGCCAATGCGGCGGATATCGACGGAACCATTGCAAAGGTTGATTTCTACCAAGGAGCAATGCTGGTCGGCACCGCCACGCAGGCGCCTTTCACCTATGAGTGGACCAATGTCGCAAACGGAAATTACAGCATTACCGCCAAGGCTTATGACAACTCTGGTGGCGTAACTACTTCCGGTGTCGTTGCTATTTCCGTCAACGCCCCACCGGGCGTCTCGCTAACGGCTCCCGCAAACAATACGGTATATGTTGCCCCGGCAACAGTTATCCTGAATGCCACAGCAACAGACACGGATGGGACCATCAGCAAGGTCGAGTTCTACAACGGCGCAACCCTGCTTGGGGCTGACACTTCCTCACCTTATAGCCAGACTCTCAACAATGTTGAAGCTGGCATCTACGCTTACACTGCGAAGTCTTATGACAACCTTGGCGCCACCGCCACTTCGACGGTAATTAACGTTACCGTCAACAGCTTGCCGACCGTGGCGCTAACTGCGCCGGCAAACAATGCTGTATACACTGCACCCGCCAGCATCACCCTTGATGTCAGTGCTGCGGATCCTGACGGTAGCATCAGCAAAGTTGAGTTCTACAACGGCGCCACCTTGCTTGGAACCGACACCACGGCACCGTATAGCTTAAGCCTTAGCGACGTTGCCACGGGGGCATATTCCTATACCGCAAAAGCCTACGATGACCTGGAAGGCACTTCCACTTCCACGATGGTGAATGTCACAGTCAATGCCGCCAATGTACTGCCGACGGTCTCCTTGACGGCGCCAAACAACAACGCGAACTACACGGCACCCGCATCGATCTCTCTGGCTGCTACAGCCGCCGATGCCGATGGCAGCATCAGCAAGGTAGAGTTCTACAATGGCGCGACCTTGCTGGGGACGGATACCTCCGTCCCCTATACGTATGTCTGGAATTCCGTTCAGGCCGGCAGCTATACCTTGATCGCAAAAGCATACGACAACACCGACGCCAAGGTTGATTCAGCCAGCGTTGCAGTGACCGTGAATGCGCTTCCCTCTGTCAACCTGACTTCGCCTGCGGCCAACAGTGTCTTCACGGAGCCTGCCAGCATTGTCATGTCGGCTAGCGCAACCGACGAGGATGGACCAATCAGCAAAGTGGAGTTCTACAACGGCGCCAACTTGTTGGAGAGCGTGACGCAACTTCCGTATACGTACACATGGGCCGGCGTTCCTGCGGGAACGTACAACCTGCAGGCCAAAGCTTTTGACAGCTCGGGTGCCGTAACCGCTTCCAGCAGCGTGCCTGTGACCGTTAATAGCCTGCCGACCGCCGCCATCACGGCCCCGGCAAACAACAGCACGTATCAGGCACTGGCAGCCATTACCATCGACGCCACTGCATCCGACAGCGATGGCACCATCAGCAAGGTCGAGTTTTATAATGGCGCAAACTTGGTTGGGACCGATAACACTTCGCCATACAGCCTGACCCTGAATAGTGTCGGCGCGGGGCCATACACTTATACCGTTAAGGCGTACGACAACCTGGGTGGCACCCATATTTCGGCCCCGGTAAGCGTGACCGTGAACGCCCAGCCGAGCGTTTCGATTACTGCCCCGGATAACAACACGGCGTTTAACTCGCCTGCGACTATTATCCTGTCGGCAACTGCTATAGATGCCGACGGCACAATCAGCAAGGTCGAGTTCTACAACGGCGCCACCTTGCTCGGTACGGCGAACGCTGCACCCTATAACTACTCGTGGACCGACGCAGTACCAGGAAACTATACGGTCACAGCAAAGGCTTACGACAATGGGGGAGGGGTCACGACCTCCGTCCCCATTGTCGTAAGCGTCAACGGCGCACCGACCATTAGCATAACGACCCCCGCCAACAACGCGACGTTCGCACCGCCCGCATCCGTGGCGATCAGTGCAACCGCCGCGGATGCGGATGGCACCATCAGCAAGGTGGAGTTCTACAGCGGCGCCACGCTGCTTGGTACGGACACCAGCGCGCCCTACACTTACACTTGGAACGACGTCGTGTCGGGTAGCTACGCGCTCACCGCAATCGCCTATGACGATGCCGGCAATACGACTGTCTCGGCTCCGGCTTCCATCGTGGTCAATAAATCACCGAGCGTCGCATTGACTTCGCCAACGGACGCCAGCACCTATGCCGCGCCCGCGAGCATTCCCTTGAGCGCGACTGCAAGCGACGAAGATGGCAGCATTTCGAAGGTGGAGTTCTACAACGGTGCCACCCTAATAGGTACGCTGACCTCGGGACCATACAATGCAACATGGCCTAATGTTTCTGCCGGTACGTACACTCTGACGGCCAAAGCCTACGACAATGCGGGTGCAGTTGCGACCTCCACGGCCACGACAGTAACTGTAACCGGAACCGGTAACACCAAGCCGGTCGTCTCGATAGCGTTACCCGTAAACAATGCGGCGTATCAGCAGGGTGCAGCGGTACCGATCGTTGTTGACGCCTACGATCCGGATACCGCGGGCCTGATCAGCACCGTGCAACTTTACTTCAATGGTCAGTTCTACGGCGGCTGGAACGGCATCAATGCCCGCATTGCCAGACGCACTGTTAGCCGCTCTGATCTGCCGGCCGGCACCTACGATGTGCAGGCGGTAGCGTGGGATAACGCAGGCGAGTTCACGATTTCGGCGACCACGACAATCACGATCTCCGCTGCCAATCCGCAGAATGCGCCTCCGGCCGTCGCGATCCAGCTTCCAGTCAATAATGCGACGTACATGCAGGCCTCTGCTAATGACGGCGTTACTCTCCCGATAATCACGGCAGCAGCGGATCCGGACGGCACAATCAATCGTGTTGAGTACTATCTGACTGTAGGAGCAACCAAGTATTACTTGGGTGTGGCGACGGCTTCGCCCTACCCCTTTGGGATCACTGTGGGCGCCGGCACCTATGTTCTCGAAGCTTATGCCTACGACAATATCGGCGTACTCACCATTTCTGCGCCTAAAACCGTGGTCGTCAATCCGCCGACGCCCGCAGATGTCCTGCCCACGGTGATGCTGGACAGCCCGCTCAACGACGCCGTCTACCATGCGCCTGCGGTGATTCCGATCACTGCTTCGGCGTCGGATTCTGACGGTACGATCAACCGGGTTGAACTGGGCATCAACGGCGCCTTGTTCGCGACATGGGACGCCGAACCCTACACGTTGGAACTGAACGTGCCCACCTCCGGTACCTATACGTTCCAGGTGCGCGCGTACGACAACCTGGGCGCGCTCGCCTATTCAACGGTCTCAACCGTTACCGTCAATGCCTTGCCGACGGTCAGCATCGCCACTCCTGCCAGTGGGTCAGGCTACGAAGCGCCTGCCAATATTGTGCTGACAGCGACCACTGCTGACAGCGACGGGGCAATCGACAAGGTCGAGTACTACAACGGGACGGAGTTGTTGGGCAGCGCGACTACTGCGCCTTACTCGTACACTTGGCCCGGCGTCGGGTTGGGTAATTACAGCATTACGGCAAAAGCCTACGATGATCGGGGAGGCGTGCAAGCGTCTTCACCGGTAACTGTGGGGGTTTATCCGCCCAATACGCTGCCGAGCGTGGCGCTTACTTCGCCGGTTCCCACAACCCTTTCTGCACCGGCCACCATCAGCATTAGCGCAAACGCAAGCGATGCCGATGGCGCCATTACCAAGGTCGAGTTCTACAACGGTGCGACCCTGCTCTATACCGATACCACCGCACCTTATAGTTATACATGGAGCAATGTGGGCGCAGGCGTCTACACGCTGACTGCCAAGGCCTATGACAATTCGGGCAGCACGAACGTGTCCGCTGCCGTACCGATCACGGTCAACACCCCGCCGACCGTCAATCTCACGAGCCCGGTCAACAACCAAAAGTTCAATGCGCCTGCGACCATCGATCTCGCGGCCAACGCAGCGGACGTCGGTGGAAGCATCAGCAAGGTCGAGTTCTACAATGGCGCCGCACTTCTGGGAGAAGACACGAGCGTACCGTATACCCATACATGGCTCAGCGTGCCTGCCGGCGTCTATGCGCTCACGGCGAAAGCCTATGACAATCTGGGCACGACGACCGTCTCTTCCATTGTGTCGGTTACAGTCAACGAGCCCCCCAGCGTCGCACTCGCCAGTCCGGCAAACAACAGTGTATTTGCAGCCCCGGCCAGCATCGCGCTGAGTGCCACTGCTTCAGACGTCGACGGCACCATTGCGAAAGTGGAGTTCTACAATGGCGGCGCGCTCCTCAATACCGATACCACCGCACCTTATGCATACACATGGAACAGCGTAGGGTCGGGTCAATACAACCTGACGGCCAAAGCCTACGACAATTCCGGTGCTGTTGTGGCGTCGAACGTCGTAGCGGTCAAGGTGAATACACTGCCCACCGGCAGCATCACCGCACCGTCTGCAGGCGCGAAGTTTACGGCCCCGACGAATGTGCCGATTTCGGTTACGGCCGCGGATGCTGACGGCACCATTGCCAAGGTCGAGTTTTACGAAGGCACCAATCTGCTTGACACCGATACCGTGGCGCCGTACGACTTCAGCTGGAACGGCGTTGCATCGGGAAGCTACAGCCTGACGGCCAAGATTTACGACAACGACGGCGGAATCAAAACCACCGTTGCGGTTGCGATCTCGGCCACCCTGCCGCCCATCGTAGCGCTCACGGGCCCGGCCAACATGAGCACATTCACGACGCCGGCCAGCATCACCCTGACCGCCAACGCATCGGATCCGGATGGCACCATCAGCAAGATCGAGTTCTACGACGGGACGGACTTGATCGGCACCGATACCACTTCGCCTTACAGCTATGTGTGGGTTACCGCACCGGCAGGCATCCGGTCTATAACCGCGAAGGCCTATGACAATGCAGGCGGCACGGCAGTATCCAGCCCAATCGTCATTACTATCAGCCCGGAACCCTCGCCGGTCGTCTACACCTACGACGAGCTTGGTCGCTTGATTGGGGTGCAACACTAATGGCCAACACCTCATCGAACATGCATAGCCTGCCGCAGGCAACACTGCGGTTAATAAACACCAAACCATATTTGGCAATTCGGTGCAAATCCATACTCGGCACCTTTGGGGAAGCAATCATGGGAGCGTACAAGACCATCAGCCTTGCTGCGATCATTTTGGCAGTCCTGAGCTTGGGCTGGGCAATGTCTGTTCACGCGGAGGTCAAAGACCCCGCTCCTGTCAGCGATGAGGCGTTGACCTATGTCTACAAGGCCATTAATCTCAGTGGCGACGACCCCCTCATCATCGGTGTTCAAAAGCGCATGGATGAGGCGACTGGGTTGGTCGACCGCTTCTCTCAATACCGGAAGGCCGGCGACGCGAGCAAGACTGAGGAAACCCGCGCACTCCTGCGCTCCAAGGCAGCAGAATTCAAGAGCCTGAAAAGCGAAGCGCTTGTCCGCCTTGCCAACAAGCCCAACTTGGGTTCGGCGCTGCCCTTGCAGCGGGGAGCGTCCAATGGGCTTGCTTCAAACCAAGCCTTGCCGTCACCCAGCCAGGCGGTAAGTGAACGTTTCGATGTCGTGGCCAAAGCACTTGAAAAACTGGCCGACGCAAAACCGGCGCAAGAACAAGCCGCGCTTGCTGCGGCACGTCAAATCCTGCATATGCTGCGCTCACGCAACCAGCCTGATCTGGAAGCGGACCCGGGTCTGGTCCCCACCTGGACGCCAGCTGAACCCACCAAAGTCAAACCCGAGGACTTGCCCAAGGGGCCAGAACCGCTGTACGTGGCATCCAATCGCCGCGCCCCCGGCAACAACGTCTTCGCTTTTCTGGGCAACACCCTGCTGGCCGCACTGCCAGATCCGGTCGCCTCGGAAGCCACGACCTGTTCCTATGCCGCGCCCGACCTGGCCGAAAACCTTGAAGTGAAGCTGACGCCTGAAATCAAGGCGCTGGCGGAAAAGCTTGAGTATTCGCCGGTGCGGATCTACGCGTACGTCAACAAGGAAATCGCGTTCGAACCCTATTACGGCTCTCTCAAGGGCGCGATGGGCACGCTGGTGAGCAAGGCCGGCAATGCGACCGATCATGCATCGCTGCTGATCGCGCTCCTGCGCGCTTCCAATATCCCTGCACGCTACGTGCGTGGCCAAGTGCGGTTTTCCGATGACTCCCGTGGGCTTGAATGGATTGGCGCCAAGACCTACGCGGGCGCGCGCGGCATCCTGGCAATGGGCGGAATTTCCGCGGGCTCCAGTGCCACCTCGCTATGGTTCGATCACGTCTGGGTGGAGGCCTGCGTCCCCTACGGCAACTATCGCGGCACCAAGATAGACAAGACTGGCCACCGCTGGATTCCGCTCGATGCCAGCTTCAAGGAAAAAACCTACCAGGCCGGCATCGCCGTGAATGTCGATTTCGACTACAGCGCCTATCTGGCCTATCGCACGAACGGTGCCGACAGCTTGCCGCACGAAGCCTTTGCCAAGCAGGTGGGTGCTGCAGCAAAAGCGCTGCCGCCCAATTACGAAAACAACACCGTCGAAGATGTCCCCTATACCGGGAAGCAGATCACCCGAAAATTCGACATCCTGCCGGCGTCCTTGCCCTATCAGGTCAACAGTTTCACCGCCTGGGGGGGCGGCATCACCGAGACGGAAACGGCCGAAGTGCCCGAGACGCACCGCTACAAACTCGTCATCTCCGGCGTCGGTTTGCCTACCGCCCTGACGCTATACATGCCTGAAATCAGCCTGAAACGTCTCACTCTGGGCTTCAGCCCTGTGACGCCTTCGGACAAGACCTTGCTGGATAACTACTTAAACACGGGTACCGCGCCCATCAACTCCCAGTGCTGCTGGTCCTGGGTGACCACGCCCATCAACCTGCAGTCTGTTGTTCGTGTGGATGGCACGCCTGTGATGACAGGCAACAGCTTCAACCTGTGGGGTGCGACCTTGGCGTGGGAACCCAAGCCGCAAACCCTGAACATGGCGCTCATGGTGGGAAACTCCACTTACAACAGCGTTAGTTTCAGCAACAAGATAAAGGGCACGGAGATTTACGCGTTGTTTGCCGACGCGTTCCAGACTTCGGACCAACTCTTGCGTGAGCGGGCCGAGCGTTTGCTCAATAACGTCCGAAGCATCAGCGACCCCAATACCAACCTGGACGAAACCATTGGCGAGTATTTGCACTTGGTGGGCTTGAAATACCTGCGCTACATCGACGACGCTGGTAAACGCATCGGCGCAATGGATGGTGGGTCCGGCTGGGGAGGCAACCATATTGGCGCGACTTCCACGGTCGCAAAGACCCAATATCTGTTTGATCTTCCCTATGCCCTGTCCAATGCGGGTGCACTGAAGGGCATGCTGGTGGACTTCCCTGGCGGCCAGTCCCGCAACGTCGATCTGAGCACGGGTCAATCGGTTTGGAAAACCTTCCTGCTGGCGGGGTATGCCATGTCTGCGCTGGAATCCTATGTTTGGCAGGAAAACGGTCGCGCAGACGCCGTCAGCACTGTGCGTGGCATCCAGTTTGCGCGAGAGCAGGGCATCGAAGTCCTCACCATCGACAGCACCAACCAGGCGTCCGAGATTCCCAAGCTGACCAGCAATGCAGACAGCAGTCTCAACTACCAAACGGCGACCGTCTCCCAGATCCAGAGCCAGATTTCTCAGGGCTACAAGTTCACCATTCCGCGCAGCCTCATCGTCTATGACAACTGGAAAGGTGGCGTTTGGGTCTCCGAAAAGCAGAGTGGCGGCAGTTGGTCTGCAGGTTACATTATCAGCGGAGGTTATGCGGGCGGCTACTTGACCCAGCCGATCAACAATTGGTTTGCCCCGCCACCGCTCGATCTTTCCTACCTTTCAAACTATCTGTCACTTGGCACGGGTTTCAATTTCACCGATCTCAATTACGCGAACTCTTATGATGACGTGTTGCCGCCGCTCATCAGTTCTTGGAGCAATTTTGGCGGGGCGGGCGGCAACATCTACTCAGGTGACCCAGTCAACATGGTCACCGGCAACATGTATCACACTGAGCGCGACATCGCCCTCAAGGGGCGCGGCGGGTTTCCCATCGTCTTCGAGCGTTCCTACAATAGCCGCGATACTCAAGACGGCCCCCTGGGCTTCGGCTGGACACACAGCTTCAATCAATACCTGAGTTTCGGTGACAACAACCAGGACGGCGCCAGCAACGCCGCCGACACCGATGGAATGACCTCCGCCGCTACCTGGGTCGACGGCACGGCCGCCCGCAGATTCATCCAGGTGGCGGGCAACGCCGGCGGTGTTTCCATTGCAAGCCCGTTTACTGCCCCCAAGGGTTCCTACTTCACCACCACCCGCAACGGCGACGGCACCTACACCATTCGCGAGAAAAACGGCCTGACCTACACGTTCGAGAATGTGGCAGGCACGCTTGGACAGAAAGCGCGTCTGACCCGCCTTCAGGACCGCAACGGCAACACGCTCACGCTGGCCTACTCCGCAGGCTGCGGCAACAGGCTGTGTAGCGTGACAGATGGCCTGGGCCGCAGCCTGACCTTCACATACGACGGCGCGGGCCGCATTCATGACATCAAGGACTGGACCAACCGTTCCTTCCAGTACGGCTACGACGCCAATGGCAACCTCACCAGCTTCAAGAACCCGCTCGCGGTGTCCGGCTCGCAAGACCAGGTGAGCTATGAGTACTACACGTCTGATCCGCAGCTTGCCCACGCGATGAAACGCTACACCCTGCCGCGAGGCAACGGCATGACCTTCGAGTATTACACCAACGGCAAGGTGTTCAAGCACTACACTACCGCTGGCGAAACGATCACGTTTACCTACAACGACTTCCGTCGCGAGAGCGTCACGGTGAACGAGCGCGGCCACACCCGCCGTTTCTTCTTTGATGCCAACGCCAACCTGGTCCAGCTCGTCGAGGAAAACGGCGCCGTGCGCGCCTATACCTATGATGCCGATGACTTCACGCGTCGCCTGAGCAAGCGCGACCCCGAAGGCTATCTCTCCCACTACGCCTACGATGCCAGCGGCAACGTGACCCAGATCATCAACCCCTCCGGCAACACGGTGGAGATGAGCCATTTCAATAGCTTCAACCAACCGGGCAAGCTCAAGGACGCGCGCGGCAACTACACCCTGCTTAAATACGACGCCAAGGGCAACCTGATCGACGAGTTCGTGCTCAAGCCCGGCATCGGCGAGAGCCATGTACCGGCAAGTTACACGCAAGTGGCGTCCGAACTCGTCGCCTGGACCCTCCACAGCTACGACAGCTACGGCAATCGCACCAGCAGCAAGCAGGTGCGCGACTTCAGCGCACAGGTGGGCCCAATCTATAGTTACGCCTACGATGCCGGCAAGCTCAACATCGTGAACTTCAAGCGCCAGGGCGACAAGAATGGCGATGGCGTGCTGGAAGGCGTCGAAACCTCGCCCACCCTGGTGTACGACACCCTGGGCCGTCCGACCACCGATCTCAGCGGCAATTGGTATCCGATCACCAAGGTATATGACAGCGTCGATCGCATCGTCCGGATGACGGACGGCCTGGGCAACCTGCGCGACTACAAGTACGACGCCAACGGCAACCCCATCGAGCAAAGCCTGACGCTCGCAGCTGCCGGCATGCCCGCGCTGATCGACCACACCGCGGCGCAGTACGACATCTCCGACCGCAAGGTCGCCAGCACCGATTCCGCCGGCAACGTCACCGCCTACCAGTACGACGCCCTGGGCAATGTTGTCAAGATCACCAACCCGGATAACTACAGCCTGACCATCGACTACGATGAAGCCAACCACGTGGTCAAAGCCTACGACCAGGAAGGCCACGCCGTCACCAAGACCGTGGATCTTTCCGGCAAACCGCGCACGGTGACCGATCCCAATGGCAACGCCGTCAAGTACGAGTACTACGGCTCCGAGCGCGACGGGCGGCTGAAACAGATCACCAATGCGGCCGACCGCGTCACCACCTTCGACTACGATGCCAATGGCAACGCGGTTACCGTCACCGACAACCTCGGTCGCGTCACGCTGACCTTCTACGACGTGCTCAACCGGCCCACCCGCATCGTCGGCCCGGTGACCACCGACGCGACCCTGGGCCAATACCGCCCGGTGACCCGCTACGCCTACAACGCACTCGGCCACCTGACCTCGGTTGCAGCCGGCCGCACCGACCTTGCCGGCACCAACGAGGGCGCGGACGTGCTCACGCCCCAGGCCAGCTACGCCTATGACGACTTCGGCCGCAAGATCAGGGAAACCGATGCACTGGGCAAGTTCTGGACCTTCGAATACGACCCGAACAACAACCTGACCAAGGTCACCGACGCCAAGGGCCAGGTCACCCAGTTCAGCTATGGCTTCGGCGGCCAACTGCTCACCCGCACCGACGCCACCGGCAAAAAAACCGCCTACTCCTATAACGCCTTGGGTCAGGTGCTCACCGCCCAGTCGCCCGAGGTCACCTACAGCCATACCTACGACGCCGCGCACCGCCCCGCCAGCGTCACCGACAGCCGCGGCGGCAAAAAACTGAGCTACAACTGGAGCCCCGGCGGCCTGCTCAACCTGATGAGGGATACCGAAGGCCGGCGCACCGATTACCTGTACGATTCCGTGGGTCGTCTCACCGGCATTTGGGCGCCCAACGACGACTATGTGGCCTTCGTCTACGACGCTGGCGGTCGTCTCGCCGAGAAATGGTTCCCCAACGGCATCAATGCCCAGTACACCTGGAATGCCGACAACACCCTGGCCCAGGTCAATAACCGTTTCAACTACAGCGACACCTTCGTCGTCAGCCAGCACGACTACACCTACAACGGTGTCGGCCAGCGCAAGGACGCCCTGGAGAAACTGGGCGTCTACACGCCCCCGGCCATCAACGACGCCTACACTTACGACCCGGTGGGCAACCGCCAAAGCAAGTCAGACGGCATCAGCCCGCTCTACTACGTCTACGACGCCGCCAACCAGTTGCTCGAAGTGCATGCAGGCAGCGAGGCCGGCCCCATGGCCCAGGCCTTCGTCTACGACGACAACGGCAACCTCACCGCCAAGTGCGAAGGCGGCACGGTCACCCGCAGCGCAACGACCTGCGGCGGTACCAGTATCACCAGCCTCGCCTACGACGCCCTGAATCGCCTGGCGCAAGTGGACAAGAATGGCCAGCTCTCGCAATACGCCTACGACGATGCAGGCCGCAGAATCCGCAAAACCGTCAACGGCAGCACGGTGAATTACCTCTACAACGGCCCCGACATCCTGGCCGAGTACCAGAGCTGGAACCAGGCCAACGCCACCTGGACCCACGGCCCCAACATGGACGACCCGCTGATCCGCGAGGACGCGAACGACGCGCGCTACTACCATCAGGATGGCTTGGGCAGCGTGGTCGCCACCACCGACGCCAGCGGCAACCTCATGGCGGCCCAGCTCTACGATGCCTGGGGCAAACCGCATGCGACGGCAAGTCAGGGCAACATCGCGCAGTATGGCTACACCGGGCGCGAGCCGGACGAGACGGGGATGATGTATTACCGGGCGCGGTACTACGATCCGACTACTGGACGGTTTACCCAGCGTGACCCGATTGGCTTACAGGGGGGAATGAACCTCTACGTGTATGTAGACAACAGCCCACTAATGTTTTCGGATCCAATGGGATTGACGCCTGCTAGCCCTTTGCAAAATATGTATGCGGATGCTGGCAAGCTGTATTCTTCCAATACGAAGTCAGATATTTACACTGAGACGTTTTCGACCATAGCAAATGGCGCTAAGGTTGCCGTCGGAAATGCAATCCCAGATACCATAAACGGTGCCGCGGATTGGGTGGAGCGTTTCTTCCATCAGGAGTCTGGGTCTCTTGGGCGTGTGAATCCGTGGGTTGATGTGCGTAACTCGGTTGCTCAAGAGGTGGCTAATGATCTGCGGGGTGTCGCAGCCGTTGGGCTAGCGATGACACCTCTGAAATTTGGAAAGGGTAGCGCTACAACTGGAACAGCGAAGCCTGGCGAATTCTCAATAGTTGATTGGAACGGCTATCCCGGAGGCGTTCCCAAGCCTCAAGGGCCGTTTCGGTTGATAGAGGGCGCCGAATATAACGCGGCAAGGAAAGCTGCGAACCAGACCAATAATCAAATTCGACAAACCAACAGTCTCCGTGGCCAGCCGGTTGATATACACGAAATAAAGCCGGTGAAATTTAGCGGTTCTCCTTCTGACATGAGCAATAAGGTTATTCTCGACAGAACGCTGCACAGGGGGCAGATTACCCCTTGGTGGAACCAGCTACAAAAGGATTTAAAGAACTGATTTCATGAAAGATTCAATCAGACAACTGCTAGTTGATTTCACGCTGGAGCCGAGTGCTTCTCCCGAAAGTCTTCAGTGCCTGAAGACGATCGAGGGTGTCGATCTGCCCGATGATTACCGCACTTTTTTGACTGAGGGCAATGGCGGCGAAGGTTTTATTGGCGCGGAGTACTTAATTCTTTGGAAGGCCGAGGAGCTTGAGAAATTTAACTTGGAGTATGAAGTGGAAGCCTACGCTCCGGGTTTGTTTTTATTTGGTTCCAATGGAGGTGGCGAAGGGCTCGGTTTTGATACCAGGGACACCCCTTACAAAATAGTTCAAGTGCCGTTCATAGGAATGAATTTGGAATATGCCAGTCACGTTGCTGACAGTTTTTTAGACTTACTGCAAAAGATGTCCCGATCCGATGGCTCACTACTCTGATATGCGCAAGGCCAACAGGGAACGTTTGGTTGGCATGGAAATTTTTGAGATTACCCCTGTTGTTGTGGGAGGCAGTTCGACTGATCCAGAGAACAAAACTGTACTTACCCGCCACCAGCACATTGAAGCTGTTCGCTACTGGAACAAGATCGTGAAGGAATTGAGGGAGGTTAAAAGGATAGCTAAGAAGGGGGCGGCTTAGAAGGTTAAAGGGGTCAGCTTCGAATTATTTGTACCGGAAACGCACGGACCTCTGTAACCGGCAAGTTGGGTGCAGATCAAAGGGGTCAGGCTCGGATTGTTTTTGCAACTCGCTTTATGGGGAAACCGGTGAAAGGCTGGCCCCAAAGAAAACGGTTAAAGGGGTGCTTTGAATGATTTATCGGAATTCATTGTCCCTTGTAGCCGGGCAAGTTGGGTGGAGAACAGATCTAGATGTGCGTCGAAATGAAGCAGGGAGAAGCGAATATGGCACATGGCATGAAGACTTGGTGGGTGGTGGGAATGTTCGGGTTGGGGATGGGCGCTGCCCATGCCGAACCCTGCTTTACGCGCGACGTAAACGGAACCCCCGTGACCGATTGCACCAACACCCTGCCGTTCGCACTGCCCACTGGCGGACCGGGCGAACTGAGGGTGGAGGGACACGCCGTTGCAGGCCAGGGCTTCGGCTCGCAAGCGGCTGGTACCGCCGTGCAGCGGGAAGCCCCCGCGGCCGCAGGCAATGGCTGGAGCGGCCGGCCGGGTGAGTTTGGCTTGCATGGTCCGGAGCGGGTCCGGCAGGGCAAGCAGTTGCCAGTGGTGGCGCCGGCAAAACCGACGTCCAACTGATGCAAATATGAGATTAAGCATGCATGAACCGAAGAGACCGAAAGGAATGAATGTGTTGAGCAAAACATTAATTGCGGCTGTTGTGTGGGGGGCGGTCCCGTTTGCGGTTAGCGCCCATGCTGAGGAATGCGTCAGCCGGGAGGTGTATGGCACGACCTTTACGAACTGTGTCGATGGCAAGCCGATTCAGGCGCACGGGGTTGAGGCGAGTCAGATGAAAGCGGACAAGCAACGCGGAGACAAGCCGCAATCCGCAGAGACCCCGCGGACATTCGAATTCAAGCCTGCCAATGCGGCGGATGCGAGGCCGGGCATGGGAGGCGACAAGGCGCCGGGTGGCAAGGGCCGATAGCGCTCGGCAAATGGCAGGCCGGATGTTGTTTCGCGATTGAAAGTGACTGGAACCAGCGATGCGTTGGATCGTACAAGTGGGACCGGGTGCATCGACTCACACGCAAGGGAGCCTATGGTGGGCAAGCATTTTCTGAAATTGATGGTTGGCTTGGCGCTCGGCGCCACCGCCATGAGCGGCTGGGGTGCAAGCCAGCTTCAGATCGACAATGCCCGCGACAAGGGGTTGTGGTGGCTGTTCGCCCATCAGGGCGGGGAGGGCACTTGGGGCAGCGCGCCGAACACTACTGTGGCCGACACGGCCGCCGCCCTGGAAGCGCTGGCGAATGCTGGGATACGCGGGCCGGTCTTTTCGCGCGGCTATTCCTGGCTGGCCAATGCCGAGGCGAGCAGCGCGGATTCGCTGGCGCGGCAGATTGCCGCCGTCAGGGGAGCGGGGGGGGATACGAGCCGCCTGACTACGAAGCTGGCTGGTGGGCGCAATAGCCTGCGCGGCTGGGGTGCTTACCACCGCTACGATACGAGCTATCCGGACACGGCACTGGCGGTGAGTGTGCTGGCCCCGGTGGCTGGATATGTCACGGCGGATATTCAGGCTGGTGCGTGCCAGATTTTGGTCGGCAAGCGGGCGGACAATGGCTGGTCTTATTCGAAGGCGGCTTTCTCCAGTGCGGCCAATAGTTCAATCGTGCCGACGGTATACAACATGCTGGCCTTGGATGCGGCCCGCACTTCCCGTGGGCTCGCGAACAGTTTGTCGTGCAGTGGAACGAGTTACAACATGACCACCGTGCTGGACAATGCGGCGACCTGGCTGTTGACGCAAAAGAATCCCGACAACGGCTTTGGTGCCGGGGGCGTCAGCTCGGTGATCGAGACGACACTTGCGTATCAGGCCTTGGCCAAATTCCGCCCGGCTGACCCAGCAACGGGAGCAGCACTCGACTATCTTCTGGGCCTGCAGAGTGCGGCCGATGGCAGTTGGAATGGCGACGCGTTTCAGACTGCGCTGGTCATGAAGCTGCTTCCGGCACCTACTGTCCCCTTGGCAGACACGGACGGGGATGGTGTTCCGGATGTGGTGGAGGCGGCGATGGGAACCAATCCCTTGGTGGCCGATGGGCGATGGCTGGCCGGCGGCAATGGCCAGGGTGTGGCCGGCCTGACCCTGCCGTTGGAACTGGGGCAGGATGTGGTTCTTGGTCAGCCTTTCAACTACACGCTGAGTGTGATCGGTGGTACGCCACCTTACGCATGGCAACTGGTTTCGGGCAGCTTGCCGCCGGGGCTCGCATTGGGAGGCTCGAATGGCACGATCAGTGGCACGACGACTGCCACGGGCAGGTATGCCTTCACCTACGGTGTTACGGACGCGGCGCAAAACAGCTCGCAGACGTTGGGTTTGATCAATGTATATGTGTCGCCGCCTAGCTTGGCAACGGGTGACATCAACAATGACGGTGTTGTGGACGCAGCGGACGTGGCCTTGGTGGAGCGGATGACATTGGGTCTGATGGCGCCAACTCAGACGCAGAGTCAGCGGGCCGATGTTTCGCCGGTAGGCAGCCCGGATGGCGTGATTGACGCCTCGGATGTGGCTCGCATCCGGCTCAGGGCGCTGGGGCTCGACTAAGGGACAATAAATGGAGGTTAAGCAAATGAAACTACGGCTATTGGCGACGGGATTCGCGCTCATCTCGATCATCCCGGGTTTGACCGGCTGTGCCGGGACCAAGGCATTCACGACTGCGGCGCGGGCAGGTGACACGGTGGCGCTGGCTGTCGGCTGGAACAAGAATGTTTCCCGCGCGAATTTATCGGCGGTGATCACGCAGGCAGGAGGCGGTGCCCCGGTAAATTACAGCCCGGGCAATTCGAACATCCGGGCGGTTTTCAATATGTATCCGGACCCGGTATCCCGTCTGGTCGTGGGCACCGAAACCAATCAAGGTCTGGGCTATAACGCGAATGTCCATGGGGCCAGTCTCGGCAGCCTGGTAACGGGCGATGACAAGGACTTGTCGCAAACGATGGTGCTCTTGAACTTGCCCGCATCGTTGGCCGTAGGCAATGCAACCATTGACCTTTATGCCGGCGCCACGCCGCTGTCCAGCCATACGGTGCAGATATTGTCCGGCGCAGGATCGGCGAACCTATTTGAGGGGGCGACAAGCAGCCTGACTGCCGAGCAACTGAGGACATTGGAGCGTGCGGCGGCGAGCGTGGTGACCTTCAGCGCGGTGAACGTGCCCCATTCGATCTACCTGGAGGTCCCGCATACCTTCGGGGTCGGCGTGCCGTGGGTGGTCAATCCGCGCGGTGATCTGAAGAACGTTTCGTGGACCGATACGGGGTCGGTGCTGAAGATCGTGATCACTCCTGTGAGTGGCGCAAGCATTCCGAAAATCGGCCATTTCAAGTTCTATATTTCCGGTGGATTGACCGGATTTGGCGCCCCGTATGTGAAGGCGTATGACGTCAATGGTTCACTCTTGCCGGAGGGAGATATTACGGCGGCGATTCAACCACTCTGATCTTTGGATCCATTTGCCGTGCAGGCACCGGGCGTACGTTTCATTATGCATTTGGTGAATATGGTGACTACCTGAAAAATCGGGGGAAACTGTCAGGCAGACGCGTGCTGTAATTCATACAAACGTCAGCTTGCGTGAGCCCGCGTTTTTTGGGCATTGTTTTTTGGGCATTGTTTAAATGCTGGCAATATACAGCTGAACGGCGTTCTAAAAAAAAGCCACGCTGACTCGACAGGGCCATCAACTTTCGGTTATCATCCGCCCCGCATTAGGCGCGTAGCTCAGCTGGTTAGAGCACCACCTTGACATGGTGGGGGTCGATGGTTCGAGTCCATTCGCGCCTACCAAATTTATTTGGTCGGTAAATGATCCGGTCTTAATGGGGCTGAGCCCCGATGGAGGTTGCGACATGTCACCGCGAACTAGCAAGCTTGTCTTTGGGTAAACCAGCGCTTCGCAATTCGCAGACAGTCTGCACTCTTTAGCTTGTACTACCCAAAAGCGCGGCCGGTCCGCGCTTTTTCTGTTTCTGGAGTTTGAGTCATGGTCAACGTCACGCTTCCCGATGGTTCTGTTCGCGAATTCGACGCGCCGGTGACGGTTGCGCAGGTTGCCTCCAGCATAGGCGCGGGTTTGGCCAAGGCTGCGCTCGCCGGGCGGGTGGATGGCAAGCTGGTCGATACCAGCCACGTGATCGACGCCGACGCCAAGCTGTCCATCGTCACCGACAAGGACGCCGACGGCCTCGACATGATTCGCCATTCCACCGCGCATCTGCTGGCGTTCGCAGTGAAGTCGCTGTTCCCGGACGCACAAGTGACCATCGGTCCGGTCATTGACGACGGCTTTTTCTACGACTTCGCGTACAAGCGCCCGTTTACACCAGAAGACTTGGTGGCGATCGAAAAGAAAATGGCCGAACTGGCCAAACAGGACATCCCTGTTGTGCGCAGCGTGATGCCGCGCGACAAGGCGGTGACCTTTTTCCAGGAGATGGGCGAGGCCTACAAGGCCGAGATCATTGCGTCGATCCCCTCCAACGAAGATATTTCGCTGTACCGCGAAGGCGATTTCATCGACCTGTGTCGCGGCCCGCACGTGCCGTCGACCGGCAAGCTCAAGCATTTCAAACTGATGAAGCTGGCCGGTGCCTATTGGCGCGGCGACTCGAAGAACGAGATGCTGCAGCGCGTCTACGGTACGGCCTGGGCGAAGAAGGAAGACCTCGAGGCCTATTTGCACCGGCTGGAAGAAGCCGAGAAGCGCGACCACCGCCGCCTGTCCAAGCAGCTCGACCTGCTGCACATGCAGGAAGAGGCGCCCGGCATGGTGTTCTGGCATCCCAAGGGCTGGATCGTGTGGCAGCAGATCGAGCAATACATGCGGCAGAAGTTTGTCGAATACGGCTACCAGGAAGTGCGCACGCCCGCAGTGATGGATCGCAGCATGTGGGAGAAATCCGGCCACTGGGAGAACTACCATGAGAACATGTTCACCACCTCGTCGGAGAACCGCGACTACGCGGTGAAGCCGATGAACTGCCCGGGCCACGTGCAGATCTTCAACAGCGGCCTGCATTCCTACCGCGACCTGCCGATGCGTCTGGCCGAGTTCGGCTCGTGCCACCGTAACGAGCCGTCGGGCGCATTGCACGGCATCATGCGGGTGCGCGGTTTTACCCAGGACGATGCGCACATCTTCTGCACCGAAGACCAGATCGAGCAGGAAGTCGCCGATTTCATCGTCATGCTGGAGAAGTGCTACGCGGATTTCGGTTTCACCGATGTGCTGGTCAAGCTGTCGACCCGGCCCGACAAGCGCGTCGGGTCAGACGAAAGCTGGGACAAGGCGGAAGCGGCATTGGCCGCAGCACTGGCACGGAACAAGCTGGCTTATGACTTGCAGCCGGGCGAGGGCGCGTTTTACGGCCCCAAGGTCGAGTTCACGCTGAAAGATTCGATTGGACGTTTGTGGCAATGCGGCACCATCCAGCTGGATTTCAACCTGCCGGTGCGCCTGGGTGCGGAGTTTGTCGACGAGGACAACACCCGCAAGCCCCCGGTGATGCTGCACCGTGCGATCCTCGGCTCGATGGAGCGCTTCATCGGTATTCTGATCGAGCACCATGCCGGCAATTTCCCGCTGTGGCTGGCACCGGTGCACGTGATGGTGATGAATATCAGCGAGCGCCAGACCGAGTATGCGGAAAAAGTCACACTGGCCCTGCGGCAGGCAGGCATCCGGGCCATATCGGACTTGAGTAATAACAAAATTACCTATAAAATCCGCGAACATAGCTTGCAGAAGCTGCCTTATCAGGTGGTTGTTGGCGACAAGGAAGTGGAGACCGAAGTGATTTCCGTCCGGGCGCGCGGTAACCAGGATCTGGGGCAGATGAGTCTGGAAGCCTTGATTGCACGTCTGAAGGACGAAATTCTCACGCGGCAATAATCGGATTTAAATGAGGTGCTGGATTCATTTCAGCGCCTCATGATTTATTTAAGGGCAGCATTTTAGGGTCAGGCTTTCGGGTCTGGCATGTTCAGCCCGGGCGTGATCGTCCGGGTATTGTTTTGGAGTACGGCTCATCGCGACAGAAAAGAAGCAGACACGCATCAATGGTGAAATTACAGCCCCTGAGGTGCGTTTGGTCGGAGTGGAAGGCGAACAACTGGGCATTGCGAAAATTGGCGATGCCTTGCGTCAGGCAGAAGAGGCAGAACTGGACTTGGTGGAGATTGCGCCTACGGCACAACCGCCCGTTGCCAAGATCATGGACTATGGCAAGTTCAAGTACCAGGAAAGCAAAAAGCTGCATGACGCCAAGCTGAAGCAGAAGCAGGTCCAGATCAAGGAAATCAA
>Ga0180009_10002933_pt1 | contig 19774 bp, 16 predicted proteins | sample OS_PC_MetaG_FD_123537 | JGI IMG/M metagenome (GOLD analysis project Ga0180009, IMG submission 123537) | Groundwater microbial communities from the Aspo Hard Rock Laboratory (HRL) deep subsurface site, Sweden - OS_PC_MetaG | ecosystem: Environmental > Aquatic > Deep subsurface > Groundwater...
CGCACCAGCATCAGGCTGCGGCCGGGGATGTCGAAATAGCGGCCATCGGGCGCGAGGTAGCGCCGGTCCGGGTTGAGGCTGCGGGTCTGGGGCTTGCCGCCTTTGTCGAAACTGCTGGCGAGCGTGCCTTGCATCAAGCCGAGCCAGTTGCGATAGAGCTTGACCTTGTCGCCGGCATCCACTGCGGCGACCGAGTCTTCGCAATCCATGATGGTGGTGATCGCCGCTTCCAGGTAGATGTCGCGAATGCCGGTGGGGTGCAGTTCGTGGATGGGGTGGTCGGTGTTGAAATGGATTTCGATGTGCAGCCCATGGTGCAGCAGGAGCAGCGAACTGATGCCGCCGGGTTTTTCCTGATAGCCCCGGAACTGGGCGGGGTCGCGTAGGCCGGTGCGCATGCCGCTGGAGAGAGTGACCGCGAGTTGCCCCGATTTCACCGAATAGACAATGGCATCGAGGTAGCTGCCTTCGACCAGCGGCGCGGCCTCGTCAAGGAAAGCCTTGGCAAAGGCAATAACCTTGGCGCCGCGCAGCGGGTTGAAAGCCCCTTGCTTGCCGGCGCCATCTTCGTCGGAAATGACATCGGTGCCGTAGAGCGCGTCGAACAGGCTGCCCCAACGCGCATTGGCGGCGTTCAGCGCATAGCGCGCGTTGCTGAGCGGCACCACCAGTTGCGGGCCGGCGATGCGGGCGATCTCGGCGTCGACGTGTTCGGTGCCGATGGAAAAATCGTCGTCTTCGGGGAGCAGGTAGCCGATGTCGATCAGGTATTGCTTGTAGGCCGCGGCATCGTGCGGCTGGCCTTTGCGTTCCAGGTGCCAGGCGTCGATGCGCGCCTGCAATTCGTCGCGTCGCGCCAGCAGCGCGCGGTTACGCGGGGTCAGCTCGCGCAGGAGGTCGGCGAAACCCTGCCAGGCGGTGTCGCTGGAAATGCCGGTGCCTGGGGCGATTGCGTCGCGCACCAGGTCGACCAGCGGCTGGGCGATCTGCAGTCCGGCTATGGTGACGCGTGCATTCATTGCCCGATCCTCTCCGCTTCTCAGGTCACGACGTTGCAGGGGCTGCCGGCAACGAAGGCCTCGATGTTGTCGATCAGCTGGTCAGCGAGAAACTGCATGGCTTCGCGGCTGGACCATGAAATGTGCGGGGTGAGGATGAAGTTGGGCAGGTCGAGGTCGAGCAGCGGGTTGCCTTCGCGCGGCGGTTCTGCAGACAGCACGTCGAACCCGGCGCCGGCGATGCGCCTTGACTTGAGCGCATCGGCCAGCGCCGCTTCGTCGACCAGATTGCCGCGCGCGGTGTTGATGAGAATCGCGCTGGATTTCATCAGGCCGAATTCGCGCGTCGAGATCATGTGGTGCGTCTCGGGCGTCAGCGGCGCGTGCAGCGAAATCACATCGGCCTCGCGCATCACCGTGTCGAAGTCGGTGTGGCCGGCGCGCGGGGTCGCTGCGTTTTTGTGCTCGGCAATCAGCACCTTCATGCCAAACGCCTCGGCGAGTTTGTGCATGCCGTGGCCGAGCGAACCATAGCCCACCAGCCCCAGCGTGCTGCCGAACAAATCGTTGACCGGGCGGGTGAACAGGCAGAACTGCTCGGCCTGTTGCCACAGCCCGGCGTTCACGTCCTGTCGCCAGCCCAGCAGATTGCGCCGCAGCGCCAGCATCATCATGAACGCGTGTTCGGGGACTGCGTGCACCGCGTAGTTGCGGATATTGGAAACCACGATGCCGTGGGCCTTGCAGTAGACGAGGTCGATGTTGTCGGTGCCGGTGGCGGCTGCCGCGATCATTTTCACGCTCGGTGCGGCGGCGAGCAGTTCGCCCGTGAGCTTGACCTTGTTGCTGATCAGCACGTGGGCGTCGCGGATGCGCGCGGCCGTTTCGCCGGGCGGCGTCTGTTCGTATTCGACCCACTCATGTGGGAACGTCGGTGTGCGCAAATCTGCGATCAGGCTTTTGCGGTCGAGGAAAACGATGGTGTGGCTCATGGCTGACACTTACTCACGGCCCATGCCGGACAGGTTTTCCACTACTTTCATCACCGCGGCCGAATCGAGTTCCGCATCGCCGGCATTCATCAGTACATCCAGATGCTCGGTTACCAGCGCGGCGGCCGGCAGATCCAGCCCCAGCTCATGCGCCGTCTGCATCACGATGTTCATGTCCTTTCGGTGCAGTCTGGTTTTGAAACCGGGCGGGTAGGCGTTGTCGAGCATGCGCTTGCCCTGCACTTCGAGGATGCGGCTGCCGGCAAAGCCGCCCATCAACGCGTCGCGCACCTTGGCCGGGTCGATGCCGTTCTTGCGAGCAAACGTCAGCGCCTCGGCCACGCCCTCGATGGTGACGGCCACCACGATCTGGTTGCAGGCCTTGGCCACCTGGCCGGCGCCGTTGTCGCCGACCAACACGATGTTCTTGCCCAGCGCTTCGAACACCGGCTTGACGCGCTCGAACACCTCGGGTTTGCCGCCCACCATGATCGACAGCGTGGCGTTGATCGCGCCGACGTCGCCGCCCGATACCGGCGCATCCAGCATCTCGATGCCGCGTGCGCGCAGGTCGTCGGCAAAGCGCCGGGTGGCGGTGGGCGAGATGGTGCTCATGTCGACCACCACCGCGCCGGGCCTTGCACCGTGGATCACGCCGTTGTCGGCGAACAGAACCTGCTCGACGTCTGGCGTATCGGACACCATGACAATGATGATGTCCGCCTTCGACGCTGCGTCGGCCGGCGAATCACAGCGTGTGCAACCGCCATCGCACAGCGGCGTCATCGACTCCGCCCGGCGGCCATGCACGAATACCGTGTGGCCGGCCTTGTGCAGATTGAGCGCCATGGGCTTGCCCATGATGCCTAGGCCTATGAATGCAATTTTCATCGTGTGTTCTCCCTAAGTTCAGCGCGTGCTTATTTATACAAAACCGTCGGCAGCCAGAGGCCGATCTGCGGCCAGATATAGAGCATGACCATGGACAGGATCACCAGGCCGAGGAACGGCATCGAGCCCAGGAATATCTGCGCCAGCGACACATTGGGTGGCGCCACCCCTTTCAGATAAAAGGCTGAAGGTGCCATCGGCGGCGACAGGAACGAAGTTTGCAAATTCAGTGCGACCAGCAAGCCGAAGAACAGCGGGTCGACATTGAAATGGGCCAGCAAGGGCACGAAGATCGGCATGAAGATCACGATGATCTCGGTCCATTCCAGCGGCCAGCCGAGGAAGAAAATGACGAGCTGGCTGAGTATCAGGAACTGCAAGGTCGTCATATTGAGCGACAGCACCCAGGTTTCGACCACGCCCTGTCCACCCAACAGCGAAAAAGCCGCTGAAAAAATGCTCGATCCCACAAACAGCCAGCACACCATGGCCGAGGTTTTGGCGGTCAGGAACACCGCTTCCCGGAGGATGGGGATGAGCCTGACTTGCCAGGTGGCGAGCGCCAGCCAGGCCAGCAATGCCAGCATGGAAGCTGTTCCAAGGGCTTTGGGCACGGGCCGGGTGGTGAGCTGGGCGCTGTACAGTACAAACCAGATGATCGAGGTCAGGAAAATCGTCCACAGCACGATCCAGCTTGGCCACCAGCGTCGGCGTTCCGCCTCCGGTCTTTCCATGGCCAGGTAAAACGCGGCGAGGATAAAACCGCCCAGTGCTCCAATCGCCGCCGCTTCAGTCGGGGTGGCCAGGCCGAACACAATGGTGCCCAGCACGCCCAGGATCATCACCGCCAGCGGGAAAAACGAGGTGAGCAGCATGCGGAAGACTTCCAGCCGCGTGAAGGTCAGCATCAGATAAAGCGCGGTCAGCACAAGCAGCCACACCGCAGTGGTGATCCAGAATGAATTCGGTACAGGCAGTCGCGCGCTCAGCGCATCTTCGCCAGACGCGCTTGCAACGGAATCAGCCGGAGCAGGGGGCTCGGCAAGCGGCGCCGCGCCGGGGGGTTCCTGCACGCCCAATTCCATTGGCGGCTGCAAAGGCTCCATCAACGGCGGCTCCTGCAGACTTTCCATGGGGGGTTCCTGCAAACCGCCCGCTTCAAATTCTTCGACCATCGGCGGCTCCTGCACGCCGCCTGCCGTGTCCACGTCAAGTGCCATCCGGGTAGTCGATTCGAATCCCATTTCGACCAGGCCCGAGGTGTCGTAAGTTTCCTTGGGTTGCGTCAGCGTATTCCAGGCGAGCCCCATGATGATGACGAAGACCAGCAAGGGCAGGGTGGCGGTCAGCAGATGTTTGAAAAGGTCCAGGCGCGGCATCTCGCCTCTGCCCGCGAACAGCGCGCGCACCAGTGCGGGCAATGCCAACTGGCCATAGCGGATCATGATTGGGTTCATGTGCTGCGGTATGGGTACGTGGCGATCCTCTGCGCTGAGCGGGGGCGCCCAGTGTGGCTTGAGCTTGGCCATGAGGATGACATACACGATATAAAGCCCCGCCAGCAGCATCCCGGGGAAGAGCGCGCCGGCATACATGCGAACAACCGACTCGCCCGCCGTGGCGCTGTAGACAATCAACATGATGGAAGGCGGAATCAGAATGCCCAGCGTGCCGCCGGCTGCAATCACCCCTGCCGAAAGCCGGGTGTCGTAGCCGGCGCGCATCATCGCGGGCAGCGCCAGTAGCCCCATGAGCGTGACCACCGCGCCCACAATCCCGGTTGCCGTGGCAAAGATCGCGCAGGTAATCAGGGTGGCCACCGCCAGTGAACCGGGGACGCGTGCCGTGGCGATGTGAATGGCATGGAACAGCTTCTTGATCAGGTTTGCCCGTTCAACCAGGTAACCCATAAACAGAAACAGCGGCACCGCAATCAGGACGTCACTGCTCATGACGCCGAAGGTTCGCTGGACGGCCAGATCCAGGGTTTGCTGCACCGCCAGCTCTGGCGCGACGGAATGGTAGGCCACCCAGCTAAACGCGACGCCCATGCCGGTCAGGGTGAAGGCACTGGGAAAGCCCATCATCATGGCCACCACGATGAGTGACAGCATGATGATGCCGATATGGCCGTTGTTCAGGGTGCTCCAGGGCGTGAATACGGCAATGCTGATGAGGATCAGGGCCATCAGGCCAAAACCGAACTTCTGTTCTATTCTCAGCCTCATGATTGGGTTTCCCCGCTCACATCGTTTTTCCCAACCCTGGCCTTGAGCACTTCTATATCGATTTCCTCCACGTCCTTGAGGCGACCGGGCCAGTGCCCCTCACGCAGACACAGCACGCAGCGCAGAATTTCCACCACGCCCTGGGCCAGCAGAAAAAAACCCGCAATGGGGATCACAAATTTAAAGGGGTACAGCGGCAACGGGTCCGCACTGAACGTGCTTTCCCGGATGGCGAGTGATTCATTTGCGTAGGTCCAGCCGGCCCAGGTCAGCGCGACCACGCTGGGGATGAAAAAAACGAGATAGAGCAGCAGATCGATGCTGGCCTGAACGCGCGGGGAGAAGCCGCCATAGAGGACATCGCCACGCACATGAGCCTGATGCGCCAGCGTATACGCGCCTGCCATCATGAACAGCAAGCCGTACAACTGGATTTGGGCGTCCAGCGCCCACGCATGGGGATGATTCAGGACATAGCGGGAAAACACTTCCCACGAAATCAGCAAGGTCAACAGCACGATCGACCAGGCGAAAAGACGTCCAACGAAAGTGGACAGGCGATCGACCGCCATCAGCAGTGTGTGCATAGCAAACCATCCGGGCAAATAAGCCGCCCGACAAGTGCCGGGCGGACGCAACGTTGAGTTTTATTTAGCGTTTTCTGGCGAAGAAGTGGTTGTAAGCCATCTTGAAGTCAACGTTGGTGTCGTTCTGCCAGCGTGCAGCACGACCGGCAAACTTGCGCATCGAATCCAGCACCTTCTTGAACTGGGGGTTCTCGGCACTCTTGGCGGCAATGACCTTGTCCCAGGCGGCCAGTTCGGCGCGCAGGATGGTGTCGGGCGTCTTGTAGAACTTGACGCCTTTTTTGCTCATGTTGATGTAGTCCTGCGAATAGCGGTCGATTGCTTTCCACGACATGTCGGCCGATGAAGCCTGGGCGGCGTACTTGATGATGGACTTGAGTTCATTGTCCAGCGCGTCGTATTTCTTCTTGTTGAAGAGAATCTCGAACTGCTCGCTGGGCTGGTGAAAGCTTTGCAGCATGCACACCTTGGCGACATCGGGAAAACCCAGCAGATTGTCGGACGAGGCGTTATTGAACTCGGCTGCGTCGAGCAGGCCGCGGTCCATCGCCGGCACGATTTCGCCGCCGGGCAGCGGGTTCACCGCCACGCCCAGCTCCTTGAAGATATCAACCGCCAGACCCACGGTGCGGTATTTCAGCCCCTTGAGATCGCTGACCTTGGTGACCGGTTTTTTGAACCAGCCCAAAGGTTGGGTCGGCATCGGGCCATACATCATCGACACCACATCGAGATTCAAACCCTTGTAGATTTCATCCAGCAGTTCCTTGCCGCCGCCGTAGTAATGCCAGGCCAGCACCATGTTGGCGTCCATGCCGAAGGCCGGACCCGATCCCCACAGCGCCACCGCAGAGTTCTTGCCGTACCAGTAGGCGATCACGCCATGGCCGCCGTCGAGCGTGCCTTTGCTCACTGCGTCCAGCAGATCAAATGCCTTGACCACCGCACCGGCCGGCAGCACTTCGATCTTCAATTGCTTGTCCGACATTTCGTTGACCTTGCTGGCAAAGTCCAACGCGTATTCGTGAAAAATATCCTTGGCCGGCCAGGTACTTTGAAAGCGCAGGGTAATTGGGGATGCGGCTTTGGCAATGGATGGAAAGCCCAGTGACGCCGTGCCTGCCGCCGTGGCGCCGGCTGCGCCCAGGAATTTGCGTCGTGATGGTTTTTCAGAAGTGGGGGGGGATTTTGGGTCTGCCTTGTTGCTCATTGCTGTCTCCTCGAATTGGTATGGAATTAGGACAAGCACAACTGAACGACCAGCATCGCTACATGCGATTTTTATTATGAATCTCCGGGGATGGAGAGCGGAAATCCTAACCCTCCAAGGCATTGCGTAGCAAGCTGATTGCCTCGTTGCGTTTACTGAGCATAGCCAACCTGCGGCTGAACAGGCGTCTTTTACTCGGTTACACTGGTTGGGTGCTGGTGCCCGCAATCGTTTATCCGTAAGGAATCAGCCGTAGTGCCGACTACTTAAACTTACTTATAAAAACCCACCCTCATCAGGAGCCCGACATGATCAAGCACATCCTCATTGCCGCTACCCTTGCATTCAGCCTGCCCGCCATGGCCGCCAGCAACGCCCCCTGGGGCGGGTCCAAAGTGCTCCCCATTGAATATTCCAAACAAAAAGTGGTGTATGACACCGCCGTCGATTCCGTGGCCAAGCTCACCAGCGTGCTGGACCGCGCCAGCTACCTGAGCGCGATCAATGGCGCCGATCCCTTTGACAACAAAATCATGATTGTTTTGCACGGCGGTGAAATCGATTACTTCGCCATCAAGAACTATCCCAAATACAAAGCCCTGATGGATCGCGCGCAAAGCCTCACTGTGGGTGGCATCATCGAATTCAGAATGTGCAAGATCGCTGCCGAAGGCCACGGCTACCAGCCCAAAGACATCCACGGCTTTGTGCACATGGTGCCCATGGGCGATGCCGAAATCGTGCGCCTGCAGCACGAAGGCTACGGCTACATGCGCTAACCCCAGCCGGTAGCCAGACTGCGCCACCCTCATTAAATCGCTCTACCTGCCGATTCATCCTTTGCAGCCGTATTGGCGTAATCAGGCAAGGAGCAGGGCGTGGGGGGAATAATCGCAAAACTGGCGCATGGAACAGCCCGGCTGGCCTTTTGGCGCAAGCCGGATGAGGCGAGCCCGGACGCCGTTGCGCCTGCAGCAGCAAGCGCTTCGATGTCCCCTACAACGGCCGATGCCCCCAAGCCAAGCTGGTTTGCGCGTGTGAAACAAAAACTGCGACGGGGCGAAGCACCCATTGTTTCGGCACCCGCAGCTGCACCCGTTCAGGCTGTGTCGGCCACACCTGCTGTAGCAGCAGTCGCCACCCCAGCCCCACCCCCTGTCGTAACGCCACCCCCACTCGTACCGCAAGCGCTGGAAGAAATGCTGGAACTATCCGATCCCGTCGCCCCAGCCGCACCTGCCGATATGCTGTTTGGCGACGACACTCCGCAAGCGGCGGAAGAAATGCTGGAACTATCCGACTCCGTCGCTCCAGCCGCGCATGCCGATATGCTGTTTGGTGATGACACCCCGGAAGAACTGGTACAAGCACTTGCCGGCAGCGAAGTTGCGCAAGCCCCCCCGGTTGTTGCTGACAGCCTTGCTGCTGAAATGGACGCGCTCGAAACAGCGCAAGCACAAGACCCCCTGGCAGATGTGCCTCAATTCGAAGCCGCCGCTGTTACAGCCCCGCCCTCAGCCGAAGTCGCCGCGGAAGAGGGCGACGAACCCCACAAACCCAAACTGGCCAGCCGCCTTTTGGGCATCATCACCAAAAAATGGGTGTGGATACCCAGCGTGAGCGTGGCCATGCTCGCGGTTATGGGCACGCTGTCATTCATGCTCATGCAGTCGAAACAGGCCACCCATGAACTCCAGGCCGAACTGGCCAACGCCAAAAAGCAGCTCAAGCAAGTGCCTATCAAGCCCCAGGTGATCCCGCCGTTGCTGGTGGCACATCAAGATGTGACCCCGCACGGCGCTGACCCCGAAGCAGCGCCACCCAAAGCCGTTTCCCACGAAGAAGCCCCCCCGCAGGCCGCCGCAGGCAGTTCGCCCAGCGTAAACGCCGACATGGATTGCGACATATCCGACAAGGCCAGCGTGGGCAAAAACCTGAGAAACTGCATCGAAGCGTTTAACCAGGCTACAGCGCGCTAGCGCAATTCGCCCGAGCTAGCATCAGCCCGGCAGCGGGCCGGGTCGCTCCACCTTCTTCAAATGGAAATCTGCACCCAACAGCACCGACTGGTTGAAGGAGATCCATCCCAACGGGGGCGGCTTCGCAAGATTGCCAACAAGCTGCATAAACTGTTTTAACGCGCCATCACTTGTCCGCAGACTCCGTCGCTTTGCCCAGCCGCGAACTGACCGCCGACACTACCGCGTTAAACCAGTTCTTCCGGTCTTGCGCATCCTCATGGCTGGGGGCTGATCGTTGGCCGCGCTTACCCTGCCACGTGGCTTGCAGGGCCGGGTGATCGGGCAGGCAGTCGGGCAGGGCGTCGCGCAACTGCTGCGGCGTCATCTCTTTTGCGGTCAGTTTCCTTTTCTTTCCCGGTTCGTTTTTGGTGGGGTATTCCTTGGGTGGAAACATTGGCGCAAACACCTTCAGCCCAATATGCCGGCCCAGCTCGCGATAGCTTTCAAACTGGTTTTCGTCAAAGAACTGGTCGCCGGTCGACTGATGCGGAAAGCTGGCGTTGCAGGCGGCATATTCCTTCACGTCGCTGGATTCATCGCCGCTGAGCGAAGCCTTGATGTAGATCAGGATGCCCGGCTCGGGCGCGTTCTGATAGCGAATGCAGCCCACCGCAAAGTGCGACGGGCAGCGTTTGGAACTGCCCTTGGGCCGCATCGGCGCCAGGTCGATCTCGATCCGCACCCCAAAATCCGTCCAGCATTTGCGGATGGCATTGGCCATATCCTCAAACTGGTAATTGGGATCGCAGCCCGCATCCACCGCCACCACAATGTGGCAGCGCCGGCGCACCAGTTCGTAGATGCCCAGGTTTTCGAAATGGCCGCCGTCCGAAATATTGAGAAAGGCGGATGAGCTGTCCAACATGCCGAACACTTCCTTGATCAGCGCCAGGCCACCAAAGCGCGGGCTGGCCTTGCGCCAAGCCACCGGATGGCGCGTATTGCCGCACCAACGCCCCAGCCGCACATTGAACACGCTCATCAGCGCCGACATGGCGGCCGACGTGTGATAACCCATGTTGGGGTTGGCCGCCGCGCCCGAGGTGGCCACCACGTTGCCCAGCAGCACCCCGCCGGGTGCGTTGTAAAATTTGAACTGGTTGGCTGCGTATTCCTCGGTGCAGCGATAGGCGCCCTTGCGGTCGCCGGTGGAATCCCAGAATTCATAGCCGGTATGGCAGGGCGTATAAGCGAAGGATGCCGCCCGCCGCGTTTGCCAGGCCAGATCCTCGCCGCCGGTCAGGTTCATTGCCGCATTGATGATGGGGAAAGGGCGCTGATCGCCCAGTTTGGAAAGCGGAAAATCGTCCTCGGCGTCGAATCCGGTAAACGGGTGAGGGGTGCGCTCAACCTTGACCGGCAGGGTTTTCCCCAGCCGGGTGGCGCCCAGATAGCAGCGCGTCAGCCGGTTACGATAAAAGCCATGCAGCGAGAACAGGTTGATATCCACCCGCCAGCCCAGCAAACCGAACACCACCGCGCAGGCCCCAAACACCATCAGCACATCGGTCATCTCCACCTTGCCAAGATTGAACAAGGCCGAAGTCAGGACCGGGCCAAAGTGTTGTGTGGCGAAGATCGGCACGCACCCGTTGCATAGGGCGTGGGGGCTGGCCAGAATCGCAAATAACACGCCGGACAGCCCTATCATCAAGCCGACAATGAACACATAAGGCGCCACCATCGCCACCTTGCTCCACACCGATTTGTCGGCTTTTTTGCTGCCTTCGGTAAACCTGCTCTTGCCCAGCAAAAGCCCGCCGAGGGTGGTTGCAATCCAGGCCACGCCACCGGCCGCGGCCAGGCCTTCCAGCCACTTCACCAGCGCCGCGGAATAAAGCGTCACCGCGAATATGCCCGCCCAGGCCAGTGCCGCCAGCAGGATGAACCCGCCCAGACGCGCCCACCACTCGCGATCATTCTCAGAGAAAAGCCGCTTCATCAGCCCTACATGCAGCGTCACCACCACCGAAAAGCTCAGCAACACCAGCGGCGTGCCAAACGCCGTGGCGTATTCGATGCCGCCAACTCTGGAGAGGTTTTCGGCGCCCTCTCGCAGGCTATAGAACAGCAGCCCACCCAATGCGCCAGCCAACAACGTCCAGGGAATCTGCCAGGCGAAACGGCCGCAAAAAGATGCCAGGCTAAACAGCCAGGTATTCAATTTCTTTTTCGCGGCCGGCAAGCGCGCAGGATCGTTGCGATAGGCAAACACCGGCACCACTTTTTTAATCGCGGTATTGGCGATGTCATTGCCGTTGAGCTTGAACCAGAATGTCACCACCCAGGGCGCCAAATAAACCAGCGTGGTCACCCATATCCATTGCCACAACGAATAGTCGGCGGCTTCGGCATGCGCTTTTAGCGCCAGCGCCAGTACCCACGCCGCAATCAGCGACGGCACCACAATCAGGCCGACAATGGCTCCCGGCCCGTTCAAATTGAAGCGGTCGCGCTTGTGAAACCGCATCAGGCTCATCGCGCACGCGGCAATCGCGACAAACATCGGCACAATCACCAAGCCATAAATTAAAGGCAGCCCGGTTTTTCCCATATAGGTGATCAGCGCGAACTTTTCCGGATCGGACAGCCAGCGGCCCAGGCTCAACAGCAGATAGGGCAGCGTCAGCAGCGCCCCTAAAAACGCCACCAGGATCAGCTGGTTCAACAACAGGTTGCGCAGATAAGTGGAAATCGCCGCCAGCGAATCGCCCGACAAGAGGCCCAGCCTGGGCGTGAGGTAATTGCTGTAGCGGCGCAAAAAGCGCAGCGCCGGATGCTCCGGCGGGCAGTCTTCCGGGGGGGTGTCGGCTGCGCACCAGGTGCGCTTTTCGCCCGATAGATCAAGCTCCAGCGCCGCCAGCGCCTCGGCCGGCGTCTGCTTCGGCTTGCGGCTACGGTAAATCAGCGCCGACAGCCACGCCCCGATATAGCCGCCGCCCGACACCGTCGACAAATAATCAAACGCACGCAGCAACCGCAGCCGCGCCAGCGCCTGGATAACCCCCAAGGCAAACGTCGCACTGCGTATGCCCCCGCCCGACAAAGCCAGCCCCACCAGTTGCGCCTTGTCTGCGCAGTCCTCCGGGGTTTGCTCCGGGTCGTGCGCCTGCGGACGCAGCATCTCCACCTCGTCTCGCAACACTTTGGAAAATGCATCGCTCACCGTATCGGTATTCGTATCCATGTCTCTCCCTTATTTTGAGCAATGGGGCCGAGCCACCCCTCTGCATACCTATTTTTAGCAGACTGGCGATGTGGGTGTGGGATGTGGGGCAGGGCACACTCATTCCTTTTACGTCCATTTGCAACATCCTGGGGTAACAAGCAGCCGCTTCAGCCCCACATTGCCAAAAGTCCACAAATGGACTATGTTTGCTGTATTAGTACAAAATGACACTGTCATGGAGGCCAGATGCCAAACACCGCCCAAGCCATCAAAACGCAAAGCAAGCCCGGCAGTCGTGAAATATCGGCAGCTGGCCTGCGCGCGTTCTTCAACATCGCGCGCGACTGGGCGCTGAACACCGACGAACAGATGGTGCTGCTGGGCGGGCCGGGCCGTTCCACCTTTTTCAAATGGAAATCCGCACCCACCAGCGCCGACCTCAAGCGCGACACCCTTGAGCGTTTGTCTTATCTGCTGGGCATCTACAAGGCGCTGCAGATTCTGTTGCCGGCTAACACGTCGGCAGATGCCTGGGTGAAAAAGCCCAACACCGCGCCGCTGTTTGGCGGCAAAAGCGCGCTCGACCGCATGCTCGGCGGCAACGTCGCCGACCTGTTGGCCGTGCGCCAGTATCTGGATGCCCGCCGCGGTGGCTGGGCCTAGGTTAATTGAACCATGGCGCAATTGAGCCAAGGTGACATTGAACATGGCGCGGCTGGCTTGACCTATCCCACCACGCGGCTGAAGTGGAACCCGGCCTACCGGGTCATCCCCAGCCGCTTTCCTTCCGTCGGCCTGTTCGAGCGCGTGGCCAGCCCCGAGGATTTCGACGCCCTGTATGCGCTGGAAGCCATGACCAACGACCGCATCCGCGACGAAGTCGGCGAGATCAGTCTGGTCCCGGCGGAAGAGCGGCTGTTTGGCCCCGGCAGCACCTGCATCATGGCCGCCTTCACCCATCTCAACCCGCAGGGCAGCCGCTTTAGCGACGGCAGCTACGGCGTGTTTTATTGCGCCCGCAAGCGCGACACCGCCATCGCCGAAACCCAATACCATTCGGCCCTCTTCATGGCCGCCACCGCCGAGCCGCCCATGCGCCTGCAAATGCGCCTCTACACCGTGGCAGCCAACGGCAAGGTCACCGACCTGCGCCAGGCCAGCCAGGCCGAGCCCCGCATCGTCGACCCCAACGACTACGCCTATGCCCAGGGCATCGGCCGCACCCTCAAGCTAGAAGGCGTGCAAGGCATGTTGTATCCATCGGTACGCCACCCCGGCGGCGAATGCCTGGCCGCCTTGCGCACCGGGCTGTTGAAAAACTGCGCGCACGCCGCCTACCTGGAATACCACTGGAACGGTCAGGGCATCGATGCGGTGTTTGAGGTGAATCAGGTGGTGTGAGCTGGATATGTCGAACAAATAGAATTTAATCGACATATCTGATTGACGTGTCGATGCTATCGACATATCCTCAAAACGTGTCGATTAAAACGCGAAACGTAAACATGACCCCCCCCAGCTGGAAACCGGACCAACCCTACAACGACTTGCCGCATCTGCCGCCGGCCGTCGAGCTCGACACCAAAACCGTACTCAAGCAGTGCATCAAGTCAAACACTGCGCTAGCAGAGTTGAAACAGGCCGCCGAATTGATCCCCAATCAGGCCATGCTCATCAACACCCTGCCGTTATTGGAAGCGCGCGCCAGTTCCGAAATCGAAAACATCGTCACCACCACCGACAAGCTGTTCCAGCACGTCCAGGCGGACAACCAGGCCGACCCCGCCACCAAGGAAGCCCTGCGTTATCGCCGCGCCCTGTTTGAAGGCTTTCAATCCCTGCAGGACAGGCCGCTCACCACCCGCACCGCCGAAGCCATTTGCAGCCAGATCAAGGGCCGCGAAATGCGCGTGCGCAAAGTGCCCGGCACCGCCCTGCAAAACGACCGCACCGGCGAAATCATCTACACCCCGCCCGCGGGCGAAACGGTCATCCGCGACCTGCTCGCCAACTGGGAACGCTTCATGCACGACGCCACCGATCTCGACCCGCTCATCCGCATGGCTGTCGGGCATTACCAGTTCGAAGCGATCCACCCCTTTGACGATGGCAATGGCCGCACCGGGCGCGTGCTCAACAGCCTGTTTCTCATCCAGGAAGGGCTGCTCAACCTGCCCATCCTTTACCTCAGCCGCTACATCATCCAGCACAAGGCCGACTATTACCGGCTGCTGCACCAGGTTACCGCCGAGCAAAGCTGGGAAGACTGGCTGCTCTATGTGTTGCGTGGCGTGGAAGACACCGCCCGCTGGACCACCGCCAAAATCGCCGCCATTCGCGCACTGGCCGACCACACCGCCACACGGGTGCGCGAACAGCTGCCCAACATCTATAGCCGCGAACTGGTCGACACCATTTTCGAGCAGCCTTACTGCCGTATCGACAACCTGGTCGAGAAAGGCATCGCCAAACGCCAGACCGCCTCGGTCTACCTTAAAAAACTGGTGGGGATCGGCGTGCTTGCCGAACGGCAAGCGGGCAGGCAAAAGCTGTTCATTCATCCCAAACTCATGCAGTTGCTGATGCAGGAGCAGAACGCGTTTGAACCATATCGATAGTCGAACAGCCAGGTTGAGCCCCGCATCGTTGATCCCAACGACTACGCCTATGCCCAGGGTATCGATGCGGTGTTTGAGGTGAATCAGGTGTTGTAAGCGCAATCACCGTCTCGGTCTGGCTCCGTTGATGCTTATTCATCGAGCTTGAGCAATCAGTGCGCAAGTGGTATATAACACGATATATATCTTTCGTTTGAAGGAGGTGCGCCATGCAAACCGCCAAGTTGTTCAAAAATGGCCGCAGCCAGGCCGTGCGTCTGCCAGCCGAGTACCGGTTCGAAGGGGATGAAGTCGTGATTCGGCGTGATCCGGTGACCGGCGACATCATCCTCAGCCCACGTAACAAGACGTTTGAAGACTGGGTCAAGTTGCGCGACCGCCTGCTGCCCCGCATTCCACAAGAGGACCTCACTGCGCTCGACGATCTGCGCGATAACGGCCCCCACGCTGAGCGCGACTGGCCATGAGTGCAGTGCTGATGCTGGATACCAATGCCATCTCAGCCCTAGTCAAGGGCCGGGCAGGCGAACTCAGCAACACATTGGAACATCGATCCTTTTGCATCTCTGTCATCACCGAAGCGGAACTGCGTTTTGGCCTGGCGCGCAGGCCTGTCAATCCAGACCTGCGCAGCATTATCGAAAATCTGCTGCTGGCCACCGACATTCGTGCATGGACATCCGCCTGCGCAGCGCGTTATGGCCCATTGCGCACAGAGCTGGAAACACTTGGCAAACCGCTGGCCCCCATGGATCTGCTCATTGCCACCCACGCGCTGGCAGAAGACTGCACACTGGTGAGCGCCGACCAGGCATTTGCCCAGGTGCCCGGACTGAAGCTATTTGACTGGACAGCAGCACCGCCTAACTGAACTCAGGCAAGCAACAGCACACAGGCGAGATCAGCCTGGTCCCGGCCGACGAGCGGCTGTTTGGCCCCGGCAGCACCTGCATCATGGCCGCCTTCACCTACCTCAACCTCCAGGGCAGCCGCTTTAGCGACGGCAGCTACGGCGTGATCTATTGCGCCCGCAAGCGCGACACCGCCATCGCCGAAACCCAATACCACTCGGCCCGGTTCATGGCCGCCACCGCCGAGCCGCCCATGCGCCTGCAAATGCGCCTCTACACCGTGGCCGCCAACGGCAAGGTCACCGACCTGCGCCAGGCCAGCCAGGCCGAGCCCCGCATCGTCGACCCCAACGACTACGCCTATGCCCAAGGCATCGGGCGAACCCTCAGGTTAGAAGGTGTGCAAGGCATGCTGTATCCATCGGTACGCCACCCCGGCGGCGAATGCCTGGCCGCCTTGCGCACCGGGCTATTGAAAAACTGCGCGCACGCCGCCTACCTGGAATACCACTGGAACGGGCAGGGCATCGATGCGGTGTTCGAGGTGAACCAGCTGCTGTGATGGCGGGGCGAGGCTGAGGCGCGGTGCCCGGAAAATTGCCGGGACAAAGCCATCACGAGCGTGCCGCGTTACAGCGCGCTCAGGAACAACGGTTTATTGCGGCACCACCCGCGCGGTTTCGCCGCTGCCCTCCACCCGCACCTTCATCCCGCTTGTGAGCCGGGCATCCACGGGCTGCACAACAGTGACCTCGCCGCCGGTGCTCATTTTTACCGTCACGCGCTGCGCGTCTTTTTTCTTCATCTTGCTTTCGACCACAGTGCCCGCTGCTGCGCCTGTCACCGCACCGAGCACGGCGCCCAGCGTGGAGCCGCTGCCTTTGCCGATCTGCGAGCCGAGCAGGCCGCCGGCCACAGCGCCCACCGCTGTGCCCACGCCAAATTTGTAGTTTTCGTCCACCTGGACGATTTCCAGCGCCGTGATCTTGCCGTTGCGTTCGCTCTGGCTCGCCACGGAACCTGAGGTATCACCATATGTCGGGCCGCCCCCCAGCTGGGGCATGTCGGTACAGCCCCCTGCCACCATCGCAAACAGGACTGCCGGTACAAGTACGCGTGTCTTCATCTTGATCCCCTCGATTCGGTGTGGAGCCACGACCCGGCAAACCATTTACCAGCCAGCCCCACATTTCAATCTAGTCTCCGGGTTCCCCAGCCGCAAGCCGGCGCGCAAGTCACGTGGTAGCTACGCCGCGCTGTCAGGCGGGCTCGGGCGCGCAGGAAAGCGTCTACAAAGAAACAGAGGCCTGAAGAAGGCGCAGGTGGGTTGCATGTCCGGCTGCAGGAAGTGTCGCGGCCGGGTGGGACGATGCCCACGTGCGCCCGCCACTGCATCAGGGAGAAGGCCACCGCCAACTGGCCGAACATGCCGCCATCACAACCAAGGGGAATCCCAACTCATGATCAACAGTTTCGTTTCGCAATACGCCCTGTTTCTTGCCGAAGCCGTCACCCTCGTGCTGGCCGTCATCGCCCTTGTCACCGGCCTGAGCGCTTTATCGCGCCGCAGGAACAAGCATTCCGGCGAAATCCAGGTGACCGACGTCAACCGCCAGCTCGAAGCATCCGGCGACAAAATCGAGGTGCTGCGCCTTTCCAAAAAGGCGCTCAAGGATTTGCACAAGCAACGCAAGGCCGAACACAAAGCCCGGCAGCAGCGGGCGGCAGCCGAACCCTGCAGCTACCTGCTCGACTTCAAGGGCGATATCCGCGCCTCGGCCTTCATGGCGCTGCGCGAGGAAATCAGCGCCATCCTGCAGGTGGCCAAGCCGGGTGACACGGTGCTGCTGCGGCTGGATAGCCCGGGCGGCATGGTCAACCGCTACGGCCTCGCCGCCGCCCAGCTGCTGCGGCTGCGCGACGCCAAACTGCCGCTCACCGTGATGATCGACAGCGTGGCCGCCAGCGGCGGCTACCTCATGGCCGCCACCGCCGACCGTATCGTCGCCTCGCCGTTTGCGCTCGTCGGCTCCATCGGCGTCATCGCGCAGATTCCCAACTTCCACCGCTGGCTGCAGGCGCGGGACATCGACTGGGAACAATTCACTGCCGGCAAATTCAAGCGCACCGTCAGCCTGTTCGGCGAGAACACCGAAGCCGGCCGCGCCAAACTGCGCGAGGAACTGGAAGAAATCCACGCGCGCTTCCGCACATTTGTGCAGGGCCGCCGCGCCCAGCTCGACATGGAAAAGGTCGCCACCGGCGAGGCCTGGCTCGGCAGCCAGGCGCTGGAACTGGGGCTGGTCGACGAACTCGCCACCAGCGACGAGATCATCCGCAACGCCTGCCGGCAGGGCAGGGTGCTGCAGGTGAGCTATCAGCGCAAGCTCACCCTGCCGGAGCGCGTGCGCGTATCGGCGCAGTCGGCGTGGGATGAGATCTGGCGGCCCCCGTCTCCGCTGGGTTGATCATCTCCGGCCGATAACCCGCAGAGCTATGCGAGAATCCCCCTAATAACAAACAAGGGGGCGTTTTGGCACCACAGCCCGAACAACAGGCGAGGGGCAATATTGATGTGCTGCTAAAGGCGGCAGGCTGGCACGTCTGCGATGCCGCTGCGGCCAACATCCACGCCGCGCGTGGCGTTGCCATCCGCGAATTCCCGCTCAAGTCCGGCCATGGGTTTGCCGACTATCTGCTGTATGTGGATGGCAAAGCCGCCGGCGTGATTGAAGCCAAGAAAGAGGGCGTCACCCTTAGCGGCGTAGAAACCCAGTCAGACAAATACACCCAAGGCCTGCCCGAAGGACTGCCGCGCTGGCGCAACCCGTTGCCATTTGCTTACCAGACCACCGGCGTCGAAACCCGCTTTACCAACGGCCTCGATCCCGTCCCGCGCGCCCGCCCGGTGTTTGCTTTTCACAAACCCGAGCTGTTTGCTGCGTGGTTGAATTACGCGCCCACCGCGCAGCCGGGAGAGGGCAGCGCCGCAGAAACCGCCTCCACCTTCCTGGCCAAGCTGCAACACATGCCCCCGCTGAAGGAAGAAGGCCTCTGGCCCGCGCAGATCACCGCGATTCAAAACCTAGAAAAATCCCTGAAAGAAAACCGCCCGCGCGCCCTGATCCAGATGGCCACCGGCTCGGGCAAGACCTTCACCTCGATTTCTTTCATCTACCGTCTGATCAAGTTCGCCGGGGCGCGGCGCATCCTGTTCCTGGTCGATCGCGGCAACCTCGCCGACCAGACGCTCAAGGAATTCCAGCAATACGTCTCGCCCTACAACAACTTCAAGTTCAGCGAGGAATACATCGTTCAGCGCCTGCAGGGCAACCAGATCGACACCACCGCCCGCGTCTGCATCTGCACCATCCAGCGCATGTTCTCCATGCTCAAAGGTCGCGACCTGCCGGCCGACCTGGAAGAAGAATCCGTGGACCAACTGGGCAAGCTGTTCAAGGAACCCGAGCCCATCGAATACAACCCGGCCATTCCCATCGAGACCTTCGACATCATCGTCACCGACGAGGCTCACCGCTCCATCTACAACCTGTGGGCGCAGGTGCTGGAATACTTCGACGCTTACCTCATCGGCCTCACCGCCACACCCGGCAAGCAGACTTTCGGCTTCTTTCACCAGAACCTGGTGATGGAATACAACCACGAGATGGCCGTGGCCGACGGCGTCAACGTCAACTACGACGTCTACCGCATCAAGACCGCCATCACTGAGGCCGGCTCCAAAGTCGAAGCCGGCTACTACGTGGAAAAGCAGGAACGCGACACCCGCAAGACCCGCTGGGAAGAACTCGACGACGACTTCGCCTACGACCCCAACCAGCTCGACCGCGACGTCGTCACCCCGGACCAGATCCGCACTATCGTGCGCACCTTCCGCGACAAACTCTTTAGCGAAATCTTCCCCGGCCGCACCGAAGTGCCCAAGACCCTCATCTTCGCCAAGGACGACAACCACGCCGAAAACATCGTCGAAATCCTGCGCGAGGAATTCGGCAAGGGCAACGACTTCGCCCAGAAGATCACCTACCGCACCACCGGCGCCACGCCCAAGGAACTCATCAAGGCCTTCCGCAACAGCTACCACCCAAGAGTTGCCGTCACCGTCGACATGATCGCCACCGGCACCGACATCAAGCCGGTGGAAATCGTCTTCTTCATGCGCGCCGTCAAATCGCGCGGCTTCTTCGA
>Ga0180009_10002934_pt1 | contig 19765 bp, 21 predicted proteins | sample OS_PC_MetaG_FD_123537 | JGI IMG/M metagenome (GOLD analysis project Ga0180009, IMG submission 123537) | Groundwater microbial communities from the Aspo Hard Rock Laboratory (HRL) deep subsurface site, Sweden - OS_PC_MetaG | ecosystem: Environmental > Aquatic > Deep subsurface > Groundwater...
CCACACTGCACAAACAACATACTAGACTTTGACGAAGAAAGAATAGACTGCGGAGGAATAGAATGCAACCCATGCACAGAACTACCACCACACTGCACAAACAACATACTAGACTTTGACGAAAGCGACATCGACTGCGGAGGACTAGAATGTAACCCATGCACAATAGGAGACACATGCAACAACAACTCAGACTGCGACAGCAGAATATGCACAAACGGAATATGCACACAAGCAAGCTGCACTGACTTAATACAAAACCAAGGAGAAACAGGAATAGACTGCGGAGGACCAAACTGCGCAGAGTGCGACCCAGCAATAAAACTAATAAATCCTCCGTTTGGTGTTTCTAAAACAAGGAAATTTGATTTTAAAATACAAACAATTGACATTGCAACCTGCAGATATGCATGGGATAACTATCCAAACTTTGATCAGTACATTCCTATGAGTGGAGTACAATATATTCATGAGAAAAAAGATTTTGAACTGGGCGACTTATCTGAAGTTGATTATCCAATCTATGTCAAGTGCAAATTAGAAGATCAAACAATTATTAGTAAGACATTCTTATTATCATGGGACCCAACACCACCAATCATAACTGACGCGTATCTTGACCACAGTGATGGAAAAGAGCCACCCACAATAACAGATTACCCACTTAATACAAACATAATAATAAAAACAGATGACGACACTAGATGCAGATATTCCGAAAACGAAAACACCGCATTTGCTTCGATGACGAAGTTTAACGGATATGATACTACACCATTATTCAGCAATACAAATACTGAGTTATTCAACAACCTACAAAACAAGAGAACATACAATTATTACTTCCAGTGTGAAAATGGAGCTGGAGACGCTTCATCAAAAAGAAAAGTTGAGTTCAAAGTTGATACTGACGCAGCATCTGAAATAACAATACTAGAACCAACGAAGAAAATAAGCACTGCCAATGTTAAATTCAAAATAAAAACCAACAAGCAATCCTCAAATTGCAAATACGGAAGTACACAACCAGCAACAACTGCTATGACTAAAGTTGACTCTTACAATTTTGAATCAAATATAATCTCCCTGCCTGAAAAAGAACACACTTACTATTTTGAATGTCTAACCACAAGTGGACCGGCAAAAGAGAGCTACACGTTCACAGTAGACTTATCACCACCAACAACACCTGTTGTAGATGATGGAATAATGTCTGTATCAACAACGAACTTAGCAGCGAAATGGGAATCAATCGATTCATTAAGTGACATAACATTGTATTCATACGCTATTGGTTCAAGCAAAGGAAATATTAACATAAAAAATTGGACAAACACCATTGATAGCACAACCACAGCAACCCAACTCAGACTCGTTAATAAAGAAACATATTACTGGGCTGTAAAGGCAAAAAATGAGCTTGGTCTGTGGAGTCTCATAGGTCTCAGCAATGGTGTAATCATTAACATTTCAGAGTCAGCTCCTGAACATTGCTCAAATGGAGAGTTAGACGCTGATGAAGCAAGGATTGACTGTGGAGGAAACGACTGTGTGGCGTGTCCGCCTATCGCAGATCATTGTTCAAACAACATCAAGGATTCAGATGAAGAAGATGTTGATTGCGGTGGCTATGATTGTAGAGCGTGTGATATAGGAAAAGAGTGCACAAATAATTCTGGTTGTATCAGTAGAAAATGTATTAACAATGTTTGTGTACCTTCTACATGCGATGACGGAATTCAAAATCAGGGAGAACTAGATGTTGACTGTGAGGGACCTTGCCTATTGAAGTGCTCTATTGACGAACATTGCAGCAATGAAATACGTGACTTTGACGAAGAAAGAGTAGACTGCGGAGGAAATGACTGTGGTATCTGTCCTGACTTACCCGCACATTGCAAGAATAATATTAAAGATTTGGATGAAACAGATTTGGATTGTGGTGGAAAAGACTGTAATCCATGTACTCCGGGAAAACAATGTACAATCAACTCAGAATGTACAAGCAATTTATGCATTGATTATATTTGCACTCAACCTGTTTGCTTTGATGGTGTTCAGAACCAAGGAGAAACGGATGTAGACTGTGGAGGACCATGTGGTTCATGTGATGCGTTACATTGTTTTAACAAGATACTTGACTTTGACGAACAAAGAGTAGACTGTGGAGGAAACGACTGTTCTGCTTGCCCTCAACCACCACCAGCACACTGCCTAAACGGAATACAAGATCTAGATGAAGGAAGCACTGACTGCGGAGGATTAGACTGTGACCCTTGCGAAGGAGGCAAAACCTGCTATGTAAACTCTGATTGTGATAGTAGATTATGCATTGATGGAATATGTAAAAGCGCAACGTGTGAAGATGTAATACAAAACCAAGGAGAAACAGGAATAGACTGCGGAGGAATAAATTGTAATGGTTGCTCAATAGGCTTTGCTTGTCAAAAGAATTCTGACTGTTTATCAAATAAGTGTTCTAGTGGATTATGCATTGAGAATGAAGATCTTGACTCTGATGGTGATGGAATGCCAGATGACTGGGAAATACTTTATGGACTAGACCCAAACGATCCAACAGATGCTAACGGAGATCTTGATGGTGACGGCTTTACAAACTTAGAAGAGTACCTTGCAGGAACAGACCCAACAGATCCAAACAGTTACCCTCAAGATTCTGATGGTGATGGAATGCCTGATTATTGGGAGAATAAGTATGGTTTGAATCCAAATGACCCTTCTGATGCAAATAAGGATCTTGATGGTGATGGCTTTACAAACTTAGAAGAATACCTTGCAGGAACAGACCCAACAGATACAAATAGTTATCCTCAAGGTAAATCTAACTTGCTTGCTTGGATATTCATCATTTTAGGAGTCTTGCTTGCTGGTGGAGGAAGTTTATATTTGTTTGTCATAAAGAAGAATTTGACTATAAAACAAGCGATTAATGTCAGTCCTTCAGATGAATTGGTCGGTCATGAAAAGTCTTTGAGTCTAAAGTCTAGAATTTTAACTCAAAAAGACAAGGCTTTAATCGCTGCTCAAAATTTATTTAGGAGAAGGGTAAGAGCGCAGAAAAAGGAAAGAAAGAAAGTACTAAGCGAATTAAAAGAGGAAGAAGATACTGCTAAGCCTTTAGAAAATAAAGAACTTTTAAGAACAACAATTACTCGACCAACTAAGAAGCAAGAAAAGTCTAAAGAACCACTTGAAAAAATTGTTGAACAAGAAGAGGAAGCGCCTGATGAGAAGAAGAGTGAAGGTGATGTTTTTAAGGAATTAGAAGAGATGAGCAAAGGGATTAGCGATGAAGAGACTCAAGAGGAAGCACCTTTGAAAAAAAGTGTTTCTAAGGACAAAAAGAGTGGTAAGCAAAGAAAAGCCAAACAAGATGATGAAGGATTCATAGACTTAACGAAAGAAAACATTTCTGATGAAGATGATGATGACGAAACAAATGATGTGTTTAAGAAGCTTGCTGACATGACTGATAATTCTCATGAGGATGTGAAAAAAGCGATAAAGAAGGATGATGTTACAAGTGATGATGTGTTAAAAGTGTTTGAGGATGTGGAGTCAAAGGATGATATAGACCCTGACGTCTTAAAAGATGCTATGTCTGTGCTTCTTAAAAAAGGCCACTTAACAGGGCAGATAGTCGCTGAGGTGTTGTTTGGATTCTTAGACCGTAACCTTCTAACTAAAAAAGATGTGTCTGACATCTTAAAAGAGTTAGATCTTGCCAAGAAGTAAATCTACAAAAAAAAATCATAAGTTTTAAATCTATTAAAGTTTTTAGATGTTATAAATGAGAAAAGGACAGATACACCAAGTGTTCATCTACATACTAACTATAATCGTTGTTGGCTTGATACTCTTGATTGGTTACAAGTCTTTTGGCGGGATAATGAAGAAGGGCTGCGACGTTGAAAAAGCAACTTTTAAATCAACGCTTGAATCTTACATCTCAAAGTACAGCAGTTACGGCTCTTTTCACATGGAACCATTAAAAGCTCCTTGTGCTTATCAGCAGATATGCTTTGTCAGCAGCGAAAAGATAGGAGACTCAGGGTTTGATAGCTCAAACGAAATCATCAAAAGTAGTGTAAAAGAAAGTATTAAAAATAATATTTTCATAGTCAAGGATGTCACAGACGCGATAGGTTTTAATGAAAAAATAGTCGTTGATAACACAGGCGGAATTGTTTGTATAAATAATACTAATGGTTATTTCAGGGTTAATTTTGAAGGCCTTGGAAGAAACGTATCGATTTCTGGTGTTAGCTAAAGTGAAAAAAGGACAGATAGAAATACAGTTTAACTGGATATTTATATTCATAGTTGGAGTTATAATACTAATATTCTTCTTATTCGTGATTAGGTCTCAGACTAAAAGCGCAGACATTGAATTAGCAGGTGACATTATAAAGAATTTAGACACTGTTGTTAAGAGTGCCCAGACGACTGTTGATGCTGAAAAAATTATTGCTATGCCAAACGTTAAGATATCATTTATCTGCGAGCCAGACACAAACATTTCTTTTTACGACCTTGGAAACGGGGTAAAAAAAGATACTCCTTACGACATCATTTTTTCTCAAGAAAAACTCTCAGGATACGAGCTTATAAGCTGGACTCAAAGCTGGGACGTGCCTTTTAGAATTGCTACTTTTCAATACTTAACAACAAAGAGAGCACAGTTTATCATAGTCAACGACACAGGCACTTTTGCCGAAGAACTAAACAAGTCACTTCCAAAAGGGATGAACAAATTATTCATCAACCCAAACGACAACATAGTTGATAACAATTATGATTATTATAAAATAATAGAGTTTGACGGGTCCAAACACACTGGAGACAAACCGACTAAAAATGTTCACAAAATAATCATACATATTAATTCTGGACAAAGCACGATAGACTCTTATGGAACCGTGAAATTCGATGAACCAGACGTCCCAATAATAAACTTTGTCAAAAAAGCTTCTTTGTTTGGAGCAATATTCTCAGAGGACGCAGACTTTTACAACTGCACCATGAACAAGGCCTTTGACCGCTTTGAGATTTTAATGAAACTTCAGCATAACAGAACTGGAGAAATCAAAGACAAGTTACCAGCCGAAATGGCATCTTGCAGGAATATTTTTATTGTTAGTGGGAGTGATATGGACAGTTTATCATCAAAAAAATTAGTTGATGCTGCAAACATATTTGAAGGCTCAAAAAAGATAATGCGAGCCAATGAAAACCTAATCAGAGGGAAGAACTGTCCTTTGATATACTAAACTATGAAAAAGAAAGCTCAGATGCAGATGGGAGAATCAATAGCGATAATAGTTATAGTTCTTCTTTTAATAGTCGGCAGCATGGTCTTCTACGCCAAGATAAAAGCAGCGTCAATTGGTGAGAAGAAATCATTGTTTCAAGAGCTTGACGTGATCAAACTGTCGCAAGTAGCATACGGCCTCTCAGAGGTTCAGTGCTCGTTTGCAGAAGTAAGTGATTATGGCTGCATTGACATCTTAAAGTTTACATACCTCTCAAACTTGATAAACACTAGCTCTGGTAAGACTTATTTTTATTACAGGGAGTTGTTTGGAACCTCAAAAATCTACCTTAAGAGCATCAACAACACTGGAGGAGTGACTTATTATGAGCTTTATCATAACAAGAGGAACTCAACAGGCAATTCAAGCACTTTCATGCCAACAATAATATACAACCCAATAACTGTGCATAACACTTTTGGGATTTTAACAGTTGTTAAATATGACTAGGAAAAAAGGACAAATGGAGATAATGGGATTAATAGTTATAGTGGTATTGTTAGCGCTTTCAATGTTCTTCGTTGTGATATTTAAAACTACTCAGCCAAAAAAGGAGATTCAAAAGTCTTTTAGCGATGATCAACTAGCATCAAAGTTTCTTATAACAACATTAAAAACTAGCGCTGGTTGTCGGGATTACACGATTGAAAGCTTAATACAGGACTGCGCCACTGACAGGAGGATAAGTTGCAACGGCGTTGACTCCTGTGAGTTTGTCAAGAACACCACAAAAGTATTTGTCAATGAAACGTTTGTCAAGTATAATAGCAAGTACAACTTCACGATAGAAAACCTTCCAACTGTAAACATTACATTCTCCGATTCCTGCAGTCCAAAAAACATTAACCGAGACCTCGCATGGCAGCCACTAACACTCTACCCCCACCATGGAACTGTCATTGTAAAGATATACATCTGCAAATAAAAATTTTTGCGAAACTTTTTTATAATCAAGAACACAAAGTTTTTCTACATGGGCGAAGCAATTTTAGAATCATTTAAGACTTACTTAGTTGTTGCAGCAATGATTCTCTTGCTACTGTTCATAGTAGTTTTTGGAATTTTAAGGAGGGGTTTTTGATGAATAAAAAAGGAATGAGCCAGGCGGTACTGCTTTTTTTTATAATAATACTAGTCTCAGCGGTTGTTATCTTTATATTTGTAGGTCAACTTCAAGGAGCAGTTCATAAAGGCAACAGAGGTGCGTCTTGCTTGACTTCAATGACTCTAAGAAGCCATACAACATCAGAAGACTTACTTGTTAGAACATTTGAGGGAACAAATGAGTTCTGCCCAAAATATCAAGTCACTTTTTATAAAAAATACGCGGAGATAAAATTAAAAGACAAGACTTTTGACAAGATAAAATATGATGAACTAACAAGTGAGAAAGTAAACGAGATAATTGCTGAAGAAATGAGGTATTGCTGGGCACAGTTTGGAGGTGGAAAACTAGATGCTTTTTGGCTTCCTGAAACAATCTTTCAAAAATATGTTCCGTTCTTTGGAAAAGCATCAAACGATGCCATTGGTTGCAGAGTTTGCTCTGAAATAAGTTTAGTTTTAGAAGATGTAAATACTAAAAGTAATTTTACAGGTTTGAGACAATACTTAAAAAAACATGATATAACAAAAAAGATACAAAAAGAAGGTGAAAAAGGAACATACTACTCATACCTTGCAGAGCACGAGCAAGGATGTGGAGATTATGTTGGTGGAGAAAACTGCTGGGAAGAATTCGCTAAGGATGATGAAGTAATGATAAACACAAGCTTAAGCATAGATCCAAACGAAGCATATCTTGTTGTTTTTATCAGAAAAAACATAAAACAGAACGAAGGCGTGATGAACACATATCTAATATCACAAGATTTGATGGATTGGTATAATGAAGAAGAAACCTGTAAGCCATTGCCGTTCATCTAAGAAAATGAGAAAAGGAACGCTGCTTCAAGAATACAACTTAGGAGTTATTCTTCTAGTAGTCACAATTTTAGTAATAATAATATTCTTCACAGCAACAGCCAAGCAAACAGATAAATCAATAGAAGAAAGCGAATGCCACAAACAAGTAGTTGCTCATGTCCAAGCATTAAAACTCTCAAACAGTGAGTATGCAACAGAGATTAAATGCCCGATAATATTTGAAACCTTAAAAGAAAAAAAGGAAAAAGAGATAAAACAAGCGCTTGCAGAGAGGATGAGGAAGTGCTGGTATAACTGGCAGGAAGGAAATGCAAATTTATTCACAGGAAAAGGGGTTTACTGTCATCCTTGCTATATTCTTAATTTTGAACATGATAACGTTGAAATCAAAGACTTCACAAAGTTCCTCATAGAAACGACCGTGCCCAACAAAGATTATAAATACATACAATACTTAACAGGCACAACAAACAATGAAGATTTCAAAGCAGAAAAACTGTCACAAAATCCCAAAATAAGAAGTTCAACATCTGATTTTAACACAAAAACTTCGAAAGTAATCTTGTTTTATTACATCAAAGATTCTGATAAGATAAAAGAATTTTGGGGAACAGCGAAAAGTACTTTTGAAGGAGCAGCAATAGGCACTGTAGGGGGTGCTGTTCTTGGTGGTGTTGCTGGATCAGTCTTTGGACCAGCAGGTATTGTTGTTGGTGTAAAAATTGGCGCAACAGTAGGAGCACTCGCAGGAGCATTCATAGCCGGAACATTTGCCGATGATTATCCATTGTGGTTATCCTATGTTTTATTAAGAGAATACAACGAAGATAAATTAAAAGAACTAGGCTGTGAAACTGCTCCCGCAAAACAAAATTAATAAATAGAAGGAAACAAATTTGATTTAAGTTATGACTAAAAAAATGTTTAATAAGAAAGGTGAAGAAATTTCAGAATTAATGAAGTGGTTGCTATTTATAGTCATTTTAGTGACGTTAGTACTTATAATTTGGATGACACAAAAAGGTTTATCAATTAAAAGTATATTTCCGTTATTTTAAGATGAAAAAAGGACAAATAAATAAGTTGGGAAAAATTTTGTTGGCACTTGCACTTTTAATAATTATAATTATTGCCGTAGTTTTAAAACTACCATCTATTGTCAAAGGTATAAAAGAGATGACTGATTCAAACAAGCCAAAAGAGTTATCAACAGATTGTGAAAATGAAGCCTTAGCATTGCCTGAACAGATAGAAGGCTGTTTTGACTCAGGAAGCTACGATTTAGCAGTTGAAAAAGCGGAAAAATTCCTAAAAGAGAATCCAGATGATAAAACAATTGTCGCTGCAAAGATGCACAACTTCATTTCTTGGTCATACATTGAAATGGATACTGCTAAATACGGCGAAAAAATCATGAAGAACGCTAAAAAAGCAAAAGAGTTATCATATGATTTAAATGAAGAAGGTACAAGTGAATATATACGTGCTTTAGAAGCTATTTTAGAGTATAGTTATAGAGAATTTAAAAAATTAAAACCAGCACTTAAAGTTAATAAACCAAGAGGAATTTTTAGATCTTACTGGCAAAGTTATAAAGAAATGTATAGAACTCAAGCAACCCCTTATGATCAAAAAAATTTAGAAACACAAAAAGATTTGGACAAGTCTTTAAACCCATAAAACCTCAGCCATACTTGAAATTTACAAAAAATTTATATAGTAATTACTCCATTTTTTAATAAGCTTAATATGAGGTGTTAATGAAAATGTTTAATAAAAAAGGTCAAGGAATAAGTATTAACGTGATTATAATTGCAGCAATAGCACTTCTGGTCCTGGTAATTTTATCAGTTCTTTTGATTAGAAGTGGAGGAAACGTTGTTACAGGAACATCATGTGCAGGTGTAGGTGGAACTTGCAGTTCTTCATGCTCAGATTTATCTGAAGGAACAAAGATATACTCCCCACATCCAACCGCGAAATGCACAGATTCCAACGATAAATGTTGCATAATCCTTGGATAAAAAAATGATTAAAAACAAAAAAGGAGACATAAGCATCAGCGTCATAATCATGATTGCAATAGGCCTTTTAGTGTTGATAGTGATTGCAATTCTGATATTTAGGTCTGGTCAAAGCGCATCAAGTGGAACTAGTTGCATATCAAAAGGTGGCGTTTGCAAGCAAACCTGTGAGGTTGGCCACGCCATAGGCACCGCTGGAATGTATGGTTGTAACACTGAGACTTGCTGTAGCCCGGTAAAAAGGGATGATTGGGGAACATAATGTATAAAAAAGGCGAAATATCAACTTCAACAATGATATACATAGGTTTAGGACTCCTAGTATTAATACTAGGGGCTATAATGATTTCAAAAGCTTATAGAAACAGTCAACAAGTAAACAGCAACTGTGGTCTCGTAGATAAAAACTCTAAATGTCAACCACAGAAATGTCCTGAAGATCAATCAGCAATAGGATTTTGCCCTGACAAATCATCATCACCAGAAGAAAAATATTATTGTTGTAAAACTAGTGGTTGAAATGGTTAAAACTAATAAAAAAGGACTAACAATGGACATGTTTGGAAAAGTTGTGCTTATGGTCATTGTAGTTCTTGTTGGAATAGCTATAGCATTAAAGATAGGTCCCACAGTATCTAAAGGAGAGGAAACTTTTTCTTGTGGCAACACTGGTAATATGTCTAATGGGACTTGTGTAGAAAACAAAGCCAAATGCCAAGAATTAGGAGGCTTCTCCAGAGGACTTGACAAGGGTTGTAGCAGTTCAACTAAAACAGACGACCCACAGAAACCTTACTGTTGTGAAATACCTAAATCATGATGAGAAAAGGCGAAATTAGTCTTCTGGTAACACTTACAATCACAGTCATATTTTTAATACTAGTTTTCATCGTGACGTTAAAGTTAATCGGACCATTGCTTTGGAATGAAAAAAACAGCGTGTCTTACGAGAACTATAAACTATTAACAACAGCAGTAGAAAGTGTGACGAAGTCAAAGATGAATACTTCAATGCAAAAAATGGTTCTTCAATTAGAGCCAGGATTTGACATAATAGCATTTGACCCTGGAGAGGGTAAGATAAAAACAGACATACCAAAGTGGCTGGTTTTTAAAGAAGCATCACGTGATAGACCTGATGAATGTGAAACAAATAAAGGTTGTCTATGCATATATAAAGGTGGATCGGTTATTGAATGCAAAAGCTTTGAAAAAACTTATTTTTTTAGTGAACTTAATAGTGATATGATTAGTCAAAGTATGGGAGAAGAAAAAAAAACTCACACTCTTAGTTCTTATAAATATGAAGGAATCATGTTTTTTGGAGATTTAGAATTAGCATTATTAGCAATAATATCTGTTGATTCAACTCTTTTTGGTGTTCAACCAATGTATGTAGAGAATTACAGGGATAAAGGCAATAATTACGTGTTGATTTCTAATCTCAACAACAAGCTCTTAAAAAGATTTAAGATGATTAGTAAATGCCCAACAGATAAGTCTGATGGAGGCTGTAATAAATATCAGCATTATGATGAAGTATTTAACTTAACAGATAGTAATGGTAAGATTGATTATTTTGTTTGTAAATTCAATGAGAAGAGTGAAAAATGTGTGAATAAAAGCATAGAACTATGCGCACCTGGAATGATAGATTGGGAGTGTGCGTGTGGAGATACTGCTTATGAATTTGGAATGTGTATTAATGAAGGGTATTATGATGCAGATATTAGCAGTGAGTACTGTTTCATAAACAAGTTTGATGAATCGTCTACTTGTAAAACTTATGAAGATGGATCTGATGCTGAGCAAAATAAGTATGCATGTACATTCAACCGTTGTGGTGTTAAAGATAAGTGTTATTGGAACAATGATGATTGTGAAGCTTGTGAGCAGACTTGTTTGTGCAAAGACTATGGGGGTAAAGATGGTTGGATTAGATTCATTGATCCATGCGACTGTGACAAAGACAAAAAACCCCTCGACACAGATGACTGTTTAAATTGTCAAAACGAAATAAAGAAAGACTGTAAGAACTACCTTTCAGAAAATCAATGCATAAAAAATGGGTGTTTCGTAAGCGTTATATATTCAAACCAACAAACCGGATCAACACCGTCTATCAAAGGTTGTATACCTGAATATTCAGGAAATGAATATAAACAGTGTGTCAATTGTTTGGAAAGTTGTGATTGTAAAGATTATGTTAACGCAAAAATGAAGATGTTAGATCTTTGTGATTGTGACAAGGATAGACTAATAGGTGAATCTGAAACAGCAGATGGATGTCAGTAATTAGTTAAATGTTCTTTTCAAAAATTATTTAAACCTTTATATCAACTTTTTTGTTCATGAATAAAAGAGGAGATGAAAAGCTTAGCAAAAAGCTTACTTTCTACGCATTCATATTTATATTGGTTGCAATAGTTATACTGTCAGTCTTTAGGTTTATAGGAAACACGCTAGACGACACCACTTTTTGGCGTGGATACTATGCCAAGGATGCTGGTTTAATGATTAGTGCTGGTGAAACTGGAAGAGGTGTTTTTGAGCTTAGTTATAACACAAAAAAAGCTGAGAAACCACTCGTTTTCAATCTTAAAATTAATAACGAAGTTGAAATCTATGATCACGACCCAAATGCAAAGACTAAACAAAGCTCCACATTCAAGTTCATAGGTGATAAAAAAATAAAAATTGAGCCTGCGGAGATAATATCAACTTTCTTCAACATATATATTGATGATAAAAAAGTCAACGCCAGCAAAGAAGCAATTAAAAAAGATAGTTGCCCATCCATAGATACAAAAGCAACCCTGATTAGCAATATAAAAATATATGTTGATTCAGATGACAAATTTAAAAATTTTGAAAACTTGTTAATTAATGATTTAAAAATAAGTGGATTTAAGATTGCAAACAGTAAATATGAGAGTGATATAGATTTAGCATTAATTTTGGCTAATAGTTCAACAAACACTCTATCATTTTTTTATGAACACACTCCCAGGAAGAGCGAGAAGATAAGTTGCATCATAAAAAATAAACTGGTTGAAAAATACCCTGACAAATATTCTTATTACAAGATTAACAAGATAGATTATAACTCGAAGTGGTGGTTTGCACTCTCAAAATCAAATGTCGGGTTGGTGTTTGAAATCAACGAATTGACTGACGACGCGATTTTATTAATTGGAGACTCGGCGGAGGAATATTATGGATGAAGCTGGTGAAGGCGAGGGTAAGTGGCTGCTTGAGATGATTCCAAAACTAATATTCCTTGGAATAGCAATAACTGTGATAATAGTGTTTACCGCACTTTTCATCATGAATAACTTAAGAACTGATGATTTGGAGATTGACGTCTTTTTAAACAAACTAATATATTCTAAAAACACCATATCATACTATGATTCTATGACTGGAAGGACTTACCTTGGAATAATCGACCCAAACAAACTAACAGAGAAAAACTTAAACGAATCAATGGAGTATAACGGTACTATGTACGCTGCAAAGATAACCCTTGGAAGCCAAGAAGCTTACTATTTAAAATCAAGGTATCTAAACCTTGAAGGACTGGCCAAAGCAAAAATTAAAGGTCCAGGAGGGGCAGATTACAGGTTTAAAAAATTTGAAGTTGGAGTGATGGATAACAACGTCTTAAGAACAGAGACTATTAAGATTGAAATGATAAAGGCAAGAACATGATTAAAGACAAAAAAGGGCAAGAAATGATTGTTGACATATTCTCATATTTATTATTCATAATAATAATTTTAACATTCATAATCTTACTGTTTCACCAAGAAAAAGAAACCAGAAAGAACATCGCAACAGGCGTAAGAGCTGATTTTTACGAGACCAGACTCTTAATACTCATGAGACAACCAATCACTGGGACTTATCAAACATTTGCGGAGATGATTATTGATTCACCATATAATGATTATAAAAAAGATTTTGTTTCAAAAGAAATAACAAACACTTTTGACAAAGAATGGGGTGAATGGTGGGACTTTACAGTATACACTCAAAAACCATTAGGAAGAGAACAAAAAAAATGGGATACTGGTTATAGCTTTACTGGACAAGCAGCTGTTAATATCTTAAAAAACTTTATCGCCATGGCAGTAGGAAGCAAAATACCACTACCCTTATCTTATCCTGTTGAAATTTCAGTAACTCTTCCAGGTCATAACAACGAAAATATAATTGTGAAATTCAGATATTGGATGATTGCATAGGTATAAAAAAATGAATAAGAAAGGACAAATATTTGTGTTGATGATTTCGATATTCATGGGAATAGCATTATTCACCATATTCATAAGTTTAAATAACAAATACTCTGCGGCAAGAGTAGCCAGCACAAGCATAGGCAGTAGTGCATCAGCAGTGATTAACACTTATCAAAAACAAGAAGCAGCACTGCTCTACCTTGACTTATCAGCACAGCAAGCGCTTCAAAAAAGCCTGTATGACCTTGGAGAAAACGGTGGCTTTGACCTCGCAGAATGCGGAAGTTCAATATACCCACTATGGAACACCCACGACAAGAACTGCATCCCAGACTATGAAGAAAACCTAAAAAAACTCTTCAAGCCAGAACTTGAAAACAGAACAAGCAAATTTAATGATGTACAATTTGCAAAAGACTACGAATTCACTGTAAATCCCTCTAACGGACAAGTCGAAATAATGGGGTTGACTAGTGAGAAGATAACACTCGCGGTTGCTAAAGACTCCAAAGTAAAGCAAGTAACTTCTTCACAAACAACTGGACAACTACAAACAACATACAAACTTTATGAGTCAGTAAAAAACAAAGTTAATACTTTTGACTCAACAATCCAAGAAGCTGCAAAGAAATACGATCTCCCACCAACAGTACTCAAAGCACAAATCGCTGTAGAATCTAGCGGAGATCCGAAAATCATTAATCATCTTGGATGTGCAGGTCTTGGCCAGTTTTGTACAATCAGCGGAACGGCACAACAATATTTCGGAACAAATAACGTTGTAGTCATAGAAAAGGAGCCTAAATGTCAAAAAACAGGTAATTTTTACAAATGTGATACAACAATATACTCTAAAGACGATCGTTTTGTTCCCGCAAAGATGATTGAAGCACAAGCAAAATATCTCAAAGAATTATCTGACAGGTATAAAAAAAAGGATACACAGATTACTTTGCATTTGGCCTCGCAGCTTATAACAGAGGAGCCGGAAATATTGATAACGATATAATTAAAACCGGCAAGGATGACCCTTCGTGGGCAGATATTTCTCTTGTTTCCGGATTTCCTGTTGAAGCAAAAAATTATGTCCCAAAAATAAATGAATACAACCTTCAATGGGGAGAGGGCGGAAAGGATATAAGTCTTGGATATGGATATATTGGAGGGTACGATGCAGTGATTGGCACTTTTGAATTCGAGCAAAACTTCAAAGCAACGGAAGGCTACAACTTAACAGTTTATGAAGAGCTTAAAACGTTTGTCAAAGACGCGCTTAGAGACTGTGATAACGCCGTTGATGATTGCATAGAGATTAAAAGAACAGATTTTAACTCAAAACACAGCGAACAAATTGTTTATATGAGTGATTGCGAGGAAGGAACTACTAAAATTCTTTATGACTTTGCAGAGAATATAATTGATTGCGGAGACACTACTAGTGATAATTGTAAGTGCAAGGTTAATGAGGATTATAGTGCTTCAACAGTTGCTTCGATTCAGGGAAAATATCTTTTCTCTGCAAAATTTCACGAGTTCAAGTTTGGTGGAGGTACAAATCTTGATCAAAAACCAATACATTGGGTGAACGACCTTAACAACACCTTTAACAAATCTTTTGAAGATGAGATGAACAGGATAATTGATTCCTTTGAAGAGAATACAGGGGTTGAAATCGCAATTATAAGCATCCAGTCTACCAGTGATATAGAGAATGAAGGTAAAAGCTTTTTTAATTATTGGGGTGTTGGAAAGAAAGATGAGAAGAATGGGATACTAATCATCGTATCGACAAATCCAGAAGCGTCAACTATCATACTTGGTGAAGGATTAAACAAAATCATAACAAACGATGTGCTTTCTCAAATGAAAACAAAATTAGCATCCAGCCTAAGTAACAAAAAGGTTGAGGTTGGAATTACAGAAGTGGTCAACACAATAATTACGAAAGTCAAGACTAAGTATGAAGAGGAAGACTTTAAAAAAAAGTCTCCTGAGAGATACGACCTTGAACTTAAAGGAGATAAAGATTTAATTAGTGTGAAAGCAAAGACTTACCACATCAACTGGTTGCCTTTGACTAAAAATCAATATGGATACAGCTACTCATTTTTTTATAAGGATACTGGTAAGTTTGACTTTGCAAGCATTAAATTCATAGACAAACAAGGGGGAGTGCATGAAATTTCTAATTTTAAAAACCTTTCCCTGCTAAAGAAAAAAGATAATTTTTCATTCATAATGAGCAATGATAATGGAAAAGTAATGAATGAGACTAATGAAGAAATAACCCCTCCAAGTGACAACTGCGAACCTGCAAAGAGCATATTTAGGATGTGTCTGAAAACCAATAATAAACTGCCAGTGATGGAGGATAATAAGTTACAATATAAAGAATCAAAGATAAAATTCGCACTTAACCTGATTGACAAGGTTCCACCAGAAAAAGCAGAGAACTTAGAGTTTGTGTGGCTATCTGACATACAAAGGGTGTTGATAACTTGGGAAGAGAAAAAGACAGTAGACATGGCTACTTATTATGAAATATTCTACTCAGACAAAGCGTTCACTACGCCAACCACTAATCTTTGGCTTGCAACAGTCTATAAAAAGGTTAATATAACTGGTAATTCAAGTTACGACCGATTAAGAGAAGGAAAATCAGGCAATCCACCAGTGCAACCAATCACTCCTAACATACCAACGTCTCCAGTCACACCACCAACAGCTGATGACGAAGATGCAGATAAACTAAGTACAGTGGTTGATAACTTCGTTGATACTTCACAAAGTGATCCTAACTCGCCAAGCAACCTTCTTAAAATACTTCATAACAACACTTTATACTTTGAAGACCCTCAAACAGGAAAACCTCATTATAGAAAATATTATTTACTAATTAAAAAAGACTCAATAATCCAAGAAGCTGATAAATCAAAAACAAACCTAGAATACCACTTTGGAATTGATGGATCAGATAAATATGGAAACAAAATCATTGAAAAGATAGAAATATTAAAAATACCAATCTCAAACTTGTGCGGAGCAGTAGTTGAGTACGCTAAAGAATATATAGGAACAGGCTACATTCCCAAACGAGAATTTTATAATGGATGGAGTATCTGCAAAGCAAGTGACGCGAATAAAAGATTATGTAGGACTCAATGCGGATCTTTTGTCACAAATGCTTTTAGATACGCACCAGATACGGGATTAACAGACTCAGAGTTACCAAAAGGTGATGGAAGTAAAAAATGTGCTGGACCAAATGTAAAGTACCGTTTTTCAAATTCTGAAGAGCTACAACCAGGAGACATATTCTCTGTGATTGGAGGCGAAGGCCACACAGGAATATATATTGGTGTGGGAACTTTAAGCGATAAAGCACAAAATAAAAACTGTTTCTTAAAATTCACTCCTGACAACAATGGTGAACAAGTCTTCATACATTCTATAGAGCCTGTTTGTTATAATACTTTAGAACAACTAGAAACAATGGGATACAAAATTAATCGCTATTGTAGAGTTAATGCTTGCGCTTGATAACAACAAACTTTTTAAAGGTTTAACCACCATCAAAATATAGGGGGAATAATATTTATGATTACCATACCTTTAGCTGATATTAAATCTAAAATTAAGGAACAAAAAGGACTTTCTGATGAGGATATTAAGAAGAGAATAAAAGCTAAGCTTGAACAACTATCAGGGCTTATTTCTGAAGAGGGGGCAGCTCACATAATCGCTAATGAGCTTGGTGTAAAGCTCATTCCAAGTGGTGAAAAGATAAGTGTAAAAAACATCCTTGCAGGCATGAGAAACGTTGAAGTAACTGGCAAAGTTACTAGAAAGTTCGAGGTAAGAGAATTTTCTAAAGGAGAGAGAACAGGAAAGGTTGCTAACTTAATGGTTTCTGACGAGACTGGTTTTATAAGAGTAGTTTTTTGGAATGACCAGACAAAGAAGTTTGACGAGATAAAAGAAGGCGACATCGTAAAGATTCAGAACGGATATGTAAGAGAGAATAATGGTCGAAAAGAGATTCACTTAAATGACCAGGCAGGAATAACAATTAATCCAGAGGGTGTTGTTGTCAAGGATGTAAAAGAATCAGTCCAGCGAAAGAAGCTTTCAGAGTTAAAAGAGGGAGATGACAACGTAGAGGTTATTGCAACAATAGTTCAAGTGTTTGACTTAAGATTCTTCGAAATTGATTCTGAAACTGGTAGAAGGGTCATAGAGAAAGAGGGAAAGTTTTACCTTGGAGAAAAAGAAGTTACGAATCCTACGTATGGCTACGTGCTAAACATTTTTTTAGATGATGGAACTGAGAATATTAGGACTGTTCTTTGGAAGAACCAGATACAAAACCTTCTTGGACTAAGCAACGAGGAAATACTAAAATTTAAGAGTCAACCTGCAAACTTTGAACCTTTAAAGACTGAACTTTTAGGGATGATTGTCAAAGTTGTTGGAAGAACAAACTTAAACCAAGCTTTTGACAGGCTAGAATTGGTTGCAAACCTCATTTATAGAGACGTTGACACTGAAGAAGAGATAAAAAATCTAAAGAAAGAGTCTAAGCCAGAGCCAAAAATCCAAAAGAAAGAAGAAGCACCAGATAAAGATGATGAAAAAGAAAGTAATACTTCAGAGGATGATGGGTTTCTTTCAATAGAAGACTTGGAAGACATAGACAGATAAATTCTACAAAACAATCTTTATAAAAGGATTATTGCAAGATATACGTTGCACAACACAAGTATTAAGTCTATCACTAATTCAAAAAGTCCTCCACTAACAAAAAAACCCTTTATTCTCCTATCAAACCAGAAAATAGAAACACCCCTCTTAGTAAAAGAGTCCAAAACTAAGTGAAAAAAAGCCCCTCCAAAAAATGCCAACGCATAAACAAATCCAAAAAAGAGAAACAAAAGCAAAGAAAAAAAGACTGTTGGATACAATGAATGAAAAAATCCCCTATGAGAAAAGAGCCAAGAAACAACCTTGACTTTTCGACCAATAATAGACGACGACTCGTCAATGTCAGGAAAAAGAGAGCCAAGCAAAACTAAAGCGACAAACAAAAAAGTGTACTCTATAAAAAAAATGTTTAAAGCTAACAAAGACAAAAGCAGTCCAAACAACAAGTGAGTCCTCCCAAGCATAAATATTCAAAATATAAAAAAGATTTATAAAATTTGATATTAAATAAGTATTTGTGAAGACATTACTCATAATAAACCCAAAAGCAGGAATACAAAAAAAGAAGCTAGGTGAATTAAAGGAAAAACTATTTTTAGAAGAAGAAAATCAGTTAGAACGGGAAATAAAAACTTTTTTTGAAAAACACAAATTACACCTCGATATAAAAAGAACAAAAAAAGCAGGCGACGCAACAAGAATAGCGAAGACATCAAAAGATTACGATGCAATAATAGCAGCCGGAGGCGACGGCACTGTAAATGAAGTGATAAACGGGCTTGAAAACTATGAAACAAAAATAGGCATAATCCCCCTTGGCTCTGAAAACGTGATGGCAAAAGAGCTAAAAATACCCTTAAAAGTCAAACGCGCCTGTGAAATCATCATAAAAGGAAAAACAAAAGACGTAGATGTTGGATTAGCAAACAAGAAGAAGTTCTTATTCGTATCAGGAATAGGCTTTGATGCAAATGCGATCACAAATGTGCAGCCAAAAATAAAACAAATACTAGGAAAACACTCTTACGCAGTAGCCGCTCTAAAGACACTCTTTGAACATAACCCTGAAGAACTAATAATCACAATAAACAAAAAAGAAGTTGTAAAAGGATATTTTGTCATAATAAGCAACACGAAGAGATATGGTGGAAAGCTAATGCTGACACCAGATGCTGAATTAGATGATGGATTCTTAGATTTATGCGTTTTCAAAAATAAAGATATCTGGAGCATGATAAAATACTTGCTAAGCGCTCGAGCAGGACAGATAAAAAAGATAAAAGACATAGAACATTATAAGATAAAAACAGCACACATAAAATCAAAGAAAAAAGTGTTGTTTCACACAGATGCAGAGATAGGAGGCACAACACCTGTAAATATAAAAGTTCTCCCTCGACAAATAAAACTAATAGTTCCATAACACTGGACACTGGACAACTTTGCGCAGAGTATATAAACAACCAAAAAATAACACTATTGTTGCAAAACTGCAACGCCCCGACTCTTAGCTCAAAAAAAAGCTAGGGGTTGAAATAAA